>Ga0209777_10005445_pt1 | contig 14654 bp, 9 predicted proteins | sample FrelakmetHBP12HB_FD_187147 | JGI IMG/M metagenome (GOLD analysis project Ga0209777, IMG submission 187147) | Freshwater lake sediment microbial communities from the University of Notre Dame, USA, for methane emissions studies -HBP12 HB (SPAdes)... | ecosystem: Environmental > Aquatic >... | reverse complement strand
TCGGTTATATTTTTGCCATCATCTTCCTGATAGTATTCATGGTTTTCATTAATAATTTGCTCCAATGGGATTTACCCTTTATCCGTAATTTCGTCACTCCCGCCTATACTGCCTGGTTGTGGGCAGCCAATCTTTCCCTTTCGGTCGCCATTTTCTGTAATGTCCTTTTCCTGGCTTATGACCCGCGCTGGTTCCGCCATATGATGCGGGTGATCCAGAACGGTTTTTCCTTGTTTTCCACCTATATGTTTTACAGCATCTTCCCGCTCAAACTGCCTTCGCCCATGATTGAGCAGTATGTACGCTGGGGGCTGCTGATTGCGATGGGATTAACCGTGCTCGGTATTCTGGTGGAAGTTATCCAGGCAGTTAGTACTTATTACCGGGATAATTTGAGAGGTCATTCCGCATCCAATTAATATCCACTTTATTAATGTTTCTTTTAATACTCACCAAACGGTGAGTATTTTTTTAAATGGGAAAAAGCATCCAGGTTTGATTTTAAAAGGAAGATTGCTAATCTTTTATCGTTTATAATCCTTGCAAATTAAACCCCAAAGTGGATTCACTGATAATAATTCATGCAAAACGGTTCATATCTTTTTTTTCGAGACAAAATCATCCTCCGTGTTCGTAACCGGGTGTGTAATACCACCGAGGAGCTGCTTTCCAGTGAGTTGTTTAATGCGGTTTTGTATCGCTATATTGAGGAATTAAAACAGCAGCGCTCGAAACTGCTTGGAATTTTCCCCTCCGGAATTGTAGATGAAAGTCAGATTAATGTTTTAAAGCAAACCCTTTTTTACCTGCTCAATCTGCCGGCCGAAAAAGTAGCCAACCTGGTGGAAGGTTCGGCTTCTTTTTTTCAAGACCCATTTCTTTTTAATGAATTCGTGGAACAACTCTATAATTATTGGCGCCGGCAGCACCGTCTGGTGATTTGTGACGCTGTGTTTGACCGGCTGGATCAGCGCCCCTACCGCACCTTCAATGATCTGGTGGAAAGCCTGATGCACATCATCCGCAGCGCTTATCGCAACATTCAGGAAAACATCACCGGTGACCATCCCAAGATTTATCGCCAGGTGAGCGCCGGAGCGGAAATTGGCGCCATTGCGCTGCCCACGCAGATTAATTATCCAACGGGCTTGTATCAAAACTTGGATGAGGTGTTCATCATCCGTCAGGTGTTGATGTACCCACCCATGATCTTCAATACGCCTACCAACAAGCGTGAAGGTGTATTTGAAAAAATCTACCGCTCACCCATGGAAGGGCTGAAACTCAATCCTCAAGAGTGGATATGCTATCCTGCCAGGGTTGGTTCTCTACTGATTATGGTTTATTTTTCATTGGAATTGTTTGAGTTGGGTTTTTCATTAAGCAATTTATTTGAACTTGCCAATGAAAAAGATCTGAAAGTCAAACCGGATGCGGTTTTTCTCTTTGGAATCCCACAAAGTCAGCAGCCCAAGGCTCTCCAAAACCAGACTGTCTTTTTTGATGATGAAGCTAATGGCATGCTGGTGGCAGCCATTCCCAATGCGGATGCTTTTGCCTATTTTGGTTATCTGAAGAAAATGATCCTGACCCTCCACAATATCCAGCGCATGAAACATGCAGACCTGCCCATTCATGGTGCTATTTTTCAAATCAGCATACATGGCTGCCAGCCGTTTACTTTGGCTCTGGTGGGTGATACGGGAGCTGGCAAGTCTGAAACCATTGAAGCCCTGCGGCAGATTGCCGGAGACGAAATAGAAGACCTGACTATTATCGCGGATGATATGGGTTCGCTGGAAATCACTGAGGAAAATCAGGTGTTGGCTTACGGAACGGAAACAGGTGCATTTGTGCGTTTGGATGATCTACAGAAGGGTTATGCACTCGGTCAGATTGACCGCAGTATTATCATGAATCCGGACCAGGTCAATGCGCGGGTGGTGCTGCCCATTACCCGTTATGAACTTGTCACCCGTGGTTGGCCGTTGGATTGTATTTTTTATGCGAATAACTATGAACTGGTGGATGCAGCTCATCCGGCCATCGAACTATTCTCAAGCGAGAGCGAGGCGTTACAGGTGTTCAGGCGCGGTGCGGTGATGAGCAAAGGTACTACCACTTCCACTGGAATGGTGGAAAATTACTTTGCCAATATTTTCGGCCCACCACAATACCGGGAATTACATGATCAGCTTGCCCAAAAATTTTTCCACCAATTCTTTGATCAACATCTTTTAGTGGGGCAGTTACGTACCATGTTGGCCATTCCCAGGCAGGAACAGGTCGGACCCCTGGCAGCCGCCCATACATTACTAAAATTTATTCAACAGCAATCAAAAAAAGAATAAAGTCGATCTATAATGAAAAATTCCAAAGTGAAAGCAGTAATAAATCTTAAACAGCAGCACTCTGAGGATAGAAAAAGACCAAAAAGTGACGTTCCCGCCAATTTGTCAGTGGCAAGTCAACCAACCAACCAATTTTCACTTCAACGTACCTTTACGGCTCTAAAGTACTCCAACTACCGCTTATGGTTCTGGGGGCAGATGGCTTCCTTGGTGGGCACCTGGATGCAGACCACCGCCCAGGGATTTTTAATTTACGAGCTAACCAAATCACCGGTCATGCTGGGGATCGTAGGATTTGCCGGTGGGATCCCTTTCTGGGTGTTTAATTTTGTAGGTGGAGTAATTACCGACCGCATGCCGCGTCGCAAAATATTGTTGATTACCCAGACTGCCATGATGCTGCTGGCTTTTATCCTAGGAATTTTGGTTTTCACCGGTGCTGTTCAGCCCTGGCATATTGTCCTGCTGGCATTTGGGACTGGCGTTGCCAATGCCTTCGATTCACCGGCGCGTATGGCTTTCATACCCGAACTGGTGGATGAACGCGAAGACTATGCCAATGCCATTGCTCTCAATTCCACTTTTGTCAACCTGGCAGTAGTAGTCGGCCCGGCAGTGGCCGGGTTGATATATGCCTGGAAAGGAGCAGGTTGGTGTTTTACCGTCAATGGTATTTCCTTTATAGCAGTGATCATTGCGTTATTATTGATGAAGCTAAAACCCTTCATCTCTCACCTCACAAATGATTCCATGATGGTACATCTAAGGGAAGGGATCAGTTATGTAGTGAAACATCCCCTTATCCGGATTCTAATGCTCATGGTGGTTTTTACCAGTGTTGTTGGGCATGCCTATATCACCCTGCTGCCGGCCTGGGCTGTGACCATTCTGGGTGGCGATTCGGAATTGAATGGTTTAATACAGTCCGCCCGCGGTCTGGGTGCCCTGGTAGCGGCATTAATGATCGCTTCACTCGGGCGGATAAAGTTCAAAGGCAAATTGCTGACCATTGGCAGTTTTATTTTCCCGTTGATGGTGCTGGTCTGGGCAGCGGTGCGTTCCATCCCGATTTCCCTTTTTTTTATCGCATTAAGTGGTTGGGGATTCATGCTAACGCTGAATATGGCTCAAACGCTAATTCAGGTGAATGTGAAAGATCAACTGCGCGGGCGGGTGATGGGCATTTATTCCTTTGCCTTTTTTGGAATGATGCCGGTTGGCGCACTCGTGGGCGGTGTGCTGGCACAGTGGACCAATGAACCTCTGGCAGTTACGATTGGTGGCACTGTTTCCCTGATTTTTGCGATATTCGTCTTTTTCTACTTCCCAAGGATCAGGGCGATGGAGTAAGGCTCCTGTTCGTTTTTACTGTATTGATAATTTAAGGAGATTTAAAATATAATCCAGGTCAGATAAACAGCTCATTAGAAACAGTGTTTTTCTAATCTATTGCATTTTTCCCAAGACAAGTGACCACTCAAAATAACCAAATATTGGGATTTTTATCTTTCTCATAATTCTAAATAAACGATTACCCTCATATAATTCAGGATTTTTAAGATTAATTCGTCGAGTAAAGAAATCAAGCAATGGGAATTTCAATGGTCTTTTTATTGAACACACGATATTATGTTCAACCTTTTTGATTTTTTCAAATAATTCACCTTCCAATCCATACTCCCTTTCATGGGTTGGATCCAATACCCATTCACCCTGAGAATTTCTATTAAAATACCAAGCATATGGTTTTTTGATTATTGTCTCTAAGAATATAATTCCTCCGGTTTTGCATATCCTTTTTAAGGCTCCGAGCATTTTTTGATCATCTTTAACATGTTCGATAACTTGAGTGGATATAACCAAGTCAAAATATTTTTCTGGAATATTTTGTAGGGTTTGGGCATCATCCTGTATTGTTTTAATTTTTGATGAAATCTTTTTTACTTCAACAAATCTATTATTTGAAAGATCCGTTGCCCAAATCTCACCGAATTTTTCAAGAAAACCTTTTTTCTCTAGAGCATATAAAAGGGCGCCATCCCCACAACCAACATCAATAACTTTTCTGAAATGATTATTTGTTAAAATAATTTCCAAATTAGGATTATAAAAATAATCAGCCCAATAATGAGGATGTTCTGAAGTATATTTCTCAATATCCATTATTTATCCATTTTCTTTAAATAAGCAGATTCGATGCAATAATTAAGTTCACTAAAGTAAATATAATATTATACTTAAAACAGGTCATATTGAAAATGAGTATTTATATAGTGTTCGGGTACACAGAAATGATTGAAAAAAAAATAAATTTTTCGAGATTAGTTGTAGTTAATGTTATTGATTGTTTTGAATTATTTGATTTGCGACGAACTATAAATAAATCTGGCATCATTGAACCAATAGAGCCATTTAATAAAATTGAATATGAAATAATTTGAGGACATCTTGAAAAAACTATCATGGTTACTCATAATCTTTTTTATTACAAGTTGTATTGCGCCAAGCGCAGAAATAATTCAAACCGCTATAGCAAAGACTCAAATTGCACAACCAACCAATACTAAACAACCGACCCCAATAAAAAGTCCTGCAACAACATTTACAGAAGAATACTCTATTCCTGAGGAGTTTCAAGGAAAATTGTCACTGTTTATACTGGCTGGACAGTCAAATATGTCAGGATTTGGTGAACTTCCAAAATCGATACAAGACACCAATCCCAGAATCTTACTTTTTGGAAATGACTACCATTGGAAAATAGCAGTTGAACCTATCGACGATTCCAAAAACCAAGTGGATATAGTTTCCTACGACTTCTTAGTAGGTTTCAGCCCAGCATTAGCATTTGCCACTACTCTTTTGGAGCATTATCCCGATATGGTAATTGGGTTGATTCCATGCGCTAAGGATAAATCTTCCATCTACCAATGGCAAAGAAACCTATCTGATGAATCCCTTTATGGGTCTTGTTTAAAACGAATAAAAGCGGCGTCTACAATGGGCAAGGTTGCAGGAATTCTTTTTTTCCAGGGCGAATCAGACGCTCTCGATCCAAACTTCCCTCCAAAACAGATACGTCTGCCAAACGAATGGGCAAGTAGGTTTATGGATTTTGTTAATAGTTGGCGGAGCGATTTGGGATTGCCTAAATTGCCCGTAATTTTTGCACAGATAGGACAAAACACAGCACCAGACCGGTTCTACTACTGGGAAATTGTTAAGCAACAGCAGGAAGCGGTTAAAATGTCGTTTTGTAAAATGATTAAAACCGATGACTTGGATTTGGCAGATGACATTCATTTCACAACTGAAAGTTATAAGGTAATTGGTACGCGTTTCGCTAATGCTTATATGGGCTTGATACAAATAAATCAACCTTAAGTGGGCAAAAGTTAAATGTTTTCAGGGATCCAAGAAATGCCTCAGTGTCGTATTTTAAATAATCCATTGAAAATAATTTCATCAAAACAACCGTAAGATGTCAACAAATCAAAATTCAACAATAATAATTTTTATATATTGAGGAATAAAAACTATATTGGGAAAAAATTGACCAGAAATATTTTTTGTATATAATTCTTCTATTTGGAATTCTACTCGGGAAATTATTCTTTGAGGGTGCCAGTATGGATGGCGATACTTTATTTCAATATGGATGTAGCGCCGGTTAGGATTAGTAAATGGAGTAATATGTGAAAAAAAATATATATATCTAGTACCATAGATTGGTAAGTAAGTCTATCGTTTACGCCATAATTGAATATTGGACATTACAATGAATAAGTCTCGAAATTGAAATTATAGAGCATAAAAATCCTAAGATTTTATTCATAATACCGAATAGGAGAAAATGATAAATGGAATCTATTAGGGAAATTTCCCTCTTGGTTATTTTATTGTCATCTTTTTTAGGGCATGGAATTTTCATATATAAGAAATTAAAGATACCGTGTGGAATAATTCCTATTTTTATGTTCTCTGCAATTATTGTCATTGAATATTTAGCTGCAATAATAAATTTATTATCTTTAATAACAGACCTCATTATATTGAGTGGCGTGTTTTTTTCTATATATTATTTAATACATTTTTTATTATCATGCAGGCATAAAATGACTTCGAAAAATGCCAAGATAATTAAGAAAATATGGGTAGAAAAAGTTCAATTAATAAGTAAAATGAAAAACTTAAGGGGGGGTAATGTTTTAATACTATTTTTGATACCTCTTAGCATTTGCCTCTCATTATCAATATCGACACGCATTCAGAATTATTGGAATCATCCTCTCAAATTAAAATTTCTAATTTTGATTGGAATTTTTGTAATAATTTTACTTACATTTCTTGTACTATATATTCTGTTTTCAAGATTAATCGTAAAAAAATATAAAATAACATTATCGTCTATTGTTATAGCAATAATTTGTGCTTTCATTTTTATTCCTTCGAAATGGCCTGTATTAACTCCTCTTCCTAATAAAATAAGTACTATTGAAATAATCAATACAGGAAAGAAAAATATAAAATCCGAGGGTTTTTCAATTAAATTAATTGAGATCAAAGATTTAATTTTCCTGGAAAAAATTGAGGACAAAAAATACAATAATCAAATTAATCATGACAAAGATTTGACATATTTATTAATTGATCAGAAAAACGAAAGAGATGTTTTCAAGTATGAAAGTACTCATGTTAATAATTTTCAGATTTTATTTATTAAAGATAAGAATAGTGGAATAGTAAAAATAAATATTAACGGCAGTGAAAGCGAAATGGACCTTTTTAGTGATTCGGCTGGTTTATCATTAGTTACCATCCCAATTAAATTCGATGCACTTACTTACTCAATATTAATTGCTGATGTAATTTCTTTTATCGTAATTGTCTTTATTATTTGTTGGGTTTGCATTAATGGTTATAGTAGTGATCTGAGAGAAAAAAGTACTAATTCAATAATTAAACCGGGATTAGCATTTTTTTTATTTTCATTGATCGCCCTTTTTTTTATTACAAAAAATTATGTTTTTAATCTTTCGGATGAATTTTCACATTGGGGGACTTTCGTTAAAGAATTGTCTATTCTAAACGAATTGCCAGGTAAACTATTTTGTTCTTACACTCCTAATACTATTCCTGGATACTCACTTTTTCAATATTTGATTATAAGAATTTTGGGGTTTTCAGAAGGTCATACATATTATGCTCATTCTATTTTTATTTTGGCTGGAATATATGCACTAATTGCCGAATTTGATTGGCATAAAATAATAAATTTATTAATAATTTTCTTTTGCATGTTTTATATGATGTGTTTGCTGCCATTATATTTTTTTTCATTATTTATAGATGTCGCGCTGGGAATATTATTTGGCTTGTCTATTATCGCATATTTGATATTTATAGATAAGAAAGTTAGTATTTTTTATCTATTAATATTCCTTTCCGCAATTCAATTAATAAAAACATGGGGGCTGCTATTAGCAATCATAATTTTTTGTATAGTGATTTGTCATCAGATATTTTGTTTGAAAAAATTGCAGAGTGGAGCTAACTTAAAAAAAGAATTATTTCTCTTAATAATATTTTTTATGTTATCAACAATTATCATTCAAACTTCTTGGCAAATTCATTTATTTTTAAGTGACATATATACAAATAATCCTGGATTTTACAATATTAATGAATTAAGTAATTCTTATAATCTACCAGGAATCATAACCAATGAAATCAAATTTTCGAATATTATAATTAATTTAAAAATTGCTTTGCTGATTGGAAGGGACAATCAGGGATTATATAGTCCGTTTTCTATAAGTAATATAGCTGGATTCTTATTAATTGTTGGAATAATTTTATCATTCATGAATATGAGATTGAAGAATGAATTATTAACAATAAATATTTTAATGGCCTTGTTTTTTATATTAAATATTATTTTGTTATTGTTCGTCTATATGTTCATTTCTCTATCCGAGAGGGGTATGATATTAGCTAGCTTTGAAAGATATATTTCTGAGTATTTACTTGGTTGGTTCATGATAATTATTTATCTTTTAAATATAACAACTTTCGAAATTAAAGAAAATACATCCTTTCTGATAATCTCGTTAATGCCAATTTTATTATTGATCATTCTTTTTCTAGGCTTGAAACAAAAAAGTTATTTTATTACCCCACCACAGGAATACACAAGTGAAAGATTAGAGTATCACGATGGTTTGAATAAATTCCCCTCAATTGTTTATCAAGGACCAACTAGGAGCAAAATATTTATTATTGATCAAAATGCTTCTTTGTATAGACATCAAATTATGAGATATCAATTGTGCCCCAATATAGTTCAATTATGGGGTTGGTCCATAAGCACATCATTAGATAACAAAAATGGGTTTACGGTTCTTAAAAGTCCTGATGAATTCTATAATCAAATAAAAACAGGTTTCGATTTTGTTCTTATTTGGAATTCTGATACGCGTTTCTGGAATGAATATGGGAAATTATTTCCAGGTTACTCTATGTTACAAAGTCAATTATTTAAAGTTACAAATAATGGTTTTGTTAGAATATACTAATTAATATTATTTTAATTAATTACAATAAACGTAAATTAATAGAATTGAAATAAATCTATAGGGTAATAAATAAAAACATCTGTATTTATACTTTTAATATAAACATAGTGGTTAAAGTAGCAAGTGAACTAAACGAAAATTATGCAAAAGTAACAGAATAAAACGAGGGTGACTGAGGACCCAGTAAGGATGAAAAAACATGAAACTGATAGTGGTAATCCCAGCTTATAACGAAGAAGACACCATCACCAATATGGTGCACAGTATTCCCAAGAAATTTGAAGGCATCAAAGAAGTCATTGTATTGGTTGTTGATGACGGTTCAAAAGATAGAACGGTAGAATTGGCCAGACAAGCAGGCGCAGTGGTTGTCACTCATAACCATAATCGTGGCGTGGGTGGTGCATTCAAAACCGGGCTGACCAATGCTTTGGATATGGGCGCAGATATCATGGTCAATATCGATGCAGACGGCCAATTCTCTCCGAAGGATATCTACCTTTTAATTGCCCCGATCCTGGCCAATCAGGCGGATTTTGTCTCAGGCGATCGTTTTACTGACGAAAACGGTATTCTACAAAAACCACGGGATATGTCTTCCATAAAGTTTTGGGGCAACCAGCGCATGTCCCAATTGATCAACCTCCTTTCCGATAATAATTTTAATGATGTCTCTTGTGGTTTCAGGGCTTATTCCAAAGAAGCGCTGTTGCGCCTGAACTTGACCGGAAAATTCACCTATACCCAGGAAACCTTCCTTGATCTGGCTGATAAAGAGGTTGAGATTAAGTCCATTCCTGTTAAAGTTAAATATTTCCCTGAAAGAAAATCACGGATGGCTGGTAATATTCTTAATTACATGATCCAAACGATAAAGATCATCCTGCGGGCGTACCGCGATTACAATCCAATCCGTTTTTTTGGATGGCTGAGTTTTGTTCCTTTTATGGCAGGCCTTGGATGTGGACTATTTATGGCAATCCATTATATACGTACCAGTTCGTTCACGCCCTACAAGGTGGTTGGTTTTGTAGGTATTTACCTTGTATCCCTGGCCATTCTTCTTTGGATTGTGGGACTCCTGGCAGATATGTTTGTGCGTATTCGTCTAATCCAGGAACAGCTCCTGTACTATGAGAAGAAGCGTAGATATGATAAATTGCACAACCATCGGAATTAAAAAAGATGTTTTATTGTTTTGATTGCGACTCATTGGAAACGAATAAAAAAGCTCAATTGCAATCGCCATACACAGAATAAGGACCATTCAATAAATTTCTAAATCAAAAAAGACCTCCGGTTTTTGAGGTATTCCCTCCATGCACTAGGGCGCTTTTGTACTCTATGTTGTTGAAGATGGAGAGCGGCTTGGATGAACTGCTCTCCCCTAGATCTGACTAAGTGTAATTAATCAGCTTTAGGGTATATTCCAAAACTATCGAAAGCAGGGTACTTGTCCTGTTCGATTTGCTGGATTACTTCATTGGATAGTTGCAACCAGTTGCGCAGGTAGCCATCTACTAGTTCCTGGTATTTTTCTGGATTTTGCTGGCGCAGGTTGTTCATATACTGTGCTGTGTTAACACCAAGGTGAGTCTCGTAATAGATATCGGGATAACTGTCAATGGGCTGGGGGTCTTCATTGACTCGAAAAATCTTGATCGATCCAAAAGACTCTTCTATTTCTGAAAAAGCGGGGTGCGTTATTAGGTATGGGTATAAAAAGTTAGAGCGGTCGGTGAGGATTATGTATTTAATGTGTTCTTCGTGTATTTGTGCCAGGAGCTGATTCTCACACACAGCAGCCAGGAAACCGCGCCCGGTTTCTGTGTCAGTGATGCCAGCATAGACCCACAGATAAAGCAGTGGATAGCATTGGGAAGGTGAAGCGCTGTTCAGTTTGATATCGCGCGAGTAATTAAAATCGATCGTATGAATCGGCTGGCGTGCATCGAGGTAGAAATAGGTGATCCCTACACGATGTATATCGGTTAATATTTCGTCTTGTGTTGTGATATTTTTCTGCAGCCATTGTCGATATACCTCCAATCCAGGGGAGAGGAACCCAGTAAACGAGAAATTCACCGGGTTAAAAGTTGGCCCGTAAGACAGCGCGGGGTTAAGGAAGAGAGTTGTAAAGGCGCCGCTTCCGGCAAATATCTGCAACCCAAATATCAAACAGATGGCAGCGTAAGCTATTGGCCTGAAATAAACCTGCCTGCCAACGTTTTTTACTCCTGCCCACAGCAGATTCCCCAGTAACAAGTAGAAAAGCAGGTAATGGTAAATGTTTTGGCGTGGGCCAAAGTTTTCTCGTACCTGGATGGGTATCAGCAGACCATACAGCAAGAAGCTAAAGACCAGCAGTCCGTCCTGTAAGGATTTGTAGCGAACAAGCCGGTAAAAGCCATAGACCAATGAAAGGATAAAAAGTGGAGCAAGGATGAATTTGCTCTGCACATCGCGTTGATAGAAGGTTACCAACATGCCTAGCAGGCTGCTAACCTGATTGAACAGTGCGGCGAACATAGAATGGCTCGCCACCCCTTCGATGACTGCAGCATTTCCTCCAGATCGCAGCGGATCGATGAGTGAATAGATGCCTACATTGATCTCGTTAAATGAACCGAAGACAATGAAGGTATAGATTAACCAGGGGAGAATGAACAACGCTGCGCCAACATAAAAACAGACCACACCGCGCAGCATGCGCCTGCTGCGATATGACGGGCACCACAGCCACACCAGCACCGGTAGTGGTAGCAAAATGCCTGCGGTGGATTTAGTCAGGAACGCCAAGCCCAACAGTACCCCCGCCAGGATAAACAGATAATCATGTTTTTTCTTAAAGGATTCAAAGAGTACCAGGACTGCAAGGAGCATAAAAACTGACATGACCGGATCGGTAAGCACTGAGTTGAAGATATCGTTGATCAACACTGATGTCACCACAAACATGGATGCCATAAAACCCACCCAGCGGTTGAAGAAACGGCTGCCCATGATATACACCACCAGGACATTGAGGGTAAAGAACAATCGCACCATCCACAGCGCGCTGCGCACAGAATTACCAAATATCATATAGAAAAGAGCGATTAGTCCGGAGAAGACTGGTCCGCGGTAGGTGACCGGTTGCCAGCTTGAATCCACATAACCGAGTCCGCGTTCCAAGCTTTGCCCCCAGTTCAGGTAACTGAGTGAATCGGGGTAAATATAGGTGTAGCGCGTAAAGAACAGAAGCAGAGCCAGGATTAGTGGGTATACCCACAGGGGCACCTGCTCTAATAAAGCTGCTAGCTTCCTAAATTTGGTAAAAAATGGTCTCAATTTTAGTGCGGTCAAGATTCTATTTACGATAGAATTATATAATTCGGACTGGCCATTGACATTTTCTGCAATAATTTCATGACTGGAAAAAGCGGCTAAAGATAACATTAAACACAAACCCATTATCACAATAAAGTTTATCCCGCGAAAAAGAATCGCTAATAATTTAATATTTGTCCCTAGTTGTAATCGCCTTTCGCCGTAATTAAATGAATTTAAATTTATTTTCTGAATATGCTCAGAGAATATTCCACCCTTCAATAAAACATCGACAACACCATATTGAGGTCCAGTATTAAAAATTATGTCAACCCTTGATAGACTATCCAGGTGAAATTCACATTCTAAGCTGAATGATTCATCTTTAGTAGAGAAAAAGCTCGCATCCTGATTTTCCCAAACACCATTACAATCCCTAGCATATAATATGTATGGGATTTTACCCACCATTTTAATTTCTTTAATGAAAACAGCGCCACTTGCAGATTCTCCGCTATTGGGAATTGTATTACTTACTGCTAGTGACCATTCATTACCAATAATTCCCTTGGGTAGTGATAATTGCGATTCGAATAAGGCCGAAATCACAAAAATGAAAAATATGAGAATGGGGAGTGGAGTTTTTGAGTTAAGATTCCAACTTAATATTTTTTTCTTTATTGATATAAAAATGAAACCACACCCTATGCAAATAATTGGGAATAACAATATAATTATTCCAGCTTTTACCTTCAAAGTCCTCTGCCAGAAAGATAAGAAATATTCTGAGATAAACAGAGCTACAAATAACCCAAACAGAATCCCAATCCAAAACGATAGGGAGATTATCTTACTCTTACTCTTATTCTTTTTCCAATTGATCTTCATTTTAAGTTTGTTCTACTTTTAATTAGAATCGTGAATTAATCTAGTAAGTGCAACCCTAAAAGAGAAAATGATTTCCAACGCTTAATGACATCTCTAAACCCAATAAAAGATTAGCCATTTTCGAAGGATGGGGCTCATCAAATAAATTTTACCAATAAAGCCCAAAGCAAATCTTGCAAAGCCATCAGTATCCTGAATAATATAGCCAACACAGTAGGAAGAGGATCAGGTACCAAGGCTTGGTGTAGAAAAAAAACCAATACCGCTTCCCTCACACCCAAACCAGCAGGGGCTACCGGTACAAAAAAACCAATCAACCAGGCGGATGCAAAATATCCAATCATGAAGAAAACGTTGATAGATGAGAGAGAATATATTGCTCTGGTAAGCAGGAAAAGACTTATCCCTAACGGCACCCATACCAAGATATACGTTAATAGGAGCAACAACAGTTGCGGAGAATTCGAATTAATTTCAGGCACATTCTTTTTGGTTATGCGACTGTATATTGAAGCTAAAAAGTTAATGAAACGGTTATTTACGCCTATGATCACTAAAATAATCATGATACATAAACCCAGGATGATTACCCAAGTCTGGCCCGGTGCAAGCGTTGGAAGGACTGGCAGTGTCATAATCATGCCACTGAATACCACCAGGATTGTCTCGATGATGATGCTAGCTGAGGAAAGTGTTGTAGAAAACCCCAGCTCCCGACTGAGATAGATTCTCCCCAGTATCGACCAATAAGTACCAGGGATATAAGAGGCTAGGTTTGAAATTGAATATACCTTTAACAATTGTTTGAATCGGGGCATTTTTCTTTTGGGGATCAGAATTCGGACAGCCAGATACCAGCCTGCAGCACCAAAAAAGCGGTGCCCCAATAATATGATGAATGAAAGTGTTAATAACCACCCATTAATTTGCCAATCATAAGATTTAAGCTTTGTCCAATTAAGATATATATTTTGGTAAATAAAAAAAAGGATGAAACCAACGAACAGAATTTGTATGGTCAATTTTATTATACGGTTGTTCCATACTTGTTTTACCCGCTCAACTAACTGCATACGAATGTTTTTCCAAATATCGAATCATTATTTTTCGCAAACCCACATCTTGCGGTAGTTCACATCGCCGACCTTCCAGATACCGCTATTGGTAGGCTGCCAGTCAAATTTACCCTTCACCCAGTTGGCGTTTGGATTGGAGATATCACGAATTTTGGAGAAGCCTGACTCGCGTATTTTTTGCTCGATCCAAACCGGGCTGGGGCGACAACCAAATTCGTTCAGCGCCTGGTCTTTACCACGTAGGCCCTTACCCTCTTGGATTGGGTTGACTACTGCCTCAGTGGAATCGCACACTAAAGTCTCCAATACCAAGATTCTAGCCCTGCAGCAGCCAAGCAAATGCTTATCGGGATTGGTCAGGTGGTAGAGCACCCCAAACGAGAGAATGATGTCATAATCGCCCTCCTCGTCAATGCCGGTTTTATCCAGGTCGAGGACAAAAGCTTTGCGTCCCT
>Ga0209777_10005444_pt1 | contig 14658 bp, 12 predicted proteins | sample FrelakmetHBP12HB_FD_187147 | JGI IMG/M metagenome (GOLD analysis project Ga0209777, IMG submission 187147) | Freshwater lake sediment microbial communities from the University of Notre Dame, USA, for methane emissions studies -HBP12 HB (SPAdes)... | ecosystem: Environmental > Aquatic >... | reverse complement strand
ATGGGCCGGCCACACATCTCCTGAGACTGGTAACCAAGCATCTCTGCCATCCGGCTATTTGTCTGTATTATCCGGAACTGACTGTCGAACACCCAGATACCATCATATGACGTTTCCACGATGCGGCGGTAATTTTCCTCACTTTCCCGCAGTTTCTGCTCTTTTTTGTCCAGCGCATTGTAGTTATGCCGCAGCTCCTCTTCGGTTGCGGCAATCTGTCCATATGCAGCATGGAGTTCAACATTTTTTATGCGCAGTTCTTCTTCAGAACGTTTCGTTTCGGTGATATCGCGACCCACTGACTGGTATTCGATAAGCATGCCGCTGTCATTAAAAATCGCCCGGTCGCTCCACCGCTGCCAGCGGTTCTCACCATTCGGCATGATGATGCGGTGGTCGATGACGTCAATCGGGTGCTCCTTTGTCAGCGAGAGAAAATATTCCCTGACAAGTTTCTGATCCTCTTTTGGGATATCAGGCCTGAATTTTTTTCCAAGAATCTTCTCCCTTTTTTTATTGAAATACCGGCAGTATGCCTCGTTCACAAACACGTGGGTGCCATCGGGAAGAAACCGTGAGATAAATTCTGTCTGGTCTTCGACAACGTTGCGGTAGCGTGTTTCACTCTCCTGCAATGCTTTCTCCGCCTGCCTGCGCCGCACTGCAGCTATGATCTTGTGTCCAAGCTCTAAAAACTGGGGTGTTGGTTTCCCTCCTTTCTGGAGGTAAAAATCAGCCCCGTTGTCAAATGCTTCAATCACCACCTCTTCCCTGCCTTTACCAGTGAATATGATGAAAGGAAGATCAGGAAATTCAGCACGGATCGCTTTTAAGAAGACAATCCCATCCATGCCCGGCATCTGGTAATCGGAGACAATCGCTTCGTACGACGTTGATTTTAATATCCGGAGTGCTTCAGGAGCCGATGTCACGGTGTCAACACGGAACTGGCCGGATTTTTCCAAAAAAAGTTTACCGAGTTCGAGCAGTGCTGGTTCATCGTCTACATACATTACCGAAATCATGGGGAAATATCCTCGGGGAATCTGTGTTCATTCATGATGGTAGCAGCAGGAATGGCAGTTTTGATGTCATCCTTTTATGTTGAGAATCTCTGACTTCGACAGGAATGAAGGATTTCGTTTGCCTCAACTCCTGCCCTAGTCGTCATATTTCCTCTTGGTGCAGGAACGTTCCCTTCTCAACCTGATGATCTTCCTCTTATCTTATTACATTTCAATGGGGGGAATTATAGGGAAAGATTAATATTCATTTGAGACTTTTCTTTTTGAACGGATATCGCTCATAATACTGCACATCTTCTTTCCTGAGCTTCATATCCGGAATGAAAATTGTATAACGTGTCATTTATTTATCACGGGTATTCAGATTAACCGCAGCGATTAACATTCGCCGGCAAAATGAATGTTTCATTTGTCCCTGAATTTATCTCATGGATTCTTTCAGCAGCATTGGGTATAACAGCCATCGGCATTCTGTATCGCACATCTGGAATATCCTCTCATTAAAAGTGCGTGATTATGGGGAATTCCTGCTCTACAGTTCACTATTCCTGGGTTCGGCTGCAGTCGGCATGGCATATACTTCCTGTTTCATTCAGGGTATTTCCTGGACAAGCCACATCGCTACGGTTATGTTCCTGATTGTATTCTCCGTTTATAATTTAAATCGAAAAACCGATGAAGCGGAAGACGCGATCAACCATGAACGTCGTTTCCGTATTACCAAAAAGTTCGAACGCCATTTTTTCATTGCAGCACTTGCCGCATACCTCACCGCACTTACTATTGCCGCGTTTCATGGTATTGCCGCATTCTGTGTGGTTACGATACCGCTCATAAGCGGAATATTCTACAGCGTTCCTATACTGCCTAGGTGGTGCGGATACCGGCGATTAAAAGAGATCCCGGTGATGAAAAACATCGTAGTCTCCACGGCATGGGCACTCGCGTTTTCGCTGGTGCCGGTATATCTGGGTGCTTCAGCACCAGGTGCGGCAACCATGGTTGTATTCCTGTTCATATTCTGCTGGACGTTTATTGCCTCCGTGCTTCCCGACATCAGGGATCGAAGCGGAGATTCTGCAACCGGCGTTGCGACCATTCCGGTTCTTGTGGGTGTTGCACGAAGCCGGAGTATCCTCACGATAATAAATGTTTCAGCGGGAGCCATTATTCTTACAATAGGAAGTTCTGCCATTCCGATGATGGCCAGTGCGATTATCATTACTTCTCTTGTGTATTCCCAGGCTTGCATCATTTCTGTCGATCAAACGACTAATAATGATCTTCTCTGTGATATCATTTCTGACGGACAATTCCTGACCATTGGAGGATTATGTCTTCTAGTCTCATCATTGTCTTACCTGAACTACTAAAACGAAAGCATTGATACGCGTTGGGGACTTCCGGAGGTAGGCATGATGAGATGATAAGCGAACAGAATATGTACGTCTCAGGGAGAATGTACCTTAGTATGGATTCCATCAAAATTTACGAACAGCATAAACAACCTATCCATTCCATCTATAGTTCACGGCTAAAGATTCAGATTCTGCTTACCTTACTCCACAATAAAGTATCCCTCAGCCGACTACGTGAGGTCACAGGGAGCACATCCCAGGCATTAATTCCCAAGATCCGCAACCTTGAAAAACAGGGACTTATTGAGGCAGTGAATCATGAGTACTGTCTTACCCCGCTTGGCGGGGTGGTAGCAATGAATGTCGAAGGATTTGTCCAGCTTATTGGAGGGATCAACCAGCATCATACATTCTTTTCAGACCATGATCTTTCTGATCTTCCGGTAACCTTTCTTTCCCGAATCAGTGACCTGTATAATTCAGAGCCAAAACAGGACACTACGACTGATATGTTTTATGTATATTCCCACTATCTCGAGATCCTGAAGGATGCCGCATATATCCATGGGATTTCTTCAGTAGCATGTCCAGGTCTTGCCCAGTTCATTGCAGAAAAAGTGGTCAGAGGTATCCCGGTCGAACTTGTCGTAAATAACGAAGTTATAGGACTCTTAACAAAAGAGCCCTATGCATCGAATATGCAGGGGCTTGTAGAGTATTCCCATTTTTCTGTATAGGTAACCGGTGAGAACCTGCGGGTCGGGCTGACCGTCACCGATAAGTACCTGTCACTGGGCCTCTTTAAGAGGGACACAAACCTCTACGATAGTTCCTCTGACCTGTTCAGCAACGATCCCCGTGCTGTAGAATGGGGAGAGAACCTTTTCCGGTACTATAAAGAACGGTCAACGAAGCTTGACCTTGCTGCATTATTCTCAGGAAAATAGTATGGCGGGGTCTCTCTCCAAGAATTTTTTTTCTGAAAAAATTTTACAAAATAAATGTTAAGATTCAAATTTTTTTCTACAGACAGTGAGTCTGCATTGAAAACAGCTGTACAGGATATTTCCGGGAAATTTCAATCTCTTCAATCCAGCTTTTGCGAAATATGTATCGGGGTATCGTTGAATACCCAAAACAAGGGTTCTTTTCCAATATCGGTAATACTGTTCGATCAATCCTGAGATCTGCCATCCAAACTGCACCAAACACGCTCATTTTAAACCGATTAAATGCCGTATTTTGGCTTGAAAACCGCAGAAATCGCGTATTTTTAAAAACTTGTTTTTCAATCAGCCATTTTTGCAACTCAACTCAGATCCCGGTCTTCCAGACAGCCAATCCGGGCCATTATCAGGCTCCAATCAGAACTGGAAATCTACGGTCTGCATATCAGATCACCTCTCCAAACCCGAACTGATCCCCAAGTTCACACAACCTCAAATCGGGGTATATTCCAGCCCCCGTTTGCCAATCGGGCGATCTCATTTCCGGTTCCAGGCGAAAGTGTGTCCACGCCGACCGAAAATATTGATATAAACGATTATTTTCAGGAAATACCTGTTTTAATCAGGATTTGCCCCTGCTAAATAGCGGGCTTGCAAGGTCCCTGCTTCCAGAGGGGTCCAGTATGGTCATAATGACTGCAGGGCCGCTATTGTCCAAAGTGTGGTGTCACGTCTGAGAATGTCGGAAAAATCCGGGGGGGTTTGTTGGGGTTCATTGCTTCGGGATAGTTGAACCGCAAATAGTACCCGGATATTCTATTTTCAACGAGGAGCGCTTTACTGGATTTATCGATACGGGAAAAAACGAATCAAAGAAAAGTAAACACATTTCACAAAAAGTCCAAGTGCGCCGACCGGGACTCGAACCCGGGTTTAGGCGTTGGCAACGCCTAGTGATAACCACTACACTATCGGCGCAAATGTGCTTTGAAGTGTGAGCATTCAAACAATTTAAGTATATCGAACAACAAGGACGCCGGTAGGGATTTTTCCTGCGATTTTTCTTACGTTTTCCTTCGACAGTTCGGGAGATGGTTATCCATAACGAAAGTTATCGATTTTCCTTATTGGACATAGAGGTACATTTGTAGGAAATACACGATTAATCACAACAATTCCAACATCTTAAAGTAACGCAATCGCTCTATCTAATACCTGATGATCCCGCTCTTTGTGGATTGTTCGGGCAAGCATATTGTTATATTCGGAGGAGGAGAGGTCGCATCACGAAAGGCTGCGTATTTTTCCGGTGAGGCTGATGTACTGGTAGTAAGCCGTTCATTTTCGCACAAGATGAGCATCCTCCCGGTTGAACGCCGGATGATGGATACAGCCCGCGTTTCTGATGAAGTGCTCGAAGGGATAATTGATGGAGCATTTCTGGTTATCGGGGCATTTTCCGATGCTGACCAGAACAACCGGATTAAGGACCTCTGCACAGCAAATGGGATCCTGTTCAATAACGCGGATGGTGAACCCGGGAATGTGATCATTCCTTCAGTAACCTCGGGTAAAAACTACATGCTTGCAATCAGCACGAAAGGGAGCAGTCCTGCTATATCAAGGTTCATCCGGGAATACCTTGAGACCCAGCTACCTTCACTTGATGAGATGGTGGCATTACAGCGCGAGCTGCGAGCGCAGCTGAAACAATCTGAATCCACCGTATCACGGCGGAATGTGATTCTCCGGGAAGTGTTACACGATCCTGTAATCTGGGAGACCCTCGCACGGGATCCTGCCCGGGCACGCCAGTATGTAAAGGAGAGGTACCTGCATGAATGAACCTGCAGCAGTTCCCATCGCAATTGCCGGTGTAAGTCATCACACAGCAAACGTCACCGCCCTTGAAGCATTCCGGTTTCCTGATGAGACCGAATTTCTCAAAGCAGCCGGCCAGCGGTTTAAAGGCGTTCTTTTACTCCAGACCTGCAACCGTGTAGAACTGATTGTTGAAGGGGATGCAGATGTATTACGGGAATTCCTGATCGAACAAGGGAGACGGGATTTCTTTATGCATGACGGGAAAGGAGCACTGTCCCACCTCTTCAGCCTCGCATCCGGTATCGATTCCATGATCGTCGGTGAAGACCAGATTCTCGGGCAATTGAAAAAAACCCTTGCCGACGCACAGGAGTCTGGCACTGCAAGCCCCTTCTTGGAATTCTGCATCAACAAGGCAGTGCATGTCGGGATCGAAGTGCGCAGACGCACTCTGATCAACCGTGGTGCAGTATCCGTAGGTTCTGCCGCCGTACTACTCGCTGAATCAGAAATCGGGAGTCTTGAGGGGAAGCATATCCTGGTAGTGGGCAGTGGCGAGATGGGGTTGCTGGTGGCCCAGGCGCTTGCAGCTAAGGAGCTGACAGCGATGTATGTGGCAAACCGGACATATGGGCGGGCAGTCATCCTTGCAAATAAAATCGGGGGCAAGGCAGTACGCCTGTCTGAACTCTACCACTATATCACACTCTCAGATGTTGTCATTTCCTGCACATCTGCCCCTCACCCTATCATCCATAAAAAAGAGCTGGCGCAGGCAATGAAAAACCGGTGCTGGCCTGTGGAAGGACACCCGCACTCGCTGATCCTCGTCGATATCGCCCAGCCCCGTGATGTTGAGGATGGAGCGGGGACCATCGATGGTGTCCGCTTGTTTTCCATCGACAACCTGCGCACCATAAACGAGCAAACAATGAGTACCCGGAAAGCTGAAGCTGAGCGGGCCCGTGAGTTCGTGGATGCGGAACTCGAAATTTTCCTGCGCCACTTAAACCGGAAATCTGCTGATGATATTCTTGCGGCACTGCACATGTGGGCTGATGCCGTTCGTATCCGTGAACGGGACCGGGCGATTGCTCGCTTGGGTTGTACTGACATAAAGATAGTAGAGATTGTTGATGACCTGACCCGGGTTCTTGCAAAAAAACTCCTTACCGATGCAACTTTTTCCATTCGTGAAAGTGCCGAGGAAGGAGACCTTACCGCTGCAAAGGCGCTTGTCAAAGCGATCACTCATGGTGACAGGATCGGGATCGAATTATGCCGGAAAGAATGAATGGAAACACGTTTCATTACCGGATAGAAAAAAGATGCCCCATTCTGGATTTTAAAAAAGAAACCTCACCGAAATAAAAAGAGAAAATATCTTCTTTTTTTTGTTTTATCATCACCTCCCTTTTATAACCACAGGATTATTTCTGTTCCCTTTCCGAACTCCTGATGCAATAATACGCTTTCGTAAGCTTCTGAATTGGCTTGACCGGGCAGGAAGGGCAGAGGCATACTTTTTTATCAAAGGTACAGGTCAGGCTTTTGCCTGTTACGCAGAATAATAGTTCATCGCCAGCCCGCATACACTCGTTGTAGGTCGGGCATGGTCTGCAGATACACTTTGCCCGGTTCTCATTATTGATTCTGTTCTTCTCATCAGGCATAAAATCTCAGCTCCCGCTCCGGTGTAACGGTACCTGCAGGACAGGAGCGATACAATTGGAGAGGTAGATCAATAACTAGATTATCACGGCCTCCTTGATAATTAAATCATGCCAGCACCACTGGTTGGAAGGAAATTTGGTATCAATGTCATCCCGCCGCTGGACCCTGAAAAACGCAAAGGGATCAGTGTGCTCGGGCTCTCTGGTTCAAGCCGTCAGCAGCCGGGGATGAGTAAATCCGAACGCCTCCTCCTGCGTGCGCTTGAGATCTACAAAGAATACGGGTGCAACACAAAATTTCTCAGGTTAAAGGATCTTATTATCCATGACTGCGAAGGAAACTACTCCGAGAACCCGGCATACTGCACCTATCCCTGCCAGAGTTCGATCAAGTATGAAGATGACCAGATGCAGCTCGTATATGATGCGGTGCTGGCGTGCGATATCCTGATCCTCGCAACGCCGATCCGCTGGAATAACCACTCGGCAATCGTCCAGAGATTTGTGGAGCGGATGAATGCCATTGAGAACCAGTACTCGTGGTTCGGAAACCGGATGATCAACGACAAAGTCGCTGCAATGATTATTATCGGTCATGTTGATGGTGTGCAGCATGTGGCAGGCAATCTCATGAATTTTTTTTCCTGGCTCGGGTTCCACACCCCGGAGGTCGCCATCGCCTCCTGGGTGGGTGAAAACGATGAAGATACCACCAAAGACTGGAGGCAGATAGAGAGTAACCGGTACACACAGGAAGACCTCAGCAACCTGATCACAAGCGCGCTCAGGCTTGCGTATGCACTCAAGCATCATACTACTGAAGAGACCGGCGGTAGTGGATAATATAACCATAAATACGATGGATTTAAGAAAATGTAAACAACCATACACCAGGAGATGGAAGTAGAACATGTTTCCCCAACGACGGATGAGGCGGTCGAGGTCACGTACTATCCAGCCGCTCCTGTGTGAAATTACCCTATCGAAAAATGATCTCATCGCCCCGCTCTTTGTCGACGAGACAATCACTGCCCCACTCCCGATAAAATCAATGCCTGGCCAAGTCCGCTACCCTATCAGCGGTATTGCAGAAGTAGCAGCGGAGTTGTGGAAACGGGGGGTGCGGGCAATCCTAATCTTCGGTATCCCGAAAGATAAAGATCCTTTTGGCTGTTCGGCCTATCATCCGGAAGGTGTTGTACAGCAGGCAGTCTCCAGAGTCAAAGCGGAAGTTAAAGAGATGGTCGTCATCACCGATGTCTGCGCCTGTGAGTATACCGACCATGGTCACTGCGGGATTGTCGGGGACACGCGGCGCGGTCCTGACCTGCTCAATGATCCATCACTTGAACTGATGAATAAAATTGCGATAAGCCATGCAGAGAGCGGCGCTGATATCGTTGCCCCGTCGTGCATGCTCGATGGGATGGTCGGTTCCATCCGTGCTGCGCTGGATGATGCCGGCTTTGAGGATGTCCTGATCATGTCCTACTCGACCAAGTTTTCCTCTGCCCTGTACGGGCCGTTCCGTGAAGCGGCGGATTCAGGATTCGCATACGGTGACCGCACTACGTACCAGATCCATCCCGGCAACAGCCGGGAAGCAATTCTGGAATCGCAGATGGATGCTGATGAAGGAGCTGACATACTGATGGTGAAACCGGCCGGGTTCTACCTTGATATTCTTTCAGAGATCGCAACGCTTGGCCTGCCGGTCGCCGCATACCAGGTAAGTGGTGAATATGCTATGATCAAATGTGCAGCAGAGCGCGGCTGGATCAGGGAAAAGGAAACTGTGCTGGAGAGCCTGACATCCATCAAGCGCGCCGGGGCTGCACTGATTATCACCTATTTTGCAGGCGATGTCGCCAGGTGGCTGGATGAAAAGCAGTGACTTGTTTGCAACCGCAAAAACCCTGATGCCCGGTGGTGTCAGCAGTCCTGTGCGGGCAATCAAGCCCTACCCTTTTTACACGGCACACGCGAACGGGTCGCATATTACAACCGTTGACGGCCCTATGCTTATTGACTGCTGCATGGCGTATGGCCCGCTTATCCTCGGGCACGTTCATCCTCACATCAGAAGAGCGATCGAATCGCAGCTGAAGAACGGCTGGCTTTACGGCACTCCTGCACCGCTTGAACCTGCTTTTGCAAAACTGATCACAGGTGATCATAAGGGCATGGACATGGTTCGGTTCGTATCGAGCGGTTCTGAAGCAACAATGGCAGCCATCCGGCTTGCACGCGGTTTTACCGGGAAAAAAGATATTGTAAAGATCGAGGGGGGCTTCCATGGTGCTCATGATGCAGTGCTGGTCAAAGCCGGATCAGGAGCAACCTCCATGGGTGTACCGGATTCTGCCGGTGTGCTTGCGGATCTGGTAGCCCATACACGGCAGGTGCCGTTCAATGATCCTGAAGCGCTGGAATCACTTCTTACGGCACATACCGATGTTGCAGCGCTCATCATCGAACCGGTTCTCGGCAATATCGGACCAATAGTGCCTGAGGACAATTACTTACAAGATATCCGGGAGATCACCCGGGCACACGATGTACTCCTTATTTTTGATGAAGTTATCACCGGTTACCGGCTCGGGATTGGCGGGGCACAGGAGAGGTATGGCGTAAAACCGGATCTCACCACGCTCGGAAAAATTATCGGCGGAGGACTTCCCATTGGCGCATTCGGGGGAAGGCGCGAGATCATGGAACTGGTTGCACCGCAGGGTCCGGTCTACCAGGCTGGTACGTTTTCGGGTAATCCACTTTCACTCATGGCTGGTATTGCGACCCTGCAATGGCTGCACGACCATCCCACAATCTACCAGGATCTCAATGAAAAGACACGTGCCCTGGAAGAGTCGCTGGAAGGTACGACCAATGGCTCGTTTGTCCGGCTCGGGTCGATGTTCAAATGGTTCTTCCGCAATGAGCCGCCGAAAAATTACCGCGAGGTAAAGGAGTGCGACACCGAATCATTCGGCCGGTTCTGGAAGCGGATGCTGGATGGTGGTATCTTCCTTCCTCCTTCACAGTTTGAGACAAACTTCCTTTCCTCAGCGCACAGCAATCAGGATCTCACCACCATTACCCAGGCGTATACACAATGTCTGTCAAAATAGGAACACGAGGGAGCAAGCTGGCGCTCGCCCAAACAGCAACGGTCTGTAAAAAATTATCCGCGCTCGGCATCGATGCCGAGCAGGTAATCATTAAGACCGAGGGAGATGCCACAACGGGTGTACCGCTTCACGAGATTGGTGGGCAGGGTGTCTTTGTGCGGGCACTTGATGACGCGATCCTTGCCGGGGAAATTGATTGTGCTGTGCACAGTATGAAAGACATTCCCGCGTTCCGCCCGAACGGGCTCTTAACCGCAGCCGTGCTCAAACGTGATTCAGCAGCTGACTACCTCGCCTACAAAGGCTCCCTGGATGCAGTAAAGGTGATTGGAACTTCCAGTACGCGCAGGCGTGCCCAGCTGCTTCGCCATGATCCTGACATTTCCATAAAGGATCTCCGGGGTAATGTCGATACCCGGATCCGTAAGATGGCTGCCGGGGAATTTGATGCCATTCTGTTAGCAGAAGCCGGACTGACCCGGCTTGGTATCCGTATCCCGGGGGAGCGCTTCCCCCCGGAAAAATTTGTCCCGGCGCCCAATCAGGGTACGATCGCTGTTGTCAGCCGTGCAGACCCTTCGCTGATGGAATGGCTCTCCACCCTCGACCACTCGCAGACCCGCACTGATGTGGCTGTCGAACGGGCAGTGATGGAACAACTGGGCAGCGGGTGTTTCACCCCTCTGGGTATCTACTGCCACGAAGGGCACCTGATCGCAGAAGTTCTTTCGCTTGATGGAACACGCACCGAGAGAATCGAAACGGACGTGCAGACTATTGAGCAGGCACGCGAACAGGGAAGACAACTTCATGTCCGGGCAAAGGATCTGATTGATGATGCATATCAAAAACTGGGAATCAGGCATGAGTGGTAAAGTTTACCTTGTGGGATCCGGTCCCGGAGGAGAAGGGCTTCTCACGCAGCGGGCAAGAGAAGTAATCGATTCTGCAGATGTCGTCTTATTTGACCAGCTGCCCGGTGAGGAGATCCTTGCATCGCTCCCCACCCGTGCCGAGAAGATTGACTGTGGGAAATACGGGGGAAAGCACACCCTGGAGCAGGACGAGATAGAAGCCCTGATCATTAACCGGGCGAAGCTGGGCATGACCGTGGTCCGGCTCAAAGGCGGGGATCCCTTCCTGTTCGGGCGGGGTGGAGAGGAATTAGAATCTGTCCGCAGCGCCGGCATACCTGTCGAGATGGTACCGGGAGTGAGCAGTGCTCTTGCTGTCCCGGCATCGGTCGGGATTCCCCTCACGCACCGGAACTATGCGTCGCAGGTCACCATACTTACCGGCAATGAAGACCCGACCAAACTCGAGCCTGCACTTGACTGGCAGCTGCTTGCCAAGAGCCGGGGCACCATAGTGATCCTGATGGGAGTGGCAAACCTTGGTAAGATTGCAGATGTACTTATCAAGAGCGGCAAGGCAGGTAGTACCATGGTTGCCATTATTGAACGGGGCTTGCGCAAAGACCGTCGGGTGACTACCGGGTCACTTGCGACCATCGGTGATACTGCCGTAAAAAAGGGTGTAAAACCTCCTGCGGTAATCGTGATCGGTGATGTCGTGAAGTTATATAATCCGGATAATCCGGATCTTGTACCTGTTGAAGGATGATGGAAATGATTGAAAGTGTCAATAAATTCGAAAAGGTCGTATATGCAGTGCTCATGGCCCTGCTCATGCTTGTGCTTACGGCATCCCTTATTGATCTCGTCTGGCTCCTGTATCAGTCCCTTATAGTCACATCCCCGTATTTACTGGAAACCCATGAACTCATCACTGTGCTCGGCGCCTTCCTGCTGGTGCTGATCGGGGTCGAACTTCTAGATACCATCAAGGCTTACTTCCATGAGAATACCATTCATGTCGAGATTGTGGTCCTGCTTGCCATCATCGCGGTCGCCCGGAAAGTGATTCTCCTGGATCCTACGGGAATGAATGGTTTCGAGTTCGGGTTTGAACTGATGGGAATCGGTCTCATCGTTGTCGGCCTTGCAGCCGGATATTATTTCATCAAGAAGGCGGGAATCACGGGTGGTTCAGGAAATCCTGAACAAAAATAATCCTGCCAGAGCAATCACATTAACTCTTACCATCATTTTTTAAATAAGTTTCAGTCACGTACCCTTCCATCGTTTCCTGATACTTTGTCCCGCAAGAAAACCAGTCGAGAATGCTGCCTGCAGGTTGTATCCCCCGGTGTCACCATCAAAATCGAGTACTTCACCGGCAAAATAGAGATTCGGAACGGTTTTGGATTCCAGCGTTTTTAAGTTAATGCCATCCAGTGCAACCCCGCCCCGGGTCACCATCGCAACGGAAAAACCACCAGGTGCCTCAACAGTCAGTGCGAATTGTGTGCAGTTGGAGATCAGACGCGATCGTTGTTCAGCAGAGAAATGATTGCACTTGAGATCGTCCGGTATCCCCGATAGATTCAGAAGTTTCCGGTTGAGACGTTCCGGGATCGGGTATGCAGCAAGTATTGTGCTGAGCTGCCAGCTCCTGTTTTCCCCGACACGTTTTGTGAGGTCAGCAACAAATTCCTCGCGTTTCATAGTACCCACAAACGAGAGCTTAATCACATCATAAGGGAGTATGTCCCGCGAAGCATCAAGGATGCCCGGCCCTGATAATCCAAGGTGCGTGAATAGGACATCCCCCCTGTGATCCCCAACCTTTTTTCCTGCCCGCCAGACCGAGAACTGCATGCGCTCAAACGAGATGCCTGAGAGTGCCGCAAACGGAAAATTCCTGATCAGCAGCGGGGTGAGTGCTGGCGCAGTTTCTGTCACTGGTTGTCCCAGTGATGCAGAAATCCGATACCCGTCACCGGTTGATCCAGTCTTTGGATAGGATGCCCCTCCGGTGGTTATGACGAGTACAGGTGAAGAGTATGTTGCTATCGGTGTTGTTATCTCAAATCCTACAGCAGTACGGGTGACACCGGTAGCAGGCTCGCTGCAACGAAGAACGACGCCCCGTTCCTTGCATTCCTTCATGAGCAGGGCAAGAACATCAGCTGAACGCCTGGATTCCGGGAACACCTTGCCGTTCTCTTCTGTCATCATGGCAAGCCCGCGTTCTCGGAAAAATTCGATGAGATCCCGGTTGGTGAACCCGAACAGGGTCGGTTTTACCTGTTTGCCATGATCACCATAATGAGAAAGGAAATCACGGATTTCGCCATCATGGCTGATATTGCATTGCCCGGATCCGGAGAGGAGGAGCTTTGCGCCGGGATCAGGGTTTTTTTCCAGCAGAAGGACACGATGCCCGGGCAAGGCAACCTGGATCGCACAGAACAAGCCTGCCGGTCCTGCTCCGATTACCACAACATCATGCTGCTCCATGAGATCTCTTCTTAAGAAACAATCGCGGTTTATTTGTTTAGATATATCGTCATGGCTTTCCAAACAAAATGAAAGGCTATTAATAATAACGTCAGAATAAAAAAATAAGGATGATTAAGAAAAACGCCGGGGAACAAACAACATCTCACGATGCACTGCAGGACTATCAGGAAAAGTACCGCATTTTGACGGAGATGATGCCCCTTGGTACGTTCAGGCTCGGTCCCGCCCCGGAATATCGTGTCGTATCTGCAAACCGGATGTTTCCTCAGATGCTCGGGTTTGATTCGGTGGATACCCTAGAAGGTATTCCTGTAAAGAATCTCATGATCGACCCTGCGCACTGGCAGCAGATTGAAACTGATCTCGTTCGAGATGGAACGGTTACCCATCGTGAACTGCAGCTGAAGCAAAAGGAAGGTTCGGGAATTTTGGTGGCCCTCAATGCCCGGGTTGTGCCCGGTACTAACGTTCCGATTGCATGGATTGATGGTGTAGCAGAAGACGTGACGGAACGGAAAGTACTCGAAATGGAGATGCACTATCACGAAGCAGAAGTAAACCGTTACGCTCTCGCGCTCACTCAGGCGAATAAAAAACTGAACCTGCTCTCAAGTATTACTCGTCACGATATCCTCAACCAGCTGACAGCGCTAGTAGGCTACCTGGAACTGATGGGTGAAAATTCCAAGGATCCAAAAATCCAAAAATATATTGACGTGGAGAAAAGAATTGCTGAAACCATCAGAAAACAGATCCAGTTCACCAAAGACTATCACGAGATTGGCGTCGAGTCTCCCCAATGGTATGATGTGAAAAAAACGATAGAGACGGTAACTGCACCTCTGCCCCTTCCCAAAGGGACACTCATCTCCAGTATCGAAAAAATCAGTATCTATGCAGATCCGCTGCTCGAGAAAGTATTCTATAATCTTGTCGAGAACGCACTCCGGCATGGCAAGGGAGTGTCCCGGATTACGTTCTCCACGGTCATTCAGGGAGACAGTATCACGATTGTGTGTGAAGACAATGGTGAAGGGATTCCAGAAGAATACAAAGAAGCAATCTTCAACCGCCAGCACTTTAAAAATACCGGTTTCGGGCTCTTTCTCTCCCGGGAGATTTTGGGCATCACCAGTCTCTCGATTCGCGAGACCGGTGAGCCAGGTAAAGGTGGGCGGTTTGAGATCATGGTGCCACCAGGATATTTCCGCGTCGAAGGTCACTTGGTGTGACATGAAGATGTTCAACTGGTATGTTTTTCACATCTTTTTTAAAAAAATTTGCTCTACAGAAATCCTTTTTAAAAACAGAATGTACTGACGACCGAAAGATCTAAGG
>Ga0209777_10005443_pt1 | contig 14659 bp, 10 predicted proteins | sample FrelakmetHBP12HB_FD_187147 | JGI IMG/M metagenome (GOLD analysis project Ga0209777, IMG submission 187147) | Freshwater lake sediment microbial communities from the University of Notre Dame, USA, for methane emissions studies -HBP12 HB (SPAdes)... | ecosystem: Environmental > Aquatic >... | reverse complement strand
TTTCGTATATGAGCTTAATGTAAATAGTGTTGAGCGACAATGGTAATTTCGTCCTTAGGACAATAGGACTTTTAGACACAAAACGGGAGTCCGAAGTGAGCGTTCTTCCAGACAGCAGATATACAAAGCAGGTGCTTTGAGGAAGAAGCATCCCTACATGAATCTTTCGAACCTGTCCTTCTTGGCTTTGCACACAGGACAGAGCTCGGGCGGCTCGTTTCGGGCGCACAGATAACCGCACACCTTGCAGCGCCACACGGGCAGCAGAACAGAAAATGCGGCTCCCACGTCGATGAATTTTTCGAACCTGTCCTTCTTGGCCTTACAAACGGGGCAAATCTCAGGCGGGCTGTCTCTGGCGCACAGATAGCCACAGACTTTGCAGCGCCATACGGGCAACGAGACAGGCTGTGCCGCACCCCGAGCTTTTGGCTTCGAGGCGGCTTCTTTCAGCCTCTTCCTTTCCTGCTCAGAGGGCCGCCGCTCGGGTATCGAGCCAGCCACCTTTTTACCCTCTAGTATCTCTGTGGACACATACAGCGCGCAGTAGCATGACCCGTACTCGACAACATCGGCGTCCCTGTAGTCGCAGGGGCATATTATGTCAAGGTCGTCTTCCTTCACCCCTGAAGCGAGCCGGCAGGGACAGGCCCAGTAGCCGTACCGTTTCTCGTTAATCAACAGGCTTCTGACGAGGTCCTTGGTGAAGCTCACGTCGGGATTCAGGTGGTATCCACCCTCCTCAGCCTCCCTATTCAACCTCTGGTACAGGACGTCTACTGCTTTATCGCTGATTTCAGTTTTTTCCACTGGTTACCGCCTGCCTGATTTTGTCCTCCTGAAAGCCCACTATGCACTTGTCGTCGTCTATCACCACACACGGGAAGGAATGGCCGGGGTTCCAGCGGTCAAGCTCCGCTACCACTTCCTTCTTAGCCTCGCCGTCCAACAGGTCGACATCTATATATCTATACCCCACGCCCAGGGTATCAAGCAGATTCTTGGTCTTGCGGCACCATCCGCACGTGCTCAGGGCGAACAAAAGTATGTCTCCCTTCCTCTTGCCCGGCACCTTCTTCGCGTACTTCTCAAGTTTCATTTGTCCTCTTTCCTCTCGAATATACCCGCCTCTCAGGATCAAGCAAAAGTGCGGAATTTCTCCTTCTTGGCTCCGCAGATAGGGCATTTGTCGGGGGCATCGCCCTCCGAAGTCCAGCCACACACCGTGCATATCTGCATGGGCCCCAATCTCACATCCTTGCCTGAATCGACAGCCGCCTTTGCTTTCTGGAAGAAGGCAGCGTGGGTCTTCTCAGAGGAAAGAGCATAGAAAAAGCTTTGCTGGGCGCCCTTCTCTCCCTGGAACTTCGCCGTCTCCAGATAAGTGGGGTACATCTCGTTGATCTCGAAAGTCTCCCCGTCGATGCCTCCCTGGAGATTCTGCGATGTGGGGCCCAGGCCGAAAATGGCCCCGGAGTTGCAACCAAAGCCGCCCACCATATCCCTCAACTCTCTGAAGTGATTGTTGGCGTGAATCTGTTCGGCGAAGTGAATCGCCCTGAACATGCGGGCGGTGTTGGGGAATCCATCCTGCTCTGCCTTGTCGCCCCAGGTCCTGTAGCGCATGTGCGCCATGGACTCACCGCCATAAGCGTTGCGAAGGTTAGCTGCTGTCATGTCGTGCATGATTCACCTCCTTTGGCTCCAATTTCATGATATCAGCTACCATGATAAGCATACGGGATAACGAAGTCATAAAATGATTGCAGGAAAGGTTAAAAAGTTATCACATTTTCGCCAATGGTGAAATTGGCTCAATGAGGAATTCAATGTCATTGCGAGGAGTCCGCCTCTGGCGGAAGGACGATGAAGCAATCCCCTCGTGGTCGTAAATATCAAGAAGGCGGTGAGATTGCTTCGTCCGCCTCTGGCGGACTGCACCCCGTAGGGGCAATTCATGAATTGCCCCTTTCGCCACCACCAAGGATTAAAATAGCGCGGGTGCTCTGTCACCCGCATTCCAAGGTAGGTGGCGGAGCACCTACCCTATTGTTGGACGAAGAGGCTAGCTTTTCGCCAGGCTCAGTGCTATAAGAGCTCGCGGTAGACCTCGACGGTCTTCCTGGCTGCGGCCTGCCAGCTAAAGAAGTCCTCGACCCTCTTCCGGGCTGCCTGCCCCATCTTTTGCCTCAGGGGTTTATCTGCGAGAAGGCGCTTTATCGCGGCTGCCAGCGCCGGTGGGTCTGCGGGCGGCACCAGAATCCCGGCTGCACCGTCGCCTACTATCTCGGGCAGCGCCCCGGCCCTGGTGGCGATAACCGGGGTGCCGCAGGACATCGCCTCCGCCGCAGGCAATCCGAAGCCCTCATATATGGAGGCAGTGACCCCTATCTCTGCCGAAGAATAGCGCCTGACCAGCTCGTCCGTGCCTATATAACCGGTGAAAATTACTCTGTCGGAGATGCCCAGCTGCTGCGCCAGGTTCGTGCCATAGCCCTCGCTGGCTTCCTGCTTACCCACGACGTACACCTTGACGTCGAGGTCACCCTTGAGCAGTTTCACCGCCTCCAACAGATAGGGAATGCCCTTGGTCTTGTCCTCGACCTTGCCCACCACAACCAGGCTGTTAGGCTCTCTCTCAACGCCGTCGAGCCGCCTGAAAATACCGGTATCAATGCCGTTGTAGACCACCCTGACCCTGTCTTTGCGCAGTTTGAAGGCGCGGGCAGTGTCCTCCGCCGAGGACTGGGAAACCGTGACCACCCTCTCCATGCGCCTGCTCACGATGCCCTGCATGGTGAGGAAGGAATAGAACATGGTCCATCTGATGCCGCGCCGGAATGTATCGGACTGGGCCAAAGAGGCTGCGAGGTCGACGGTTATGGGATGATGTATGGTAGCGACGATGGGGACGCCTAGGCTTTTCATCAGGAGCATGCCATAGCCCAGGGTCTGGTTATCGTGAATGACGTCGAACTTCTCCCGGGACATGAGGTCGCGCAGTTTGAAGTACGCTCTCATGCTGAAGGTGAATATGTCGGGGAAGAAGCCGATATGAACCGCCGCAATCTCATAGAGGTTGAGCGGCGTCAAGGCCTGAACAGGGCTCGACAGCGAAGAGAGGTTGCTGGTCTCGTACAGGTTGAGCCCCAGGACCTTGTGCAGCTTGACGCCTGCAGGGGGCATGGGATAAGGCGGGCCTGATACTACGTGGACTTCGTGCCCCAGTTCCTGGAGCGCGCCTGCCAGGTAGCAGATATAGACCCCCTGCCCGCCGCAGTACATGTTTCCCCTGTAGGTCAGGAGGCAAATCTTCATTTGAGGCTTTTATATGCGATAGCAGGACGTTTGTCAAGGTAAAGCGGTTTCAGAGAGACGGTTCATCACAGAGAGCGCTGAGTTCTCAGAGAAAAAAACAAAAGGCGGTGCCATTCCCCCTCACTTTTATTCTCTCCCTCCAGGGGCGAGAATTTGGGTATAAATTCCCCTAGTATTGCTCGGTTGTGGTTGGCAGGGACGAATGAGCTTCTTTAAGGCAAGCCCATCTCGGTTTGTTCGCCCTTATTGCCTTTCGCTTTGGGTGCCTTCTTGAATGTCACGCTTACCTGTCGGAGCGGTGGCATATCGATACCCTTGCCAGACAGCAGGTCAGCGACGGTCAATATCTGTAACCGAGGATAGCTTTTGCCCCATACCTGCGAGGTGTAGAAACCAGCCCCTGCCGCTTCTGACCGCATGGCAGACGTAGGTTCTTGCATGGTAATGAGCACGCCAATCTCAGCCTTTTCCCTATCCAAGACACCGCGCAGGTCACGCAAGTGGGGCGCACTTGTATGCCCTGCTTTAACCGAGAGAATGACTTGTTTAGTCTTGCTGTCAGCATCATCGTGGAAGTACAGACGGCCATCGATACCCTTGTCAGCGCCCTTCTTCTGCTCTACTGGACGAGCACCTACCAGCCCCAGTGCCCACCACTGGAACTGATACGGGTCTTGCTGTGCAAGGGTCTCAGCATCAGGTACAGATACAGGCTCACCGATGACTTTGTATGCCACCTGGTCGCTGAAAGTGTCCCGCAGTCGATGCTTTATGAGAGTGATGGCTAGGTGTGTGATGTCGATTCCTATCCAGTTGCGCTTAAGATGCTGTGCAGCCACTATGGTTGTACCGCAGCCACAGAACGGGTCAAGCACTAGGTCACCTTCATCGCTACTGGCCGCAATGATGCGCTCCAATAGAGCTTGAGGCTTCTGTGTGGGGTAGCCAAGGCGTTCTGCGGCCTGCGATTGAACTGGTCTAATGTCTGTCCAAGTGTCGCCAGTTGGGGTGCCCTCTTGCTCATCCAAGTATCGCTTTAGTGCAGGTACACCGCCTGGTTTATGTTGAATGACGAGTCCTTGGTCATAAGCGGCTTGCATGCGTTCCCTAGTCCACCGCCAAACCCGTGTGACCCCCAGAAACTCATAGGTTAGATTCGGTCTGTTTTTATTTGGGTTGGCAAGGTTGTCCAGACGATATCTGCGTCCAGTCTCTGGCTCAATGAAGCGGTAGAACTTGCGAATATACTCGGGGTCATGACTAGCATACTGAGGATGCCACTTCCACTTGCTTGACTTCATGTAGCGCAGGATAACATCATGGCTCGAAGCAAACCGTGTGAAAGCTAGACCCTTCGGTGTGGTTCGTTGCCAGACAATATCGTTGCCAAAGTGGTCGGGGCCGAATACAGCATCCATGAGCAGCTTCAAGTAATGGCTGGCTGTAGGGTCACAATGTAGGTAAATACTAGCCGTCGGCTTCATAACACGGCGCAGTTCCGCAAGACGCGGTGCCATCATCGCCAAGTAGGCCAGCATGTTGCTATCGCCCAATATCATGCGAAATGCTTGCAGCGTTTGTGATACCTTGCCTCCAGCCTCTACGACCTCCTGATAAGACTTCGCTGCAGCTTCATCCCACCTCCAAGTATCTTCAAATGCCTTGATCTGAGCAGCAGCTTGCGCTCCATTTTGTTCAGCGAAGAGCACATTGTAAGAGGCATTACTATTGAAGGGAGGGTCGAGATATACGAGGTCTACGGTTTCATCCTTCACGTGCCGACGAAGCACATCCAGATTATCGCCATAGTAGAGTAGATTGTCTTCCATGCTAAACTCCCACTCGATTACTTGTGCTATTATACACAGTTTTTCATCTTTTGCTACCTACAAACCAAGACCGAGGAGAACCATCCCCCTTACCCCCTTACAAAAGGGGAAACCCAAGAATGAAAATAGTAGCGCAGTGCTAAGTACTGAGATTCTTCGCTAAAGCTCAGAATGACATTGAGCCCTCAGCATTCCACTCTCAAATCAATAACATTCTTAAAGGGCGACCCGACGGGTCGCCCTTACATTTTTGGGCACAGCATGCCGTACCCCTACGGTCTATGTCTACAGCAGAAGGGGGCTGTCTTGATACAGGAAAATGCTGTAGACTATCAGCGAGAAGGCAGGATACTGTGAAGAAGTCCCGAGAACCCTTTCGCTTTGTTGACCAGGTGCATCTCAAGGAGTTGACCGGACTTAAAGCAAAGAACCTCAAGGAGCTGGTCGATATCCTGAGAAATGCCCCGGATTCCATCGTGCATTACCACACGCACCATTTTTTGGAAGAACACCACTACGTCACGCCCGAGCCGGCCAATGACTTCGCAGTTTGGGCAAGCGATGTACTGGGTGAGGAGATATTGGGGGAAAAGCTGGCCAGCATCGACGTCTTAGAGTTCCCTACCATGAGTGCGCTGCGCGACAGGATAGTCAATGTCATAGAGCAACATATATCGTCAGGGCTAGAGACACGGAAAGCGCCTGAAGGGAAAGAATTCTACTTTATAAAGTGGGTGAGCATAGTCCTGCCCACACCGCATATGGCCCGAGACCTGAAGGAATTCGGGGAAGCAATTGGCACGCTGAGCCCGGGTTCATTGTACTTCCACATCATCGAGTCAAGGCTGCGACTGGGCAAGATGTCAAACGACTTCTCAGTCTGGCTGGCAGACAGTCTGGGAGAGCAGGAACTGGCAGAAGCTGTAGCCAGGGTTGACCCGTATACCTACACCCTGGAGGGAGTGAGATCGCAACTCATAAAACTCATGGCAAAACGCATCGAGTGAAGCTGGATGACTACGAGCCCCTGATCGGCAAGACGGCCCTTGAAGAACTACGGCTGCTGGCAAGCAAGCTCTCAGGCAAGGTGATCCAGAACGTAAACTCCACATCCACAGGCGGAGGCGTGGCTGAGCTACTAAGCCGCATGATTCCTCTGCTGTCCGAGCTTGGCGTGGATGCCCGCTGGAGCGTTATCAAGGGCGATGCGGCTTTCTTCCAGGTAACTAAGAAGCTGCACAACGCACTCCATGGCAGGGATGAAAAAATTTCTCCACAGGACATCTCAGCGTTTCAAGAAACGAGCCGCAAGAATATCAGGGAATTGGAGCTCTACGGTGATATCATGTTTATCCACGACCCCCAGCCTGTAGCCCTGATTGAAAGAAAAAAGGAAGTCGGAAAGAACTGGATATGGCGGTGTCACATAGATGTTTCCAAACCTAACGAAGCAGCATGGAATTTCATCAAACCCTGGGTAACGCAGTACGATGCGGCTGTATTCTCTGCCCCGGCTTTCTCCACACCGCTGCCAATGCGTCAGTTCTTTATCCCTCCCTCAATCGACCCGCTGAGCGACAAGAACATAGAACTGAGCCCGGATGTCATTGACTCTGTGCTGTCAAAGTACGGCATACCCGACGATAAACCCTTGATAGTCCAGGTATCGCGCTTCGACTACCTCAAAGACCCCGTAGGAGTGATCCAGGCTTTCCAGCAGGTGAAAAAAAACATAGACTGCCGGCTGGTTCTGGCCGGTGGCACCGCCACCGATGACCCGGAGTCGGGCAAAGTATACGCAGAGGTGATGAATGAAGCGGAGGGCGACCACGATATCCACGTTCTACTTATCCCGCCCGGAAGCGATATAGAGATTAACGCCCTGCAAAGAGCGGCTGCTGTTGTGGTGCAGAAATCGCTGAAGGAAGGGTTCGGATTGACGGTTAGCGAGGCACTGTGGAAAGCCAAGCCGGTAGTAGCTTCTGCCGTGGGCGGCATCCCGTTACAGGTGAAGCACAAGTTCACCGGCCTTTTGTCACACAGCATCGAGGGCACGGCCTATGCCATTAAACAGCTTCTGGGCAATCCCGAATATGCGAGGTGGCTGGGACAGAACGGCAGGGAGCATGTGAAGCACAATTTCCTCATTACCAGGGACATCAGGGACGCGATGGTCCTGTTCCTGACCGTGGGTCATTCGGAAGAGGTTATCTACCCGTGAGAAAGGCAGAGGGCGTCCTTCCAAGGAAGGACGCCCCTGTACCCCTCCCACCCATCCCCAACCTGCCCAACGGAAGGAGGACAGTGGGACTAATCCCGAAACCACCACGCAGGGAGGGGTTTCAACTTGCTCCCTACTGAGTGACTGTGATGCCCTGGCTCAGCGTTTCCGCTTTGATATCCGGGTTGTAGTAGGAATAGGCCTGGGAGCTGACGCCCTTGGCCGTAACCGGGTACAGCGCCCGTACATCGAAGCTGAAGGACACTTTGTCGCCCGGCTGCATGTCCTCGATGTAAAAGATGACCTTCCTCCCTGCAATATCGTAACGCTTGATGTTCTGGTTACCCGCGATGACTTTGTCTATGGATTCCGTAACCGGAGAGAAGCCGGTGGGAACCGATACATCGAGCACCACCATCTCTGCTTTCATTTCTATCGGCGGGTTGTACGTCAGGTCTACCGAGACCTTGACCAGGTCGTTCACCTCAACCTGGGCGGTATCGTAGTTTACGTTTATCTTCAGTATCTGGTCATCCTGCTGCTCGGCCTGGGGCAGGTTGTATCTCTCGACCACCTGGGCTATGGCATCACCCCTGCCCTCCGCACTTATGGTAATGTCCTGATTCAGAGGCACTTCCACCGTCTGAAGTACATCGTAGTTGTCCTGAGTTATCCTGAGCTGCTTCGCTTCTCCTCCGGCATTTATGGTGACGGTCAGGTCAACGTCAGCTCTGGCGTTGGTGCAATACTCAATCAGGGCCTGCAAAGCAACTACCGTATCCTGGGTCGAGCCGTAGCCGCCGTAGGCATTGCGCTGGGAGACCAGCCACTTAGCAGCACGGGAGGCATCGAAGGCATCGCCATTCTTTATCAGGGCGAGGGTGGCGTAGCCGGTGGCCTCGATGGCATTGCTTCTGTTCATCTCCATGGATTCCATGGGACGGAGCGGCATCATCTCACCGCCTTCTTTCTGCTCCATAGGCTCAACCACTGTCACATTGCCCCAGTGCAGGCCGTTCCCGTCCTCCTGCGCCATCCCCATCAGCTTATCGTGGGCCTGGCCGCTGAGGGCGCTGCCGCTTAGCTCAAGGGCGTAGGCGGTAATCGCCATGGTGTAGGCATCGTCTATATTGTTAAGCTGGCCTTCCAGGTAACTGATCGCCCTGGCGGCGTCCGCATTGTCACCAGCCTCAAGCAGAGCGATGGCAACGTAGGCGGTGAGAGCGGTTTTCCCTTTGAGTCCGCCCATCATATCCTGGTGGCAAACGAAGCCGAACGGGTCGAAGGAGCCGTCCGCGTTCTGATGGTCGACTATCCATGTCTCGGCTTGACTGAGGACGTTGTCGTCAATGTAAATGAGGTCTTTGGCCTGAGAGAAGCACTTCAAAACGAAGGCAGTGAGGAACAGGCTGCCCTGCTCGTCATTGTCCCCGAAGGCGGAGAAGCTGCCATCGCTGCGCTGATAGGTAAGCTCCCTCTGATAGCCGGTTATCATCAGCTTTTCCGCTTTGGCCATGATCTCGGGCTTGAGTTGGCCTGATTCCTTGAGATACTTGGTGATGTAGACGTCAGGAGCAAATAGAATCATGTTCTGCTCGCCGCAGCCGAACGGCATCTGTATGAGCGCATCCAGCCCGTCGATGGTCTGGGTCAGGTAGCTGGAGGTCACCGCGATATAAGCCCTGCCCGAGCCATCGACCACGAAGGCAGGGATACCGGTATTTACCACCGTGTTATTTCCGGCGGAGAGCACCAGATTCTGCACATCTTCTCTGGCGACTCCTTCGGGCTCGACTATGAGCGTCTTGACCACGGCGTCAGCAGCCTGATTGCTCCTGGCGGTAATTTTCAGTTCGCCGACTCCGAGCTTGGTCGGCTTTATCTGGAACTCGACGCTGCCAACCTCGTTGGGCGCTATGTCCACCGTTTTCTGGGATTCATCCAGCAGGTCGAACCAGTCGGCGTTATCGATTTGCACCAGCACGCTTTGCGTCTGGTCGAGATAGTTATAGATAGCTACTTTGACCGGGAACTCCTCGCCCCTTATCGCCGAGTAAGGCAGGTCGGCGCTGAGGAAGAAGGGTTGGAACGCCGTGAGCTGGCTTTCAGCGACGCCCAGGCCGTTTTCCTTTGACAGGGCAACGGCACGGAGCATCCAGGTGGTTATAGTGTCAGGCACGGTAACATCCAGCGTTGCTTTTCCATTAGCGTCGGTAATGACATTCTGCCAGAGCCAAGTCTCGGGGAAGTACTGTCTTATCCTCTGCACTTCAGCAAGCCCCGCTGTACTGGGACTGAGCACTATGCCTGCCGTAGGCACGGGCGCGCCCTCGGCGAAGCCGTTGGCAAACACAACTACACCACCGCCACCCTGCAGCCCTCTAACGCCCATGAATTTCCAGGCATCATTCCAGACACGAGGCCCCCACTGGGGCTGATATTTCTCGCCTTCCGGCACTTTATTATTGCTGAGTACTACCACACCGGCGTCATCGAAGATATCCTGGGCACCCTGGACAGTGATTCCTTCGTAGAACGAGACCTCGTGCAACTCAGCCTGCGGCTGCATGTAAAGCTTCTCCAGCTCATCGAAGACCTGCTGCAGATTGAGCCGGTTTTCAGCAAGGATAAAGACCGACTTGTCCACCGCCGTGAGGCCGACCTCAGACTGGCCCTGGGAATCGATATTTATCCGGACTGCGTCCCCGGGCTTAGCCTCGCTCTGGTTGAACTCCACACTCACATCATTGGGGTACACTGCTTCGACATCGAAGGGCAGATAGTCCGCCGCCACCTCGCTGTTGGGCAGTATTTGATAGACCAGGAGCTTGGCGGAGGGAGTCATGAGAGGGGTTGTATCGAAGGCTATTATGTTGCTCTGAGTGAAATCGGTGAAGACCACCCTGTCGCGGGCAACGACCTCATAGTAGAAGTTGGAAGCCTCTTTGGTGGAATAGACCTTGAACTTGATTTCCTCTCCAATCTTGGGGGTGCCCTGGCTTATCTGCTCCACATGGATGAAGTTGCCCGAAGGGGAGTAGCCAGCCTCCACAACCTTGGAGGCCTGGGCTGGCTCCCTGGACGAAATCGGCGTAAGCTCGAATGCTTCTATCGCCATAGCCACGCTGTCCGCGGGGGGATTCACCTCAATGAGCGCTTTGCCGCCACTGGTATCGACGTCTTTCTCGTCCTTGCTTATCTCCTCGAGGTTCTTGTTGAGATAGGTTATAGTGACGGCTACTTTCGCATCCACCGCCTGGTTGTCGGGCGTCTCGGTGATAATGAGGATGTTGAAGGGCAAGGCGGGCTTGAATACAGAGCTCTCGGGGATTATCTGGATATTGAGAGGAGTGCTGGACACTGTGAGCAGCTCGCTGGTGTTCCCCTCATAGCCGGTGGAAGTCTCTGTGACAGTTATATCGAGCATGACGTTGCCCATGCCCCCCGCTGCGGGCACGCCGGCGACATAGCCCACGGCGGGCAGTTCGAAGTCAGTTTTGCCGTCAATCGACTTGGACAGGGTAGCGTATTGCTCCCACTGGCCCACATATCTTTTGGCTGTGATGACAAGCTCGCCCTGCACAGGCTTGCCGAAGCTGTATTCCGCCGAGACGCTGCCCTTGATGGGCTCGCTGGCCAGGAACCAGTCCTTGGGCAGTTCAGCCTTGACCTCGTACTTGGGCAGCACATATTCCTCAACACTGACATCTATCTCGGTATCGTCATTCGCAGATTTGGCGGTTATCTTCCAGGTGCCCAGGTTGGGCTCCTGGGAAATCGGCAGTTCCAGGGTGGCCATGCCGTATTCGTCGGTGGTGGTCTCGCTGCGGAATATTTTGATGCCCTTGGCATCCAGGACCTCTACGGTGACGGCCTGGCTCACCGGCTTGAGGTCGGGGTCCAGTGTCATGACTCGCATCTCGATGTTTTGTCCGGGCTTGTAGATAGGCTTATCAGTCTCCAGGAAAATGAGGGAGCTTCTCTCTATGGTAACCTGAGCTTTGTCTTCAAAGCCGGAGCCTTTGACGCTGAGCACATACGAGCCTTCGGCGGTGGGCGGGACCTTGAACTCTATTATCCCTTTACCGCTGATTTGCTGGGCAACCTGGAGAACCTGGTTTCCATCCTTGAGCAAAGCCACTTGAACATTGTCGGACGTCAGACCTGACTTATCGAAAAGGGCCAGGGATACAGCTTCCTGGCCTCCGGCGTGCAAAACCTTGGGGACTACCGCCATATAGCTTTCGACTTTGCCCCCTCCCTCTTTCTCCGTGAACACGGCCGCGATGGGGGCAGCGATAGCCAGAATCAGAATGAGAATGAAGGCTATACCTACTAATCCTGTAGACCTCATGACTTCCTCCTCCAGAAGCGTCTGGGGGACGCTTCTCAACCCTCCGGAACGCGCTGTGTGAAAGTGAGGGGATTAATGTCTTCTATAAACAAAGACGCAGGGGGAGGCAGGAAAGTTCCCGCAGGATGATTAACCCCAGCTTGACAAATTAATCCAGATAACATCAATATATATTTTTCAATTTTAATTATAATTGACTGTTAAATGTTAATCTTGTAGGATGAAGCGGAGGAATTTGATGCCTAGCAATGCCATAAATGCCATAAAAGACAATATCGGATGGATTCGGGATATCCTGACTATCGTCTTCACTGGAACAGTCACTTTAGTAGCTCTATTTGCCTATTTACGAGCGAAAGAGACTCTCCTTCAACCTATTCGCTCAGAGGTTATTAAGCGACAGTCAGAGTTACTTATGAATCTTCTACAATTCATCAGAACGGATGAGATATCCTCAGGACCTGATTATCTTGGTCTAATTCATGTAAATGTGCATGAGTGGATGGTTAAATATGGTTTTGTTATAGCCGACCAAGAGAATATTAAGAAAGAATTAAACGAATTAATCGGAGGTTCTTTTTATGTCGCGAAGGATAAAATTATTCCCGACGTTGAGGTCGTGCAACCATTCCCATCATCAAGTAGCGAAAACGGTAAAGATAAGGAGCAGTCCGAAAGAGATAAACAAGACTATGAAAAGGCCAAAGCTGGAGACATACAGATTAGGTGGATCTTTCTAACTAAAAAACATCAACAGTATATGCACTCACTGTTAGCATATGCCAATAACCCACTCATACCAAGCAATGTTCAGAAAGTACTTCATAAGATTGCGGATAATATAAACTCTAATGTAACTGAGGTGATGAAGGCAACACTGGAGGACTTCTTCAAAGATTTATTCAAAAAACACGTCGCTGTTGAAGGTGGGTGGAAAGGCAAGATATCGCCCATAGGTGTTTATAATGAATTTAATCACAGAAGAATTCATAATGATAATGACATCGCAAGACTGTCTGCCGAGATTCGAAAGTACCTAAAGGTAGACACAATGCCCTGACAATGTTATTAAAAGTGATCTATTAAAGTGGGTTTCTCTATAAGAAGCCTGCTGCCCAATATAAATCGATACTACCGAGTGGGGTCCATCTGTTTTTTAGGGGCACGGTGCACCGTGCCCCTACCATTCGAATTTCGAATTTGTGTAGGATTTGGTAATTAGGATTTAGAATCTACCTCCTGTTCGGCCAGTTCCTTCTGATATGCCTTCCAGCCGGGACACCAGCCTGTATGCCATTTCCATATCTTGCTGATTATGGACTTGGGGTTTTTCTCGGCACGCTTGCGCATGCCGCAGTTTTCGCAACGCGATTTCATGTTTGCACCTCTTTTCTTCAAATCGAATTCTAGTAGTAGCTGAAGTGGTTGTCAAACTGGGTAGGGGCACGGCATGCCGTGCCCCTGCGGAATTCGATCAATCAGTAAGCAAACTTCCTTCACATCCCGCACAATTTTCCCCGCTTATCTAATGAGCCTTCTCAACCTGCACCAGCGCCGTGTTGGTGCAGCAGGCGCCGCCGGGAGAATACGCATCCTTGGTCAATATATTTGCGCACCCCCCACGGTCAACGCCTTTCTCGTCGGGCTCGTACCAGGCACCTTGAGGGACATCCACTACCCCGGGCATCATGCGCTGGCTGACCCTGGCCGGAATTATCATCTGGCCCCGGTCATTGAACACCCTGACCAGGTCGCCATCCTTTATGCCTCTGGCCCTGGCATCGGAGGAACTTATCAATACCGTCTGAGGCAGCACCTCCCGAATCCAGGGCACATTGTGGAACTGCGAGTGGGCGCGCCCTTTGAAATGCGTGGTCAGGAGTTGCAGAGGGTATTTCTTATGTAGAGGGTCGGTTGGGCCTTCCCAGGACTCGAGGTATTTGGGGACGGGAGGTATCTCGGGATTGTTCAGCTCCGCAATCAACTGGGAGTATATCTCGATCTTACCCGACGGCGTACCGAAGGGGTTATTCTCGGGGTTCTCGATCTCGTCACGGAAAGCCACATGCGGCTCCGCAGGATGCATTTTGTGAAGGCCCTGCTTTTTGAAAGCGTCGTAGTCCTTGATGTCAGCGCAACCTTTCACCATGTCTCTGAGCGTCTCATCCTCTGTTTTGTCGAAAAAGTGGGGTATGCCCAGCCTCTTCGCCAGCTCTTTGCATATATCCCATGACGACTTAGACTCACCCAGCGGCTCGATTACCTTGTTCTGGTATCCGTAGAACCAGGTGGCGCTCCACTGAGCCATGTCGTTCCGCTCCAGGAAGGTGCTGCAAGGCAGCAGGATATCGGCAAATTTGGCGCCGGGCGTCATAAACTGCTCATGCACTACGATGAATTCCAGGGACTTCGATTTCATAGCCTGCACATGCTTGTTGACGTTGAGGTACTGATTGGGATAGCCGGTGCTGGCTATGTAAAGCAGCTTGTAGTCAGCGGGGTATCCCCCGGCCTTCCCCTTAAGTATAGCGTCCGCCATTTGAGCGACGTGTATGCTGCCTGCACCCCAGGGCCAGATCCTGCGCAGAGGCAGCATGTCTTTAGGAGGAGGAGCATTCGACTCATGAGGATTAACGATGATATCAGGGATGCCCATATTCATGAAGGGGAAGGGCACGAGACCTGCGGGCCAGGACCTCTGGGCAGCGCTCCCGCCGTGGATGCCGATGTTGCCCGTCATGGCAGAGAGCGTTATGGCTGCTCGATGGTACTGCTCCCCTCTGGCTGAGCGACCGGGCCCTATCCCGGCAATCAGCGCCGCAGGCTTGGTCGTGGCGTACTCTCTGGCCAGGTTCTCTATGGTGGCTGCGGGGACGCCGGTGATAGGCTCAGCCCAGGCCGGGGTCTTGGGCACGCCGTCCTCCACGCCCGTGACAT
>Ga0209777_10005442_pt1 | contig 14659 bp, 13 predicted proteins | sample FrelakmetHBP12HB_FD_187147 | JGI IMG/M metagenome (GOLD analysis project Ga0209777, IMG submission 187147) | Freshwater lake sediment microbial communities from the University of Notre Dame, USA, for methane emissions studies -HBP12 HB (SPAdes)... | ecosystem: Environmental > Aquatic >... | reverse complement strand
CCGATTCGGCCACCGTCCTCGCGGCCGGGGACCTGCTCGCCACCGCCTTCGGCGCCGAGCTGGTGATCCTGAGCCTCAAGAACGGCGTCTACTACGGCCTGGAGGACGTGGGCGCGCGCATCTGGGAGCTGCTGCAGCATCCGATCACGGTTTCGGCGATTCGCGACGCGCTGGTCGCCGAGTACGACGTCGAGCCGGAGCGGTGCGAACATGACCTCGCGGCCCTGCTCCAGGACCTGGCCGCCCGCGGCCTGATCGAGGTGCGGGAGCGCGGTGACCACGGCGTGGCGTAGGCTGCTCGCGCTCGGCCCGGCCGACCGCCGCCTCCTCGCGGAGGCGCTGCTGGCGACGCTGCGGGCACGTTTCGACCTCCGGCTGTTCCCCTTCGCGGCGCTGCGGAAACGGATGGAGAGGTCCCAGGCATCACGGCGCGCCTCTGCGCAGACGCCGGATCGCGTGGCGTGGGCCGTCGCGGCCGTCGCGCGCAGGCTGCCGGGCACGACCTGCCTCGCGCAGAGCCTCGCCGCGCACGCCTTGCTCCGCCGTCGCGGGTACCGCCCCGAGCTGCACATCGGAGTCCGCGGGCGGGCGAGCGCCGCAGCCGTGCCCCTCGACGCCCACGCGTGGGTCGAATGCGACGGCCGCGTCGTGGCTGGAGAGATGGACGACCTGGCCGAGTACGGCCGGCTCGTTCCCGTCAGGCCGCCCGCCTCCGCCGCGCCGAGCAGCTCGTGACTCCGGGTCTCACCGTGTCCGTGGCCGACGGCCTCGCGGCGCTGCTCCGCGGCGAAACTGTCACCTGGGCCGCTCTCGGAGCGGAGCCGGGCGACTTCCTCACGGTCTGCAGTGAGGAGGACCTCAACGGACTCGTGCATCGGCAGGTGGCCGCGAGGCCGCCCGCCGACTGGCCTCCGAGCGTGCTCGGGGAGCTGGAGCGCGCGGCCCGAGCGGGCGCGGCGGCCGAAGTGCTGCGCCGCCGGGAGCTGATCGCCGTCCTCGACGCGCTCGCCGCCCAGGGCATCCGGCCGATCCTGCTCAAGGGCACTCCGCTCGCCTACACCGTGTACGAGGAGCCGGCCCTGAGGCCGCGCGGCGACACCGATCTCCTGATCCGGCGCGAAGAGCGCAAGAGCGTGCGGCGCGCGATGGATGCGCTCGGCTACCAGGCTACGAACTACTCCGACGGCGAGTTCCTGTTCCACCAGTTCGAGATGGCGAAGGACGACGCCTTCGGCGTCCGTCACGCTCTGGATTTCCACTGGAAGATCAGCACCGAGTCGGTGTTCGCCGGCCTGCTCGACTACGAGGAGCTCGCCCGCGAGTCGGTGAGCGTGCCGGCCCTCGGGCCGCACGCGCGCGGGGCGGGACCGGTGCACACGCTGCTGCTGGCCTGCGTCCATCCGGTGATGCACCACCGCAACCTCGAGCGCCTGATCTGGCTCTACGACATCCACCTGATCGCGCGGCGGCTTTCGCCAACCGAGCTTGATGCCTTCGCAGGGCTCGCCGTGCGCCAGGGCGTCGCGGCGATCTGCGGGTACGAGCTGGAGCTGGCGCGCGCGCGGCTTGGCACCCGCGTGAGCGAACAGGTGATGCGAGCGCTGGTCGCGAAGGGCAGGGTCGAGCCGACGGCTGCCTACCTCGAGCCCGAGCGGCGCTGGAGCGACGAGCTGGTGTCGAACGTGAAAGGCCTGCCGCGCTGGAGCGACCGGCTCAGACTGCTGAGGGAAGTCGCGTTCCCGGCGCCCGGCTACATGCTCCGCGCGTACCGGCTCGAGGCCCTGCCGGCCGCGGGCGCCCTGCTGCCCGCACTGTACCTGCACCGCGGCCTGCGGGGTCTCTGGAAGGTGCTGCGGAAACGCAAGTAGGCGTCAGATGATACGGGCCAGCCGCTCGCGCACCCGCGCGAGCAGGCTTCCGCCGCCGCGCGATTCCTTGCCGTAGTAATAGTAGTAGTAACGGTCGCGCGTCTTCTCCGCGCCGTTCAGGACCGCGCCGGCGACGCGTCCTTGCACCCGGCGGAAGCTCTCCACGGCCCGTTGCGCCGCGGTCTCCTCCGTTTCACCAACGCGGATCACCAGGATCACGGCGTCGGCGCTCGTGCTGAGAACCGTCGCGTCGGTCACCGCCAGCGCGGGCGGCGTGTCGAAGATGATGGTGTCGTACTGGCTGCGCAGCTCGGCGAGGAGGCGGTGCATCGCCTCCGAGCCGAGGAGCTCCGAGGGGTTGGGCGGCAGGGCGCCGCCCGGAAGGACGTCGAGGCCCTTGATGACGTTGGGCCGGATCGCCTCGCGCGCCGCGGAAGTCCCGATCAGGATGTCGGTCAGACCGGGCTCCTGCACCAGGTTGAAGGCGCGATGCACCATCGGGCGCCGCAGGTCGGCGTCCACGAGGAGCGTGTGCGATCCCTGCTGGGCGAGTGTGACCGCGAGGTTGGCCGCGGTGGTGCTCTTGCCCTCGCCGGGGCCCGGGCTGGTGACGCAGATGACCTGCAGCGCCCGCTGCTCCGCGCTCACGAACGTGACGTTGGTGCGAAGCACGCGGTACGCCTCGCTCGTCGGATCGTCGGGCGCGGCGCTCGTGATGAGCGCGATCCCGTGGCGCCGCCCCGCTTGGACGTGCCGCGCGCCGCGCGGATCGAACGGGATCAGCCCCAGCACCGGGATCTTCAGCGCGCGCTCGACGTCGCTCGCCGACTTGATCGTCTGATCCAGGTACTCGAGGAAGAAGGCGAGCACGATCCCGAGGAACAGCCCCACCAGCAGCCCCACGACCACCCGCTGCCGCGTCGTGATGCCGATCCGCCCTGCGACCGTCGCCGTCTCGACCACCTGGATGTACGGCGCGATCGTCGCCGACTCGAGCTGCGCGGACTGGAGCTGCGTCATGAGGTAGCGATACGTGTCGTTGTAGAGGCTGGCGTCGAGCTGGAGCTTGCCGATCCGCGTTTCCTTGCCGGGGAACTGCGCCAGCCGGTCGCGCAGATCATGTACCCGCCCTTCCAGGCCCGCGATGTTGGCGCGGATCCCCTCCGCCGTGGCCTGCGCCTCCTGCCGCAGCGCCCGCCCCGCCTGCTGGAGACGCTGGTCGAGCGCCTGCACGCCGGGGTTGTCTTCCCGGAGGCCGAGCGCGCCGACCGTGATGGCGCGGCGGTCGTCGTACAGCTTCAGCAGATTCTGCAGCTGGAAGGCGATCGCCGTGTTCGCGCTCATGTTCGGGATCGCTGCGAGGCGGTTGAGCGTCTCCACGGTGACGCCGTGCGTGGTGTCCGAGCCGAGGATCCCCTGCAGCAGCACGAGGTTCTCCCGCTGCTGCTGCCGCTCGTGGTCGAGCGTCTGCACCGAGTTGAGCAGGGCCTGCTCCTCGGCGCTGATGTCCACCGTTCCTTCCAGTTCCTTGTAGCGCTGTAGCGCGGTGAGGGCGCTCGTGTAGTTGGCCGACGCCTCAGTGAGCTGTTCCTTGAGGTACATCTCCCGCTGGGTGGACAGGTCGCGCAGCCGCTGCACGCCATTCTGTCTGAGCGCGTTGATCGCGGCGTTCAGGATGTACGGGGCAAGAGACGGGTCGGTGCCCTGGTACCAGGCGTCGACGACCGTCGTTTGCGCATGAACCGTGAAGCCGAGCCCCCCCCGCACGTCGTTCCCCGCGGCCACCTTCGAGATGACGACGAACCGCACCGTGCGCTCGACGGCCGAGGGTTGCACCATGAAGCTGAACCCGTGCACGGTGTCCCGCACCGGGACGGAGTAGGCCGCCGCTGCGATCAGCGTCGCGTGGCCGTCCCGCAGCTCGTAGCCCGATGGGCCTTTGAGCCGCAGTGTGAAGGTGTCGCGGGGCATGATGGTGGAGTCCACATGCACGTTGTCGAGAATATCCCCGCGTGGGATGCGCGCGTCCACGAGCCGGAGCTGCAGGCCGAGCGTGTCCACGACCCGCAGGGCCAGGTTCTGCGTCTGCAGGATCAGCGCCTCGGAGAGCACCGGGTCGGTCTGCAGCTCCAGCTCGTTGACCCCGGGCTGGTCCGGGCGCATCGCCCCGGTCTTCTTCGAGCCGATCTGGAACGAGGCGCCCGACCGGTAGAACGTCACCGCCCGCTTGGCGGAGCTGTAGGCCGCGCCGACCACGACCACCGCGACGACCGCGATGACCTTCCAGTGCATCGCCAGCACCTGCAGGATGTCCCGCAGGTGCAACTGTTTCTCACTGCCCAGCATCGCGTCGTGCCCCGAAAGCGTACCGGTCATGATCTCCGCCTAGCCGCGAATCGCCACAAAACGCCTCTCCTCCACCTTGATGGGCAAGAAGCATTCCGACCGAGCGCTGTCGTCGGAATCATCCATAAGGCGTTGTGGAGTAATGTCTTGTGGCTTGTCGCGCACAGCTTGCAGGTCGTGTCTGGCAACGCGGATTCTGATGCCTATCGCATCACTTGGCGCCCGCGCTACAGGCGGCGAGAAGAGGCCCCTCGATGAGGACCATCCGGCTTCGAGGAGGTCGCGTGCCCTTGGGCGACCGAGGGGGGAGGCCGCATCCATCCGGGCGCTCAAGATAGGGGCCTGCGGTGGAATGCACAACCATCTGGCGGACATTCGGTTACGCCGCGCCCGGGGCGGCGTCGTTCGATGGGGGAAGCGCGGGGCCGCCAAGGTCCGCGGCACGGTTCGGGCGTGCTTGCTCGCGCTGACGGGGAGCCGCTAATTTCCGGCGCCCACGCATCTTCCACCTCGCATTCAGCAGGGGTCATGGCGGACAACGACCGGATGGAGAAGCTGGTGTCGCTGGCGAAGCGGCGCGGCTTCGTCTTTCAGTCCTCGGAGATCTACGGCGGCCTCGGCTCGGTCTGGGACTACGGCCCCCTCGGCGTCGAGCTCAAGCGCAACATCAAGGACCGGTGGTGGCGCGCGATGGTGCACGCCCGCGACGACATCGAGGGGCTCGACGCCGGGATCCTGATGGCCGCGAAGGTCTGGGAGGCGTCGGGGCACGTCGCCGGCTTCACCGATCCGCTGGTGGACTGCAAGCAGTGCAAGCAGCGGTTCCGGTCCGACGATCCGCGGATCAAGGGGACGCCGGGGCAGCCCGACGCCCAGTGCCCGGTGTGCGGCACGCGCGGGTCGCTGACGGCGCCGCGGCTGTTCAACCTGATGTTCAAGACGTTCATGGGTCCCGTGGAGGAGGACGCGGCGGTCGTCTACCTCCGGCCGGAGACGGCGCAGGGGATCTACGTCAACTACCTCAACGTGCTCCAGGGCTCGCGCCAGAAGATCCCGTTCGGCATCGCGCAGATCGGGAAGGCGTTCCGCAACGAGATCACGCCGGGGAACTTCATCTTCCGGACCCGCGAGTTCGAGCAGATGGAGATGCAGTTCTTCGTGCGGCCGGGGACTGACGAGGAGTGGTTCGAGTTCTGGCGCGCCGAGCGGATGCAGTGGCACGTGGGGCTCGGGCTCAGGCCGGAGCGGCTGCGCTTCCACAAGCACGAGCCGCAGGAGCTGGCCCACTACGCCAAGGCGGCGTACGACATCGAGTACGAGTTCCCGTTCGGCTGGAACGAGTTCGAGGGGATCCACAACCGGACGGACTTCGACCTGACGCGCCACCAGCAGGCGTCGGGGAAGAAGCTCGAGTACTTCGACCAGGAGCGGCAGGAGCGCTACATCCCCTACATCGTCGAGACGTCGGTCGGCGCCGACCGGACGGCGCTGGCGCTGCTGTGTGACGCGTACGACGAGGAACAGATCGAAGGGGAGACGCGGGTGGTGCTGCGGTTCAAGCCGTCGCTCGCGCCGATCAAGGCGGCGGTGCTGCCGCTGGTCAAGAAGGACGGGATGCCGGAGATCGCCCACCGCATTTACGACGAGCTGCGGGGCCGGTTCACGGCATTCTACGACGACGGCGGCTCGATCGGGCGCCGGTACCGGCGGCAGGACGAGGCCGGGACGCCGTTCGCCATCACGGTGGACGGCCAGACGACGCAGGACGGCACGGTCACGGTGCGGCATCGGGACACCCTGGCGCAGGACCGCGTGGACGCCGCGCAGCTCGTGACCTGGCTCGGCGAGCGCCTCGCGACGTGACGCCGGAGGCTCTCCGCGAGCGCGGCGAGCGCATGTGCGAGGAGCTCGGGCGCGAGAGCTACCGGACCGGCGCCGGTCTCGCCGCCGAATCGCATTTCGCCGAGATCTTCGGCCGCTATCCCGACCTGACGGACGACGCAGCGGTCGCGGCCGCCCGCGGGCACCCCGCACTCCTCGAGTGGGTGGTGGACAACCGCGTCGGGCGCGCCGTCGCCGCGCTCGACGACCGGCTGCACGCGTGGGAGAGCCGCGCGGTGGTGGCCGTGGACGGCGAGACGATCCCCTACCAGCAGGCCGCCATCGAGATAGCGAACGAGCCGCGCCGCCCGCGCCGCCTCGCGATCGAGGCGGCGCGCCGCGCGATCCTCGGTGAGCCGGCCGCCATCCGGCGCCAGCGCCTGGAACGCGAGCGCGAGCTGCTGGCCGCGGTCGGGCTCGGGGATCCGGTCGCCGCGCGATCGGCGCTGTCGGGGATCGCGCTCCCCGCGCTGGGCGAGGCGTGCGGCCGCTTCCTCGCCGCCACGGCGGACCTGTACCGGGACGCGCTGCGCGAGGCACTGCGCCAGACGGACATCCCGCCGCGGGAGGCCGAGCGCGCGGACGCCGCGTGGCTGTTCCGCGGCGCCGGGTTCGACGACTGCTTCCCCGGCCCGGCGCTGGTGCCCACCGCCCGGCGCCAGCTCGGCGAGTTGGGCCTCGACGCGACGGCGGGCGGCCGGATCCGCTACGACACCGAGGACCGCCCGCTGAAGCGGGCCCGCGCCTTCTGCGCCCCCGTGCGCATCCCCGCCGAGGTCTACCTCGTGATCCGCCCGTACGGCGGGCACACCGACTACCGCGCGTTCTGGCACGAGCTGGGGCACGCGCAGCACTTCGGCAATGCCGCCGAGGCGTTGCCGTTCGAGCACCGCTGGCTCGGGGACAACTCGGTCACCGAGGGCTTCGCGATGCTGTTCGAGCACATGGTGCTCGCGGAGCCGTGGCTGGCGCGGTACGCCGGCCTCAAGGGCGAGCGGGCGCATGCCTTCGCCCGTTCCCAGGCGTTCGCGCACCTCGCGATGCTGCGGCGCTACGCCGCGAAGCTGCGCTACGAGCTGGAGCTGCAGCGCGCGTCCTCGGTGCGCGCCGGCGCGGAGGCGTATGCGCCGCTGCTCACCGAGGCGACCGGCTTCCGCTACGCCCCCGAGGATGCGCTGCTGGACCTGGACGACGGCTTCTATGCCGCGCGGTATCTGCGGGCGTGGCAGCTCGAGGCGGTGCTCGCCGCCCACCTGACCGGGCGCCACGACGAGGACTGGTTCCGCAACCCGCGCTGTGGTCCCACGCTGCTGGAGCTGTTCGCGCCCGGCCAGCGCGATGACGCGGCGACGCTGGCGGAGAAGGTGCTGGCGCGCTCGCTCGACTTCGCCCCCCTGGTCGCACGCGTGGAAGCCGCGCTGGGGTAGGATGCGCCGCCGCGACTTCGAGGCGATGGTGCGCGAGATGGTCGGCGAGCTCCCGCCGGAGTACCTCGAGGGGGTCGCCGGCGTCGCCGTCACCGGCAAGACGGTTCCGCATCCCGTCCGCGCCGACATCTTCACGCTCGGCGAGTGCGTGCCCCACGCCTTCGGCACCCCCGACGACGGCGGACCGGGTCTCCGCTCCACGGTCTACCTCCACTACGGCTCGTTCGCCGCGCTCGCGGAGGACGAGGACGGGTTCAACTGGCGCGAGGAAGCGTGGGAGACGCTGACCCACGAGGTGCGGCACCATCTCGAGTGGCGCGCCCACGCCGCCGAGCTGGAGGCGTTCGACGACGCGGTGGAGGCGAACTACGCGCGGGCGGAGGGCGAGGCGTTCCCGCCCCTCTTCTTCCTCGACGGGGAGCACGTCGCGCCGCGCGTGACCAAGGTGGAGGACGACGTGTTCATCGACGTGCCGCTCGGAGGCCGCGCTTGGCGGCGCGCCGCGGGCGGCCCGCTGCCGTTCACCTGGCATGGGCGCGAGTACAAGCTGAAGCTGCCCGAGCGGTTGCCGGACGTGCTCTTCGTGACGGTGAGGGGAATTGCGCCCGAGCCCACCGGCGAGCTGGTGCTGGTAGTGCGCCGGAAGGCCGGGGTGAGGGACGTGTTCCGCAAGCCGAGCGTGGAAAGCCTGGAGTCGGGGGTCGAGGGCTGAGCGACGCCCTCCCCCCGACACCCGACTCTCACCGCGCCGTCACTTGGACGATTCGACCTTCACCGTGATCTGCCGTGGCTTCGCCTTCTCGACCTTGGGGAGGCGGACCGTCAGCACGCCCAGGTCGTAGCTGGCCTGGATGTGGTCGGCGTCCACGGTGGAGGGGACCGTGAAGGAGCGCTCGAACACGCCGTAGCTGCGCTCGTAGCGATGCACGTGCTCGGTGTTCTCCTCGACGGTCTGCCGCTTGTCGCCGCGGATCGTGAGGACGTCGTTCTCGAGCGAGATCTTGACGTCGTCGGCCTTCACGCCCGGCAGCTCGACCGCGATCCGGACGGCGTCCTTGTCCTCGAAGACGTCCACGGGCGGCAGCCATCCGACCAGCGCGCCTTCGCCGTTCCCGGTGCCCGGCCACGGCTGGAACGCCTCGTCCAGCAGGCGGCCCAGGCGACGCTGGATCTTCTGGACGTCGGACAGCACGGGGCTGTTGAAGCGGGTGATGGACAGCATGGTGCAACCTCCTTGGGTGTGACGTAATTTCCCTGTATCAGGCTCGCCGGCCCCTGTGGCCGGCTTCCGCTGGTGCCAGAAGGCAAGCGATGTGCCCGGGTTCGGGGGCCGTTTGCCGGCCAGAGCGGCGGACGTCGCGGCCATTGTTGCGGAAGGGCGTGTCAGGGCGGCAGACGGCGCACGCGCTCGTGCGGTGCGCCACACCAGGAGGGTGGAGCGCGGGATGATCCACGAAATGACGACGTCGCTTGCGCCGGAGGAGGTGCTCCGGCGCGCCAAGGGGTTCTTCGCCGAGCGGGTGCCCGCCACCGGGTGCTTCGTGGAGGGGGAAGGCCCGCGCCACCTGGTGCTGCAGGGCCAGGGGGGCGAGGAGGTCGTGATCGCGGTGTTCCCCAGCGAGTCGGGCTGCGCGGTGCGCGGCTCCACGCTGCGGTTCGACCAGCAGGTCGGGCGGTTCCTCTCGACCCTTCCCGAGGCTGCCTCCGAGGTGGCGGCCCCGTGATCGGGACGGTCGCCACCTCGATGCGCGTGCACGTGACCGTGGCGGACGCGTGGAAGACCGTGAGCCTCGACGCGACGGCGGCTGAGAGCGCCGCGTCGCTGAAGACGCGGGCGCTGACGTCGGCGCAGATCGACGCGTCCCGGGCCTCGAGCTACGTGCTGAAGGTCGGCGGCGCCCTGGTACGGGACGAGTCGAGGCCGCTGGCCGGCCTCGGCGTCAAGAACGGCACCTCCCTGGTGGTGATCACCGGCCGGCGGCGCCCGGTCCGATGAGGCGACGCCCCGGACGGGTCCTGTACGGCATCGCCTTCGTCGTGCTGCTCGGCGACGGCGTGGCCGCGATCTGGCTGGGGCAGGTGAGCGGGCGCACGGCGCTGGTGATTCTCGGCGCGTGCCTGGTGCTGGGCTCGCTGGGGCTTGGCTTCGTGTACCGGCGCTGGCAGGCGGCGCTGGACGAGGTGGACCTCGCGCGGCGTGCGCTGCGCGAAGAGGTCGAGGCGCTGCGGCGCGTGGTCCACGACTTCCCGCCGGACCTTCACCGGTCGATCTGATGCTGCAGCTGGCCACTCATCCGGCGTGTCGCGCGCACCAGAACGGGCCGTGGCATCCGGAATCGCCGGAACGGCTCGGGCCGCTGCTCGCGCGGCTGGAGGCCGAGCTGGTGGCCCGGGGCAGGGCGGCGTGGCGCGAGGCGCCGCTGGCGGAGCGCTCGGACGTGCTGCGCGTGCACACGGCGGAGTACCTGCGGCACCTGGAGGCGCTGGATCGCAGCGGCGGCGGCGTGCTGGACCCGGACACCGCGATGGGGCCGGATTCGCTCGCGGCCGCGCTCCGCGCCTCGGGAGCCGCGATCGCCGGCGCGGAGCACGCGATGGCGGGTGGGGGGCCGGTCTTCTGTCCGGTGCGCCCGCCGGGGCACCACGCGACGCCCTCGCGCGCGATGGGCTTCTGTCTCCTGAACAACGTGGCGATCGCGGCGCGGGTGGCGGTGGACCGGCTCGGCGCCGCGCGCGTCCTCATCGTGGATTGGGACGTGCACCACGGGAACGGCACGGCCGACGCGTTCCGCACGGAGCCACGCGTCCGGTACGTGTCGATGCACCAGTGGCCGTACTATCCCGGCACGGGCACCGAGGACGATGTCGGCGTCGGGAACCTCTTCAACGTGCCGCGGCCCCCGGGGCTGCCGCGGGAGCGCTACGTCGCGGACCTGCTGGCGGCCGTGGACCGTTCGCTCGCCGGCTTCGCGCCGGATCTGGTTCTCTTCTCCGCGGGCTTCGACGCGCTGGCCGGGGACCCGCTCGGCGGCTTCACCCTGGAGCCCGAGGACTACGCCGATCTGACGAGGGAGATCCGCACGCGCGCCGGCGGCGCTCCGGCCGTGTCGGTGCTCGAGGGCGGGTACGATCCGGACCGGCTGGCCGATGCCGCGCTCGCTCACGTCGAGGCGCTTGCCGTGTGATGGCCGGACGATATGTTGCGGCATCCCGGTGGGAAGTGGCGGGGCCGTGGCGCTGAGCCTCTCGTTCGACATCCTCGATCTCCAGACCAGACATCCGTTCACGATCGCGCGCGGCAGCACCACTGCGTACCGCGTGGTGCACGTGCGGCTGCGTGATTCGGACGGAGTAGAGGGGTGGGGCGAGGCGGCGCCGTCGCGGTACTACGGAGAGACGGCCGACACGGTGGCGGCGGCCCTGGCTCGCCTGGCGCCCGCCCTCCCGGCGGACCCGTCGGACCTCGAGGGCGCGGATGCGGCGCTGCTCCGCGCGGCGCCGCGCGACGCGTCGGCGCGGGTGGCCATCTCGGCGGCCCTGCACGACCTGGCGGGGAAACGACTGGGGGCGCCGCTGTGGCGGCTCTGGGGCCTGGATCCCGCACGCGCGCCGCTGTCGTCGTTCACGATCGGCCTCGACACACCCGAGCGCGTGCAGGCGAAGGTGCGCGAGGCCGCGCCGTATCCCATCCTCAAGATCAAGGTCGGGACGCCGGACGACGCGGCGGTGCTGCGCGCGGTTCGCGAGGTGACCGACAAGCCGCTGCGCGTGGACGCGAACGCGGGCTGGACCGTGAGCGAGGCGCTCGCGCGGCTGCCGCTGCTCGAGGAGATGCGCGTGGAGCTGATCGAGCAGCCGGTCGCGCCCGGCGACCTGGAGGGTCTGGCGGCGGTGCATCGCGCCTCGCGCATCCCGATCGTCGCCGACGAGGCCTGCCGGACGGCGGCGGACATCCCGCGTCTGGCGGGGGCGGTGGACGGGATCAACATCAAGCTGGCCAAGTGCGGGTCGCTGCGCGAGGCGCTGCGGATGGTGGAGGCGGCCCGCGCGCACCGGCTCTCGGTGATGGTGGGGTGCATGATCGAGACGTCGCTCGGCATCACGGCGGCGGCGCACCTGACGCCGCTGCTCGATCTGGCGGACCTGGACGGCGCGGCGCTCCTCGTGAGGGACCCGTTCGTCGGCGCGACGATCGACGGGGGCCGCATCGTGCTGCCGGCCGGGCCCGGGCTGGGCGTCAGAGAAAGATGAGCGACAGGTTCGCCGACGTCGCCCTGCCGTTGGCGCTGGCGCGGCCGCTCAGGTATGGCGTGAGCGAGGACCTCGCGGGGCACGTGGCGCCCGGGTGCCGCGTGGTCGTGCCCGTGCAGGGCCGCGAGATGATCGGGATCGTGACGGGGCTCGGCGGCACGCCCCCTGACGCCGGACGGGTGCGCGAGATCATCGCCGCTCCCGACGCCGGCCCCGTGCTCGACCGGGAGCTGTTGGCGCTGGCGCGCCATCTGGCGGGCTTCTACGCGGCGCCCCCCGGCTTCGCGCTGCGCGCGATGCTCCCCGCCGCGCTCTACTCGGTAGGGCGCCCCGTGGTGCGACTTGTCCCGGGAGGGGAAGGTCTCGCGGGGGCGAAGGCCGGCGCAGGTGACCGCGCCGGGAGCGCGGCGGCGGTCCTGGAGCGGCTGTTCCGAACGCCCGGTCGCGCAGTGCCGCTCGCGCAGGTGCGGCGCGCCGCGGGAAGCGCGGGCCTCCGCGCGGTCCACCGGCTGGTGGAGGCGGGCGCGGCGGAGCTGGTCACCTTGCCGCCGCGCACGGCGGCGCCGGAGCGGCGGGAGCGCGTCTTCGAGCTGGTGACGCGCTACGAGCACCTGCTCGACGTGGAACGGCGCTTCGCCCGCTCTCCCAGGCAGCGCGAGGCGTACGACGCGCTGGTGGGGCTGGGCGGCCGGGCGAGCGGGAAGGCGCTGGCGCGGAACGGCGTCTCGGCGTCGGCGCTGGCGGCGATGGTGGCGCGCGGCGAGGTGCGGAGCGTCGCGGAGACGCGGATGCGGGACCCGTTCGCGGAGCTCCCGGCGAGCGTGCCTCCCGCCGAGCCGACGGCGGACCAGCGGCGCGCGATCGCGGCGCTGGAGGCGCTGGAGCCGGGCGGCGTGGCGCTGCTGTTCGGCGTCACCGGGAGCGGCAAGACCCTCGTCTACCTCAGGTATCTCCAGCACGTGCTGGCGGCGGGGCGCGGCGCCATCGTGCTGGTGCCCGAGATCGCGCTCACGCCGCAGACCGTCGCGCGCTTCAAGGGCGTCTTCGGCGGCGACGTCGCCGTGCTCCACAGCGGCCTCTCCGACGGAGAGCGGTACGATGCCTGGCGCGCGCTCAGGGAGGGGCGGCGCCACGTCGTGATCGGCGCGCGGTCCGCGGTCTTCGCCCCCGTGCGGGATCTGGGTGCGATCGTGGTGGACGAGGAGCACGATACCTCCTACAAGCAGGGCGAGGCGCCGCGCTACCACGCCCGGGACGTCGCGATCCGGCGCGCCGCGCTGGCTGGGGCAACGGTGGTGCTGGGGAGCGCGACGCCGTCGCTGGAGACCTGGACGGCGGCTGCCCGCGGCGCCGTGCGTCTCCTCGAGCTGCCCGAGCGGGTGGAGGCCCGGCCCCTGCCGCCGGTCGAGGTGGTGGACCTGCGCTCCGCTTCGCAACGGCCCGGCTCCGGCGCGGTGGCGTGGAGCGAGCGCCTCGACTCGGCGGTGCAGGGGGCTCTGGAGCGCGGCGAGCAGGCGATGATCCTCCTCAACCGGCGCGGGTTCAGCGTGTTCGTGCAGTGCCCGGCCTGCGGCGAGGTCTGGACCTGCCCCAACTGCAGCATCACGCTCACCTACCACCGCTCGCCCGCGTCGCTCCGCTGCCACCACTGCGACCACCGCGAGAGCCCGCCCACGGCGTGCCCGCACTGCGGCGCGGCCGTTCAGCGCTACCGCGGGGTGGGGACGCAGCAGGTGGAGGAGTTCCTCGCCGGGCGCTTCCCGACGGCGCGGATCGCGCGGATGGACCTCGACACCACCGGCGGCAAGTGGTCGCACCACCGCATCCTCGAGCGGGTGGGCGCGGGCACCGTGGACGTGCTGGTCGGCACGCAGATGATCGCCAAGGGGCTCGATTTCCCGCGGGTGACGGTGGTGGGCGTGGTGGACGCCGACGTGGCGCTGAATCTCCCGGATTTCCGGGCTGCCGAGCGCACCTTCTCGCTGCTGACGCAGGTGGCCGGCCGCGCGGGCCGGGGCCCGCTCGGCGGCCGGGTGATCGTCCAGACGCGGGCGCCGGACCACCACGCGATCGTGCGAGCGGCGCGCCACGACGTGCGCGGCTTCCTGGAGGCGGAGCTGGCCGAGCGGCGCGATCCGCCGTATCCGCCGGAGGTCGCCCTGCTGAATGGCGTCCTCAGCGGGACCGACGAGCGGGTGGTGGCGCGCGCCGCGGGGCGCGCGGTCGAGTGGCTGCAGGCCCTGCTGGCGGCGCGGCCCGCCCTCGGCGCCACCGTCCTCGGCCCGGCGCCGTGCCCGATCGAGCGGATCCGCGAGCGGTGGCGCTGGCACTTCCTGGTGAAAGCGCCGGACGCCGGCGCGCTCACGCGCCTGACGCGCTACCTGGCAGCGCGCGCACCCGTGCCGTCGGGCGTGCGCCTGGTCGTGGACCGCGATCCCGTCTCGCTTCTCTAACGGTATTGAACTCGCTTCCCCCCTCCCGTATTATTCGCGCCGCCTATGGCCCGACAGCGTTTCCCGGTCCCGGCAGCACCGTTGGGCCTCGCTCGGTGAAGAGAAGCCGAGCCGCGATCGCGCAGGTGCCGGCCGATGGGGGATTCCCCGGCGGCCGGCTTGTCGTTCCAGAGTGACCGGCGCCGCGGTGAGCGAGGCGGTGGGGCGGCTCCTCGAGGTGCTGGCGGAGCGGATGCCGCGCGCGGAGGTCGAGGCGGTGTACGCCTTCCCGCCGGTGCGGCGCGAGGGCCAGGACCACGGCGTGGCGGTGGTGAGCCGCCTGCTGGACGGGGACCGGCGCCTGGTCTATCGCGCCCGGTACGTGGTCGCCCTGAAGGGGCCCGAGCGCGGCAAGGTCACGGTGGCCGTCGAGGAAACGGCGGAGGTGCCGGCC
>Ga0209777_10005441_pt1 | contig 14659 bp, 20 predicted proteins | sample FrelakmetHBP12HB_FD_187147 | JGI IMG/M metagenome (GOLD analysis project Ga0209777, IMG submission 187147) | Freshwater lake sediment microbial communities from the University of Notre Dame, USA, for methane emissions studies -HBP12 HB (SPAdes)... | ecosystem: Environmental > Aquatic >... | reverse complement strand
CAAAGGCATCATGACTGGCCAGCGAGCTCGCCAGTTGGGTGTGGGCGGTGAGATCCTCTGCAAGGTTTGGTAAGAGAGGAGGTAAATAAAGTGTCTCGAGTTGGACGAATGCCTGTGGTTATCCCGGCTGGGGTGCAGATCGAACTCAAAGGTTCGAGCGTGAGCGTGAAAGGTCCTAAGGGCGAATTGAAGCGCACGTTCTCCCCCTTGGTCGGTATCGCGATGGAAATTGGTCAGATTGTTATTACTCGTAATTCTGACCTGCCTGCGGAGCGCGCTTTGCATGGGACTACGCGTGCAGTACTTGCGAATATGATTCACGGCGTTAGCGCCGGTTTTGAACGTGTTTTGGAAATCGAAGGTGTCGGTTATCGGGCCGAGATGAATGGCAAGAACTTGGTCCTGAATATGGGCTATTCGCACCCGGTGGAGATGGAACCGCCGGCAGGGATTTCCTTTGACGTGGAACAGAAAGCCCGCCTGGTGTTTGTGCGCGGGTTTGACAAGGAACTGGTCGGCCAGACCGCGGCGAATGTCCGCAAAGTCCGCCCACCGGAACCATATCATGGCAAGGGCCTGCATTATCAGGGCGAGAAAATCCGACGCAAGGCTGGCAAGGCCGGAAAGGCGGCAAAGTAATCTATGGCTGAAAAATCTCGTACAGAAGCTCGCATCCGGCGGCACACGCGTGTACGTATAAATGTGCAAGGTACTGCGCAACGTCCCCGGCTGAACGTCTTCCGCAGTCTCTCTGAAATTTATGCTCAGGTAATCGATGATCATATTGGGAATACCGTTGCTTCCGCTTCAACCATCGATCCGGAATTACGCGGCAAGATGAAAGGCCTGAAGAAAACGGAGCAGGCTAAACTGGTTGGCAAAGCGGTCGCCGAACGTGCGATTGGCAAGGGTATAAAGACGGTCGTGTTCGACCGCGGCGGTTTCAAGTATAGCGGCAGGGTTAAGGCTCTGGCCGATGGCGCCCGCGAAGGTGGCCTGGAATTCTAAGGCTTGATTGGAGAACGCTATTATGTTGGATTACCAGGTAAGAGAAGCTGAACAGCAAGCAGAAGCACTAGACGAGCGCGTCATTGAAATTGCCCGCGTGGCGAAAGTGGTCAAAGGTGGTCGCCGGTTTCAATTCCGCGTGACATTGATCATGGGTGATAACCACGGCCAAGTGGGTTTGGGCGTAGGCAAGGCCAATGCTGTACCGGATGCCATGCGCAAGGCCACCGATCGCGCCCGCAAGAACATGCACCAGATCTTTCTTTCCGGGACGACCATCCCGCACGAAACGACCGGCAAGGTCGGCGGTGCAGTCATCCTGCTCAAGCCGGCCTCTCCCGGTACGGGTGTGATTGCGGGCGGCGGTGTGCGTGCTGTCCTTGAAGCAGTAGGCGTGCACGATATCCTGACCAAATCGCTGGGTTCCTCCTGTGTCCTGAACATAGTTCAGGCGACTCTCCAGGCGCTTGAAGCGCTCAAGTCGCCAAGGGAAGAGGCTGCCCGGCGCGGCAAACCCGTTGAAGAACTTCTGCCGTACTGGGAAAGGAGAAAGAAGCATGGCTAAGAAAGCCGAAGGTAAAATTATAAAGGTGACACTGGTACGCAGCCCAATTGGCTTTCCGGTGCCGCAAAAGGCAACTTTACATGCCTTGGGCCTGCGCCACCTCAACCAGACTGTGGAACACAAAGACACACCTGCCATGCGCGGCATGTTGACGAAAGTTATCCACTTGATTCGTGTTGAAGAATAGGAACGAAGATGAAACTGAACGATCTCAAACCCAATCCAGGGTCCAAAAAGAACCGCAAACGCGTCGGACGCGGTATTTCGGCTGGTCAGGGAAAGACGGCTGGTCGCGGCACCAAAGGCCAGAACTCCCGCGCCGGTTCGGGCGGGCACCTGGCCCGACAAGGTGGTCAGTTGCCATTCTTCCGCCGCCTGCCGTTCGTACGCGGCAAGGGTTTTACCCCACCGACCGAGGTTGTATTTAACGAAATCAACCTCGACCAGTTATCCTCTTTTAAAGCCAACGCCGAAGTCACGCCCGAAACCCTTGACCAGGCTCGTCTGATCCGCGACCCGCGCAACCCGGTTGCCCTTATGGGACGCGGTGAACTGAAGACCGCCCTGAAGGTGCGGGTAAACCGCGTGACCAAGAGCGCCAGGGCAAAAATCGAAGCCGCCGGTGGCACGGTGGAACTGATTGGATAACTCGTTCTTACGAGGAGCCCTCTTATGAAGAATCCATTTTCAGGTGTGCGTTATCTCTGGAAGTCACAGGATATCCGTCACAAACTGATTGTGACACTGATCATTCTGGTCATCTTCCGGTTGGCAGCGAACGTCCCTGTGCCGGGTATTAATGGAGCTGCTCTCAAGTCGTTAATGTCGAACCTGAGCAGTACGGGGTCGTTTTTTGCTTTTCTAGATTTGCTCTCTGGTGGCACGGTTTCGCACTTCTCGTTGCTGTCCATGGGCGTCTACCCGTACATCACGGCGCAGATTATCCTGCAATTGTTGACTCCAATATTCCCTGCGCTCCAACGAAAAATGGAAGAAGATCCGCGCGAGGCTCGCAAGTGGCAGGAAAAGTGGACTTATTACCTGGCGGTACCGATGGCTGCGCTTTCCGCCCTGGGTCAGATTAACATCTTCAACTCATATTCAGTTCAGAGTGGTGGAACTGCGATCGTTCCCTTTGGATTTACAAGCGCATTATGGCTTCCCTCGCTCACAATCCTGCTTACAATGATCGGCGGAACGATGTTTGCCATCTGGCTGGGCGAGTTGATCTCTGAATATGGCATTCGTGGTCAGGGCCTCTCCCTGATTATCTTTGCCGGTATCGTTGCTCGTATTCCATCCCAATTCGGCACTCTCCTGGCGGACAAGCAGCATGGTTGGATCTTGGTAATCTCCATGGTTGTCGTGATGGTGGCGGTTATCTATGCCATTGTTTACGTTCAACAAGGACGCCGCAACATGCCGGTCATGTATCCGGGCCGGCGCGTCGGCAACCGGATGTCCATGCCGGTCAAAGGAACGCTACCCTTGATGGTAAACCTAGCAGGCATGATCCCACTCATCTTTGCCAGCGCCATCCTCCAGTTCCCGGCGATCATTTCAAGTTACTTTACCAGTTCAAAAACCGCCTGGGTGGCGAATTTTGCTACGAATATACGAACCACTTTTAGCCCCACTTCATGGGTCTATCAACTACTGTACTTCCTGATGGTGGTAGTTTTCACCTTCTTTTATACTGATGTGATGTTCACCCAGCAGAATTATGGTGAGAATCTGAAGAAACAAGGTGCAAAGATTCCTGGAATCATAGTTGGTGCCCCGACACAGAAATACCTGACCAAGGTTCAGCGTCGTATTACGCTTCCCGGTGCGCTGTTCCTGGGTTTGGTTGCTGTCCTGGGATACATCATCAACCTGGTCCTGAAGGCGGTGGGCATTGGAGCCGCATTGTCGTCCACATCCATTTTCCTGGTTTCGTCGGCTGGTTTGCTCATCGTGGTGGGTGTCGTCCGCGATACCTTCTTGAATATTGACGCCGAACTGAAACTGCACGGCTACGATGATGCCCGGCTGGTGAAATAGGCTCAGGGATGCCTACATACATCGTTCTTCTCGGACCTCCCGGCGTTGGCAAAGGCACCCAGGCAGAAATCATAGCTGAAACTACCGGTCTTCCACACATTTCTTCGGGCGATCTTTTTCGGGAGAACATTAAGAACGAAACCGAACTTGGTAAACTGGCCCAGTCCTTTATGAACAAAGGCGAACTGGTCCCTGATGATTTGACCATCAGTATGATTCGAGACCGGCTTTCCCGCCCGGACTGTAAAAACGGCGTCCTCCTGGATGGCTTCCCGCGTACTACGGTACAGGCAGATTCCCTGGCGAGCCTGTTAGCCGAGTTTGAAGGCAAAGTGAATTATGTGCCTTATATCACTGCCTCCGAGACCACGCTAATCGAGCGTCTGAGCGGACGCTGGACCTGCAAAGCACAAGGGCACGTTTTTCACGAGAAGTTCAACCCGCCGAAAAGAACCGGCATTTGTGATTTTGATGGCTCGCAGTTGTATCAACGCGATGATGACAGAGCTGAGACAGTCAGACGGCGCATCCAGGTCTATTTTGCGCAGACCGCACCTCTGATCGCTTACTACCGGGAGCGCGGCCTGCTTTCTGAAATTGACGGCGCCCAGCCAATCGAAAAAGTAACTGCAGACCTGTTGGCAGTACTTAGGAAATAAAGATGAGTTGGGATCGCGATATTAGCATTAAAAATGCAGCTGAAATCGCTCTGATGCGTGAAGCTGGACGCGTCAACGCTAAAGCGTTGGCGGCCGTTCGAGAACTTTTACAACCCGGCGTTACTACCGCAGACCTCAACGCGGCTGCTGAGGAAATTCTGCGGAAGCATGGCGCTTACTCACCATTCAAGAACTACGGTCAGCCTCCATTCCCTGCTTCCATCTGCGTCAGCATCAACGAGCAGTTGGTTCACGGTATCCCTGGGGCTCGTAAACTCCAGGAAGGCGATATCGTCTCCGTGGATTGCGGGACTGTTCTGGAAGGGTTCGTAGGTGACTCGGCTTTTACGGCTGGAGTAGGGGAGATCTCCCCCCTGGCCAAGAAGCTGATCGAAGTGACTGAGCAGGCGTTGAATGTGGGCATTGCCATGATGCGCGCCGGGAATAAAACGGGTGATGTCTCTGCAGCCATCCAGCAATATGTGGAGGCGCAAGGATTTCACGTCGTTCGTGAATATACCGGACACGGCGTTGGCCGGAAAATGCACGAGGGTCCCCAAGTGCCGAACTATGGCACCCCAGGCACGGGGGTCCTGTTGCGACCCGGTATGACAATAGCCCTCGAACCGATGGTACTCGTCGGTACTCACCGAACCCGTGTCCTGTCCAACCGGTGGACGGTTGTCTCTGCAGACGGATCTCTGACGGCCCACCAGGAACACTCGGTGGCTGTCACCGAAGGCGACCCTCTCGTCCTGACTGTCCCGTGACCCGTGCGAGACGCCATCGAAACTGGACGGATACGAGTAGAACAAGTATAATTCAACTTTTGGCTGTACTACCATAAGTAAGGAGAAAGCAATCATGAAAGTAAGCCCCTCCATTCGCAAGCGCTGTGCGAAGTGCAAAGTTGTCAAGCGCAAAGGCAGATTGTTCATCATCTGCGAAAATCCGAAGCACAAACAGCGACAAGGATAGGATAAGGATATATGGCAAGAATTGAAGGTGTTGACCTGCCGCGCAATAAGCGCGTTGAAGTGGGCCTGAATTACCTGTTCGGCATTGGTCCTGCGCGTTCGCGCGAGATTCTCGCTGCGACCAAGATCTCCCCGGATACGCGCGTCAAAGACCTGACCGAATCCGAAGTTGCGGCCATCCGCGATTACATTAATAAGAACTGGAAAGTCGAAGGCGACCTGCGTCGCCAGGAGCAGATGAATATCAAGCGCCTGGTGGAAATTGGCTGTTACCGCGGCCTGCGGCATCGCCGTAACCTGCCCGTGCATGGGCAGCGCACCCGCACGAATGCCCGCACCCGCAAGGGGATCAAGAAGACAGTTGCCGGGCGCGGACGCCGCAAGGGCGGTAAGAAGTAATCCGGAAACAGGAACTGGAGAGGTATTATGGCTCAGACTGTACGTTCGGCGCGCCGCTCAAGCGGCGCTAAAAAAGGAAAGCGCATGCTGTCTTCCGGACAGGTGCATGTTTTCGCATCGTTCAATAATACGATTGTGACTGTGACCGACCCAGACGGCAATACCTTATGCTGGGGGAGCGCTGGCTCGGTGGGCTTTAAAGGCTCACGCAAGAGCACACCTTTCGCTGCACGTCTGGCGGCTGAACAGGCTATCAAGGCTGCCCAGGCAATGGGCATTCAGGAAGTGGATGTAATCGTCACAGGTCCTGGTCCTGGCCGCGAGAATGCCATTCGCGCCGTTCAGGCGATGGGATTAAAGGTCAAGTCGATCGCGGACATTACCCCGGTACCGCATAATGGTTGCCGGCCTCCAAAGAAGCGCCGCGTTTAGTTTTGGTGAGAGAGGTAAGCAAGTATGGCGAAATATACTGGGCCGGCCTGTAAACTGTGCCGGCGTGAAGGTGAAAAATTGTTTCTCAAGGGAGAACGCTGCTTTTCTCCCAAGTGTGCTTTTGAACGCCGCAGTTTCGTCCCGGGTCAGCATGGCCCGACCGGCAGCCGCGGCAGCCGCGGCGGTCGAGGCGGCACCGGGCGTGAATCTGACTATGCCAAGCAGTTACGCGCCAAGCAGAAAGCCCGGCGCATCTACGGCGTGTTTGAACGCCAGTTCCGCCGCTACTACAGTCATGCCTTGCGGGCGCGCGGCATTACGGGTCTAATGCTGTTGCAGATCCTGGAATCACGCCTGGACAACGTTGTCTTCCGATTGGGTTTTGCTTCAAGCCGCGCCCAGGCTCGTTTGCTGGTCACTCATGGTCATTTCACCGTTAATGGCCGCCGGACGGACGTTCCGTCCATGAACTTAAGCGTGGGCGATGTGCTCGCAGTACGCCAAGGCTCATTGGATGCCACCTACTTTAAAGAATTGGCTTCATTGGCCGAGACGCGCAATGCTCCGGTCTGGTTGAGTCGTGACATCAAAACACTTTCAGGCAGCGTATTACGCATGCCTGAGCGCCCCGAGATTGACGGCAACCTGAACGAGCAGTTGATCGTTGAGTACTACTCGCGCTAATCCGAGTCCACTGTATTAGACGCGGCGTACCGTTTTGTACACCGATGAGAGGGTACCTTGACTATCACAAACATGGTAATGCCGAAGATCGAGCGCGAAGCTGAAGCTCGTAATTATGGCAAATTCGTCATCAGCCCATTGGAACATGGCTATGGCGTGACGCTGGGTAATGCCCTGCGGCGTGTGCTGCTCTCGTCACTGGAAGGCGCGGCGGTGACATCTATCCGTATCGTAGATGTCCTGCACGAGTTCAGTGACATTCCGGGCGTGCGCGAAGATGTTCTGCAGGTCATGCTGCAGGTTAAGCAATTGCGCCTGATCATGGAAGGTATAGACACGATCCGTATGCACCTGGAAGTGCGTGGTGAAGGTGTGGTAACAGCGGCTGATATTATCGCCCCACCGGAGATCAAGATCATTAATCCTGATCTCTATCTGTTTACCGCCGATAATGCCAAAGCCCGTCTGGATATTGAGTTCACCGTTGAACGTGGACGCGGCTATGCTCCTTCCAATGAGCGCGGGCGCATGCCCATCGGTGAACTACCGGTGGATGCCATTTTCGGGCCGGTCAAGCGGATAAACTGGGAAGTGCAATCAGCGCGTGTCGGCCAGAGTACCAATTACGATAAGCTGATCCTTGAAATCTGGACGGACGGGACTATTGCGCCGGAAAGTGCTCTAAGCACATCAGCTAAAATCCTGATCGAGCATCTGCGCTATGTGGCTGGAATCAGCGAAGAGACGCTGGCCATCACGATGGAAAAAGAAGTGTCTGGTTCGCGCCTGACAAGCGAAGTGGCCGAGACCCCGGTCGAATCCCTTGACCTCTCGGTGCGTGTCTTCAACTCGCTCAAACGCACCGGCATCACAACCGTAGGCGATGTGCTTGAACTACTTGAGAAGGGTGACCAAGCGGTCATGTCCATCCGTAATTTTGGCGAAAAGAGCCTCGAAGAACTGCGCCTCAAGATGCGCGAAAAGGGTTATCTGAAAGATGAACCCAAGAAAGAGTCGGAGTAATTGAACAATGCGACACCAAGTAGCAGGTTATAAACTAAATCGTACCAAGGGCGCGCGTATCGCTTTGCGCCGTAATCTGATCAAACAATTCTTTGCAAACGAGCGTATTCGCACCACCGTAACCAAAGCGGCTGCAATTCGTGGCGAAGCCGAGAAAATGATCACGGTTGCCCGCAATGTCAAGGATTCCAGCGATGAAGAAAAAGTAGCGGCCCGCCGCCTTATTGTTGCCAAGTTGGGCGGCAACAGTAATGATATTGTCAAGAAACTGTTCGATGAGATCGCTCCCCGCTTTGCCGAGCGCAATGGTGGATATACCCGTGTGCTCAAACTTGGCCCTCGCTTCGGCGATAAAGCCGAGATGGCTTTGCTCGAACTTGTCGAAGAGTAGATAATCAGGGATGCGGTAATTAAGCGACCAGGCTAAATCCCTGAACCCTGATTACCTGATCACCCAGCATGGCTCGTTACCAGATCATCCTTGCTTATGACGGCACCCACTTTCTGGGCAGCCAACGGCAAGCGGCCTCCCGGACGGTGCAGAGCGAGCTCGAAAAAGCCCTGCGTAAACTTGGCTGGGATGAGCAAACGGTCACCCTGGCCGGGCGTACGGATACCGGTACCCATGCCAGCGGACAAGTGGCGGCCTTTGACCTCGATTGGGGTCACGGACTCGATGACCTGCACAAGGCCCTGAACGCTCATCTACCGCACGATATGGCCGTGCGGGAAGTCAAAGTGGCAGCGGATGCATTCCACCCGCGCTTTGATGCCAGTTCCCGCCGCTACCGCTACCGGCTTTTTTGCACCAGCGTACGGGATCCGTTACGGGAACGCTATGCCTGGCGCGTCTGGCCGGCTGTAACCGACCTGACGCCGCTCGCTTCCATCTGGCCCGGTACGCACGATTTCGCTGCTTTCGGTACTCCGCCCCGGACTGAAGGCAGCACGGTGCGAACGGTCCTGTCTGCTGAGTGGCAGCACCGCGGCGATGAGTGGACCTTTGATATCCAGGCCGATGCATTCCTGTACCGCATGGTACGCAGGCTGGTCTATGTCCAGGTGGCCATAGGTCAGGGTAGGCTCCCGGCGGAAACGCTGGATCGGGCGCTCGAAAAAAAACCCGCTTCAGCCCGAGAGCTCCGGAAAGAAGCGCAAAACCGAATGCCTGCAGGTCTTGCTCCGGCAAGCGGCCTGACGCTCGTCGAAGTCTGTTATGATAATCTGGTTTGAATAAGTCTGAATGTTTGGAGAGACAAAAGTGTACAAATCTTACTATCCCAAGGCTGCTGAGATTGACCGCCAATGGTTGCTGGTGGATGCCAACGGTGAAACCCTGGGTCGCCTGGCGACCAAACTCGCCGCGCTCCTACTTGGCAAACACAAGCCGAGCTTTACCCCCGGCGTTGAAATGGGCGATTTTGTAGTTGTTATTAATGCCCAAAATATTACCGTCACTGGCACCAAAACTCATACCAAATTGACCGAGAAAGTGTACCACCATCACTCGGGCTATCCAGGTGGTTTGAAATCCATCACCCTGCGCGACCAGTTGAGCACACATCCCGACCGCGTCATCCGTTCTGCAGTGTGGGGAATGTTACCGCACAACAAGATGGGCCGTCATCTAATTACCCGGCTCAAGATCTATGGCGGTGCAGAACATTCGCACGGCGCTCAGAATCCGAAGTTGGTCGCCTAAAGGAGCAAGAATATGTCTGTGCAATATTTTGAAGGCATTGGACGCCGCAAGCAAAGCATCGCTCGTGTGCGTATTATGGCAGGTTCAGGTCGCTTCATTATCAATGACAAAGATGCTCCAGCTTTCTTTAACCGCCTTGGTGACCTCGAAACCATTTTGGCCCCATTGAAGGCCGCCGGTCAGGATGCTAAAACCTACGATATCACCGTGATAGTCACTGGCGGTGGTGTGACCGGTCAGACCGACTCTGTGCAACTTGGTCTGGCGCGTGCTCTGGTTAAGATGAATCCAGAGAACGTTTCAGCCATGCGCAAGGGTGGTTTCCTGACGCGTGATGCACGCGTCAAGGAACGCAAGAAGCCAGGCCTCAAACGTGCTCGCAAGGCCCCTACTTACACCAAGCGCTAATACGCTCGCACATTATCGATTACAAGTTCTACGTAATGCGTGTGCCGCGGTCATCCACTGCGTTCACGCATTACGTTTTACTTTTAAGGAGTTCTTATGCCAGGAATTACCTTACTCGGCCTCGGTCCCGGGGACCCGGCCAAGCTGACCCGCGAAGCCTGGGATGTGCTTGTTTCTGCCGATCAAGTCTGGCTGCGCACGAAGCAGCACCCCACTGTCGCCGGTCTTCCACCTGCGCTCAAAATCCATTCCTTCGATGAACTGTACGAAAACGGCGATTCGTTTGATGATGTATATTCTGCCATCGTGGAAAAAGTGCTCGAGCTGGGAAAATCGCCGCAGGGCGTGATCTATGCTGTGCCGGGCGACCCGTTTGTAGCTGAGGCTACCTGTCCCGAAATAGCGCAGCGTGCACGAACCCTGAACCTGCCGTTGAAGATCGTAAGCGGACTCACTTTCCTTGAGCCGGTATTTGCCGCCCTGGGCCTCGACCCATACCCGCGCCTGATCTTGATGGACGCGATAGAGTTGAGCCAGGCGCATATACCGGCCTTTCCACCGGACATGCCGGTGTTGGTGGCCCAAGTTTATTCGCGACTGGTGGCTGCCGAAGTCAAAATGACGCTCAATACCGTTTATCCTGATGAACATCCGGTGCGCCTTGTCCACGCGGCGGGAACGAAAGATGAAATTATTGAGGATATCCTGCTCTATGAAATAGACCGCTCCGAGCATATTGGCTTGCTGACGGTGCTTTATGTCCCACCGTTGGGCGAGGGAACTTCCTTCGAGGCTTTTCAGGAAATCGTAGCGCACCTGCGCGCTCCGAATGGCTGTCCGTGGGATCGGGAGCAGACGCACGAGAGCCTGCGTGCGCATTTAATGGGAGAAGCCTACGAGGCGCTTGCTGCGATGGATTCTGGAAACCCGGCGGAGATGGCAGAGGAATTTGGCGACCTGCTGCTGCAAATCGTCTTAAATGCTCAAATTGCCAGTGAAGACGGCGAGTTCAATATGGCGGATGTGCTCAAGGGTATCTACGACAAGATTATCCGTCGTCATCCCCATGTCTTTGGCGATGTGACGCTGGATGGCGTTCAGGGCGTTTTGAAGAACTGGGAAAAACTCAAGGCTGTCGAACGCGCGAACAGCCACGAACCGGAAAAAGGTCTGCTGGACGGTGTCCCCCTGGCGCTACCAGCGCTCTCGCAGGCGCAGGAATATCAAGACCGTGCCGCCCGCGTCGGTTTTGATTGGAAGGAAGTCAGCGGTGTACTGGATAAGATCTCCGAAGAGATTCAGGAGGTTCGGGAGGTAACGAACGAGGAGGAACTGATTGCCGAGTTAGGTGATTTGTTTTTTGCGCTGGTCAACCTGGCCCGCTGGAAGAAAGTGGATGCCGAGTCCGCTTTGCGGGGGACGAGTATGCGCTTCAAGAAGCGCTTTGCTTATGTGGAACAGGGAGCGAAGAAACAGGGCAGGAAACTATCAGAGATGTCCATTGATGAGATGGAAGCATTGTGGCAGGAAGCAAAGAAACATTAAAGAAATTAAAAGCGAAGATGGAAAAGCCCCCGTCTTTATTCGAGGGGAGCCTTTTATACGTTTGATGAAATCAGGAAGTTTTGGATTTTCCGACAATCTGCTCGTAAGCCTTCACGAATAATTTGCCTTCCGCGAACATGTGAACCTGGATTTTTCGAGTGGACTTTTGCCTCAAGAAAATGGCATCCCGTCGCCAAGTCAGCGAAACGATATCATCGAGCGGAGTTGCACTTTGACTCCAGGCATAAGGCGAGCCGCGTACCCAGATGTGCTGGTCGGTCAGAATGAACTCGCCAATGAATGTACAAGCCACATCTTCTGCCACCCAGGCAGTCGCAGCCAGGGGAACCAGCCCCAGATACAGAAATTTAGTCAGCAGATTGGCTATCCAGGTTGGCAGGAAGGAAATGAAAGCGCTCTCCGTGGGACCTGCGAGCAAGCCAACTATTATGAATGTCAAAATGGTGATGCCCACAACACCGCTGCCGATTTTCCAGGCGATAACATACCATTTACGGTTATGGTTGGTACGATAGAGAATGCTCTCGCCTGGTTGTGGTTGGAATTCGACGATTGCCATGGATTATTTCCCAAAAATCCATGGTTCTGCCCAGGGGACATTTGGAAAGACCCGCAATGGCTTTTTGGGATTCACTCTAACCGGTACATTTTTGCCAGGCAAAACCTGGTCCAGAGAATCCACTTTAACCAACCAGCATGTGGAAATCTGGTATGGTGCTTTACCGGGGAGTTGTACCTCCACCTGTAAATCAACCTTGGCGAAACCGCCAGCATTCGGGGCGATTGTCTCGCTTTTGCTGATCACAATTGCTCCGACTTCCAGCGAATGGCGGAAGCCACTTTCAAATTCAGAAATATTTTTCTGCCTTTCTTGGGCAAGTCGCCACTGGTTACGGTTCAGGCGCGTGATCAGAATAAAGATCAGGATGGCAGGGATTAGAATGATGACCAATAGAATGACAGTGTTAGAATTCATTCCTAATCCTTAAATGGGCGGATGTGTCGATTATACTGCCCGGGAAGGAAAAATTTAAGGAAAATCACCCGTCTGTACTCTTGTTTAGGTCAGGCAATTATGTTAGAATATTAGAAAGTATGCCCCATATATAGGGGATTTTATTTAACAAACCACCAGATATGGCGGCTACATTTGTTCTAATTATCACGGAGTGATGGTCATGCGTTGCCCATACTGCCAAAACGACGACTCGAAGGTAATTGATACCACCCACGACAGTCACGGGGGCATCCGCCGACGGCGGGAATGCCTGAAATGCGGACAAAGATTTAGCAGTTATGAACGCCCGATCCTGGCAACGCCCTTGATCGTCAAGCAGGATGGGACCCGAGAAGAGTTCGATCGGGGGAAATTGGAACGCGGCATCCGCATTGCCTGTGCCAAACGCCCTGTCTCCGCGGCCGATATCGAGCGGCTGCTGGGACAGGTGGAAGCGGCACTTCAACGCCAGGGTAAATCCGAGATCTCTTCACGCGTGGTTGGGGACCTGGTCATCAAGGGATTGAAAGAATTGGACCAGATAGCTTACATCCGCTATGCTATTGTATATCTGCGGCTGGACGATTTGCACGCCCTGCGCAACGAGATTGACCGCCTTCTATTAGAATCATAAGTTAAATCATGCACTGATATATCCCGTACCTGGGGCGGGACGGTGCGTGTTTGCTTCTGTTCCTGCGCTTTGGTTTTTATCGGCATGTAAGAATCTGAATTACAGAGGAGAAATCCCAGCATGGCAACGATGACTACCGTCTCGAATAAGAAACCATTATCCACCCCGCCGGTTCCCATCGATCTCCCTGGCGTGGAGTTGACCGGGAACGCCCGTCAGGTGCTGGTGCGCCGTTACGTCCGCCGCGGCGATGACGGGAATCCGGCGGAGACCGTTGAGGAAATGTTCTGGCGGGTCGCCTATCATATTGCCAAGGCCGAGGAATCCTATGGTGGCGATGTAATGGTTCGTGCCCGCGAGTTTTATGTTTTATTGACCTCCAAGAAATTTTTCCCCAATTCTCCCACTTTTACCGGCGCAGGCACGCCGCTGGGACAGCTTGCCGCGTGCTTCGTATTGCCGATCACCGATGATATGGGCCGCGACCCGGCAGGCATCTTCCAATCCCTGCGGGACGCAGCGCTCATCCAGCAAACCGGCGGCGGGAACGGCTTCTCGTTCTCGCGTCTGCGGCCCAAGGGGGCTCTCGTCAAATCATCAGCGGGACAGGCCACCGGTCCGGTGGGATTCCTGCGGGTCTATGACCATGCCTTTGGCGAGATCGCCCAGGGAGGGACGCGGCGGGGGGCCAACATGGGCGTCCTACGCGTGGACCATCCTGATATTGAAGAGTTCGTCACCTGCAAGACGGATGAGAACCAGATCACCAACTTCAATATTTCGGTCGGCATCACTGATGCATTCATGCAGGCCGTGAAGGACAACGCTGACTGGGACCTGGTATTCCCGGATGTGACCGCGCCGGAATACCGCGGCTTCAGCGGTACGCCGGAACAGGCCAAGGCGAAGGGGATCCCCTTGCATACCTACAAGACGGTGCGGGCAGGTGATCTTTTTGCAAAAATCGTCAACCAGGCACACCATAACGGAGAGCCGGGACTATTATTCCTGGATGCAGCCAATCGTAGTAACCCTGTCCCGCACTTGTACCCGCTCGAGGCCACCAATCCTTGTGGTGAACAGTGGCTGGGACCTTACGAGAACTGCTGCCTGGGCTCGGTCAACCTGGCCGAACACTGCGGAGCGGATGGACAGGTGGATTGGGAAGGTCTGCGCTGCAGTGTCGAAACCGCCACCCGCTTCCTGGATGATGTGGTGGACACCAATGCCTACGTCCCGGCGGTACCGCAGCTGAAAGAGGCCGCGTATCGGGCCCGCCGCATCGGACTGGGCATCATGGGCCTGGCAGATATCATGTACCATGTGGGCGTACGCTACGGCTCGCTGGAGGGACGGGAGTTTGGGGCGCAGGTGATGGAGTTCATCCGTTACCATGCTGTGCGCATCAGTGTGGCTCTGGCGCGCGAGCGCGGGGCGTTCCCGGCCATCAAAGGCAGCATTTACGACTTTGAGGATATGCGATGGCAGCCGCCCCGGCCACTGGCGCCGTATATTGGTGAGTGGGGAAGGCCAGCGTTGGATTGGGAAGAAATCGTAGAGAT
>Ga0209777_10005440_pt1 | contig 14662 bp, 9 predicted proteins | sample FrelakmetHBP12HB_FD_187147 | JGI IMG/M metagenome (GOLD analysis project Ga0209777, IMG submission 187147) | Freshwater lake sediment microbial communities from the University of Notre Dame, USA, for methane emissions studies -HBP12 HB (SPAdes)... | ecosystem: Environmental > Aquatic >... | reverse complement strand
AGCGGCGGTTGACGGCCTGCAGGAGATTGGGCTTGCGGTTATGGCCACAACCACGTCTCTTGTCGTTATCTTTCTCCCGGTAGCTTTCATGCAGGGCATGGCCGGGCGGTTTTTCTATGAATTCGGACTCACGGTTGCCTTTGCCATAGCAATTTCCATGGTTATCTCTTTTACCCTGACCCCGATGCTTTCATCACGGTTCCTCCGCGTAAAGGAACAGAGCGCGGTGTCAAAGCAGAATTTTCTGTGGCGGTGGATTGAGTCGAGCTATGACGCAGCGCTGCAGTGGTCGCTCAGGAACCGGATGCTCACGGTCGCCCTTTCGGTGCTGATGGTCTTATCAATATTCCCGCTCTTAAAACTTCTGGGCACGGACTTTCTTCCGGCGGATGACCGCAGTGAATTCCAGGTGAGCATGATTGTTCCCGCCGGCTCAAGCCTGACGAGCGCCGACGAAATGTACCGTAAGATTGAGGAAGAGATTCATAAAGTGCCCGGGGTTATTCTAACCCTGGCACAGATCGGCAGTACCGAGCAGGGCTCGGGAGACTTAACCCAGGGCAGCATATACGTAAGCATTGTGGATCTTGCGGAACGCAACTATTCGCAGAAGGAAGTCATGAAAAAGGTGCGTGCGGTTCTTGCACGCTTTCCTGAAGTCAGATCAAGCGTTAATGACATTGAGGGCATTGCCACCAGCGGACGCCAGAATTATCAGCTGGCATACAATCTTACCGGCCCTGACCTGGATGCGCTGTTTCGCTATTCAAACCGGGTTGCGCAGGTACTGCGCAAAACCCCCGGATTTGTGGACGTTGATACATCACTGGTTGCCCGCCAGCCGGAAGTGCGGGTGAAACTCAATCGGCCAAAGGCAGCAGACCTTGGCATTGCTGCGGCGGACATAGCGCTATCGCTCAGGACCATGGTGGGAGGGGAGCGCGTAACCAAATTCCGCGAAGGGGTTGAGCAGTATGACGTGTGGCTGCGGCTTGACCGCAGGGACCGGAGCGATGCGGACATTATTTCCCGGCTGCCCCTGTTTGCGCCGAAAGCAGGGCTTGTTCCCCTGAATCAGGTCGCGGACCTCTCAGAAGGCAAGGGCCCTTCAGAGATCGACCGCTTCAACAGGCAGCGCCTGGCCACCATCTATGCAAACCTGGAAAATCTGGACCTTGGCAGGGCAACGCAGCAGATTGAAACTATCGTTAAGGACATGAAGCTTCCGCTCAGCTACAGCAGCGCTCTTACCGGGCGCGCAAAACAGATGGGCGAGGGTATACAGAATATGCTCCTTGCTTTTATCCTTGCGTTCGTCTTCATGTATATCGTGCTTGCAGCCCAGTTCGAGAGTTTTCTCCATCCTGTTACCATACTGCTGGCGCTTCCCCTTACGCTGCCGTTTGCCATCGTGTCGCTGCTGCTGCTGGGAGAAACCCTCAATATATACAGCCTTCTCGGCGTGTTCATGCTCTTTGGCATTGTGAAGAAAAACGGCATCCTGCAGATAGACTACACGAATACGCTGCTCTCGCGCGGGATGCCGCTTAAAGAGGCGATTATAGAAGCAAATCACGCCCGGCTCCGCCCCATACTTATGACCACCCTCACCCTCATTGCGGGCATGATCCCCATAGCGCTCGGCACCGGCCCCGGGGCTGCGTCACGGGCGTCCATGGCAAAGGTTATCATCGGCGGCCAGGCGCTGTCGCTTCTGATAACGCTCCTGATTGTTCCGGTAGCGTATTCGCTGTTTGAAGGAGTCAAGGCGAAAATGGGAATCGAGAAGGAGACGCCGCGGGTACTTGACACGGCGGGGCAGGAAGTGCTGCGATAACCCAGACTGCATCAACCGCAGAACCCCCCCCTGCAGGATGACGTGCAATACCTATTGCTTGCAGCATGCAGCAGAAAACGTCCCGCCAGGATTGGGTACATAAAATAATTCCATGCCCGAGATTTTTTCTTGACATTGGTTTCATTTTGAATTATTAGTCTTATCTAACTATTAAATAATCTAACTATCTGGGTCATACTGATTCCTCTCACAGAAACAGAAAGAATTCTTTCCAAGGTATTTCTTACCGTACGAGCGGATGTTATATGGAAAGCAGGGCACTGAAACAACTCAGCAGAAATGAGATTCTGGACCGGATTCTGAATTCCTATAATGCTATCTCAAAGAGCATCAATCCTGCAAACCTCTATAAAATTGAGCTCACATCTTCACAAATAAAAGTTCTGGCGACTTTCACCGAGCGGGAATGCTACACCATGACCGAGCTGAGCCAGTTGCTTTCTGTAACGCTGCCTACCATGACTGCGATGATTGACCGGCTGATACAGAGCGGCCTGGTTGATCGTGAGCGGGATGAGCGGGACCGGAGGGTGGTGCTGGTGCGCCTCACCGGTGAAGGCAAAAAAATAATCCACAACCTCATGGACGTAAGAAAGCAGGAGATTGAGAAAGTGCTCACAATGCTTGATCACAAAGAGGTTGAAGTTTTTTTGGGTTCAATTGAGAGCGTGGCGCAGCTTCTGACAAAGGCCCGGACCCAGGTGGAAGAATAGAACCACTGCAGATCATTAACACACAATTAAATAATAGGAGAGCATATGGGCGCAGGGGAATTCTCGAAAGAATCGTTACTAAAAGATTTAAGCAGCATGGTGGCCGGCGAACGGGTTCTCAGTGATACTGAAACCCTGAAAAAATATGCTCAGGACACAAGCCGCGCTCCGTCCCGGATGCCGGATGTGGTGGTCAAGGTAACCTCTACTGCCGAGATACAGAAAGTCGTTACATATGCGAATGAGAAGAGTATCCCGGTAACGCCCAAGAGCTCGTCAGTTGGTTTCTATGGCGCCGGCATTCCCCAGGAGGGCGGCATCATCATCGACATGACGCTGATGAAGAGAATCATGCGCGTTGATACCCGTAACAAATGGGTATTGATCGAGCCGGGCGTCACCTACGGAGAGCTGCAGAAAGAGCTTGCAAAATACGGCATGCGCGCTTTAAATCCGCTCCTGCCGCACCAGGATAAATCAGTCATCACCAGCACCCTTGAGCGGGAGCCGAAGCTGACCCCCAAGCACCATCTGGATGAAACCATCCTTACCATGGAAATGGTACTGCCGACCGGCGAGCTGTTCCGCACCGGTGCAATGTCGGTGCCTACATCCGCCCCCCCGGAGAAAGTGCCGGACGAGGTGCATTCCGACCTGTGCAACTCCATGGGCCCGGGCATCGACTGGTACCGCCTGATCCCTGGAAGCCTTGGCACCTATGGCATAGTGACCGCCATGAACATGAAGATTGCATATCTTCCGGTAAAGCAGAAACTGGTTTTTTTCGGATTCAAGCAGCTTGAAGATGCAATCAATGCCTTTTATAAAATTGAGCGCAAACAGATCGGTGATGAATGCTTCCTGCTCAACAACGCCTATCTGGCGGCAGTGCTTGCGTCGTCTCCGGAAGATATTGCCGGTATCTGTTCGGTGCTTCCGCCCTATGTCCTGATTCTGAACGTAACCGCCGGCGAGTGGTTCCCGGAAGAGAAGATGGAATACCAGATGGAAGCGCTTGAGGAAATATCCCGCACCTATCTGCTCAAGCCCATGGCGAGCCTGCCGGGAGTTCAGGAAGCGGAAAAGACCATTGCAGAAAAGCTCTACCAGTCCTGGAACAACGGGTCCTACTGGAAATTCCGGGCGCAGGGCGCCTCGCAGGAAATTTTCTTCCTGACCCAGTTAAGCAGAGCCCCTGAGTTCCTTGCTATCGCAAGAAAAGCTGCCCATGCACATGACTATCCGGTCAACCAGATCGGGCTGTATCTGCAGCCCAAGCAGTGGGGCAAGGCCTTTCAGATGGAACTGAGCTTTCCCTATAATCCCGAAGACCCCCTTGCGCAGCAGACCATTGATAAGCTCTACGACGAAGCAAGCAGGGAACTCGTTAATGCCGGCGCTTTTTTCTATCGCATTTACGGCCCCTGGGCCGACATGGTCTATTCCCGGACCGGCAATTTGCATGCAACCTTAAAGAAAATCAAGAAGATTCTTGATCCCAACCAGGTCATGAATCCGGGCAAACTGGGGTTTTAAAATAAGAATAATTTTCTTCTCAAGCTTCCCGTAATATGGTATATAAAAATAAGTATACTCATATTTTTTAACTTACAGTAAGGAGGAAGAAACAATGGCATTAGAAAGAATCGAGTACGATGCGGGACATTGCCAGCGCTGTTCGACCTGCAAATGGTCCCACATATGGGAGATCAAGAGCCACCGGTTTTCCCGTAACTGCCCGTCGCTCTGGTACGGCGTGTTTGATGCGTACGCTGCCCAGGGGAAAAACGACATCGCGACCGGGCTGCTGAAGGGCGAGCTCGACTGGAACACCTCCCGGGAAAAGCTTCTGGAAATTATCTATCGCTGCCCCCTGTGCGCGGCCTGTGACATCAACTGCAAACGCATTATGGATCTTGATATTATCGGGGTGCTTGATGCGCTGCGGGAAGAGGCCTGCGAGAAGGGCCACGGCCCGCTCCCCCAGCACAAGGAGTTTATCCAGAGCATTACGAACTACGACAACGTCTGGAAACAGCCGCGCACCCGCCGGGCAAACTGGGCAAAGAAGCTTGATATCAAAGACCTGTCCAAGAAGGGCGAAAAGGCGGACGTGCTCTATTATGTCGGCTGCACCTACGCTTACAAGCCGGGGATGGAGTCAGTGCCTCAGGGTACCGCCCGGCTTATGAAGAAAGCGGGCGTTGATTTCGGCATTCTCGGAGCCAAGGAAGTGTGCTGCGGCGGCATCGCTGATAACGTTGGCGACCGGAAGAGCTTTGATGAGATCGCGGAAAAGAACCTGAAGATGTTCGAGGAAGTCGGCGCCAAGACCATCGTTACCAACTGCCCCGGCTGCTACATGACCTTCTCGGAAAAGTATGCCAAGTATCTCAAGAAGGACACCAAGGACCTTCCCTACGTGGTCAAGCATTCCACCATGTTTATTGATGAGCTTATCCAGCAGGGCAAACTGAAATTTAAAAAGAACGTGAACATGAAGGTCACCTACCATGATCCCTGCCATCTCGGCCGGCGCGGCGAGCCCTACAAGCACTGGGAAGGAAAGCGCGTCCAGTGGGGTCTGACGGAACCACCGCGCGAACTGAACCGCGGCGTGAACGGCAACTACGAGCCCCCGCGCAACATCATCAAGGCCATTCCCGGCGTTACGCTGGTGGAGATGGAGCGGATTAAAGAGTACGCGTGGTGCTGCGGCAGCGGCGCGGGATCAAAGTCAGCCTATCCGGATTTTGCCCTGGCAGTGGCCAAGGAGCGTGTTGAAGAAGCAGAGACAACCGGAGCCAGCGCCATTGTGTCGGCCTGCCCGTGGTGTGAAGCGAATTTGAGCGATGGCATCGATGCCAGCGGATCAAAGATGAAAGTCATAGATATTCTCGATCTTATTGAACAGGCAGTGGAAGGCTAATTCCAAAATCCTCTGATAAGGAGACGTGCCATGGCATTTTCAGATATTGCCTTTAGAGCTCTTCAGGATGTGTTAGGCGAAGAAAACGCAACCAATGATCCGGTAGTCTGCCAGTCCTATTCGCGGGTGCAGTGGCTGCCCGGAGGGGTGTTACAGCGCGAGCGCTGCGGTCTGGACATGCGTCCGGCATGCGTGGTTATGCCGGGTTCAACCGAAGACGTGCAGGCCATCATTAAGATTGCCAACCGCTACAAGTTTCCCTTTATCCCCCGGGGCTCCGGCTTTACCTTCAGCGCCTTTCCGACCATGGCCGGGACCATAGTCATTGACCCCAAGCGGATGAACCGGATTATTGAGCTGAACGAGCAGGACATGTTTGCAGTCATTGAGCCCTATGTGAGTTTCGTGGGGCTGCAGGCGGAAGCGATGAAATCGGGTCTTACGATCCCGACGCCGCTTGCGGGCGCTCATGTATCATGTCTTGCGAATTACGCCTGGCACGGAGCATACGGCAATAGCTGGCTGACCGGCATCGGCGCGCAGAACCTGCTCGGGTTTGAGCTGGTGCTGCCGACCGGTGATGTGGTGCGCAGCGGTTCCATGGCATGTCCTGAAGCAGGGAATTTCTGGAATGACGGCCCGGGGCCTGATCTGCGCGGTTTCTTAAGAGGAGGCATGTTCGGTCATGCCGGCGGCATGGGAATGGTGACAAAAATTTCCTGCAAGCTGTGGCAGTGGCCGGGCCCGGCAGTGTGGCCCACCAAGGGCAACGCCAACATGAAGACCTCCTCCGGATTTTCCGAGGATCAGTTCCGCTGGTACATGATTAAGTTCCCCGGCAAATATCCTGAAGAAGAAGAGAAGCAGCTGAAAAAGGCCGCTGAGCTCTTTTATGAAATGGGCAAGGCTGAAATTGCCTGCGTTGCAACCCATCTGGCCAAACAGTTTCTCTACACCTATTCCTCACAAACCAAGCAGGACCTGTTTGACAACATGGAGAAGAACGTCTTTCCGCACGGCTTTGTGGTGGTGGGACTGCAGGCAAGCACGTCTCTGAAGCAGCTCGAATACGAGGAGAAGGTGCTGAAAGAACTGGTGGCAAAGGTAGGCGGGGTGTTTGTGCAGGAAGATGAGCCGGCCTATCAGGTCTGGATCGGGCGGGCTGCCAATGAGTGGCTGCGGTTCGGCAATGCCCAGCGTCTTGCCCGGCCGTCAGACAATTTCAGCATCGGCACGTCAAACGTTGACTCGATTGATATGATTGTATTTGACATAATGGAAGGGAACAAGGTTGTCCGGGACCTTCTTGAAGGGCCCAAACATCTGGGCAAAGATTTCGTCCAGCCATTAAGCGTTCACGGCGGATGGATCAGCCCCCAGGAATACGGCTACTGGTGCCTCATGACCACTGACGTGTTCCCGGAGCAGGCGCCGGAGCAGGCCAAGGAGGCGATAGAAATCATCGGCAACATCACCAAAAAGCAGCTTGAAAACAAGTCATCCGCGGCTGTTATCCACCTGCTGGGACCGGCCTATGACATGCTCGGCCCCGCGTTTGGCAACATTCATCTCATTATGAAGAAATTCAAGAACGAGTTTGATCCGAACAACCTTTCCAACCCCGGATATGCAACCCGGCCGGATGTTGTGTCACCCGAAGAACTGCAGAAGATGGCCGGGGGTCATTAATACCTTTCCGTTGCTGCAGATTTAATTGCTTGTCAGCCCCCTTATACACGGTGTGTAAGGGGGCTCTTTTTATGGTCTGGCAAACCAAAACGAGAGTGCATGAGCATATTGTTGTGACATAGAAATCCCGCATACGCTCAATACATCCGGCATAAATATTTTCAGGGAAAGTCGGGGTATAACACCTTATTGAAAAAGTAGTTTTTTTCAGGCTGGTCAAAAACACCCGGATGCAAGGCACGCGACATGCTGAGGAATGAGGCGTACTGTTCCGTACGCCGCAATGACGAAGGATGAGCGTAACGCAGCAGATGGGTGTTTTTCAACAGCCTGATAATGTTGTTGACCTGGACCGTGAAAATTAGGTATAAAAGTTCAGCTTGTTAATTATTATTTTTATTAGCATTGATGATGTGACCTACAATTTGAACAAGGAGGAACTATATGGGTGCGCAGGCTGAAGCAAAAAAAGATGTTAAGAAATTTGCAGGCATAGAAATACCACCGGACCTCACCAAGGGAAATTTTTTCTTTCTTTATTTCAACACATTGCTCATGGGCATGATAATGGCGGTCCCGGCCATTATTCAGCCGGCATTCCTGACTGACGTTATTAAAATTGACCAGGCCTTCGCCGGCTCTATAAACGGCCTTCTGCAGAACATGAGCCAGATCGCAACCCTGTTGTTTGTGGCGATGATCGGGGTGCTGTCGGACAAAGTCGGCAGAAAGATACTGGCATTTGCGGGGTTTCTCGTGGTCGCAGCATTTCTCTACCTTATGAGCCAGTCAAACGGCATTGCCGCAGGGCTGAATATTCCCACGAGCCTTTCCTCCCCGATTTGCGCAGTGCTTAGTTTCTTTCCCGGCAGAGCTGCAGAATTTAACAATTTTTCGCCGGGCCTGCTCATGACCTATATCACCCGCTTTATTATCGGCGTCGGGCTTATCCTTGCGTATCCACAGTTTATAACCATGGTGGCTGACTACACCTATGAGAAGGACCGCGGCAAGGGCATGGCAATGAATGGCATCGCGATGGGCATAGCCTCGCTCCTGGTATTTGGTGCGTTTGCTCCCATCATGAAAAAATCCGGTGTTGTAAACCTCATATATATTATTTGTGTACTTGGTCTGATTGGGGCGGTAAGCACCTGGGTGTTTCTCAAAGACCGCATGCCTGAAGTGAAACAGAAGAAGACCGGGCTCAAGGAAATAATCCCGATTGTAACCCAAAGCCTGCCGCTTAAGGCAAGCTACCTCTGCTCCCTCATCACCAGGGCCGACATTGTTGTCCTCAGCGCATTTCTTTTGACCTGGGCGGTAAAGTACGGGCATACCATTGCCATGGCTTCAAAGGATGCAACCATGAAGGGATCAATCCCTATGATCATCATGGGAGTGTTCTCGCTTCTGGCATTTCCTGTTGTCGGTATTCTGCTTGACAAATGGGGCCGGGTGCAGACGATTATTCTGGCCCTTTTTGCCGGAGGCATAGGCATGATTATTTTAGCAGTATGCCCGAACCCGTTCAGCGGCCTGGTATATCTGGGGGTTGTTTTAGCCGCATTCGGTATGGCTGGGTCAATAGCCGGGGCTAATACTCTGGCTGCCGATGCTTCTCCTCCCGGTATGCTTGGCGGTATCATGGGCGGGCTCAATACCATGCAGCCTATCGGCGTACTCTTTTTTCTTGGGCTTGGCGGCTATCTATTTGATAAATTCGGACCGGGCTGGGCCTTCGGCCTCAAAGGCGTGGGAACCATTGTTCTTGCCGTATGGGTTTTTACGGTTAAGGACGGCATAAAAGCCGCGTCTGAAGAAGCAGCGGCAAGCATTACCTTCACCATGAAATGGACTGCCGGAGCTAAAAAAATGCTGGAGAAGGTGCCCACCGCATTCCGGCAGCCGGCAGTCGATGGAACCGAGCAGTATGCAAAGGATCACAATAATGCAGAGGTGACCGAGGAGGTCATGGCAGCTTTCAGAAAAGAGCTCGGGATGTAAGAAAGAAGGCAGAAGGCAGAAGGCAGAAGACAGACTGTCAGAAGACAGACGATAGAAAAGATTTATTGTTTGATAAAAGAACAGAAACTCAAGGATGGGGAAAGTGTATGCTGCTCATAGCCGGCTGTAACGGTCATGTTGGTAAGGAGATAGTCAGGAAATGTATCGCGAAAAAAATTCCCGCGCGCTGTTTTGATATAAAGCCGCTAGAGTTGCCAGGCATTGATACATCGTCTCTTGAGATAGTGACCGGTGATATCACAAAGCTTGATGATGTGCGAAAAGCGGTCAAGGGTGTTGACGTGGTCATGGATGTGATCGGCATGCGCGGCGAGACCAAAGTGCTGACCCACGAGATGGTAGAGCACGGCGGCATGAAAAACATCATCCAGGCCGGCAAGGAAAGTAAGGTGAAGCACATACTCTATACCAGCGTCATGGGCGTGGAGCCGAACTCGCCGGCCATGTCCCTGTCGGCTAAATGGAACACCGAGCAGTCGCTCATTAATTCCGGCATCACCTACACCATCTTCAGGCCATCCGGCTATTTTGTGGACTTTGCCGAGTATTTTGCCCCAAAGATAAAAAAGACCGGAGCGTTTACCATTGTTGGTGACGGCACGACCAAACTGCAACCATTAGACCCCGTTGACCTTGCCGAAGCATTTGTCCAATCTGTGAATAATGAAAAAGTAAAAAATAAAATTGTAAAGATTGCGGGGTCTGAGGTATTTACCCTGTCCGGGATTATCGCCCTGGTCGGCACCGTGGTCGGACGTGAAGCAAAAATAAAGAAGATGCCGTTCTGGCTGGCAAATATGATGTTTTCTGCGATTGCCCTGGTGACCGGCAAAAAAGGCGGCAAGGATTTTCTCTATCGCATGCGGCGGGACAGCGTGTGCACGGATGCCGAGATGCGGGAGATTAAAGAAGCATTCAAGATTGAATTCAAGAAACTTGAGCCGTGGCTGAGAGAAAAGGTTAAAGTGTGACCTGATTTACTGCGGTGTAGTTTAAGAGGGGAAAATGACCCACACCGTTCATTGCAGAATAAAAAAAATATTTTGAATTGTCGAACCGCTATCAGTGTATAATGGTAGCGGTTTGTTGTTTTGAAAAAGCAACAATGGAAGTCTGATCAGTAAAACAGATATTCAGGCCTGACCATGCTGTTTTTGCAGTAAACCAACTACCAGCTTTTGCCAAATATGATTTCATCCTCTATCAAAGACAACCATAAGCATGGCTCTGTAGGCCAATTCCTTATTGACAATATAAAGCCGCAGGCTGATTTATCAGTTGTCTCAGCTTATTTCACTATTTATGCCTACAGTCACTTAAAAACTCAGCTTGAACAGATACACCACCTCAATTTTTTATTCGGTGAGCCCACCTTTCTTAAGTCATTAGACCCATCCAAAACCAATACGAGAGACTTTAAAATTGAAGACGACCAGATTGTCATTCCCATTCAAAGCAGGTTGACACAAAAAGCCATTGCCAAAGAATGTTCAGAATGGATTAAGGATAAGGTTGACATCAAATCAATGGTAAAACCCAACTTTCTGCACGGCAAGCTTTACCTGATGGAAAATCCAAACGGGGTTAGGGAAGCTGTTATGGGGAGTTCTAACTTCACCGTAAATGGCCTTGGTTTAGGCGGCAGCCCAAACATTGAATTAAATATGGTTATCCAGGATAAAAGAGATCTGGAAGACTTGAAATGCTGGTTCAATGAACTGTGGGGCGACACAACTGGTTTGGTTGAAGATGTAAAGGAGCAAGTATTAAAATATCTTGAGCAGCTTTATGTTGATAATGAACCTGAGTTCATCTACTTCAAAACCCTGTTTCACATCTTTGAAGACTATCTTGACGAACAGCAGAAAGGCGGCTTGTTAAATGAGAGAACCGGCTTCTTCGAAAGCGAAATCTGGAATATCCTTTATGACTTTCAAAAGGATGGCGCAAGGGGAGCCATCAACAAAATACTGAAGCACAATGGCTGTATTATCGCTGATAGCGTCGGTCTTGGTAAAACGTATGAAGCCCTGGCGGTTATAAGGTACTTTGAATTGCTCAATTACCGGGTTCTGGTGTTATGCCCCAAAAAGCTTTCGAGTAACTGGACCATATACCAGGCCAGTCAAAACAATATATTAAACCCGTTCAATAAAGACAAATTCAACTATACTGTGCTTTATCACACTGATATGTGCAGGGTATCAGGAAAGTCTGATGCCAACGGCATTGATTTGGATAATTTCAATTGGGGTGCCTATGACCTGGTAGTTATTGATGAGTCGCACAATTTCCGTGGCAACCCCATGGATAAGACAAAAGATGATGGCACCGTCAAGATGAACCGAGCCAAATGGCTGATGGAAAAAATCATCAGACAGGGAGGAGGGGACAGGGGTCAGGTCTACACTCTTGACAATAGACTAATTGAAGGGAATGCAGTCAATGAAATTGCAAAAGAATGTTTTTAAAATTTTGCCCATGAAATCGCCAGATTCTGAAGACGATTTTGTTGATTTGTCCCCAGCGGAATGTTTGTCTTTGGTTTGGGACTTAACGGAGGAAGTCTTTTCTCTCTCAGGAGAGTACGATGTTAAATCAAGATTACAAAGAGATGTTGTCACTATAATTAAACGATAAGAAAACTGTATTTAATCTAATGTGAGGACTATATGGATTGGGACAAAGAAGCTCTGGAGATAGTTGAAGCAATACCCCTGCCGCCCATGATCTCGCATTTCGCGAAGATGGATGCGGAGCGCCGGGCAAAGAATAAAGTACGGCATACAATTATGTGATTGATATATAGGTAATGGGGACGGTTTTAATTTATTGAATACTTGAATACTTTCAAACAATTTTTCCTGCAGACCTGAGACAATTCCAACAAGCTAGTTTAGCTGTTGCATGAATTTTCGAACTTATTAAGAAAAGGAGTGTTGTGATGGCATTTGATCCTCAGTCGCCATACGATGCGTTGCCCCTGCTACCGCCTGCGCAGGATGTCGAAACACGGGCAGTGCTGAAGCAGTGTCTGTGTGCCACGCGGGCCCTTGCGGAACTGAAAGGCAGCGGCGGACTGATACCGGATCAGGCTATTTTAATCAACGCGATTCCGCTTCAGGAAGCAAGGCTGAGTTCGGAAATTGAAAACATTGTCACCACGCAGGACGAACTGTTCAACGCGGCGCTGGATGAAACCCGCGCAACCGATCCTCAGACAAAAGAGGTTTTGCGCTATCGAACAGCTTTGCGCCATGGCTATGAAAGCCTTGATGAAAGGCCTTTTTCAATGGGCATGATACGGGATGTGTGCTCTCAAATGATGGATGTACAGATTGATTTTAGAGGCGCTCACGAAAGAGTCGCAATAGGTAATCCGCAGACCCGCCAGATTACCTATACCCCGCCACGCGGTGGCCCCCTGCTGCGGGACAAAATCGAGAACCTTGAACAATATCTGTTGTCTGAAAGCGGTCCCGATCCGCTGATCCGCATGGCGGTGGCGCATTATCAGTTTGAGGCCATTCACCCGTTCAATGACGGCAATGGCCGCTCCGGCCGCATAATGAATATTCTCTACCTGCTCCATGCAGGGCTTTTGCGTATTCCGGTCCTGTATCTCAGCCGGTTTATAATACAGAACAAGGCAGACTATTACCGTCTGCTTCACGATGTGACGGAAGCGGGCGATTGGGAGCCCTGGCTACTGTATATGCTGCGCGGTGTTGAAGAGACAGCAAACTGGACAACCAGCCGTATTGTGGCAATCCGTGATCTGTTTGAACAGACCGTTAATCTCTGCCGAACCCGGCTGCCCAATACCTATTCCAAAGAGCTTATAGAGATTATTTTCCGGCAGCCGTACTGCAAAATTTCTTTTCTGGTTGACGCGGGTATTGCAAAACGCCAGACTGCATCGGTCTATCTTCAGGAACTTGAAAAGATAGGAGTTTTGCAGGGAGAGAAACGCGGCCGTGAAACAGTCTACAAGCATCCTGCTTTGCTGGAGGTTTTGACGGCATGAGTAAAATATAGATATGTCGATTAATGGCTATAAAATCGGCATATCCAAAATATATGTCGATCTGATGAACATATCCCGGAAACAGGTTTACCAGCCCGCAACTTTTAGACCTTCCAGCGGAAAAACCGGTGAAAATTAAGGGGGAAACGGAACAATTGCGGAACGTCCATAATGAAAAGAGATCGGCGCCACTTACAAGAATGGGAAGAATGAGGACGGTTTTAATTTATTGGCAGTTGTCTGGTGAATTCAATTGGCAAGGCACCAGTACGAGTCTCACGGTAGAGCTCACGCGGGGTCCCCTCTGCGGCTTTTGGGCTGAGAGATTCTTTGCAGCAAGCCGTGCGCGGAATTTATCTTGCAATGCTGATACTAATAGCTATATGTATGAGGTAATTGCAAAACTCAAAAAGCGGCTTATTTTTTTGCCACCGGAATGATTAGTAATTGAAACAACAAAGAAAGTGCTTTATTGTTTTCAGCATATGAATAAGCTGGAGAAAAAAACATGGGCACTTTATTTGAAATCTTTCATAACATACAGCAAAAAATATTTCCATGGTTAGAAGGGGAACTCGATCCGCTGACTGAAAAAGAGCAGCAATTTATTCAGGTTGTTTCTCTTATGGATCTGGGCAAACATATTAAAGAATATCGCTGGCGCGGGGTTGGCCGTAGACGAAAAGAGCGAGATAGTATCGCAAAAGCATTTGTGGCAAAAGCCATTTACAATTTTGAGACAACTGAAATACTTGTTGAATACCTCAAAGGGTGTAAAAATATCAGGCGATTATGTGGTTGGGACACAAAGCAGCAAATTCCATCGCTTGCAACATTTTCCCGTGCGTTTTCAGAATTTTCTCACGGCCGATTGCCGGTAAAAATCCATGAAGCGATGGTCAAAGAACAATGTGGTGCAAAAGTGGCTGGTCATGTAAGTCGTGATGCGACCGCTATAGAAGTTCGCGAAAAACCGGCAAAGAAAAACAAAGAAACAGCGTCGGGCCGGTCCAAAGCAAAGCGGGGTCGACCTTGTAAGGGAGCCGCCAGAGTTCCAAAAGAGCCCAAAAGGCTGGAAATACAGCCCCAGCGGTCCTTGTCTGAAAACCTGAAGGATTTACCTGATCAATGTGACGTTGGCACTAAGAAAAACAGTAAGGGATATAAAGTCACCTGGGTTGGGTATAAAATGCATTTGGACTGTATTGATGGGGATATACCCGTCAGCGCGATAATAACCTCGGCCTCGGTGCATGACTCCCAGGTTGCTATTCCACTGGCACAAATGACCTCGGAACGTATCACAAATCTGTACGACCTTATGGATGCAGCCTATGATGCACCTCACATTAAATCATACAGTGCACATCTTGGCCATGTAGCCATTATTGATAATAATCCGCGTGGTGGAGAAAAAA
>Ga0209777_10005439_pt1 | contig 14665 bp, 13 predicted proteins | sample FrelakmetHBP12HB_FD_187147 | JGI IMG/M metagenome (GOLD analysis project Ga0209777, IMG submission 187147) | Freshwater lake sediment microbial communities from the University of Notre Dame, USA, for methane emissions studies -HBP12 HB (SPAdes)... | ecosystem: Environmental > Aquatic >... | reverse complement strand
CATGTCATAGAACCCGAGATTGGACTCTTTCGCGTAGTAGAACGAATAACCGGGTTTTATCGAGACTTTGTCGCTTAACTTGAAGTTGTAGTCGCATTGGGCGGTGTATGTCTGCCTCCAGTCCGTCTTTTCGGATATGCCGCTTATTATAGATGCATCGCCCGGCATCAGCACTACATTGTCGTCGTACTGCATTATAGCCTGTACATATCCGTGCAATGGTTTATTCGCGTCCTCAACGCGCGATATCGTATCCATATATTCGTTCGCATATGTAGCCAGGCCCTGTCCCGGAGTGGCCATCACGACATCTTTGAATACCTGCTTCGCCTTAGCAAACTCCTTCTCCTGCAGATATGCGATGCCTTTATAATACTTCACCATCCCCGTGAGCGTTTCATCAAGGTTTTGCGCCTTATCGAAAGCGGCTATGACGGCTTTTATATCCTTATCCTCTTTGAGAAGTATGAGGCCTTTCATGAAAGCTATCTGCGAAGGGGCTACGCCTTCTTTCTCCGCCGTATCGATCCACTTCTTCGCGTCATCGAGCTTATCAAGTTTATAGAGCAGGTCTATAAGCTCCGGGATGGCATTGCTTATCTTCGCGGCGCCTGTGGCCGCGGCCTCGAGATGGGGCCTGGCTTCATTGTATCTTTGAAGCTGCTTTAATGTCATGCCTAAATAATAGGCAACCGTTGTAGACTGAGGATCCTCTATCCTCAGCTCCTGTAACGGGAGAAGAGCTTCTTCATAGTTTTCGTGTTTGAAGAGCCATAAAGCTTTATCGATCTTCTTTACTTCCACTGGTTTTTGGTCGTCCGAAAATACCGTAAGAAGAAATGGCGGCGAGAAGAGTACGCAGATGACCTGGACCAGCAGATAGGAAAGAATGGCCTTTTTTACCATTATAGTAATTATATCATATAAGCCGATTAAGGCAAGAGCGCAGGCAATATGCTAGATTTCGATAATATACTAGCGTAAAAAAGTTACCCGTCTGTCATTCTGAGGCCCCGTAGGGGCCGAAGAATCTAATAATAGATCCTTCGCTCCCTTCGGTCGCTCAGGATGACAGAGGTGAAAATTCTTCCTTATGCTAATCTATTACAGATTTTGCTTTCTTTTTGCCAGCTATATCATATAATAATGGCTGATGGATAGCAAAAGACTGCCCGAAGAAGAAAACTCACTCCTGAACAATGTCGGCCTATTCGTAAAAGAACTCAACTGCCTCTATGGGCTCGCCGAACTTATCGCGAAGTATAACGATTCCCTCGAAGAGGTCTTCGCCGGAACCGTCTCTTTAATACCTTCCGCCTGGCAATATCCCGACGTTACGTGCGCCAGAATAATATTCAAGGGCCGGGAATTCAAAACAGACGATTTTAAAATTACTCCGTGGAAACAGTCCGCGGCGATCAAAGTATTCGACGCTGAAGCCGGCGCGATAGAGGTTTACCTGCTGGAAGAGAAACCGAAGATGGCCGAAGGGCCGTTCCTCGCCGAAGAGAGAAAGCTAATAAACGCACTGGCCGACAGGGTCGGAAGGACCGTCGAGCGCAAAGAGATAGAGAAGGATCTCGCCCGGGCTAAAAGAACGGTTGAGGATAATTACAAAAAATTGCAGGAGCTGGAGGGCATGAAAGACAGCCTCACCCACATGATAGTCCATGACCTGAATAACCCCCTAGCAACAGTGCTCGGCCTTATGTATGTGCTTAAGATGCAGTTCGAAGATAAGCTTACTGAAGATCAAAAGCAGAGTATGGCGATAGCTTTCGCGGCAGGCGATGAATTGAGAAGGATGATAGGAAACCTCCTAGATATAAATAAGATGGAAGAGGGCAAGATCAAATTAAGGTATGAGAGTTTTAGCCTGAACGCTGCCGCGGCAGAAGTTGTAAGCCAGATGCAGATTATCGCGAGCGTCGATAAAAAGACCGTGACCCTGGAAGCCGCCGAAAAGATGCCTCCTCTTTCAGCGGACAAGGGATTGATAACGCGCGTGATCGCCAACTTAGTCAATAACGCCTTAAAATATACTCCCCCTAAAGGCTCCGTGCGCGTCAAGACGTCCTATAACAAAGATGAAAAGAATTTTTACGTCCAGGTGAGCGATACCGGAGACGGCATACCAAAGGAATATCTGACTAAGATCTTCGACAAGTTCGTACAGGTGGAGACGAAGAAGGCAAGGACTGGGCGCGGCCTGGGCCTCACTTTCTGTAAAATGACGGTGGAGGCGCACGGCGGAAAGATATGGGTGGAGAGCGAACTGGGGAAGGGCAGCGTATTCACATTCACGCTTCCTCGTAAAGAATAAAGGATATTATGTAAATGTCCTATCAATGGGATGACAATAGCCTGAGATTGGCGGTAGATCGGCACCAGCAGAGCATCTTCGCGCTGGTTCTCTATCTCATAGGGGGGAATAAAAATAAGGCTTACTCTATAGCATCCGGCGTATTTGCCGAAACTCTTCAAGCGGCGTCTCCTCTCGACGCGGAGAGCGTTCTGCTCACCAAGCTGGCCCGCAGCGCGGTCGAAAAGTGCCGCAATATAAAGATGATCCCGTCTTTCGATGATTCGGATTTCAAGGGATTGCCCGCCGAGAAGATAGGGTCACTTCGTATGGTAAGAGCATCCCTTCAGTCGCTTCCCTTCGAAGTGAGAGCTCTTCTGCTTCTGCGCGACCAGATCCATCTCTCCTATAAACAGATCTCCTCAGCGCTGGGGGTCTCTGAAAATGACGCCAAAATCCGGACGATACAGGCGCGCGCTAAGCTGAGAAAGGCCATAGAGGAGGTCATATCTCATGGAGGATAGGACGGTCTTTAATTGCGAGGAGATAAAAAAACGCCTCCAACCCTTCCTGGAGGATTTACTTGCCGAAGATGAATACCAGGCCTATGTCCACCACCTGAATACGTGCGTAAAGTGCAAAGACTACGTGGGCAGGTTCGGGTCCCTTTCAAACCAGGTGCGGGAGCTGGGCAATATTAAAGTGCCTTCCGATTTCTTTTCCGCGGTGCGTTTCAACATATCGGAACCCGTAGAGGAGCCTCAAACGACAAAGGATAACAGGAAAAAGAATTTGATCACCGGCATCGTCGTCACGGCATTGGTCCTTGCCGGGATCTGGGCCGGCATCATATATTCTAAGAAACACGGCCCTTCGCGCAAAGCTGATGGTTCTCCAATAACCACAATGCAGGTGATAATGGATAAAAATCCTTCCCCGGGCGGAGAAACGGGAGCGCTGCTGAACGAGCTTAAATCGATCGCCTCGTCTCTGGGTGTGCCAGATAAAAAAGAAGAGTCTAAAGAGATATCGGGACCTGCGCCTTCGGCCAGTGACCGGATTTCGGCTAAAGAGAGCGCCGCCAAAACGTCCGATCCTAATCCCCTGCACTGGCATTTTCAATATAACGAAAAATCCAATGATGGCGGGTTAAAGAACGATCTGCAGGGGACGGAACTTAAGGTCCAAAAAGAGCTCGAGGCCAGGAAGAAACTGCTCTTCGAGATAGAGCTCCTTAAACAAAAAACGCAGCAGGCTGAGTTTGGGAAACAGTACTCCGAAAAAGACCGGGATGTGAAGTCAAATGAAGCGCTGCGTGCAGCGGATGAGCTGCGTAAAAAACAGGGAGAGTTGGAGACGCTTTCAAGCGACATAGAGCGCCTGAAAAAAGAGGGGCAGGGCACGGAAGATACATTACGGCGTGGCTCCGAAGAGAGGCAGCGTAAAGAGTCCGAACGTAAAGAAAAGTTATTGGACGCCCTCACTGCGCTTAATATCAAACTGGACTATCAAAATTACGATATCCTGGTCTTCACCGCCACCGGCGAAAAAAATAGAAGCATAATTCAGAAGATGCTCTCCATATCCGCGGATTCCTTTGGCGATTTTACGGCCAGAGTCCCCACTTTTCCGGACAAGGAACAAAAGGTCTCTATATATATGTCCAGAGATACGGAGAGCGCGCTTCATTGGCATATTAAAGAGAGCGGCGCTGGGAAAAAAACCGATCTCTTCAACTCTATCAGGGAGCTGGGCGGCACGATCGATTATGAATCGAATGGCTTGGCGGTATTCTCTCTCCCCAGCGCGGAACTTAAAGACTTACGCGTCCGTATCCAGGCTATGGGGATGTCTCTTACGGAATATGGCGCCGAAGGATCAAAAGGCGGTATTTTAATCAGCGGTCCGATAGTCGTGTCGGTCTGTTTTACCAATTGAAGGATTGCTATGACAAAGATAATGGTAGTCGATGACGAAATCGGTATCAGAGAGCTTCTACGTAGCACCTTAAGCATAAAAGGCTATGAAGTAGTCACCGTCCCGACAGCCAGGCAGGCGCTCGCATATATCTTCCAGGAGCCGTTAGACCTGGTCATCCTTGATATGGATATCGGCGGGGAGTCGGGGATGTCGGTGCTCAAAAAGATCAGGGAGTCGAACAAGACCCTGCCCGTAGTCATATATTCCGGCACGATCACAACCGATATAGAAAAAGAGGCGAGGCTGGCCGGAGCCAATGAAGTATTGCGTAAGGATATCGAGATAACGCAGCTCGTCGGACAGATAGACAAGATCCTCAGGGCCGAGGCCCGCATATCCCGCGGCCCGGCCAAGCTAATAGAACGATCTGTTTTGATCGTAGACGATGAAGCCGGTGTACGCGACACGCTCAAGGCCTTCTTTAAGGCCAAAGGTTATAAGGTACTGGAAACCGCGAGCGGCGAGGAGGCCGTTAAGCTTGCCGCAAGCGAAAAATTTTCTGCGGTCCTATTGGATATAAATATGCCCGGCATGGACGGGCTCGAGACACTGAAGAAGCTTCTGGAGATAAACCCAAAACTGGGCATAGTGATGGCCACCGCCATAACGGATGACGAAAAGGTCAAAAAGGCGCTGGAATCGGGAGCCTACGGCTATGTGTTGAAGCCGTTCGATTTTCTCTATCTTGAGCTTGTTGTTATGGCAAAGTTGGTTATCGCGGAGAATGGCTAAAAATGCTCTACTTGATCTTTATAGCTATCATGGTCATGTCGTCGTGCTGTTCCTTTGGCTCAAAGATCCTGACGTCTTTTTCGATCGCGCTAAGCAGGCCTTCCGGAGACAGGCCCTTATTCGATTCTATCACAGCCGCGAGCCTCTCTTTCCCGTACAACTCTGACTTTTCGTTCATTGCCTCAGTTATGCCATCGGTATAAAATACGAAGATATCGTCTTTCTCGAATTTCATCGTATTGCCGGTATAAGGCCCTTCCATCAAGCCGAGGGCGAGCCCGTCATTCACATCCAAAAATTTCAATCTTTTGCCTGGGCCCGTATACGCCGTCGGCAGATGGCCTCCGCTGGCGTAACTGACCGTCCTCTCTTTGAAGTTAAATATGGCATAATATACCGTGACAAAAAGGTTCGTTGAAGATTTTTGCGTAAGCGCGTTGTTCAGATTTAATAACGCCTCTTCCGGTTTTGAGCTCGGCGTAGCGAAAAATTCGAACTTACCCGTTACCATAGCCATAAAGAGGCTCGCGGGAACGCCCTTGCCGGAAACATCGCCTATCATAACGCCCAGCCTGTCCGGGCTGAATCTAATAAAATCATAGAGATCCCCGCCCACCTGCCGCGCCGTGAACATGGCCGCGGCAACGCCGATATCGCTATGTCGAGGGAGCTCTTTCGGCAAAAAGCTCTCCTGTATCGTCTTGGCTATCGTGAGCTCATTCTCAAGAAGAAGCCTCTTCTTCCACTCAGAAACGTACTTATAAAGCGTTACAGAAATATATAATAGGATCACTATCAAGACCGGGTAGAACAAGTCTATCCATATCCCGAACAGATCGAAGAGGGCCAGCCCTATCAGGCCGAATACGAAGATGATACCGGCCAGAATAGGCAGCATCTTAAGCGGTTTTATCTTGATGGTGAAGAGAGATGTTAAGAGGGCCAGCGCTATCAGGATAAGGATATTGTATCCGTGCGACACCCGGGTGATAAATCTCCTATTGAGCAGGGAATTCAGGATCTCGGCGTGAAGTCCCATCCCGGGGTATAGAGTTTCGAACGGGGTCGGATGCAGGTCGGCCGTTCCTGTGGCGGTCAAGCCTATAACGCATATTTTATCTTTGAATAGAGAAAGGTCGAGGGCTTTCTCTTCACCGGTCGATTCAGCCATATACGACCGCAGCACGTCAATATAAGAATAATGTTTATATGTAGCGTTCCACTTGCCTGCAAAATTTATTATCATGTTCGAGCGCTCGTCCAGCGGTATCTTTATACCGGGCCCACAGGAGATATAGCGACCCGGGACCAGGCACGCGTTATTGATGCCTATCCCCAGGTGGTCGCATGCCGCCAAAAATGAGACGTGAGGAAAGAGCGCATTATTATAACTGATAAAAACCGGGACTCTCCTGAACTTACCGTCAATATCGGGCAGGACATTTATGTGGCCTGTCCCCTTACACGCGAATGTGAAATTTTCGAGATCCTTCGCGATGTAGCCGGAAGCCGTGGGGACATTCGATATCGTTTTGTTATCCAGTTCGAACCCGTACGGGATATAAACGTTCCCTGAGCCCCTCATGGCATCCTCCAGCTCAGCGTCGTGTTCGTGCGGTTCACTGAAGAATATATCAAAAATCACCGCTTTTGCCCCGTGCTCTTTAAGAGCCTTTATGAGAAGAGCGTGATAACTCCTGTCGAACGGGAACCTTCCCAGCTTCTCTATAGAGTCGTCCCCTATATCTATCAGGGCTACCTTGTCCGTAACGGGTATTTTGGGACGCAGCTGAAATCTGAGGTCGAACGCCTTCAGCTCATAATCATCACAAAGGCGATAGTACGATACCGCCAGTATGGATAAAAATGCCGCCGTTATGATTATTAATATGAGCGATCTTTTCTGTAGGTTCATCTGTCGCTTTGCGGGCTACGGGTATTTTTGATAACTGAACTATTTAAAAGCGGCCATCGCGCTGTCTTCATCGGCCAGAATATCGAAGATCCTGTCGAACTTCACTATCTGGAACATGTCCTTTATCATAGGCGATAGATTTATCAGCTTCAGGCCCCCGCCGTATGTCTTAACACGCTTTAGTATCTCTACCAGGACTCCCAGCCCTGACGAATCGACATAATTGACCTTGGAGAAATCGATGATGAGCCGGACCGGATTTTGGCCGATAAGTTCGGTGAACTCTTTCTTGATGCCTGGCGCGGCATGTATGTTAAGATCGCCCTCCAGGCGGCATATCGTCACGCCGCTTTTAAGCTCTGTCTGCATCGGCATATCGCTCTCTCCTTTCTATTATCTGTCACAAGTATACCATCTTTGTAACAGACCGGCTATTAAAACTAACCCGACGAATATGTAGCCCAATCTTAAGCCTGGGCTACATATGGGATCTTCTGATAGCTGAACTGTTACCCATCTTTTATCCGGAGACTTATTTTTCATTTACCGCCCTGGGAATAGTAAAAATGAACTTCGTGCCTCTGCCCGGCTCGCTCTCCACCCATATCTTCCCTCCATGCAGGCCTACGATATCCTTGGCTATGCTCAACCCGAGCCCCGTACCTTTCTGCGAGGAGGATAAGGCGCTCTTGAACTGCTGGAACCTTCCGAAGACTTTGCCGAGATCTTCTTTCGATATGCCGGGTCCGGTGTCGGCGACGTAACATTCTACATGAGGGCCTTTATCCGTAATGCCGAGCTCTACATATCCGGCATCCGTGAATTTAATGGCGTTCCCTATCAGATTGGTGAGGACCTGTACGATCTTATCCTTATCGATGGAGAGCGCGATCCTGTCCAAAAGAATACACTCCTTAAGCTCTATCCCCTTCTTATCGGCCAACGCTCTGAAGGCGGCGGCGGTCTGCTTCGCCAGCGCGACAATGTCGGCCTTCTCAATCTTGAGCTCCGCCTTGCCGCTCTCGAGTTTCGCCATATCGAGCATATTATCTATGATGCGCTGGAGGCGGTCTATGCCGTTAAGAGTCACGGAAAGAAGAGACGACTGTCTTGGCGTCAGGGTGAGCGCAATATCCTCCGTGATCTGCGATATACCCTCTTTGATGATAGTGAGAGGCGTACGCAACTCATGGGTCAACCCATAGACAAAGCTCGATTTAAGATCGCTCAGTTTTTGGAGCTCCTCTTTCTTCCTCTCGAGCTCTTTGTATATGGCTTTTATCGCCTCGTTAGTCTTAGTAATGCCCCACTGCTGTATCTTGAGTTCCTCTTTCGCAAGGCGCAGCTCTTCTTTCAAAGCTCCGGTCCCGTTATCCTGTCCACTCATGGTCATCCCGCCTTTTCTTTAATCGACTGCGCAAGCTTCCCGAGCGCTTCCAGAAGCGGCGCGCAGTCGGAGGTCTTGCCGCAATAATCGTCCGCCCCCGCCCTCCTTGCCTTCACGGCATCCACCGCATCTATCGAACCGGTGGTAACGATGATCTTTGGGCTTGAATCTCCGAGTTTTGTCTTGATCTCCCGGCATACATCAAAACCGTTGCCGTCCGGCAGGAGCGTATCGCAGATAACAATGTCCGGCTTTTCATCGAGCGCTCTCTTTATCCCGCCCGCGAGGGTCCCGGCGGAGACTATATCCGTGTAGCCGGCCTTCTTCAAGTACCGCGTCACTATAAAAAGATCATCTTCGGTATCTTCAACTATCAGTATCTTTATCTTCACGCCGGTACCTCCTCCTTACGCGTCCGGGCAACTTTTGGTATTGTAAAATAGAAGGTTGCCCCCTTCCCGAGCTCCGACTCTATCCATATATCCCCTTTTTGATCGTCTATAACACGCTTGACTATGCTTAAGCCCGCGCCGGTCCCTTCGTACTCATCCTCTTTGTGGAGCCGCCTGAATATCCCGAATATCTCGCGATGGTACTTCTTGTCGATCCCGATCCCGTTATCTTTCACATAAAATTCGTGAGCGTCAGCGCGGTCGCGCCAGCCGACCTCCACCGATGGCTGCCGGGCCTTATCCTTGGATGAGAACTTGATCGCGTTATTAATGAGGTTTAAGAAGACCTCGGCCATCTTGATCTTATCGCAATAGACCGTAGGCAGATCGTCCGCCACGCTCATGCGGACATTATTATTTTTGATATCAAATTCGATCCTCGCCAGCACCGATCGGACGAGCTCGTTCATATCGACATATTCATACGGATTCATCACGCGGGATATCCGCGACAGCGCGAGAAGGTCGTCGATCAGTCTCTGCATGCGCTGCGTCCCAGCTATGATACGCGCCAGGTGATCCGCGCCTTCCTTGCCGAGCTTTGAGGAATAGTCCTCCTTTAAAAAATTGGCGAACCCCCCTATGCCGCGTAATGGCGCGCGCAGGTCATGCGACACCGTGTAGACAAAACTGTCGAGCTCTTTATTCACAGCCTCCAGAAGCCCCTTCTGCTTTTCCACCTCGACATTCTTCTCTTCGACCTTCGCCAGGGCCTCGACGAGCGAGTCGGTCATGTGGTTGAAACTGACCGCAAGTCTCCCAAGCTCGTCTTCCGACATCACCGCGACGCGCGCCTCGAGGTCTCCGGCCGCGATATTGCCGGATACGCGCGTCAGCTCTTTGATAGGGTTGGCGACAGAGTTCGCGATTAAGAGCGCCGCCAGGACGGTGAAGAATAGGATCATGGCTGCTATCTTCACTAGCGTCACGCGCAGGTCCCGCGCTGACTCGAAGACCTCCGAGGAGTCCATCTGTACCATCATGCCGAGCCGGAAAGCCGGAAGATACCGCCATACCGCGAAGACGTCTCTCTTGCGGTAACCGGTCAGGCGCCCGGAGCCGGGTTGGCCCGCAATAGCATTGCGCCATTCGATATTCTTGTCCGACCCGACCGCCATTCTGCGGGCGAATACAGCTTCCGGTTCGAAGCGCAGCGGCGTGACAAAAGCGATCTCATTCGCAGCCCTTGTGGCGAGCATCGTTTCGCCGGTCTTGCCGAGAGCGGCATAGTTTCCCGTGATCCCGGCAAGGCCCTTGTTGTCCATCTGGGCCACTATGAGGCCTACAAGATCGCTGCCTTTCAATAAGGGAGACGCGATGAATACGGCAATATTTTTACTCTCCGGGTAGTACTCAAATTCGGATACCTCAGTCTGGAGGGAGGCCTTCGCATCTGAGAAGACCTTTACAAATGGCGACTTGCCGGTCGTGAGGGCAGTCTCGTAAAGCGACTCTACGCCCTTTTTGCCGAAAACGGAAAATACTACATTGCCTTCCGGCCCCACTATGAATATATCAGCGTAGCCGGACGACTCCTGGTAATACTTCAGGAACGGACGGAATTCTTCGGCGACCGTACCGGCGGCGGGAGATGCCCCGCAGAGTTTTTCTGCCACCTCAATGACCTCGGACATATGCGAAAGAGTGGCCAGCGACTTTTTCTTATCAATGAGATAGTTCTCTATCGTATTGGCCTTGTCGTCGGCTACGGCCATTAGGCTATTCTCGACTTCCTTGCCGAGCGCCTTTTCGGATCTATCGTAACTTATATATGTGGCAACTATCAATGGAACCAGGGCCACGAGAAGGAACCACAGAATAAATTTCGTGGCAACGCTTAAATTCCTGAAGAATTGAAAACCCTTCATAAGCGGACTCCTGTCCTTTTCGGCTATGAAACGCTCGTCTTAGGATCAGCCATATTGGGATAATTATTCCCCAAATTCACGCTTATTGCAACAAAATACTGCTGTTGATAATCCATCATATCAGGGGTATAATAAATGAGGGAGAATAATATCATGAAGGGCGCCAAATCTCTTGAAAAAGCCAATGAAGAGCTGAAGAGGCTGAATAACCTTAAGTCCGAATTTATCGCCATAGTCTCTCATGAATTACGGACACCTTTGACCGTCATCAAGGAATTTTGCGTAAACATGCTGGATGAGCTAAGAGGCAAGGTCAACAAAGATCAGAGGGAATACCTGACCATTATCAATGAGAACGTCGACCGTTTGACGCGGCTGGTCGACAACCTTTTAGATGTATCCAGGATCGAAGCCCATAAAAGAGAATTGAATAGAGAATTGGCGGATATCGTGGAATTGGCCGGAATGGTCAGTTCCAGCTTTGAACTTTTCGCGAAAAATAAAAAATTAGAGCTAAGGCGCAATCTCCCCGGCAGAAGGATAGAGCTTTACATAGACAAGGACGCTATAAGCGAGGTATTCTTCAATCTTCTCAGCAATGCCATTAAATTCACCGAGAGTGGCCATGTGGAAGTATCCGTGATAGATAAAGAAAAAGAGGTTGAATGCGCGGTCAGCGACACCGGCATATCTATTTCAGAGGAGGACCTCTCCAGGATATTCGGCAAGTTTGAACAATTCGGCCGGCGGGACGGCCCGGGAGAAAAAGGCACAGGATTAGGTATGGCGATCTCCAAGAGCCTGGTCGAATTACATCATGGAAAGATACGGGTGGAGAGCAAGCCGGGCAGTGGAACAAAGGTGATCTTTACTCTGCCTAAATATACCCTAAGGGAACTATTCAGGGACAGAATGGCCGGCGCTTTAAAAAAAGCGGGCAAGGACGGCTCACCTTTATCCACGATCATCTTTGAGATCAAGAATTACGATGCTGTAACGAAGGAACTGGCCCCGGACAAGATAGCGGTTCTTGCGGAAAACCTCGCGCGGCAGGTCGGATCCAAACTCAGGCGCAGAGCAGATATCACTATGTGGAGTACACAGCATATCTTAGCGGTACTCCCGGAGACCAATAAAGACGGCGCACTGGCAACTATGGGTAGGCTGCATCCCGTCTTTGATGATTATTCATCCCGGGAAAAATTGCGTGTAGCATTAGAAGTCGCTTCTGCGGTTCTCGCTTTTCCAGAAGATACACCTACAAAAGAAGAGTACTTGAAGAAGATACCGTTATAATAGCACAGGGAGACGTCAAATGGCAAAGAAGAGAATTCTATTGGTAGAAGACGATCCGTACGTGGTAAAGGCGTTAAAGATAAGATTGGAGGCCGGCGATTTTGAAGTTATCGTGGCGATAGACGGTAAAGAGGGCCTCGAGAAAGCGCGCAATGAAAAACCGGACCTTATCATACTTGATGTGATGCTCCCGGAGATGAGCGGATTTGATGTTTGCAGAAAACTTAAGATCGAGAAGCAGTATAAGGATATCCCGATAATAATGCTCACGGCGAAATTCCAGCCTAGCGATGTAAAGTTCGGCACCGAGATGGGCGCTGACGCGTACATAACTAAGCCATTCGACTCACACGTGCTGCTCGCAAAGATCGAAGAGTTGCTGAAGAAAAGTTAAAGATTATTAAGCGGTATTACTAAATAAAACTTCCTGGATTTTCTGGTTAACCATATCGGGCGTAATCATTCTCATGCATCTCATATCATATTTACATTTACCAAAAGGATCAAGGCACGGGGAACACTCGATATCGCTGAAAATGTGGTGGCTTCGTGAGTGCTTTGTAAGAATTGGAGGCCCAAACCCCCCGTTTATTATCACCGCGTCTTTATTAAAATGATGCGTAAACCAAAAAGGGCCGCTATCAATACCTACGTACAGCCTGCAATATTTTATCAGAGCCGCTGTCTCGTGTATGGTGGTCTTATTTCTTAGATCGACGCAATGTTGGAACTCACTTCCTGATGTACCAATTAATATAACCGGTATTTTCTGCAGGTCGATCAATTTCTGCCAATTACTGTCGATCCAGTTTCTCTTATCGGTAAAAGGCCCGCAGTCTGTATGAAAAATGAGATAATTTCCAAATTTATCTTTATATTGATTTGCAAAAGCCAGTTCATTGTCTTTTAACATATATTCAAATTGGTAATGTGTGGGAGGCGTTACTCCAATGCTCAAGTATAATAATGAGATAAAGCTTCTGTCTTGTTTCCATTTCTTATCATAGGTGCGATCGCCATATGATGGTGATAAGATGAAATCGAACGAGGCCTTATATTTTTCTTTAATAGCGTATATATTCAGATTATTTTCATTGGGGATAACAAAATCAAACGAAGGGATTCTTTTTGCAACATCGATAATCAGTGGGATATCCAAACATAGAAGGGTAATCCGTGCGCGAGGGAATATTTTTTTTAAGCTCATCGCCATCGGGCAAAGCATCAATATGTCACCTACTTGCTTAAGGGGTCGAATAATTCCTATATTTCTTATCCGCTTTCGAATAGTTACGCTGCAAAGCTTCAGTTTCCATATAACCCAGCGTTCTCGCAATTTAATAAATGTGTAAAGCAACTTATCGGGCAATCTATGTTCTATTAATAAGATCTTCAGCCCTTTTGATAACGTACGCCATGAGCTTTTTATAATTCCGGCTATTGATGATGGTGGTTCAGAATTAATAGTCATTGATCAATATATATCCTTTACAGATAAGCAATCTCTATCTATTTTTACCAAATATTTTTATGATCTTTTCTCTTATCCGGATCAATATCCGCGCATTATCAACGATATTTTCAATTGGTGGAAACGTATAGATCAGGCTGAGTATCCTCTTGAATATAAAAGGCATCTTCAATTTTCTTTCGATATGCCTTTTATATATTTTTCTGCTTACGGCCTGGCCGATCTTGAAAGCTTTTCGTCGTTCTCTTGCAGACATCTCCGGGGTACAAAAACATGGGGTATTTACATAGTGCGATGCGTTATTTAGTATTTTTTCCGGTGGATAAAGAAAATAATTATTGTTCTTCACCCATTCAAAAAGTTCTGTTGATGGAAAAGGTATTAAATTATAGAAGCTTGCGTACTTGACCGGATAACGCACCGCAAGCGACAAAGATGACTCAAAATCCTTAAATGTCTCTCCGGGCGATCCTATAATAAAGAAGAGATCCACATCGAATCCAAGTTTGCATGCATCGCTTATGCTTTTTTCTATCGTTGCCGCATCTTCGCCTTTCTTTATATTTTTTAAAATCCTATCCTCCGCGGATTCCACGCCGAAAGCTATCATATCGAATCCAGCCTCTCGCATCTTTTTTAAAAGACCGAGATCGACTTTATCGGCACGTATGCCGTTGGGGAGCTTCAGGCTAATGCCTGTAAAATTTCGCTTACTCAATAGATCGCATATTTTTTCGGTCCTGGCGCGGTCAAGTGTAAAATTATCGTCGAAAATCAGTATCTTCCTGTAATCACGATCATACCAATAAGCGATCTCCTCTACTACGCCTTCGGCGCTTCTCTGCCTGAATTGCTGCCCTATTGCAGCTATAACGGGACAATATATACAGCTATAGGGGCATCCTCTTGAGGTAACAATGCCGATCTGTTTAGACGGGTAGCTCTCCAGCTCAAACGCCTCATACTTAGGGAAAGGAAGGTCATTTAAATTCATGATAAACTTCTTGAAGTCATTCTTTATCACGAGGTCATCAGCGCGATATATTATTCCTTCTATCTCTTCAGGGTTTTTGCCCTCGCATAACTCTACAAAGCTCCGGTCGCCTTCAAGCATTATTCCATAATCTATGCCCTTACATTCCCCGAGAGCATTTTCCCGCAACGTTGAAATATAGGGCCCCCCAACCGCAACTGCTATTTCCGGATGCTTCTCTTTAATATGGCCGATTAAACCAAAAAGTTCTATATGGCCGAACGTCAAT
>Ga0209777_10005438_pt1 | contig 14671 bp, 10 predicted proteins | sample FrelakmetHBP12HB_FD_187147 | JGI IMG/M metagenome (GOLD analysis project Ga0209777, IMG submission 187147) | Freshwater lake sediment microbial communities from the University of Notre Dame, USA, for methane emissions studies -HBP12 HB (SPAdes)... | ecosystem: Environmental > Aquatic >... | reverse complement strand
AGCCCTTACCGCCTGTATGCGTAAGTTGCTCACTATCCTTAACGCTATGCTTAAACATCGCACTCCCTGGCGCTATGAAGCTGCCTTTATCATTGGCCCTTGCTCTTGACATTTAAGACAGTTGCTACATTGTTAACCGACAGGCGTCATGCAGCTACATTTATGCCGCCTTTATGAATAATGAAAGGGGCGTCCGCCAGAGGCGGACGCCCCGAAACAGCATTTATGCTAATTTGGCCTGGTTACACTTCTCGGAACTCGCCCTCTACAGTGCCTTCATCTTTCTTGCCCGGGCCCTCTTCTCCACCTCCCGGAGGAGGCGGCGGTGGTGCTCCTGCGCCCGGACCTCCGCCAGCCTGCTGATACACAGCCGCGCCCACTTTTTGCATCGCGTCGGACAGCTCCTGGGTGGTGCGTTTTAGCTGCTGAACGTCGCCGCCCTGTAGCGCCGATTTCACCGCTGCTATCTTGCTATCAACCTCGCTCTTCAGGTGAGCAGGCACCTTGTCACCATGCTCACGGAGGGTCTTCTCCGCCGTGTAAACGAGAGTATCTGCCATGTTGCGGGCTTCCACTTCCTCACGCTTCCTGGTATCGTCAGCCGCATGCATTTCAGCCTCACGCCGCATGCGCTCGACCTCATCCTTGTTCAACCCGCTGGAGGCCGTTATGGTGATCTTCTGCTCCCTACCCGTGCCTTTATCATGGGCTTTAACGCTGAGAATGCCGTTAGCGTCGATATCGAAGGCAACCTCAATCTGAGGCAAGCCCCGGGGCGACGGAAGTATGCCATCGAGCATGAAGCGCCCCAGCGTCCTGTTATCGTTAGCCATGGGCCGCTCCCCCTGGAGCACATGTATCTCCACGCTGGGCTGGTTGTCAGCAGCCGTGCTGAATACCTGGCTCTTCGAGGTTGGTATAGTGGTGTTGCGCTGGATGAGCGGCGTCATCACTGCACCCAGTGTCTCGATTCCCAAAGTGAGGGGAGTAACGTCAAGTAGCAGTACATCCTTGACCTCGCCCTTGAGCACCCCACCCTGGATAGCCGCCCCCATGGCGACAACCTCGTCGGGGTTGACCCCCTTATGGGGCTCGCGGCCGAAGAACTCCTTAACCTTCTTCTGCACCAGCGGCATCCTGGTCTGGCCGCCGACAAGGATAACCTCATTGATCTGGTTGGTGCTCAACGCGGCATCCTTTACTGCCTGCCGGCAGGGTTCAATGGTCTTCTCCACCAGGTCCATCACCAGTTGCTCCAGCTTGGCCCGGGTCAACTTAATATTGAGGTGCTTGGGCCCGCTGGCGTCAGCGGTAACGAAGGGCAGGTTTATCTCGGTCTCCATCACCGTGGAAAGCTCCATCTTCGCCTTCTCCGCAGCTTCCTTAAGCCTTTGCAGCGCCATGCGGTCCTTCCTGAGGTCTATGCCCTGGTCGCGCTTGAACTCATCGCACAGCCAGTCCATAATGCGCTGGTCGAAATCGTCTCCGCCGAGATGCGTATCGCCGTTGGTAGATTTGACCTGGAAGGTCCCTTCGCCCAGGTCTAAGACCGAGATATCGAAGGTGCCACCGCCCAGGTCGTAGACCGCGATGGTTTCGTCTTTCTTCTTGTCCATTCCGTAAGCCAGCGCTGCAGCGGTAGGCTCGTTGATGATACGCAGCACCTTGAGTCCCGCGATCTCACCGGCGTCCTTGGTCGCCTGCCTCTGGCTATCATTAAAGTAGGCTGGGACAGTGATGACCGCCTCAGTAACCTTCTCACCAAGATATGCCTCGGCATCAGTCTTCAGCTTTTGCAGAATCATGGCCGAGATCTCAGGCGGGCTATACTCCTTGCCCCCCATCATTACCTTTACCTCATTATTAGAGCCCCGCGTCACCTTATATGTCTTGCGGCGGGCATCCTCCTCCACCGGCAGCTCTCGTCCCGGCGGTTCCCCCCACTTGCGTCCCATAAATCGCTTAATGCTATAGATGGTGTTTTCTGGATTCGTGATCGCTTGACGCTTGGCAACCTGCCCCACCAGCCGCTCCCCGCTCTTGCTCACAGCCACCACTGAGGGCGTCAGCCGGGAGCCCTCGGCGTTGGTGATTATCACAGGCTCACCGCCCTCCATCACCGCCACTTCACTTAAAGTTGTTCCCAGGTCGATTCCTATTACCTTCCCCATATTCTACCTCCATCTAATTAGATAGACTTGTTGTTATCCATTATTGCTTGGGGATTCACTCCCCTTCCCCACCTTCACTTTGGTGGGTCTGATTACACGATTGCGAAGTTTGTAGCCTTTCTGCGTCTCTTCAATAACCTTCCCCTCTTCCCCCTCCACACTCATGACTGCCTCGTGAAAATTAGGGTCGAAGTCTTTGCCCTCAGCCTCGATCACCGATATTCCCTGAGCCTCGAGGACTGCCTGCAGCTTGCGATAGATGTGCCTGATGCCATCGACCCAAGATGACTCAGCAAGCTCGTCAGGGACATTGCCCAGGGCTCGCTCCAAATCATCCAGAACAGGGAGCGTATTCAAGATAAGCGTAGAGTTAGCGTAATTGACTACCTCAGCCCGTTCCTGTTCGCTCCGCCTCTTATAGTTGATAAAGTCAGCCTGCGCCCGCTGCCAGTTCGCCAGATACTTCTCGGATTTCTCCTTCTCCTCAGCAAGCGCTTTCTTGACCGATTCTATCTCCTCCGGTTGTTCAACTTTTGCTTCAATCTCCCCCTGTTCGACCTTTTCCTCATCCTGGGAGAAGCTTTTCTCTTTTTTGGTCAAACTATACCCCCAAAATATACTCCAAAAAAGATTTTAAACTATCAAATAAATCGAATGATGTAACTTATGTCACAAAGCTTAGAGACTCTTTTCAGCCCCCTGTATCCCCCAATCTTGGGGGAATTTAAGGGTTGGGGGGACACCCCCAATCCCCCACCAAAGGGGCAAAGCCCCTCTGGACTCTCCAGTTCCCAAACGACCTCTATGTCACAAAGCTTAGAGATCAGGATTTCCACCTAACAGACAAGGGGCTTAAGCCCCTTGTTAAACTGGCTTAATAGAAGTCATCTATTAATCTCTTTTCAACCCCCTGAGTCCCCCAGTCTTGGGGGATTTTTGAGGCTGGGGGATACCCCCAGTCCCCCAGCAAAGGGGCTTTGCCCCTCTGCACTCCCTATTTGTTACCCGTACAATTCGCTCACCAGCTCACTCATCACCGTGGACAAAAAGCTAACAGTGGGGATAGCGCGCTGGTACTCCATTCTGGTCGGTCCCATCACGCCGATGGCGCCACCCACCTCCCCGGGGATACCATATCTGGTCAAAATCACGCTGCAGTCACGCATCACGTTCTCTTTGTTCTCCCTCCCAATAACCACCCGCACCCCCTCCCCCGTCAGCACCCTGGGCAAGAATGCCTTGAGCAGGCTCTTTTGCTCTAACACTTCCATTATCGCTGCTATCTTGTCGCTCGAGGCGAACTCAGGCTGTCTGAGCATATGGCGCAGACCGTCGATATAGGGCTCTTCGTATTCTTCGCCTTCTTCATCTTTCATCAACTGACCCACAGTCTTCATCACCTGCTCTTCCAAAGGGGAAAGCTTCAAGTCCTTGGCAGCTATCTCGGAAGCAGTAAGCCCGGCATAAGCTGAAGTGAGCTTTCTCGAACTCGCATTAAGCTCCTCCTGGGAGACAGTCTCCTCTAAGGTTAGCATCTGCTGCCTGAGCTTCGCTTCTTTGAGAACAAGCACTAACAAGACGAGTAACTCTTGAAGAGAAACCAGTTCCAGGTGCTTGAGCCTTGCTTCAACAGGCTTGGGCAGGGTAACCAGAGCTACATTGTGCACTATGCCTGACAGGATTGCAGCAGCCAGGCGTGTCCATTCCTCAACCGCCCTCTCTACCTGGTGAAACTGGTGGCGGATCAGGAATTGTTCGTCTCGGGAGAGACGTGCATAACTCATCAGGGACTCTATATAATGGCGATACCCCTTATCCGTAGGGATGCGTCCCGCAGAGGTATGGGGCTGGACCAGATAGCCCTCTTCCTCAAGCTCGATCATCTCGTTGCGAATAGTAGCCGGGCTCACGCCCAGTCCCTTGCGAGCCACAACATCGGAACTCACAGGGACGCCCTTGGATACATATTCGCCAATTATGATGCTGAGTATTCTATCCCTTCTTCGAGTTATCATTTCTCCGCTCCATTTATTAGCACTCTAATGACCAGAGTGCTAATGCTACAATAACTCTATCACTTTACGCTCATTCTTGTCAAGAGGTTGACTATTAATCTTCTTTCAGCCCCCTGTATCCCCCAATCTTGGGGGAATTTAAGAATTGGGGGGCACCCCCAACCCCCCGGCAGGATGAATCCTGCACCTCTTTTCAAGTAATGAATCCTCAGTCTTGGGGTCCGCCATAGGCGGATGGGAGATACCCCCAGTCCCCCACCAGAGGGGAACCCCCTCTGGACTCTCCAGTTCCTAAACGACTTCGCACTAAGAGGTTGTTTGCCAATATTCTTTCAATCCCCTGTATCCCCCATTCTTGGGGGATTTTAAGAGTTGGGGGACACCCCCAAACCCCTGGCAAAGGGGCTTTGCCCCTCTGCACTCCTTCGAGGAACTATCCGCGTTCCAGGAACGCAGGCGGTTCGCGAACCGCCCCTACGGTTATATAGGGCACAGTGCACTGTGCCCCTACTAATATCAACCCTCTGCACTCCCTATTTGCTAAACGTTCTCCCTCATCAGAGGTTGATTCCTATCACCTGCTCTGATATACTTTTCGAATATAAACTCTCTGAGAAAGGCTTCTCTTTGGCTCGATACGCAAGGATTATCGGTTGGGGTAAATACCTGCCCCAGAAGGTGCTCACAAACCAAGAACTCGAGCGCTTAGTCAATACCTCAGATGCCTGGATTATGAGTCGCACCGGCATCAGGGAAAGAAGGATCGCCGCCGATGACGAAACGGCGTCGAGCATGGCAGTACACGCTGCCAGAGAGGCCCTTAAAGTCGCTGGAGTTGAGCCACATTCCCTCGATTTGGTGATCGCAGCCACCTGCACGCCGGAGCTTATCTTCCCCGCCTGTGCCTCCCTGATACAGAACTCGCTGGGTGCAAAAAATGCCGCCGCTTTTGATATCAATGCCGCTTGCAGCGGGTTCATCTACGCCCTGGCCACCGCTTGCCAGTTCGTCTCTTCGGGAGCCTATAACAACATACTGGTTGTAGGCAGCGAGGTCTATTCGCGGATTCTGGATTGGAAAGACCGCAATACCTGCGTTCTCTTCGGAGATGGCGCCGGAGCAGTAGTGATACAGGCTAACGATTCGCCACCGGGCTCGCTTAGCTTCGTCCTGGGGAACGACGGCTCTAAGGCGAACTCTATCTACGCCCCGGGCCCCTGCGGCTTGAAGAAGGGGCCTTACTATATCACTATGAATGGCCCGGAGGTGTTTAAGTTCGCAGTAAACGTCATCTGCCTGGCGACCAGACAGGCTGTCGCTTCTGCCCACCTTGAGCTGTCCGACATCGAGCTTTTAATCCCCCATCAAGCCAATACCCGCATCCTTAAATCAGCCGCCAAGGCACTCGAGCTACCCCTGGAAAAGGTCTTCATCAATGTCGACCGCTATGGCAATACCTCGGCAGCCTCTATCCCTATCGCTCTGTGTGAGGCTGTAGAGCAAGGACGGCTAAACGATGGCGACCACCTGGTGCTGGTGGGCTTCGGCGGCGGACTGAGCTGGGCAGCTATGGTCATAGAATGGGGCCCGGAGTCAAAAAAACCGTAGCCCCAAGCTCTCCTCAGCCATATAAAAATGATACGAAAGGATACTGCTGTGACTTGGGGACAGCATGAGGAAAACAGATGTTAGACATAGCGATAATCGTAATCTATTTCATTGTTATGGCTGCTATCGGCATCTACGATTACAGGAGAAGGAAAATATCAACCACCAGCGGCTTCTTTGTAATTAACCGCCGCGGCACCACTCTGGACATAGTAGGGTCGCTCTGCGCCACTCTGATTGGAGCTTCCGCTACATTAGGAATGGCAGGGCTGGCATATACCAGGGGACTCTCCGGTTCGTGGTGGCTTCTGGCAGGGGTCGTTGGCCTGTTTATCCTGGGCTTTTTCTTTGCCCGCAGAGTGAGAAGTGCCGGGCTCTATACCCTACCCGAGCTGGTGGAAAAGCAATATAACAGCAAGACTGCAGGGTTTGTAGCCTCTATACTTATCCTTGTTGCCTGGCTGGCTGTCATAGCTGCACAAATACTTGCGTCCGGTAAAATACTCGCCGTTTTGTTCCCCAGTGTTGACATTTCTACCTGGATGATTATCACCGCCTCTGTGGTTACTTTTTATACCTTCCTCGGGGGGCAGTACTCCGTAATCGGAACCGATATAATCCAATTCGGCATAATAATCATCGGGGTCTTTGTAGGCGCAGGGCTAGTCCTGAATCATGCAGGAGGAGCTAGCGGATTACACGCTTCCCTCCCCTCCGGGTTCTTTTCTTTCCCTCTAAGCCCGAACTTGAATTTTGGATGGCTGGATTTCATATCACTTCTAATCTTAGTGGGTGCGACTTACGTAGTAGGTCCGGATATGTATTCCCGACTATTCTGTGCCCGCGACGAAAAGGTAGCCAGGAAATCAGCGTTTATCGCAGGGCTTGTAACTATACCTATCGCCTTCGGCATCGTCGTTATAGGGATGGGAGCGAAGGCATTATTCCCTGCTATCCCCTCAGAGCAAGCCTTCCCCCAAGTAATCAAAGATGTTCTGCCCATCGGCGTAAGTGGCCTGGTTGGCGCGGCCCTGCTCGCTGCCATGATGTCCTCTGCGGATACCTGCTTGCTCACTACAAGCACTATATTGAGTGTGAACATCTTTAAACCCTTCTTCCCCAATATGAGCGAGCGAAAAACCCTGATAGTTTCCCGGGTTGCCGTGCTCCTTATCGGCGCGCTCACCCTAGTTGTTGCTCTGAATCTCAAAGGCATAATAAACTCCCTTTTGCTGGCATACACCGTGTTCACCAGCGGTGTGGTGCTCCCGGTGATAGCAGGGTTCTATAAGGATAAGCTGAAGGTTAACTCAATAGGCGCGATAACAGCTATTATTGCAGGCGGGGGCACGGCTCTGGCGGTGAAACAACTGCACATCACGCATCTAGATTTGTTTGGGCTGCGTATAGGGCATGCCGAGCTGCTCGGATTTGTGGTTTGCGCTGTGCTGCTATTTGGTGTAAGCTGGATAACCAGGATAGTAATTAACCGCAGAGAACGCTGAGGTCGCAGAGGTAAGGTCTTTGGGAGATATAAACTGTAGTCTCCGCGTTCTCTTTCAAGACGCTAATCCCCCTACACCCCCTTTAGAAAAGGGGGGATTTGCTGCCGAAGACGCAGAGAGGTCATTATGCGGATATAAACTGGCGTTCTCTGCGCCCTCTGCGGTGAACACTGTATAGAGAGGTTATCAAAATGGAGATCGTATGGTTAGGACATTCCTGCTTCAGGATAAGGGGGAAGGAAGCCACGATTGTTACCGACCCCTTCGACAAGACCCTGGGCTATCCGGTGAGAAAACCTACCGCCAGCATCGTCACTGTGAGCCATAACCATCCCCAGCACAGCTTTGTGGATGGTGTTGCGGGCAGTCCCAGGGTAGTCAGCCGCCCTGGCGAATACGATATAGCCAATGTTTTCATCAACGGCATCGCCACGTACCATGATAACGAAAAGGGGGCGGTCCGGGGCAAGAACACCGTTTTCTTCCTGGAGATCGATGAAGTGAAGATTTGCCATCTGGGAGACCTGGGGCACGTGCCTACCACAGAGCAGATCGAGCAGATGAGCGGGGTAGATATCCTGATGGTGCCCGTAGGCGGAGTTTCTACCATTAATGCGGCGGCGGCAGCAGAGACCATAGGCCTGCTCGAGCCGAAGCTGGTCATTCCCATGCACTACAAAACAGATGTAGTGAAGATGGAACTGGAGCCTCTGGAACATTTCGTCAAGGTTATGGGCTTGAAGGAAGTAATCTCCCAGCCCAAGCTCAACATCACCAAATCGAGTCTCCCCCTGGAGATCAAGGTCCTGGTACTCGACTACCACTAGATTCCTACCGCAGAGTGCGCAGAGCTGAATTTCTGGGGGGGAAACTTCTTTCGAGTGTTCCGTTCGTGGTGAGCCTGTCGAACCATGAACCCGCCCTTCAACAGGCCTACCCTGAGCCCTTCGGTAAACTCAGGGCGAACGGTAAATCAACAATGATTCCGTCATTAAGAGTCCTTCCCCTCTTACTATGTCTTTGCGAGTCCATTCCGAAAGAAGGCGAGACAATCTCCCGTCAGCCATGAGCCCACCCGCCCCACCAGATTGCTTCGTTGTCCCGCCAGAGGCGGGCCTCCTCGCAAAGACATGGAACAAGACCGGGGACAAAAGCAGAAGCCGTCCCTCACATGGGAAGGACGGCTTCGTTTGAATCGTCTCTACGCAATAAGCGCTTTAGACCTTCTGCGGCTTCCTCATCATCACCATCCCCGCTATAGCTACAGCGATGATAGCAATGACGATGGCAATGATACCGATTACACTGGAGGCGTTTTTACCAGCAGGGCCCTCGGGACCCGTGGGTCCGATGGCACCTGTATCACCTTTTGCTCCAGTGATGTCAGCCTTCTTAATGGTTAGCGTACCTGTTACAGAATCATAACTAGTGGTGTTCCCCAGAACCACACTTGTTATAATCACGTTGCCTGTAGGTGTTACCTGTGGCGTACCCTTGGTCAGGTTTATCGCCACGTTGCCGCCCATTTGCCAGGTACCTGTCTCTTTTGCGGTATCGCTGCCGATCTTGAAGGTCGCAGTCAGTCCGTCATAGCTCTTCCCTTCAGGTTGAGCTATGACTACTCTGTATGTTGAATTGCTAGTAGTAGTGGTATACGTATCATTCCCTATGGTGGCCGCTATAACAGTCCCATCGGCCACATTGGCCCCACTCACCTGCACTGTGCCATGGAAGGCACAAGGCAGTTGTGGTGCCCCCTGGGCAAAAGCAATGGCCGGGAAGAGGACAAGCGCTACCACTGCCAGCAGAGCCAACAGTCTTACTTTGGTCATACTTTTTCCTCCTTATTTAGTAGCTTCCTTAAGGGGTTCGCCAGAGGCGAACCCCTTAAGTTAAATCTCTTTATCCTCTTATCTCCAGCCTATGAGGTTCCAGCCTGTGCTCAGCGGATAGCTGTAACCGCCGTAAATCAGTGTGCAGGCCGCATTGACGTTGACCCAGTAACCGTTGCCGGACACAAGGGTTGTCAAGTTGCTTCCCGCAGCATCAGCCGGGTCGTACATGGACCAGGTTCCGCCTGAGTAGCCCCAGATCCTGACGAGCTGGCTGCTTATGCTAGCAGTCTGACTCTGCACGGTTGCGCCAGTCGCCGAAATTACGAAGTATGCGCTCGCAGTACTGGTTCCGTCACTGGCAGTGACTGGCTGTGACCCTGCTGCTAAACCTGGAACAGTGAAGGTGTAGGTGAAGGCGCCCACAGGGCCGGTCAGCGCCTGAGACAGGAACTGGTAGTTCCCAATCTTGACCGTAACAGCGGTATAGGCCGCAAAGCCACTGCCTGCTACCGATACCGTAGTCCCTGCCGCCCCCGTCGCCGGTGTCACGGTGACGATCGCACCGGGCACGGTGAACGTCGCACTCAAAGCACTGTTGCTCTTTTGGTCGACTGCGCTAACCGTAGCGAAGCCAGCCGCGGCATCCGCGGGCACCGTTACAGCTGCGGCGATGTTGCCGCTGCCATCAGGTGTAGTGGTAAGGGAGGTGCTTACGGCTGCAGGCGTAGTATTAGTGTAGTTGAAAGTAATCGTAACAGTGGCACCAGTGGTCGTACCGGGAAGCCATCCGTTACCAGTTACCGTGAACGACGTGTTTATGGCACCGGTGGTGGGATTCAAAGCTATGGTCGGCTTGTTCACAGTGAAGGTACCGTATGCAATCAAGCTACCGCTATCGGTAGCCTGCACTGTGTATGTGCCTGCAACAAGACCAGCGGGAACGTACAGCGTGGTGGGGAATATGGTACCCGCGCTGTCGATACTAATCTGACTGGTAGCCCACTGAACCGAATTGAAAGTCAAAGCTGCCGCTGCAATCGTGCCATTATGGGTCATGTTCGAGCCCGTCAGCACCACTTTTGTCCCCCCTGGTCCGCTGCTGGGAGTCAGGGTCAAAGCACGTGGCGACACCGCGAAGGTGGTAGAAGCAGTAGTCGTACCCTGGGTTCCCGCTACTGACTTTACACCTGCTGTCGCCGCAACGGGTATCTGGTAGGAGGTATTAATTACTCCGTTGCTGTCAGGATCAACATTAACAGGACTACCACCAGCGAAAGTCACGACAACTAGCGGAGTATCAAGCCACCCAGAACCGGTCAGGGTTACCGTAGCACCGGGTAGCCCGCTAGCAGGGGTTAGAACCATTGTCGGGGTTACAGTGAAAGTATCAGTGACATCGGCGGTATTGCCGGCACCGTCACTGGCTGACACCGTCTTGCCTCCCGAAGTAAGGGAAGGCACCGTGCCTGTTCCGGTGAAGCTACCGTTGTTATCAACAGGTACACCGGAAACGAGAGCCGCAGTACCGATGGTTACATCAGCGGTAACGCCAGCCCCGCTGAATCCGGTGCCGCTCACCGTAACGCTTGTCCCCACAGGCCCCATTTTGGAAGTTGGGGACGTAATGACTACCTTCTGCAGAACGGTGAAGTTAGGCGTGGATGTGGCCGGAGCAGTATTAACACCGTCCGTCACTGTAATGAGGTGCAATCCCGCTGTTGCGGTCGGGATCAATACCGCAAAAGTAACAGCCCCTGCAACATCCGTGGTTACCGTCGTCGGGGCTGTAGTCATCGTCGCCGCCCCATCAAACTTGGCGGTGATAACTGTGGTCGCTGGAAAACCGGTTGCAGCGACCGTAACAGATGCACCGACTACTCCACTAGCAGTGGTGCCTCCATTGAGAAGTATGCCTGCCGCAGCGAACGCCGGCACAGCGGCTATAGCCACCAGGCTGCCTAGTATTGCCAGCACCGCCAGCAGTTTTACAATATTTGTCTTTATCCTCATTTAGTCTCTCCTTTCTTGGGCAGAATATTTACTTGCCCCCAATAACCCAATGTAAATTTTTTCATCTCGATCTTCACATATAACCCACCTCCTTGCGTAACATATTATTCATCCTTTTTGTGCTCTCCTAAACACTCAGCTTGTATCGGGGGAGCCCTCTTTCCCCTGATCCGGGGGGGGCTCCTGAGGTGGGGGACATCCCCACGCTCCAGCCAGCATGTATTGTGCTCCCCCTTTTTACACATACCTACACAACGGTAGGCAAGTTGGCTCATTGTAAACACCTTTATTCCCGCTTGTCAAGCCCCTTTCCTGGCACTTTGTGTGTAATTTCCCAGGCCTTTCCTTGAAGGCTAACTTCCACTATCGGCCCACCCCCCCAGCGAACTCACCGTCAGATACTTGGACTAACGGACTGCCATTTGGTCCAACTCGCCAGAACCGATAAGTCCATTTTTAAGCCCTAAACTATAACGGACTGTAAAACTTTTACCACTTTTTGTCAAGCTTGTCAATACTTTTCACCGAAAATTCAAGATATTCGCAGCAAATGCCCAAATCCGTCTTCGGCTGAACAGGATAGCCGCACTCTTCCTGAAATATAAGACGCTTTAGCCCCCTGAAAAGTTCCACCATCGGGGCAGGGAAGTTGTCATTCTGAGGGAGTCCTTCTTAGGAAGGATGAACGAAGAATCTCCTCCGCGCTCCATTCAGGGTAAATTCGCAATAAGTTCAAGAGATTCTTCGCTTCGCTCAGAATGACATAGACTCTGCTCGGTGTGGCCTTTCTATAAGAAGGGCCATCCATGGTCCCGTACAGCGATTCTGCTTTTAAGTGTAGTCGCCCAATTCATGGGGCGGTTTTGCCTGATAAATCAGGCAACTACTCCACTGTAAATCATCAGTCAGCAACCTCTGCGTTCTCTGTGCATTCTGCGGTTCCAAAATGGCTCCCCGATTTTGGCCCCCTGACCGATTGCAACCCTTATAAGGATATGCTATAATTTTCGATGGTCTGGAGGGCAAATTGCAGGTAGCTCTCATCATTGATACCCTCAAGCCTGAAGTTTTCATTGCCTCCACAGTCAGGCATTCCCCCTCAGCATTAGCATTACCAAGATGCATCTGCTCATCTTCAAACATGCTGAGCCCACAGACAAGCCCGCAATCCTTGTACTTTAACCCCATCCTGCACAAGGCGAGCGAGGACCGGTAACCGATATATATTAAGGTAACTTCTATAAAATAAAGGAGGCCAAAAAATGGCTGCGGAGATAATCTCAGGAACTGTGGTAGCGGAGCAAATCCGCGCTGAGCTTAAAGTGAAAGTGCAAGAGCTCAAGAAAAAAGGAATAAACCCCGGCGTGGTCTTTGTGCGCGTGGGCGAGGACCCTGCCTCGGTATCCTACGTCACAGGCAAGGGCAAGGCCGCCGAGGAGCTGGGCATCCTCTCCGAAACAATAGTTCTCCCCGTGGACACCCCGGAACAAAAGCTCCTTGACCTTGTCCATAAGCTGAACAAGGACCCCAAGTTCCACGGCATCCTGGTTCAACTCCCCGTGCCCAAGCAAATCGATGCGGATAAAGTCCTGACCGCCATCGACCCCGAGAAAGACGTCGACGGTTTCCACCCCGTCAATGTAGGCAGGCTGTTAATCGGCGACCCCTACTTCATGCCCTGCACCCCGCACGGCGTCCAAGAGTTGCTCGTTCGCAGTGGCAACAGCCCGGAAGGCAAACATGTAGTTATCTGCGGACGAAGTAACATCGTGGGCAAGCCCGTGATGGCTATCCTGATACAGAAACAGAAGGGCGCCAATGCGACGGTGACCATGGTTCATACGGGCACAAAGGACATGCCCAAGTACACCAGGCAGGCAGATATCCTCATCGCCGCCATGGGCAAGCCCCAGGTGATAACGGCAGATATGGTCAAAGAGGGAGTGGTGGTGATCGACGTCGGCGTAAACAGGATCCCCGATGCCACCAAGAAGAGCGGCTTCAGGCTGGTGGGCGACACCGATTTCGAAGCCATCAAAGAGAAGGCGAAGGCGATTACCCCCGTCCCCGGCGGTGTGGGGCCAATGACCATCACCATGCTCATGGTTAATACGGTCAGGGCTGCCGAGCAGCAGTCCGCAAAAAAGCATTAAGAGCGCAAATAAAATATTTTAAAAGGTAGGAGGTTCACGCTTATATGGCATACGATGCAGTAAAACTGAAGGACTGGCAGATTGCAGAGCTAGCCGAGAAGAATATGCCCACCCCTGAGGAGTGGATTTCCAAGCTGGGACTGCAAAAGGACGAGCTCATCCCCTTCGGGCGGACGCCCAAGCTCGATTTCTTGAAGATAATAGAGCGCCTCAAACACAAAAAGGATGGCAAATACGTCGAGGTTACCGCTATCACCCCCACGCCGCTGGGCGAGGGCAAAACGACCAGCCTGATGGGGCTTGTGGAGGGACTGGGCAAGCGCAAGCAAAGTGTAGTTGGTTGTATCCGCCAGCCCTCGGGCGGCCCCACCATGAATATCAAGGGGACGGCTGCCGGCGGCGGCAACGCACTGCTCATACCCATGACCGAGTTCTCCATGGGGCTTACCGGCGACATCAACGACATCATGAACGCTCACAACCTGGCCATGGTCGCTCTCACCTCCAGGATGCAGCATGAGCGCAACTACAATGATGAGCAGTTGCAAAGGCTCACCAAGATGCGCCGCTTCGACATCGATCCCACCAGGGTAGAGATGGGCTGGATCATGGACTTCTGCGCCCAGAGCCTGCGCAACATCATCATTGGCATGGGCGGCCGCATGGACGGCTTCCTGATGCAGTCCAAGTTCGGCATCGCTGTAAGCTCAGAGCTAATGGCCATGCTCGCCATCGTCAATGACCTGGCTGACCTGCGGCAGAGGATGGACAAAATTACATTAGCATTCGATAAGGCGGGCAAGCCAGTCACCACCGGCGACCTTGAGGTCGGCGGCGCCATGACAGCTTTCATGCGCAACGCCATCAACCCCACCCTGTGCGCCACTGTGGAGTATCAGCCGGTATTTGTACATGCCGGCCCCTTCGCCAATATCGCTGTAGGCCAAAACTCCATCATCGAAGATCGCATCGCCCTGAAGATGGCTGACTACGTTGTCACTGAAAGCGGATTCGCCGCAGATATCGGCTTCGAGAAGTTCTGGAACGTCAAGTGCCGCCTCAGCGGACTCAAGCCAAACGTCTCCGTGCTCACCACCACCATCCGCGCCCTCAAGATGCACGGCGGCGGCCCCAAGGTGGTAGCTGGTCTACCATTACCTGATGCCTACACCAAAGAGGACCTGAAGACACTGGAAAAGGGCCTGCCCAACATGGTGCATCACATCAACACCATCAGAACAGCGGGCATCAACCCGGTGGTGTGCATCAACGCCTTCCACACCGATACCAAAGCCGAGGTCGCCATGGTACGCAAGGCGGCCGAGGCTGCCGGCGCTCGCTGCGCTTTCTCATCCCATTGGGCTGATGGCGGCG
>Ga0209777_10005437_pt1 | contig 14672 bp, 29 predicted proteins | sample FrelakmetHBP12HB_FD_187147 | JGI IMG/M metagenome (GOLD analysis project Ga0209777, IMG submission 187147) | Freshwater lake sediment microbial communities from the University of Notre Dame, USA, for methane emissions studies -HBP12 HB (SPAdes)... | ecosystem: Environmental > Aquatic >... | reverse complement strand
AAACATTAGGACTGCCATTCTAATGATAACAAATTGCAAGCCTTGTCAGGGGAAAGCGATAGTATATATCTATCGCGTAATGCTCAGTAATGAATTATCAAATTGATAATTGATGGTTATGTATTCATTCATTTATAAGGAGTGACAAGACAGCTACTCTGCAAAGTAGTGAACAATAAATCACTCGCTGTTGCAGCAGAAAGCGATGGTAAAAAAACATACGGCCACCGCGTGAATACATAACCATGAATTATCAAAATTATAATTAATGAGAATCTAAATGACAGAACCAATGATAGAAGTAAAAACTAAGGATGGTCTTACTATAGTTAAATGTTCAATATGGAATTTATTACTTTCCAATTGGTTTCTTAGAGGAACTACTATAGCAGATTCTGCGTATCCTTTGCAATTATTTGTATATAATGAGAAAAGAAGTGAAATTAAATTTGATGATGATGATGATGATAAGGAGAATTCAAATGAATAAATATAGAGTAACATTCAACTGTGGAATAGGAATGTTGTGTATGTTTATTGAAGCATATAATGAGAATGAAGCAAAATTAAAGTTTAGAAGTTTAATTAATGAGCAAATGAATATGTCTAATAATTGGGATATACATTTGCAGATTACTAAATAAGGAGAATCTAAAATGCAAAAATATTATATTACTAGAGTTAATACAATTCCAAAAGTAAATAATGGAAGAGTAATGACAGCGGAAGATATTGAAAGAATTATTGTTACTGTTTTAAGTCATAGGAATGATTTAGAATTAATTTCAATAGAAAGTGAGGAAAAATAATGCAAACATATGAATCACGTTACGCTGAACAATCCGCGAAACGTATTGTACAAATAGTTAAAACAAGATTAAATGAGTGCAATATATCTCTTGATAAAATAGGTAATTCTTTTGAGTATGATTTGCTTACTCATGTTATGATTAATCAATTAGCAAAAAGATATAGAATTATATCTAACTTAATTCCTGATGTTGAGTTAAATGTATTTAATGCTATATCTAAAAGGAAGATTAAGAAATCTCATATTAAAGGATTATATTTAACATGAATGATTATATTGTAGTTACTAGAATAGTTGTATCTGCTACTTCTGAAAAAGATGCATTAACATTAGTAGATGCAATACTTACTTACGGAAAATTGTTTCATAATGGTTTAAGATATAAAATAATTAATGCAAGAAAATGTTCAAAATTTCTTCCAGCAGAACAATTTTTATTGAAAGGTTATAATAAACCTAGAGTTAATATGGAAGATAAGGAGGAGTAATGTATTGTGAATGCTTAGATTGTGGAAGTAATTATCATTTTGATAATAAGCCTATACAATGTCCTAATTGCAAAGGAAGTAATTTTCGCAGAGTAGATAATCCTTTTATAGATGATGATGAAGAAGAAGATAGAGAGGGTTATTCATGGCAACAAAGAAACGAAAAAAGAAAGTCATTAAAAGAAATACAGCAAGACGTAAGAGAGTTTATAAGAAGTCTGTAATAGAGCAATTAGCAACTAATCGAAAACATAGCAATTATGAATATGAAATTCGTAAAAGAGTTATTACTAAAAAGAAAAAAGGAAAAAGAACATATAAGATAACTAAATATGTTAAAATTCCTGTTCATAAGTTTAAGCCTAATAAATATTATCGCATTTATCTTATTCATAAGCGTACTAAAGATAAACGGCTATTGGGTTTTGGAAAATTTTATAATATTCCTTTTGTCAGTACTCTCACTGGTAAACAGCATGTTGGTTATGCTTTCAAAGCTACTAAAGCTAAAGCGCCAAAAGGTTGGATTGCTTCTTCAAAATTATATACACTTTTTCAAAGAGAGATAGAACGTGCTGCAAAAGATGCCGAACCAAAAGCAGATGTAAGAGCATCATTAATGCCGATTAGAAAATGGTATCATCCTAAGTATGAGATATTTTCTGATTATAAAGTTAAGCTATCAGATAAACCGGATGTAATAGGAGTATCAGTATTATTACAGTTTAACTATGGGCATCAAAATTGGATGAATAAACGTGTTGTTTTTGTTGACCAAAGAGATGAGTTTCGCGGAAAGAAAATGACTTGGAAAGAATTGACAGACCATAAAGATGATATTGCAGATGTTATAACTAGTTCAATTGATTTAAATTTTGTAAGTGTAATTAATCATCAAGCAGAAATTTCAGTTGTAGCTATCAATGGATTTATACCTACTAAATTTGTACCTAAAGGTCACGTTAGTCCATTTGGTAAATCTCAAAGGAGTATTATTCAATGAAAGATAATGTTTTAATAAAGATTGAACTGTATTGCTCAGAGTGCGAAGAAAAGTTTCGTACTCAAGATTTAGCAATACAACACGTCCAAAAAACCAAGCATCTTATTTCTTTTTCTGGTAGTATTAAACCTAATAATGGAGGTAATTCTTAATGTCTAAAGATATACCATTAGTGCAAGGTCCAAGAAAAGAAGAATTTATTATTACATTTGGAACTGGAAAAAGAGTTAATGGATTGTTAGTATTTGTTTTAGAAGCAGTTGATGTTGATGAAGCAGTAAAAATCGCTATGCAATATATTAGAAGTCAATATATAGATTTAAATAATTATACTTGCCATAGAACATTGAAATTAGTAGAAATAGTTGAACCTACAATAATGCCTCATTTAAAAGGAAGCTAAATGTTATCATTTCCCATAGTACCAGAATGGTGGACAGAAAGTAAAAAACATATGAAATTAAATTTTGGATTCAAACCACCTGATTATATTGGCGGATTTGATACTGAAACTTTTAGAGGCAATATCTTAACATTACAGACTGGAAAGATAAATTATCAAAATGAGAATTATTATGATGAACAAATTAGGTGGGTTACTATTGATAATACATTGGACACTTTTCTCAATTATTATTCTAAGTATCGTGGTTTCATTGTACTTTTTGGGTTTAATATCGTGTTCGACTTACCACTTGTTTTTCGCAAATTGATTGATATGTTTCTTAATGATGACTTTGAGGTAAAATATCGTGATTGGAATATTAAAGTATTTTGCACTAAAAATTGGTTTGCTGTTCTTCAAAATAGCGATACTTATATTATGCTATTGGATATTCGGTCATTTTTTCAAAAAGGAAGTCTTGAAAAAGTATCAAGAGATTTGCAATTGCCTATCGAGAAATTGCCTCATCCTACGGGATTGGGAGAAAAAAGATTTGAGAAAAAAGATAATATCTTTACAGAGTATGCTTTACAAGACGTTCGACTTACTATTGGAATTGGAATGAAAATAGTAAAGATGCATGAAGAATTAGATATACCAATGTCAACATCTTTTGCGAATATGAGTGAAAAAGTATTTAGAAGAAGATTTATATTAGATAAAGAACGTATTCAATTTCCACCATTTGAAGCTATGCGATTAGCAGAGTTATGTTATCACGGAGGAAAGAATGGATATTATTATCAATTTCCTACTAGGCATAAGACAATATATGAGTATGACTTCAATTCCGCTTATCCTTACGCTATGTACGATTTACCTAGTTTTATTAATGGCAAGTATGTTAAAATTAATACACTATCAGATAAGTTTGAAGGATTTTATGAAGTATCTGGTATTATTAAACCTTGCAAATATGGCTGCTTGTATGATAGTTCTTTTTCTTATTTTAGAAATGAAGATACTAGACGGATAAGATGTTATATACCTAGTTATGAATTGAAAGAGGCAATAAGAAGTAAGGAATTTAAATTAGATACAATACGCGGTTGGGTATGGCAACCAAATACTAATCATAATCCATTGAAGGAATATACATCATATTTTTGGGAGAAAAAACAAACAACACTAAAGAGTGATATACATTATCTTTTTTATAAACTGTTTCTGAATTCACTATATGGAAAATTTATTCAAAGGAATCCACTAAATAGTGAAATGGTTTTGAGATTAAAAAATAGTCAATTTATTATGCGCGATAATGATGTTATTGCTGGTGGTTTATATAATCCTTTTATTGGTGCTTTAATTACTGCACATTGTAGGGCTAGATTACATACTAATGAACATTTACTTGATGCAATAGATTGTAGTACAGATTCTATTAAGAGTAAAATATATGATAAGAATTTTGAGAAAGATTATCTTGGTAGAATGAGATTAGAAACATATGATTGTAAGAAATGCGAAAAGAAATATTCTAAATTTACTGGTATATTTGTTAGAAATAGACTCAATTTACTATTATGTAAATTAGGACACGTTGTAAAAGGAGCAATGCATGGTTTCTGGGGAAGTAAAGAAGATTTACTGAAAATGGTGGAAAATAGACAAGTATCTTATCAAGTATCAAGAATTCCACTAATACGAGAAGGATTAAGACAAGAAGCTAAACCCTTGTTTCAATTCTTTACAGAAGAAAGGAAAATAAATGTCGATTGGAGTAGCTATAAAGAATTCAAATGATAAACGTCCAAGAGCAGATTTTAATAAAGAAGATAATATTGTAACTATCTATTGTACACCAGAATTGTTTCAAATTTTTTCCAGTATGTCAGGGGAAAAGTCAGGCGCTAATGAGATGCTAGTTCTTCTCAAAGCGATAAAACAAATAAAAGAGCTAATGCTCAAAGGAGAAACAAATGAAAAAGAGTAATTTTTCTGCTGCTGTTGTTAATTCTCAAAATGATAATTTTGATAAGTCTCAATTTGAAGTAGTACATAGCGGTGGCTTTTCTCCAATGTGGAAACCTACAGAGAAGAATTCATTTGTAGTTATTTCACCTTTTGGAATTAGAAAGATTGAACAAGTTAGTGGAAAAGGTAAAAATAAGAGAGTACAAGAAAATTATCTCTTGGAAAGCAAATACGTTAGTGGTAATACTGTTGAATTTTATTCTTCAAAAACTCAGACAGAAGTAATTAAAGGTGATACTATTTCCATTCCACTATCAACTGGTTTGTTAGGTGAAATGGCATTAGGTGTACATACTGAACAAGATAATGATGAATCTCCAATTATCTTTTCTCCTCTTGTTGATTATTGTAATTCAGTTGGTGCTAATATTATGGTTCAATTTGTTGAAAGAGTACCATTGAAAGGTGGTCAATCTTTCAAGAAATTTGTCGTTTTTGCACCAAAAGGAATTAGAGAAAAAATGAGTAAAAGTAAGAATTAGCACTTGACAAATGTTTAGAAGTATGCTATAATGTTTGTCTTAAATGGCCTTTTGGCCTTTCTTAATCGTTAGCCTAATAGGGCGCTATTATCATTTTGATAATTAATGGTCTTGTGGATTCTCCCATTAGTTATCTATGAAGTAGCGCCCTATATTTTTATATATAAGGAGAAATAATGAGTGCAAACCCTGTAGTTACACCAGTAGTAAGACTAGTTAAAGATGTTGGTATTACTCAAAATGCGGATGATACTTATACTTTTAGTGATAATTTTAAAAATGCTATTATCAAGTGTGTTCAAGAAAAACTTGATAGAGACGGGCATTTGCGACAAATGGGAAAATTGATTGAAACTGAAATTGGAAAAAGCAATGAAGAATTGATTGCCGCTGAAACTAAATCAGAATAAAGGAGAATGTTATTACTATGGCTGAAATTACACTTGTTCAAATTAATGAGGCTATTGATGCTAAATTTGAAAAGCTAGAACTGCTTACTAAAAAAGATGTAACTAAAATTGTTAATGATAAATTGGAATCTATTGAGCTTCCTGCTTATGAAGAACAAATTAAAACTATTACTGAAACTGTTAATGAGACTCGTAATTCTTTGAATACTGCTAATGAAGAAATTAAGAAACTTACTGCTACTTTAAATAAAGTTATTGAAGAAACTGATGTTAAGATTAAAAAACTTTCTGAGCCTAAGAAGTCTATTCTTGATGAAATGATTCTACCGGAGTAAATAATGACTAAAAAGAAAACAAAGAAAGGAAGGCGTCGTTTAACTCTTGAAGAACAATTAGCTGGAGCTAAAAAACTTTGCAAAAATCCAAAGGTTCGCAAAAACAAACCATTCTATAATGCATTAGAAAAATTTATTGCTAAACATGAAAGGTAAAAATGGCAAAGAAAAAACTTTCTGATTATACTAAAATAGAAAAAGATAAAGAAGATAATTCTCATATTGATAATATTGGAGAATCTAAAGAAGAAAAACCTTCAGATGATACTCCATTTCTTCCTTCCATATTTGAACAATTCGATTCTGAAAATGTAGAAACTAAACCAGTAATATCAGAATCACCAGAAGAACAAATCTTACTTGAACCAGAAGATATAGAAGTATTAATTGAGTTACCATTTGATGCTGCTGCACAAATTACTAAATGGCCCGGTTGGCAATTATCTACAAAAGAAACAAAGGCATTAACTCGATTATGGATTAGGCCATTTAAAGAATGGTTGAAAGATGTTGATAATATGCCTTTATATTTGGCTGCTATTACATCTATTACTATTATAGGAGAAAAATACATTGGATATAAAATTGAGCAGCAATCGAGAGCAAGGGCAAGCATCACTAATAATAGTACAGGGAATGAGGGGATACGGAAAGACTAACTTTGTTAAAGAGTTTACTCAAGATTCAACTCCTTTATTCATTATTGATATTAGAAATGAATATTCTCATATTAAGGCTTTTAATGATATGAGACAATTTCAAATCTATATTTGCAATCGTTCTTATTTCAAAACTAAATTCGGAAATAACAAAGAACAATGGAGATTTGCTTTTTCTACACTTAATGAATATCAACAACTTATTAAGTTGATGAATTATTTTCAAAGATGTTGTATTATTGTTGATGAAGCAGATTCATTATTTCAAACTAAGAAATTAGAAGATAGTTTAATGAATCTGTTGTTAGGTTCTCGTAATAACAAAGTTGATTTAATTTTTAATACTAAGCGTCCATTTCTTATTCCAATTGCAGTTCGCTCACAATGCGATGAATATTTTATTTTTAGAACTAAAGAAAAAAGAGATATTGATTATTTACAAGATAGACTAAATACAACATTTCCTAAATCACCATTTGATTTAAAACGTGGAGAATGTGTTCACATTGAAGGTGATAAGGAACCAACAGTTTTACAAATTCCATTATTTAAAGGAGAAGTACCCAAATGACTATGAGACAGATTGCATATACCGCTTTGATTGCACTGGTCGTTCTTTATGTTGTTGACCATGTTGCTACTTTGAAAAGTATGTTTCTTGCGTAGTTAGAAAGGAGAAAAGAAATTATCATTTTGATAATTAAGGAGAACTAAATGGGACAATCGCAATTTTCAATGCAAGCAAGTAAGAAATTTTTGGGAACTGTTCCTTTTCTAGCTTATCAGAAACAGGAAATTGCTGTTCAAAATGGCCTGCCAAAAGATTATTATTACAAAGGGCTATTGCTTAGCTTGACATTTCGCTGGACAGCAGGTGCTTCTACTTCTGGTACTTTTAATGCAGAAGCCGGACAGAACCTAATTGAGATGATTGAAATTAATGGCAATCATAAGGTACTAGGTGATTATACACCATATAGAGTACCTGGTGATTATACTTTCCAAGTTAGCAATGTTGAAGATGGTTATAACCACAAACGACTATGTTCTATTAATGCTGGTGCTTTGGGAGCAGTTCCGACTCAAGGTACTGCGCCTCTTAATGCTGGTACTTATGATATTCTAGTCAATTATCATATTTCATTTGTACCACGTCGTATTCAAGCAGCAGAACAATTGTTCTATTTGTTAGATGCTCCTTACTGGAATACCTTATCACTCTATATTTATTGGGGTGGTATTGGTAGTCTTGTTAGTGGTTATGGTGGAACTCCCACTATTACTGCTTATGGTTCTGCTGCTGGTTCTCCACTTCTTAATGTTACGCGTGAAATTGTTAAACTCTCTACTAGTAAGAATCAAATTAAAACAATTCCTATTAAGCGTAGCGTTAAGTTTGTACCAGTAACTACTACACAAACAGGCGCATATATTTGCGATTTGAACAAAGGTAATTTGATTCGTTCTCTTTGGTTCAAATGTGGCGTAACTACTACTGGTACTTCTCTAGCAGCACAAGGTGATAACTTTGCTACACTGCAAGACCCTACTACTATTTGCAACCGTCTTACACCTAAGAGAGATGATATTGCACAGCGTGATGTATACTGGTTAGATAATCAGGAATTTGAAGCACAGTCTAAACAACTTGGTGCAGTGTTTAGTCAAGGTAATGCTACCGCTACTAATTATCCCGCAGGATATAATGAAATTGATTTCTGCGAAGATAATACTATTTCCACTGCTTATAATACTGTACAAATTGCTCGCAATAATAGCAGATGGGAATTGTGGGGAGATATTACTGGTGCTAGTAATCAGAAACTTGATATTCTAACAGAAGAAGTTGCCTCTATTCCAGTGTTGGCAAATTAAGGAGGTAACTATAAAATGCAATATTATTTGGATGCTGTAGGTAATATAGTTGATTCAAATGGAAATAGCTATTCTCAATATAGTACAGATGGACAAAGTGTATTTGACCAGAATGGATATAATATTGGTAGTTTAGCTAATTCTAGTGGTGCTGCTACTGGATTTAATGCGCCAATAGCAAGCGGGTCAATTCAACAAGTAGTTAGTACTTCTAGTATTACACCTAATAATCAAGACCAACAATCACTTAATCTTGCTTCTATTATTGCTGCTTCTGCCGGTGCATTAAATAATACTATTTTAGCTGCACAAGGTAAACCAATAGGAAGTACTGTTATATCTCCTGTTAGTGGAGTTAATTATTCTGGTACTTCTTCATTGGGTAATTTAACATCTAATCCTATTATGCTTATTCTTCTAGTTTTTCTTGGTTATCTTTTGTATAAACATTTTGCATAAAAAGATATGATAGGGGAAGAAATTATCATTTTGAGAATTTCTTCCCCTACTCATAGAAAGGAAATATATGGTAGGTAATAGAGGAAGAATGATTAATTTTCCGCAACCAATATTAGGTTCGCATGATGCAATTGTTAATGCTGTACAAAATGCTAGTATTCCAATTGTATCAACTAATTTAACACAACCGGGAGATATTAATACTTCTTTGGGTGGTTCTTCTTTAGGTTCTCCTACACCTAGTGGAACTAATAGTTTAGGTAATAGTAATTCTGGTGGCAGTACTGTTGCTGCTACAACTGCAAATGGAATGATTAGTGATATTACTTCTAATCCTATATTAATTTTTGCTATTGCTGTACTTTTCCTATTAGCTTTAAAGGTAATATCATTGTAAGGAGTATATATGGGAGATGGCTCATTATCACAATTAGCTGGTGATGTTAATGAATTTGCAAATGCTGTAAAAGGAATGGGCGGAACTACTATAGGCTCAAATTCTTCTATTGAAAATACTATTACTCAAGGTTTAACATCAGCAATTGGGCCTGCTACTGCTATTAATCCTATTGCTGGTGCTGCCGTTGCTATTGCTGCTGGTGTTTCTAAAATAGTATCTGAATTTTTTAAAGGTGCAAATCCTAATCAAGTTTATTCTGCTGAAACTGAACAAATTTATGAGGCTGCTGCTGATAATATTATGGCATTAGTTAATGCCGGATATTTTGATAAATCAACTGGTTTGACTATAGTTAATACATTAATTAGTCAAGGCACTACTGCAATGCAGCAATTGCAAAATAAAATAGGAAATTTAGGTGGTATGCAAAATATGCTTACCACATTAAATAATGAAGCTATAGGTATTCAATCTTTACCAGATATTCCATTATTATCTTTTACTTTTGCACAAGCACAATCATTATATATACAACCAAATACTGCTAATTGGTATTCAAATAGTATTGCACAAGCAACTATATTAACAAATCAATTAGTTAATTTATATATTACTCAAACCTCCGGTGGTCAATATAAAGAAGGAACACCTACAGGAAATTTAATTAATGCAATACTTAGTGGAAATATTACTGCTGTAGAATCTATTATTATGGCAAATCCAATTATGACATTAATTATCATTGTGATAATTTGGTTTATGTTTAAAGGAGGAAAAACATGAACACACTTATAACTAGTGGTAATATTCCCTCTGGAAGTATTGGTTATATAGAAGTAGCTTTTGATAATTATGTTGCTAGTGCTGATATTATTTTAGCTGCATTAAATGGAAGTGAAGGAATGGCTGCTAGTGTTACTTTTACTGGAATTAATACTCCAATATCAGAACCATTAACAGGAACTAGAGAAATTTCTTATCAAGTTAATACTGGTTATACATCTAATCCACAATCAATTAAACAAGCAGTTTATGATGAATTAAATTCAGTTCCAAATATATCAAATGTAGTTGTGGGTAATGTATATCTTGGAAGTCAACCTATTAGTAATGCTTTTAGTAGTATAGTAAATAGTTTAGCAGGACAAGATAGCGGCGGAAGTTCTCCATTACCTAGTACAACGCAAGTTGAAGTTGTATTAGCAATAATTGCAATAATTGTTATTTTATTTTTGAGTGTAATGTTGGGGAAAAACGTATGAGTGAAATTATCATTGTGATAATTCTTATTATCATAGTGTATCTTTATGGAGGTATTTCTGTGCAGCAAAGTGTAAGTACTTCTATTATGATTCAAGTTTGTATTGCATTAGGAGTTGACCCTGATACTGCTAATTCAATTATTCCACAAATTGTTGATGCCGCAAATAATGCTGGAGTTAATCCTGTATTGGCTGTAGCATTAGCAATGGAAGAAAGTGGATTAAATAATAATGCTGTAAATCCTTCTGGTGCTACTGGTCTTTTTCAATTAATGCCGGAAACTGCTAGAGAATTAAATGTTGACCCTACTACAGTATCAGGAAATATTCAAGGTGGTATTGCTTATATGAAAATTGTATCAAATCAGTTTAATGGTGATATTAATAGCATACTTGGTGCATTTGATGTAGGGCCAACTGGAATGAAAAATCTAATTAATAAATATGGTAATAATTGGGTTCAATATGCACCTAGTGAAACTCAAGGTGTAATTGCTAAAGTTAGTAATATCATATCACAATTCAATGCTTAGGAGTAAATATGGATTTGATTATTTGGGTAGCAATATTATATTTGCTATATCTTTACAATCAACATAAATTATTAGTTACTTCAACCATTTCAGCATTACCTAGTGGAACACCTATAGGTGGTCCAATTCTTCCAGCACAACCTAATTCTCCAAATACAGCATTAGTACCTAATAATACACAGGGCGCAACATTACCTAGTAAGGCTGTAATGAATCCAGATGGTAGTATTAGCTTAGCAGGTGGTACATTACTTCCAGTTCCAGATGTTAATAATCCTTTATATGGTGGTGAATTTGACCCATTATTTGGTGCGGGTGCTTTACCTACTAATTGGCAATATATGCCAAATAATCAACCTAGTAATTTATTAACTTCCACATCTTCATAAGGAATAAAATGGACAATACAAAAAGAATTATAATTTGTATTCTTATTAGTGGCGGATTAACTTGTTTGGGCGCTATATCTACTAATGCTACTCCAAAAGTAATTATAGTAGTTACTCTAACAAGTATATTAACTAGTTTAAAATCTTTGTATGATGTACCGCCAAAGTAGGTGATAATGAATTTAGAATTTGGAATACTCGTAGCAGTTATAATTGATTTGATTTTAACTGCATTTCATTATGGTACTACTTATCAATCTGTAAAAGATATAAGAAATGATTTAAAAGCTATAAAAGTTGAAGTAGATAAAAAGGTTGATAAGCAATATTGCGATTTAATGCATAGGAGTGAAATATAATGCCTCATAACATAACAGCGCATAGTGAAGAAAAATTAGAAATTTGGCCGCAAACTATAGACGTTTCTGATGGTATTTCTTTTGCTGGTGGTAACATAAGTAAAAATAAAAAGAAAATTAATAGTAATAATGATATTCAATCTTTATTGCCTCAAACTACAATACTTCCAGTTGTTAATAATTATGTTGAACCTACACCAATTCAAGAACATCCAACTGGAACACAAGCAGTAATTATTACAGCACCTAGTATTCTTGGAACTCCTGATAATAATGTAAAAACTATTGATAAAAATACTGTTCAAACACAAGGGCAAAGTACTATCGCTGGTGGTAATGGTGATTCAATTCCTGATGGTTTTCCTGATTATATAGATGCTAATTCACAATTAAGTGATACAATAAATACTACTACTGTAGGTGATGCTTTAATTGGAAGTGGAATTAGACAACCTAAAGGATATAATAAACCAGTATCTACAGATTCTTCTGTTGGAGTTTTATCAGAACCGACAAAAGAACCATTGCAAAATAATCAAACACTATCTAGTTTTATTAATAGCAATCCTATTATTTCTGCTGCTGTTGCTGCTGTAGTTTTTATTATAGTTGCTAGAATGATGGGAGGTACGCAATGACATTTAGAGTATCTTCTACTTTAAAACAAGTAATGGGAGAAAATGATAAAACTTGTACTTTGATGATTAATAATCCTTCGGGATTTGATATCTTTTTATGTAATGCTTATACAGAAAATCCAGAATTAGACGGATATCCAATTCCTGCTGGTCAATCTTTACCACCATTTCAATGGACTGGACAATTATGGATTGGCGCAAATCAACAACAAACAAATGGTCAAGGAGTAGATTTAGTAATATTAAGAAGTGTACATGAGAGGGTGCCAATAAAATGAAAAAACAAATTATCAATTTGATAATTTTAGTAATGCTGCTTTGTGGATATGCTAAAGCAGTTGATACTAGAATATCTTGTACGCAAGGCTCTTGTACTTTAACGAGCAAATCTTCATGGGCAAGTTTTAATCAAGTATATTTAATCAGACCATTACAACCACAAAATAGTATTTATTTTTTTATTGCTAATAGAAACCCTACTACTGCTCATAGTATTACATTTTCAGTTTATCAGACTCCAGCTAATAGTATTTATGATTATTCAAATAATACAGGTTTTTGGGTTAAAGATAGTGTTAACGGAAATTGTACTAATATTCCTGCTAATACAATGTCAGCTTGTTGGGTAACTACTATGTTTGCTTCTCAAGTTGCCATTGTTATTACTGGTGCTTCTGCTCAAACTGGTTCTCCTGATACTGGTGACATATATATTAACCAAGGTATTGGTGTACCGCAAGGACAAGGTATAGGACAATCATTTGCAAATGACTCTTATATACAAAGTGAACAATCTTCACAAATAACATATTCATATGCTTTAATTGGAACTAATCCAACTGCTAATTATAATTTATTTACTATTGCTTCACCCGGAACTAAAACAGTTTTCTTTAAAAATTTATATATATCTACTACAGCATCAGCAAATATAAAAATATCTTGGACAGCAATTTTAACTGGTGGTAATTGCACTTCTGCTATGGCAAGTGTATATAATACTAATTTAATTGCTGGTTCTAATCCTAGTGCAGCAGATGTTGAAAATTGTGCTTCTCCACAGTCTTTAACTCCTGCTCAAAGTATATTTAATATAACTATACCAGCAGGATTTACAAATATTTTACCACTAACAGATTTTTATTCATCTAATAAGGGCACTGGTTACTTATATGCTTATCTTGTAACTGGAATAACCGCAACATTTAATTCAGTTATAACTTGGAGTGAACAATGAAAAAGAAAATATTGTTGTTTACAGTAATTCTCATTTTGATAATTATAGCTAGTTTTATTACTTTTAAAAGCAATGCTATTCCACCAATTCAATATAGTACTTATTCTATAACTTGCCCCGCTGGCACAGTTCCACAGGATGCACTTGCTGGAAGAGATAATTTAGGTTTTGTTGTTGTTAATGCTTGTCTTAGTTTAACAACTGGAGAATTAACTTTAGGATATTCTACAACTAATGCTGATTATGCTATTACTAATCTAGCAGGAGTTGTTAGAACTCCTGTTAGTGGAAATTTTACTTTATATGGCTCTAATTCTAATATTGCAAATTATACCATAGGTGCTGCTGGTGCTATGGGATTAAATTGGATTAATACTGGTTTTTTTACTTTTAATTCATTTCAAGGTAATGGTAATCCTGCTTTAAATAATATTGTATCAATTAATGGTGCTTCTGGTTCTATTAAATTAAATTCTAATATTATTAATGGTACTACTTTTACTGCTACTGGATGTGGTACTCCAACACTATTAGCAGGCGGAGCTACTGCTGGAAAATTTGTTGGAAATGCCGCTAGTTGTACAGTAGTTATTACAATGGGCCAAAATATTGGTTCACCTACTGGATGGTTTTGTCAATTTACTAATTTAACACATCCAGCAACAAATATTTTTCAAACATCTAGTACATCGGGAACAGACGGAACTGCTGGAGGAACTTGTACTGCTACAGGAACTATTACTTCAGGTGATACTATTGTTTTTGAAGCCACCGGATATTAAATAATAAAGGAGAAAATAATATGAATTTGTTTTCTATTCTTACATTTATTACTACTTTGTTTAAACCAGTTGTGAATACTATTGAACAAAGTATTAGTGATAAGAAAGCAGGAGCTACTAAGAAAAAG
>Ga0209777_10005436_pt1 | contig 14672 bp, 8 predicted proteins | sample FrelakmetHBP12HB_FD_187147 | JGI IMG/M metagenome (GOLD analysis project Ga0209777, IMG submission 187147) | Freshwater lake sediment microbial communities from the University of Notre Dame, USA, for methane emissions studies -HBP12 HB (SPAdes)... | ecosystem: Environmental > Aquatic >... | reverse complement strand
TACCCCCACTGGCAACTGGCAACTGGCAACCGGCAACTGGCAACCGGCAACTGGCTTCTGACAACTGGCTTCTGGCAACTGACAACCGGCAACTGGCAACTGGCTTCTGGCAACTGGCTACTGACCCTCCGCGGCTTCTCCGGCCGGCAGGAAGACGCTGGCCGCTCCGTAGACCCCAACATTATTCTGAAGCTTGGCAGGCAGCAAGGGAGTCTTGGCCGCAAAGCGGCGGTTGATGGTGTAGAGGGGAATGGTCTCCCGGATTTTTTTGAAGAGGGGCTTACCGATGCGCGCCACCCCGCCGCCCATCACCACCGCTTCCGGGTCAAGCAGCGTCAGCATGCCCGCCAACCAAACGCCCAGATAAAATCCGGTTTCGTCGATGATTTCGCGCGCCACCGGGTCCCGCCGGCGAGCCGCTTCCTCGATCAACATGGGAGTGATTTGCGACAGGTGTCCGCGCGTCATCTCACGCAACAGGCTGGGCCGCGTGTGCTCCTGCTCGAGCAGCACGCGGGCGCGCCGCGCCATGGCCGGGCCTGCCGCCAGCGCTTCGATACACCCCAGGGTCCCGCATCCGCAACGGTAGGGGCTGCGGTAGTCGATCGAAACGTGGCCGCCTTCGCCCGCCACGCCGTTCTTCCCGTGGTGGATCTTGTGGTTGATGATGATGCCGGTTCCTACGCCCGTGCTGACCGTAACATAGAAGACGTCGCGGAAACCCACCGCGGCGCCGAACAGCGCCTCCGCCAGTCCTGCGGCGTTAGCGTCGTTTTCAACTTTGGTGGGCAAGCCAAATTCCTTGGCAATCATCTCGGCTAAGTGGATGTTGCGCCACCCCGGCAGGTTGGGCGGGTTGATCACCACGCCCGTGTGAGGATTCAGGGGGCCGGGAGCGCAAATCCCGATGCCGCCGACGTGGTGTTTGCCTCCCGCCAGGTGGATCAGGCGGCCGATCAGATGAACGATCTGGGCATAGCTGCTTTTGAACCCCTGCTCGGCGAGCGTAGGAACGATGAGGGATTTCACCAAGCGTCCTCGCTGGGTGACCAGGCCCCCCGCCACTTTCGTCCCCCCGACGTCGATTCCAACAATCAATGGCTGCATGGCTGATTCTCTCCGCAAACAAGATGCTCATTCATACTTGGCGCGGCCCCAGAGGGCCAGGCCAAAAACATACGCGAACGCCGCCGCAGGCACCAACATCGCTGCCTGCATGCCGAACCGATCCCCCACCCATCCCACCACGGGCGGCACGATCGCACCGCCCAGGATGGCCGTGCAAAGAAGGCCCGAGATGGTGCCGTGGTCTTCCGTGAAGCTGTTGATGGTGCCGCTGAAAATCAGGGTGAAGAGGACGGAGGTGAAGAATCCGCAGGCGGCAAACCCGACAGCCGTCCCCTGCTTCGAGCCAAAGGTGGCGACCAGCAGGCAGACCAGCGCCATAAACGAATAATACCGCAGGATCCTCCGGCTGCCGAATCTGTTCAACACCGCACCACTCACCAGGCGGCCCGTGCCTTGCAGCCCCCAGAAGAGGGCCACGATGAGCGCCGGCAGGGTGGGCAATACTTTGCGGTAAAGGCTGGCGGCTTGCTCCCCCGAGACTTCCCCCGTCACCTTGTGGACCTCTTCGAAGAACTTCACGATCCATGAAGCGGTGCCCACCTCGGCGCCGACGTAGCAGAAAAGCCCCAAGGAGTAAAAGATGATGATGGGATTGGTCAGGAGCCGGGCGACTTTTTCCGGGCGGATGCGCTCGCTGCTTACCGCCCCTCCGGCCGGAAACCGTGCGAGCGCCAAAAACACCAGCAGGAGTAACGAGAGCGCCGCGAAAAACAAATAGAGACCTTGCCACCCACGGCCCGTTCCCCGAATGAAAGCCAGGATGAAGGGGCCCAGAAAAGCGCCGATGCCGCAGAAGCCGATGGTCAAGGTGAGATTGCGGTGGTAGTTCTCCGGCCGATCCATGTGCTGAATGAGCGGGTTGCCCGCCGTCTGCAAGATGGTGACGCCAATGCCGACGGCAAAAACCATCATCAGCGTCAGGGCATAAGTGCGCGCCAGCGAGACGACCAGGCAGCCCAGAGCCATCAGCAGGACGCCGAGCAAAACCAAGGGCCGGGGGCCGAACCGGTCCATCGCCAGACCGGTGGGGATGGAAAACAGTCCGTAAGCCAGGAAGAAGGCGAAGGCCATGATGCCGGCTTCAAACAGACTCAGTTGATATTGCTTGATGACTTCCGGGATCACTACACCCAGCACGTTGGTGATCATCCCGAAAGTGAAATAGGCCAGAAAGAAGACCCAGAGCAGGTTTGACGGGCGCTCTTGCATCCCAACCCCTCCGCGTTCAGAAATAGCCAACCAGCCGCGGGAATGCTGCTCCCGTGAGCCGCAGAGTATATACTAGGGTGCAGGTTACAGGGTACAGGGAACAGGGTACAGGTTACAGGGGACGGGTTTCAGGCGACAGGGAACGGAGGACGAGGATTGAGTGAGTGAGCGGCTTGAGACCTTCGTCTACCCAGTCTTTATTCACCAGCCCTCATTCTCTGTCGCGTGAACCTTGTACCCTGTAGGCTGTCCCCTGTCCCCTCGCTTGACGCCCCTTGAGCGGTTCTCTAAGATGGCAGGGAGCCATTTCACGGCCGCTGGATGAGGCCCTACATGCCGCGAGCACGCTCGTCACGCGCAACCCGGTCCGCCCAAGCCGCGGAGGGGGACGTCACCATCCCCGACAAGCTCTACTTTCGGATCGGCGAGGTGAGCGAGCTCTTGCGGATGAAGCCCTACGTGCTGCGCTATTGGGAGACGGAATTTCCCACCTTGAAGCCCGTAAAAAGCAAATCGGGACACCGGTTATACCGGCGCCAGGATGTTGGGATGGTTTTGGAGATCAAGCGTTTGCTCTACGAGAGAGGCTTTACCATCGAGGGCGCGCGGAAACAACTCTCCAACCATTCGGAAACACCCACCGAGCAAAAGGATCTTTTTCGCTCCACGCTGGAAGTGGCGGAACTCAAAGCGATTCGCCGCGAATTGCAGAGCGTGTTGACAATGCTTTCGCGGAAGTGCTAGAAATGAAGTGAGCAGTGACGAGTGACAAGTGACGAGCTGGATTTGATGTTTGCTTCTCACTCGTCACTCTTCACTTGTCACTGTACTTATCGGGACGTGGCGCAGCCTGGTAGCGCACTTGCTTGGGGTGCAAGGGGTCGCCAGTTCAAATCTGGCCGTCCCGACCAATTTAGGGAATAGGTTGTAGGTGACAGGGAACAGGCTGCGAGTGGTCGGGAAGGCTCGATTTTTGGTGTGACTGTAACCTGTAACCAGTAACTTGGTTTTGCCGGGGCGTAGCGTAGCCTGGTAGCGCGCTTGGTTCGGGACCAAGAGGTCCCCAGTTCAAATCTGGGCGCCCCGACCAACTTCCTTCCTGTTTTCAAGGACTTGGACTTTCCGATTTCTGGAACCTACCGCACAGTTGGGAACAACGGGAACAGATTCGCTCCCGTGTTTTGACCTCTTGGGCTAGAACCAAGGGCCAGTCATCCGGATCACATCGCGAGGACGGTGACTCGAGGAAGAGTCAAAAACCCTCTGATCTGACCGGCGATCCGAGCACTTGCCAACGAAGCAAGATGTCGGGTGTTCGAATCACCCCGGGCGCACTAGCTAACCCCTTGAGTCATCATTGGATCAGCTTACTCACAGGCTTAACTGCCTCCAACAAAGTGGGAACATTCGGGAACAAAACCCTGGCGAATTGCTCCACCGCCTCCCGTTCGGCCTCGCGCAGCGGATGCAACCGGCTTTCGGCCACGTCGCGAAGACTCATCAGATGTCATTGTGGCTTCATTGGCCCGCTTTGATCCAGGCCTCGAGCGGAGCGATCTTCGACTGACTTTCCGCAACCGAAGGCGCGAAGGTCACCGCCAAGCGCACGTGTTCCTCCACGCGAGGGAGGCAGATGATCAAGTTACGAACGTCCGGTTGCTGACCTTCTGGGGGGGGCGGATCTGCGGAGATGACCTCGAACTTTGCACCCTTCGGTGAGAGGATGCGAGCTACGAGTTTGGAATCCCCTTGGGTGAGGATTGCAGTGGACAGGTCCAAATCGATCTTCGCCCTGGTATGGAAATTCCATACCACCTTGACCGGCTTGGTAAGCATCAGCTCATCCTGAACCAAAACCTGGCGCCCATTGATCAGTTCGACGCCGCGCAATGCCTTCGAGACTGCGGGCTCGTACGCCGCGCTGAGATCGGCCACCGCGAAAGACCGGTTCGGAGTGGAGAGATAAGCAATGAGTGGCGCTTTGGCGTCAAGGTTCTGGTATTGGTCATCGAGGGTGAGCGTGTTGTGACCCTCGGTGCGGAGGCGATAGTAGCTCCAGCGCTCCTTTCCGAAGTAACCCGGAAGATTGTAATCGTCCGGCCCCAGGTCGAGCGCCCAGCGCTGGCCGAGCGCATCCAAAACGAAAGTTCCCAAGTCCAGGTGGCCGTGATTGGCGGCGTTGTCGCCACCTTTGAACCCGATGAAGATTGCCTTGGGATCATCCCAGGCGCTCCGGAAAAAGGCGGCATTCACTGCGCGGAAGATCGCGCCCCGGTCCGGTTCAGGCGCAGACTTGGGCGCCAGGCTATCCAAAGACCAGATCAGATGGAAACTCTCAGGATGGTCACCCACCATACTCCGCTCGTGTTTGGCGTAAAGCGGCCGGTGAAACTTCTTCGCCAACCAGAACATCTCCGCTGAGGTTCCGGCTTCCGGTTCGGCATCCGCGAAGTTGAAGGTCAGTCTCAGCGGCCCGATGGAATGAATTCGAAAAATGCCAGCATCTGCGAATCCGGGCATTTGCGACAATCCGAAGTCGGTGCCCAAGGCGGATTCAACGCCGGCAAGAAAGTACGTCGTGTACACCGTGGCGTAATCCCAGTAACCCGGCCCTTCCTCCCAGCCGCCGTCGGGCGCGTAGCTCCGCATGGCCATGACGATGGAGCTGCGCGCGTAATCGATAACTTGACGGGAAATCTCGGGCTCTTCATCGGCAATCGCCAGCGCTCCTAAAGTCATGCCGCCATTGCAGACTTGGTTCCAGTTGTAGCTGACATGCGCCCAGGAGCTTTCCTTGTTGTAGGACGCGAGACCAGGTTTCAGTCCTTTTTCGACGATCGCTTCGCGGATGGTTTTACGGTCGGTTGGCGCAAGGTAAGAGTAGAGCCAGTCGTAACCCAAGGCTAGTGCATGAGTCATCTCCGCGGTATCGAGAAAGTGAGAAGGATTCCAGTCACTGAAAGCTGCCGCTGCAAGCATTTCGGTTTTGGCACGCTCGGCCTTTCTGCGGTCGCCATCGAGACGATAAAGGAATCCCAGCGTACTGATCCGATCGAGGGCGGTCCGGCTCTGGTCGAGCAGGCGTGGCCCAATGAGCTTGTGCTCAACCGTAGGCTCCATGAGCATCTTTTCGGCCCGCTCCTCCAGGATGCCGTACCAACGTTTGACCTCGGGATCGCTTTTCGTCAACTTTCTGATTGCGGGAAGCTGCGAATCGAGAACGTAGATTCGTGGATGACCAGGACGGAGAGTCTTCAGAACGTCGTCATTGCTCGCGGACAGAGGCGGGCGACAGTAAAGGAGGCTGAGAGTGGTGATGAATAGAACCAGTATCCAACGAAGCGAGCGGCGGACACTTCTTTCTTGCTGAGCAATCAACATATGAACTCTCCTCACCGAACGCTCTTCTCGAAACGTGATTCCGGCCCCTAGAATCGATCCGCTGCCCCGGGGCCTTTTCCTGCAACCGCTTCCTTCAAGGAAGAGGCGCTCATCGCGTCGTTCAGGATACTCCAAAGCGGCTTAGTGTACGGGACCATGTCCCGCCTGTACCACCACCAGAAATAGCCACCCACGTAACCCGGCACGGTGATTCTCATTGTGTAGTAGCGTTTGATGTACTCGGCTTTCCGAGGTTGAATGCTGGTCCCGCACTCGCCGATGCCCAGCTTCGCCTTCGGAAACATGGCCGCAAGCCGCTCGAAGACCGGCTGCCAGTCGGGTTGAAATCCCTTGCAGTGATCCTCGTAGTAGCTCACTAGCACATAGTCCAGGCCTTGCTTCATTCGGTCAGGAATGTTCGCTTGCGCCCAGGTGAACATCTCATTCTCGGGGTACTTCGCGCACCCGGGATGGAAGTCCAGCGTGAGCTCGGTGGTTTTGCCGGCAGCTTTCACCCGGTCGTAGGCGCCCGTCATTTTGGCAACGACATCGGGAGTTTTCCCCAACCAGTCGCCATTGATTTCATTTCCGACCTCCCAGATATCTACGCTGTCGCCCAGCGCATTCAGATACTCAGACGTCCGGTTCAGATAATCCTCGATACTAAAATCCTTGAAGAAGTAGGAATCGAGGATTTCCCCCATCACGTAACTCACCTTGTGGATCTCGGACGAGGAAGCGATGTAGCGGCTCGCGGGAGCATACTCATCAAAGACTATCCTCGTCGTTGGCTTGTGAGGCAATTTCGATAAGGACGTAAGAATATCGGGGAGATTGCTGACATCATCGACTGTCACTCCGTAGAGTGGGCTTGGGACACCGGTTTGACCGTTCAACGGAATGCAAGCTGCCAAAACCAAAAGTGCCAAGACTGAAATACCATTGCGGATCATCAACTCTCTCCTCTCCAATGGAAGAATCGTCTCGCTGCAAACAGCGGAGTCCGTAGTGACCCAATCAACCAGGGGCAGCCGTTCGCTATGCCGTCCTCGTCCCGACTACGTATCGAGGAGCACCCAATCCACTGGGTGGGACTGGCCACGCAGCAAACGACCTCATCAAGCCGTGGCGTCCATCTGCGCAGGTGAAGTATATCAGACAACCTGCAAAGCATACTAATGTATCAGAACAACGGTCGCCTATGAATAGACATAATGTCGGCAAGGCATGCCGAGCTCTATGCACGCCAAAAAACGCTTGACAATCGCCTGATGAGTCCGTATATCATCCTTATCGTATTACAGTCTGTCCGTTAAGCAGGCTGTCTGATCAATAAAACGCATTTGAAGAAGACCGATGTCAGCTTGCAGTCGCTTCGCCAAGAATTCGAGATTCGCCAGAGGACTTCCCTCTGGGCCTTCATCCCCGAGTTCTTTCTCCACTGTGACTGCGGCCCAAGCACACGCCGATCGAGACCCCGCGAGGGAACTGCGCGGACTCCAAAGCATCAGTGAAAACCCCAGCATCGTCTGGAGCGATTCCCAGGAAGGCGACGGAACATCGGTTCGTGCTTTTTCGCGTCGAGGCGTCGGGTTAACAAGCCAATCCATCCAGGAGGTAATGAAGATGAGAAGTCGACCTCATTTCGGCCGGCGGAGTTGGTTGTCATGCTCTGTCTCACTTCCATTCTGCTTGGCCTTTTTTTCTATTTACGTACAGGCGCAAATCTACAGCGGCTCGCTAACGGGCTTGGTTTCTGATCCCTCTGGAGCGGTTGTCCCAGGCGCCACGATATCTCTCATCGACGTGGGGAAAGGTTACGCATTCACGGCTCTCACGGATGGAGTCGGGCGTTACGTTTTGCGCTCCCTTCCTCCCAGCACCTACAAGCTGAAAGTGGAATTGAAGGGCTTCAAAACTCATGTTCAAAGCAACCTCGCGCTGGATGTGAACCAAAACGCCACCGTGGACGTGATCCTGGAAGTGGGCACGTCGGCCCAATCCGTGGAAGTCACAGCAGCCCCACCGATGCTCGCGGTCCAAGACGCTGTGACGGGACAGGAGCTGAACCGCACCTTTATCAACAGTCTCCCCTTGATTAACCGGTCCGTGCTCGACCTGGCCTTTCTGACGCCCGGAGTCAGCCAAGCGGCGGGTTCATCCTACGGGGAAACGGGGCCTGGGGGAGGGGACATCAAGAGGATGAACAACTTTGTTTCCAACGGTGGGCGCAATGCCACCGCCGACGTCCTGTTGGACGGCGTGACCTCGACGCAAGCCGAGCCCAACGGCGCCGTGCAACAAACCTCCTTCACCCCTTCCGTGGACGCCGTGCAGGAGTTCAAGGTCCAGCAAAACAACTTCACGGCGGAGATCGGTTTCAGCGGCGCGACGGTGGTGACGATGGTGACGCGCTCGGGGACCAACACTTTCCATGGGAGTGTCTACGAGTACCTCCGCAATGAGAAGCTCGACGCCAACAACTGGTTCAACAACGCCTACGGCCAAGCGCTGCCGCCGTTGCGGAACAACGAATTCGGCGCTACTGTCGGCGGGCCCATTCGCAAGGACCGCACCTTCTTCTTCGTCGACTACCAGGGGACCCGTCAACATTCTATGGGCACCTTTGGCGGGGGTGTGCCGAGCGCCGAGGAGAGGAAGGGCAACTTCGGCGAAATCTGCGCACGTAATGGTGGAACGTTCGATACAACGGGATTGTGCTCGGCCTCCGAAGGCCAGATTTGGGACCCCTACTCGGGTGTTTATAATCCGAATGGCTACGACGACCGGTCGGCCTTTGTTCCATTCAATGACATGGCCACGTATCAAAGCGCTGGTAACCCCAACCTTAACGGCACCGGCTACCAACTCGCGGCGGCTCCTGGCAACCTGATGGATCCCACCGCTTTAAAGATGCTGCAGTACTATCCGTCGCCCAACCTCGGCGTGGGAACGTCCGGCTACAACCCTTACAACAACTTTTACGGGACCGGTATCGTGACAGGCAGCAACGATCAATTCGATGTGAAGGTCGACCACCGCTTCAGTGATAAGGATCTGCTGAGCGCCAAGTTCTCACGCAGTTGGCAAATGTGGCATGATGCGAGTTGCTACCAAAACGCTTTGGACCCTTGCTCACACGGGGCAACTCCCAATCATCCGGCGCAATTCTCCCTGAACCATACCCACACGGTCAGCCCGAATACGGTCCTGAACCTCTCCTATGGTTGGCTGCGCTTCTTCCAGGACCGCCCGGGGAACGTGGGGGACTACCCTAATTTCAGCCCGGTCAAGGACCTTGGATTACCGGGGAACATTACAGCCTCGGGGATTATTTCCGCTCCCACGATTCGGCCGAGCAACTACTCCGCAATCGGCCCCGCGGCGTGGTCAGGGATCAAGTGGGGCCAAGAAACCCATCACCTTTTGGCCAGCCTTAGCCAGATGCGAGGGCGGCATGAGTTGAAGGTCGGCGGCGAGACTCGAGTGCGCCGTCTGAATTTCATGATCGCGGGCACGCCGGCAGGACTCTTCACCTTTGGCAAGCATGGCACCTCGCAGCAGTGGGGAGGAGGTGGGGATTCCTTTGCAACGTTCCTGACTGGCGTGGGCGGACCCGATAGCTGGGGACAATACGAAGTGCCGGCGTTCTTAAGCACTCAGAATCTTCAGTACGCTGGATACTTCCAGGACAATTGGCGCGTTACAGACAAGCTCACCCTCAACCTGGGAATCCGCTATGACCTGAATATGCCGCGCACGGAGCGGCACAACCGGCAGAGTTGGTTTGATCCAAATGCGACATCGCCCTTGCAGGTGCCCGGTTTAGCGTTACGCGGGGGGGCCGTTTTCGCCGATTCCAGCACGCGTTCCCCATTCGACGCTAATTACCACGATTTTGGCCCTCGCATTGGTTTGGCTTACCGCCTGAATCCCAAAACCGTCCTTCGGGGCGGCTACGGAATCTTTTACGGTGTTCCCAAAAGCACCGTGGCGAGCGTAACCGGCGGGGGAGCAGACGGCTTCTATCAGATTACTCCCTGGGTCACTAGCTACCAGAGCGACCACGCCACGCCCTGGGGCCGGCTCAGCGATCCTTGGCCGATTACGGGCCCAAAACTCCCCACGGGGAGCTCGCTCGGACTTCTGACCTACGCCGGCCTGGCCTTCAGCTACCCTGTGCCCTTCCGCAACCTGGGTGCCACGCCTTATACACAGACCTGGAGCTTGGGCTTCCAGCGGGAGTTCCCAGGAGCAGTCGTCTTCGAGGCCAACTACGTGGGGACGAAAGGAACGAGGTTGAATTACTTTGTCAACGACTGGAATACTCTGGGGCCTGACGTCGCGGCTTGGCCGACTGACCAGATCGCGGCACTCAACAACCTGGTTCCCAACCCGTTTTATGGGATCATCACCGACCCTGCTGCGGGTGAGGGTCCCCAGGTTGCTGCTTACCAGTTGCTCCGGCCGTTCCCACAGTTCGGCCAAGTGCGGCCTACGCCGCCGCCGGTAGGAAATTCCATCTACCACGCCCTCCAAATCAGGGTTGAAAAGCGCATGTCGAATGGGCTCCAGCTCCTGGTGACCTACACAAACGCCAAAGCGATCGATGACTGTTCGACGGCCGGGGGAGATGTGCTGGGCGGAAACCCCATGGTTCAGGACCCCAACCGCCGTTTCCTGGAACGCTCAGTTTCGGGTTTCGACATTCCCCAGACCTTCCAATTCAGCTACGTTTACGACCTTCCCTGGGGTCGAGGCCGACATTGGGGGACTAACTGGAATAAGTGGGTGAACGGTTTCCTGGGTGGCTGGCAGACCAACGGCATCTGGCGGTTCGACAACGGCCAGCCGATTCAGTTGGCCCTCTCGAACGGACAAGCCATTCCTACTTATGGAAGCCAGCGCCCCAACCTGCTCGCTCCTCTGAAGCGCAACACGGGTTCGAACTGGAGGGATCAGTATTTCGCCAATCCCGATGTTGCCGTCGTTCCTCCTGCCTTCACATTGGGAACCGCTCCACGTTACCTGCCCAACCTCCGGGTGCCCGGGACGAACAACGCCAGCCTCTCGCTCTTCAAGGACATTCCTCTGGGAGTGATCCGCGAGGGAGCGCATCTACAGTACCGGGTGGAGGCCTTCAACGCGCTGAATCATCCGGTGTTCTGCGGGCCGGATGGCACGGTTGATGGCGGAACATTTGGCTTGGTGACCAGCCAATGCAATTCTCCCAGGGAAGTTCAGATGGCTCTGAAGTTCTACTGGTAGGCTCTATTCGTGAGGGGCGTCGCTCGCTCGGCGCCCCTATTTGTTCCAGCATGATGATTGGCATTCCGGAATCCCCGAGACGCGCTAATATACTTGGTGCCGACTGACCGATACACGATCAGTCATCGGGAACTTTCTCCCTGCGGAGGACCCTGCAATCCCCGAAAGGCCTTGATGGCACCATGCGTCTCCGCCTGCTCGCTTTCGAACTCTGCTTTTGCTGCGTGTTTGCCGCTCTGGTCCTGCACGCGCAGAGCCGTGTTCCAGATGCCGTCTACGATGAAATCGCCTCAGATTTTGAACAGGGCAGATTGGCCGAGGCCGAGAAGACGCTCGCGGCCGCTCTTCGTGAGCACCCCCAAGACGCTCGCGCAGTGGGTTTGATGGGCGTGGTCCTCGACGCTCTGAAGCGTTACAACGAGGCCGATAAGTACTACGCTCGCGCCCTGCAGCTTGACCCGCGCTCGGCTTCCCTGCTCAACAACCTGGGTAATCACTATCTGACGCAAGGAGACTCGGCGCGGGCCAACCAGGCCTATCTCCAGGTTGTGGCTCTAGACCCCGGCCATCCGAATGCTAATCTGCATCTGGCGCAGATGAGCGTTTCTGCGAAAAAGGGCCACGCGGCGCTAAGCTATCTGGACCACATTCCCAAACGGGACCAAGCTGCACCTGCCGTCCAGGCCCTGCGTGCGCAGGCGCTCGACTTGGCGGGCCAGCGGCCCGCAGCGGAGAGATTGCTTCGGCAACTCGAAAGTCAGTCCAGCAACGATCCCCGCGCTGCCTTTGCGGTCGGCATGATCTATGCCGACTGGAAACTTTTCCAGGACGCCGAGAGGGCTCTTACTCGCGCCCTGGAGTCCGATCCTGCCAATTTCGACATCCTTTACAACCTGGGCTTGGCTGCCACACGCGCCGGTCACTTGGACCGTGCTGAAGAGGTCTTCGGCATAGCCCTCACACAGCACCCCGACGACGTGGATTGCCTCTACAACCTGGCTCGCGTGCATGCTGAGCGGGGGGAGAATGAACTGGCGATTGTGCCCCTGTTTGAAGCCTGGCGCCTGGCTCCTCAGCGGCCGGATATCCTCGTGTTCATGGCCCGCACTTCCGAGAAGTTAGGTTTCTTCGCCGACACCGCGCTCGCCTACGACCAATACCTGAAGTTGCAGCCGGATGAAGATTGGGTAAGGCGCGAGAGGGGGTTTGCGCTGGCGCGCTGCGCCAAGGGACGGGAGGGGATTCAGGACCTCCGATGGTACGCGCAAAAACACCCACGGGATGCCCTCGGCCTTTACGAGCTCGGGATCGTGGAAACGATGCGGGACCGTGAAAAGTCGATCGCCCATTTGAATCAGGCCATTGTCCTCGATCCCAATCTTACGGCGGCGCGATACGCCCGTGCTATCCTCCTCTACCAGATGGGCCAAGTCGCGGAATCACTCGACGACCTCAATATCCTCCTCAAACTCGAACCTGAGAATGTCCGGGCCCTCGACCAGCTCGGTCAGGCTTATGGCACCCTCGAACGCTTTCAGGAGGCCGCCGACGTCCTGAGCCGTGCTGCGAAGTTGGCCCCCAAGGATACCAAGGTCCTCCTCCATTACAGCCGCGCCCTCCAACGCTTGGGACGGCGCGACGACGCTGAAAAGGTGCTCGCTCAGTTCAAGCTGCTCAGTCCTGAAGAGAATCGGCAACACCCCAACAGCGGCTTGTTTGAGTTCTTGAAGCTCCCCCCCGCCGAGCAGCAAGCCCAATATATGACCAGCCTTCGCCGCGTCGTGACCTCGAGCCCCAACGACCCTGCTCTCCAAGTTCGTTGGGCGAACGCTTTGCTCTCGGAAGGGAAGACCTCTGACGCCCTCGAGGTCTTTCGCCACGTTCGCGCGCTCACCTCTGACGCGAAAATCCTCGCCGACTGCGGAAGGAGCTTGCTGGATGCAGGGCGACACCCGGAAGCCCAGGAGTTCCTCCAGGCGGCCATCGCCGCGGATCCCGGCAATGTCGACGCTCGTCTCGATCTGGTCACCGCACTTTCCCACAGCGCCGGATTCCAGACCGCCTTGACCGAACTCGAGGGGGTCCCGCCGAACCGACGCAACGGTGATTACTTCCTTCTCCGCGCTCAAATCCTCGATGCCCTCGGTCGTGACGGGGAAGCCGCCGAGGCCTTGAATAACGGTTTCCGCGCCGCCACTCGTGCGGACCTCTACTTCGAGGCGGCCTTCTCGCTTATTAGGCACAAGCAGTACAGCCAGGTCTTGAACCTTCTCCGGCAGGGGCCCCCGACCCTTTCTGACTCGCCCGAACTGCAGTTCGTGCAGGCCGTTGCCTGCGAGTTGCTCGAACAGCACGACGAAGCCCAAAGGGTCTTGGCGCAGATTGAATCGCGCTGGCCGGAGTGGAGTCAGCCCTATCTTATGAATGGCATCATTTTGGAAAGTCGCCTTGAGTCCTCTCAGGCGCTGCCCCTTCTTGAAACCGCAATCGCACTCGGTGCGCGCGACGCTATTGCTTATTACTACCTCGCATCTGCCATCACGCACGCCCATCCACAGGATACCGACGGCGCCCACGATGCCATCCAGCAAGCGCTCCAACTGGGCCCGGACGATGTTTATATTCGGTCGCTGGCGGGGACGATTGCCTTCAGAAGGAAAGAATACCAAGAAGCGTTGGGGCATCTAACCGCTGCTCTGCAATTGTGGCCGGATATGGTGGAAGCCCATGAGACACTCAGCGCCACATACCGTGCCCTTGGCGAGAAGGAGAAATCCATCGCTGAACTGAAAGAAGTCCTCCGAATCAAACAGCAGAACCCTGCCACCTCCCATCAAGCGCCACCCCTTCCCACCGATGACTTGTTGTTTACCGTCCGTCCGGCTGCCCGCCCGCCTTCCTGAGTTCGCCGGGTCAAGGTGACATGAGATCTTTTACGCGGGACGGAAAGGTGTGGGGTTGATGTGTCCGGATGCGGATATCACGGGAGCCGTGCGAGCGCCGACAGAACAAGGCGGAGGATTAAACATCGTCCCCTTTCGCCTCTCCATGGATATTTCGTTGGGAGTTCGAGGTTCGGAATCTTCCTAACTAAGCGGTTCAGCCGGGTGCGCCATTTGTTCCTGCTGCGGAAGGACTTGAATCCGGCTGAGATGCTTTCATAGCAACCGCGTAAAGGCGGTGGAAGGCCTGTAAGTGCTTGGCCATTGCGGCTCGTGCCTTCTTGGGGTCATGTTCTTTCAGTGCCTGCAGGATCTTCGAATGTTCGAGGTAAGCAGCGTTATGAGCGCTTGTAAGTTCGTCGGGGGGAAGTTGCTGGTTCCTGACGATGTAGGTTTGAAGCGCTCCACGGATCGTCCGCAGCATTTCTTCCAGAATCTGATTCTTGGAGCTGGCGGCCAAGCTCAGATGAAACTCCAAATCCAGTTTCACGAATTGATCGCTATCGAGCTCGATCCACTTTTGTTGTTCACTAACAATCCGTTCGATGTTCTGCAGGTCTTCCGCGGTCGCACGCTGGGCGGAGAGCGCTGCCAGTTCGGTCTCCAAAGCCAAGCGGGCCTCCGCAAGGTCATTCACATCCTTTTCGTGGTTCAGGATACCACGTGTCAAGTTCCGGGCAACTGACTTGGAAGGCCCTTCGGTGACGTAGGTGCCTTCTCCCACTCGCATTTGGACCATGCCTA
>Ga0209777_10005435_pt1 | contig 14676 bp, 13 predicted proteins | sample FrelakmetHBP12HB_FD_187147 | JGI IMG/M metagenome (GOLD analysis project Ga0209777, IMG submission 187147) | Freshwater lake sediment microbial communities from the University of Notre Dame, USA, for methane emissions studies -HBP12 HB (SPAdes)... | ecosystem: Environmental > Aquatic >... | reverse complement strand
ACCATTTTTTCATAGTTATACAGGGCGTTATTAATTTTCAAGTTTTCACTAAATAGACTGCTTTCAATTTTTAAATTAGAAAACTCGGGGTATGAGGTTGAAAACCCGGCATTAATCATAACTTTTCTGTCCTGGTTAGAGGGATTATTAATTGTCAATGTTCCCTGTGCTGAACACCACCGATAATTGTCCTCCGGTGTGCCTTCAAGATATGAAAAACCGTCATCCCATTCTATTACCGATCTTTCAGATGAGCCCCAAATATACCGTAGACCGGTCAACTGCCAACTTTCGCTGTCTGCCACAGGCCCATTGACAACATACTCCATCATTGGCGGAAGGTGGTCTTGAGACCAGTCAGAATAGCCCGGTGATGACCAATCGTAATAAAGGAACCTTCTTTCACGTGCGGCCGATTCCTTTAAGTTGAATATATTTTCCCCAGTAAAATTGCCCACTATGCCAAGTTCATTGAATACAGTCACAGGTATATCGGATAAACAAACGGGCGCCTTTGATGTTGATAGGGCTCCTTTACTATTGATTTTTTTTACCAAGAATAATGGGATTGCATCGTGATGTGATGCAGCGCCGAAGATACCATGATCACCAATAATAAAAATCATGGAATTATCAAACACGTCTAACTCTTTTAACTCGTCTAAGAATATCTTAGTTATCTGCAGGCTTCCTTTGGCCTGTCTTTCATACCCATTTACATTTGCAGCCATGTCTTCATATTCAAGTTTCTCATTAAGTAAAAATGGAGGATGGCACCCCTCTAACCTGTAAAATTTGAAGATGTATTTTCCACCTACGGCATTTGAATATGTCATCATATCCCTAGCAGAGGAGACATCCCCTAATGTTAAGGTCTTGTCATCGAACTTTATCTTAGGTACACGGGGCAACCTGCCTATTTGATTTCCACTTATTGAGTTAACATTTTCCGCAGGGGCCATATTGCTTAATAGCCATTTTCCATCGTTATAAATATATCTTTTTAAGGTATCAGGGAGATATCTGAATAATGTGGCGTCATATATGCCATATATGGTGCTGAGTTTAACCTGTTGCCTGTCTATCGCATTAGAAATAACTCTTTTATCTAAACATATGTCGTCCGGAAAGTAATCCACCTCAAATCCCTGCTCCTTTAAAACTTTGGGGATCGAATTGGTCGAAAAATATGCTTTTTCTAAAAATTTAGAGTACGGGATAGAGTTATCATAAAACTGGCCAGTTAGAATGTTAGGTACAGAACATATGGTTGTTGGGAAACCGGCCAGCGCGTCAGGGTAATATGTGAAACCATCAAATATATCTTTATAAGATGAATCTTCATCGATTATTTTTTGAAAAACATCGGATTGGAATGTATCCAACACCAGTATAATTATATTTTTCTCTTCCGAAAAAGTAACCATATTGGTGTAATCCAACTCATAGCGCTTCAGGTTAGATCGATCGGGCTGATTGTAAACCATTATCGTTGTCGAAATTATCTGGACGGTGATAAAGACACAGCTCAGAAATTTAATATGCCTGTAGAAAAAGCCTGATTTTATCAATATAACAACCAGGGCCGTAACCCAGACAACGGCGTCGAAAATTAGAAAATAAGTGTTATATTCAACCTTGTGGCCGTTCAATAGCCCGTAATTCCAGACCAGGTAGTTGCCCTGCAGCCATATTAGGAAAGATAGCGCAAATAACAGCGCAACCGCCTTTGGGTGAATATTATATTTTCCTGGCAAAAATGATAGAACGATGGCTATCAATAAAAAGACGGGGAGCGCAATCAGCAGTAAATAGCCCAGTAACTCAAAATAGTTGGCTTTGAATTCCCTGGCATTAGTGAGGAACAGATGACCGGGCGCAAAGACAAAGACCGTAAGGACAAAAAACGCCGCCACTGCGATGGATGAAAGTATCTTATTTCCGCGATTCATATTTTGCCCCTTAATCATAACTTATTCACGCCTGTTCATCAGGTAGAGTATCCGCTGGGAATCGCTGATCTGTTGGCTGTCTGCGATTGTGAAATATTTGGCGAATGCCCGCTCAAAGCCCTGCCTTGTATAATTGATGAAGATATCCTCCCGTGAGGAGAGCAGCCGCTGCACCTGGGAGTCGCTTTTAGGCACGAACTCGACTATCAACGACCTGCACAGGCTGCTGAAAAAGGCGGCTATGATATCCAGTGGTACGTTATTGGAGATAGCCAAATGGTGCACCAGCGCCAGCGCCATTACGGTATCGGCAGGGCCCCTCTGCGTCAGCGACATCCGCTCTTTGTTCTCCCAGCCGATACCCGGGCTGGGATTGCTCAAATCGCTCAATAGCGGCAGAATAAGCGGCTCACCCTCTTTGATGCAGTCGAGGTAATTCAGCTCCACTGCCGCCGGGTCAATATCGAATGCTACCGTCTCCGCGCCCAGCCTGCCGGCAATACGGCTGAATAGGCCGGTATTGGCGCCCAGGTCCCATACCGTTGCAGGGCTGATTCGGCCAAGATATCCTTCCACTAATTTCTGCTTGTGCGCCAGAGCGGTATCAGTGTAGTTGTTGTCACTGTAGTAGTCTGCCCATGCTGTGCCGCGCGGCTGCCATTTCAGGCCTTTCACGGCAGAAGTTAGCTGGTCGATTATGCCATAAAGCCCCATCCTGTTTAGCTTCATTCCTTTCACGTCCACCTTTCTGCCGCCATAGAGCGCCTGGCTTTTGGCATGCAGGTGTATATGGGCCAGCAAAGCCAGGGAAAAACGCGTGGCGGCCGGCAGCAGAGCACTGGCCAGGTCCAATGGTATGCCATCTAGGTAAATACGCAAGAGCTGGCTGAGGCGTACATCTTTGCGGCTCATCAACGCCAGTGGGGCCAGGAAGTGCTGGCAGAACTGCCGGTAGGCCCCCCAGGGTTGCCCCTCAACATATTTCCCAAAGGACAGAGTGTCGATAAAAACGGGACGCCCACGCCGGAACTGCACGTTATATGCGCTGCAATCTATCAGCGTCATGCCGTGCTCCAGCGCGATCCCTTGAATCCCCAGGGTAAGCAGCGCGGCAGCCTTTAACTGGCTGAAACACCACTCATAAGGATAAGAGATAAAACTGATAATATCCGGGCTGATTATTTTGTAGGCAACTTCGGGATCTGGAGCGCTGATATCAACTTCTTTATGGGATACCATCAAACCCTGTGCGGTGAGCTGTTGATACAGGCCGGACCCCATCAGCAGGTCGTAATGGTCATGAAAGACGCGGTTTACCTGCCGGTAGAGCACGCCCTCCCGGCGGAATAGATAACCGCTGGGGTCACGAAACGAACTGGCCAGCCTTCCATTATCATCACGGTTCTTCATGCTTGTCTTTTAGATTGACCGAGCGCTTCAACCAATCCGAAAACCTGGTCCAGTAAATCTTGAGTGCGAACAGGCCACCCACCATGAAACCCAATAGGATCTGGATAATGACACTGCCTGTTCCCGGGTCTATGTAAAAGGCCTGAGCCGGGGACGGCGCGAGCAGGAAATAGATCAAAACTATTAATGCGATGCCCGGCAGTCGTTTCAGCCAGGTGTGTAGTGAATGAAAAGTCAACATACGGAAGGTGATAATACCACTAAATTAACCGGAAAGCAAATTTTAATTTGCAGATCACAAAGTCTTGAGCGCTATTATAACATATTATAATTATCGGATCTGGTAAATTTGGCTATCTATATTTGCGTATATCAGATTATTTTTATTAATTTCGGTCATGAGCGGTTTGAAATCCCAATAAGCCTTCGTCGGTCTTACCCTCAATTTCCCAGTTAATAATGCATTTGTGCCCAATTCGTAATGAATGTTTACATAACCCAGATAAACATAATCACCTGTAAGGAGATCGAGTGCTGTTGTCTCTGTAATAGCCCAGGTTTGCTCGGTCGGAACTAATCCATATCCGGTAAGTGAATTGTGCGTAATATTTCTATATGTAGCCCATACGCTCATATTGGTATCCCAATTATTACCTAACCATTGTGCACTTTTTACCTCTTGATCATGAACGTAGACCGCTTCCATATTAATAATATTTTCTAAATTAACTTCGTAATTATTTTGCCTGTGAAAGCTCAAAGGTATTGAAGTTGGATATTTGCTTTTGCATACTTCGAAGATTAAACCTGTACTAAAGAATAAAAATAAAATGAGAATTGCCGGGAGGGCAAAACTAAAATTAATTCTTTTTAAAACACTGAAAAATACCATTGATTTCTTTAGCAGTATGGTAACAATTTCAATAATAAAAACCGATCCCATAACGAATAGAGGACAAATTAACAATGTAGCAATATGAAAAAGTCTCTCCGTTCCTACTTGATTGGAGAAAAAGGGGATGACGATACTAAGGCCGAGGATGCTGAAAAAGCTAATGAGTAGTGCGGTATACTCCACTGAAAATCGATTTGTTTTGGTGAAAACCGACTGGATTAATTTGATGACCCCGCAAGAAATTAATAAGAGTATTAAGTAGGAAATTGTTTTATATAGCATATGATATATATCCATGGAGGGCGAAGTAAATACGAATACAAAATCCTGTGTAGCCTGGCCAAATAGGGCTTCATAAGTCCCTTCCCATATAGAATTGGCAGCAAAGATAAAACCCTGGAAAGCTGCCTCACTCGAACTATACATATACCAGGCGCCAGCGCCGATAATTAACAGGAGTATCCATCCATAGTTGATACTTGCATTGCTTATGCTTTCTGGCGATTTTTCAATTATTTTTATTAAGGGCATTAGCAACAAAGATATTATTGATGTTATGATGAACAGATAAGTAAGTGCGTAATGAGACACGATAAGAGTAAAGCTAAATAGAATTAATAAAATCCTGTTTTGAATTATATGTAATTTAGATGGAAGTAGCACAGTTATAATTAATAGGAGGAATAATTCACCTATACCCTGACGTGCTAAACCCGGCAGAACAGTAAAAAACCAAGTATTAAAAATAAATAGAAATGTAGCTAAAAGAGCCTCATTATCTGATAACTGTGATCTACATATACAAAATACCGCTATAGGTATGAAAGCATAAAATAGTGGAAAAATTAACTTATATGCCCATTGCGTGTCTACCACCATTATTTGTACGAATACGGTTGGTAGTATAGTTATGCTGAGCGCACTATTATAAATATGTGGATAATTCGGAAACCAATAATTAGCATTGTTTGTAATTGCCAATAAATAGTGCTCAACAAAAAGGTCGCTGGCTCCATTGAGATAATTAGATATCAGGGATTCATGCCAGATCAAAGCCAGCGCCACGCAAAATATGACCAACGGGTACAATTCTGAGGGCATTACTTTTTTAGAAATCGATAGTATTACCATTGCGCCAACTAGAAAAATCAGTACTATGAGAAGCAGATTATTTTGATATATATTTACTAACAGCGCACCCATTATTGAGAGGCATACTATTAAGACTGAAAAAAGTACTATTGGATGAAATATAAGCGCAAAGCTGAACTGGAGCTTTATTGGGTTTACAAAATCTTTGTCTCTAATATAAGCGATAATAGCAATTGCGATAATAAGTATACTGAAAACACTCACCAGCACCGGTAAGGACAATGGCCTATTGTTACCTGCAAAAGGTCCGATGGTATTGATAGCCAGCCCAACAAATATATCAAAGGAGAGGCTTAATCCGAGGGCATAGAGCAGGGTCTCGGCAGTGTCCTGCTTATGAATCCGCAGAAGGCGCAGAAGAGCATAACCAGGTATAAAAGCAAGGTAAATGAAGCCAATTAATTGCCTGAGTCCGGTGATATCTATGCCGGCTGACCCAGCCAGGAAAATCAGCGTGGCCAACCCTGTGAAAATAATAACGGTTAATAGAAATAGATTTCTATCCCAATCGTTAAGTTTAAATAGAAATTGCATGTCTTTTAATTCTCGATCAGTTAACTACTAAGTCATACTGTATAATTATTTATGGAGCGAGAACCAGATTGCTGGCAATATGGATAATTAGTTCTTTATACTTACGCAAACTATAATATTCCTCTATTACTTTTTGAGCATTTTCACCTGCTCTTCGCATACGCTCGCCATCAAAAATCAGCTCATTTACTTTGCTTACCAACTCATTCGCTTCATAAACAAAAATATCCTTACCCGGTTCACTCCAGTATAAGCCGACCATGCCCTTAGGTGTGGTAAAGACCGGAATGCCACATGCCATTGGCTCAATTATTTTATTACATAGACCCAACGTAGCTTCGATAGCCGGCAGCAAGACTGCATCAAGACAGGAAAGCTGCGAGATATAATCGTTAGTTGATGCGAGATAACCCGTGTATTGTATATACTCACTATCAATTCTTTGTTTGCATTCCCCGATAACCACAAAGTGGATACGCGGATCAAATTCAGAAAGGTGTGTATAGACGAAATCGAGAGAATAGTTATTGACATGACTAGTAAAAGGACCTATCATCCCGACCTTCATCAGGGCGCCGTTTTCTTTGCGACGCGGGCTTGCAACAGGTTTTTTGAATACGTCAGTATCTATGAATGTGGGAACAAGATCAATATGCTTAGCATAATGGGAAAAATGATCATAAATATTCTTGGAGCATGCAAGGACATGATCGGCATGCTTGATAACAAACATTTCATTAATTTGTTCCAGCTTCACACGGGGCCACGAGAATCCAAGCTCTTTACCCTCTTCTGACATGATTGTATTTGCATCAAACACTGTCTTAAAACCTTTAATCTTGGAAAGAAAGTATAGGGCAGAAAAGCTGAACCAGTCGTGAGCGCAAAATATTACATCCCACTGTTTATTAGCCAGTATAAAAAATACATTGAAACTCCACCTAATATAAGCAAGTATGCGGATCAAGAAATAAGCTGACTCTCTTTTCCTGCGCCCAATGTGAAAGACGGGTATAAGTTTTATCCCGGGCAAGGAATATAAGGCATGCTTATTATCTTCGTCACAATATATTAAAGTAATATCGTTATATTTCTGGAGGATATCTATAATTCGCCTCGCTCTTACCGTGGTGCCATTGGTCTCAGATATATTGTCGAATAGAAGACATGCAATGTTCATTTTAATTTCCATAAACTATTTTGCGAGCAAAAAGATACAATTCCATGTATTTATTGACTACACTATCCCAGGTATAATGGCTCACTGTGTCTCGCGCACATACTGAGAAGTCGCTTAATAACAATCGGTTCTCTGCCAGGGTTAATAAACTCGAGAGCCATTTTTCTGGGTTATCGGCTTCATTTACCAGGAGTCCGTTAATGCCATGGCTGATGATAGATCGTATTGCCGGAATATCACTCCCTATTACAGGCAGACCCGCAGCCAGGGCTTCAGCAATTACACAAGGATATGATTCTAACCGAGATGGGATTATGAATACATCGCTGCTGGCATAAGCATCAACAAGTTGTTTATTATGCAGTATACCAGCGTAGTGGACTTTTTGCGGAAACCGATTTGCTAGTTTTATAATGCGTTCTTTCTCGTCACCATCACCAACAATAGTAAATATTAGCCGTTCATCGCTGCTATTAATAATGTATTCGAGGCGGTCAATTCCCTTTTGTGAACGTTCCAATCTGCCAACAAATAGGACTCTCAGCGGGTTAGATCCATGGCTCCCAATATCAATGGTTCGTACTATTTGGTGTAGAGTATCGTCAGCAGCGGAGGGTATAATTTCGATTTGGGCGGCCGGATTGAGGCAATGCAGCTTTGACAACCTCGCGATCTCATCCGTGGATACGGCGCAAATTACTTTTGCCTGCTGGAGTGTCCAGCGGCCGACCGTGGGGAAATAAAGATGATGAAGCAATTTTCTATTTGCTGTTAATCCCAAATGGGTGGTTATTAGCAACGGGATCTTTCTAATGCGTGACACCCTTGCCGCGGCTACTGCCGGGTAACAATCTATTTTGTGGCAATGGAGAATATCCACATCTGCGTTTTCTAAGGCGCTATTAAGTGCTGGAGAACAGCACCAGCCGCTTCCTATGGGATCCCAGGACGGGAAACGCCGTACTTTAATCCCCTCAAATATTTCATTGGTTGGTTGTTTAATTAAAGTATCTGTAGTAAAAACATCAACAGTATGGCCTGCTTTAATCAGGCCAATAGAAAGTTTATATGCGTAATTCTCCGCACCGCCAATGCGTGGGTAAAAAAAACTTGTTACGATTCCGATATGCATAATTTAGCTACAAATCAGATGTCCGTGAAATTCACTTCTCATACTGGATTTGACCGCCTCTTCGCAAAAATTAGTTGCATTTTGTTCCTGGTGAAGCCGCTACCTAAGGCTATTATGCTTAATATGTCTGCTCCCGTTGCCTTAATATTACCTGAGATGGAATGACCCTGCATTGCATACAACATATGTGCGGGAATCCGATTGAAGAGCAGATGTTTTAAATATGTTTGCTCGGTTGCTAAGGCTTTTTTGTGCAGCATGCTGAAGTATGCTTTACCCAGGCCTTCGCCATAAGAGCGCCAGAACAGGTAGCGGACATTTACCCGAGCTGCAGGAACCTTGTGATATACAACAACCTCAGGATCAAATATGATCTTAGCCCCCGCTATGCGATCCCTCAGCCGCAGAAAAAACTCCGTGTCCTCCGAGCCTATAAGATTGCCTGCGCGTCCAAGGTTTTCATCGAAATACCCGATGCGCTCAAAAACAGTTCGCCGGAATGACATATTGCAGCCAGGCAGGCTGCGGATAGTGGTTTTCTTTACTGGATGACCTGAATAGGTACAGCCTACAACCCAGTATAATTCTTCGCAGAACCACTGCGGCGGTGGCGATTCCCACAGGGGTATTGATTTGCCCCCGGCCGCCATGACAAGAGGGTCATCATAATGACGGACCAAATTGGCCAACCAGGTTGGTGCAGCCACCGCGTCATCATCGAGAAAGGCAACTATATCCCCTTTGGCAGCGCGGGCACCATTATTTCGAGTACGCGATGGCCCCCGGCCCTGTGTATTATTTACCACAAGTATACTTTCATTAAATCTGTCCCGAAGCGCACTGGCAAGCTCTTCATTGTCGGCTACAGATAAAACAATCTCGTAATTTCGGTATGCCTGGGCTGATATTGATTCGACTGCAGCTACGATATCCGGCAGGCGGTCAAATGAAAAGGTACCGATAACTACAGATACAGTTAAATTGTTCATTAGTACTATTATTCGGGGGTCCAATTGTTCCTATAGTGAATAAGCTCTTCAAGCAGGATACCAATCAGCCCTATCCCCGTTTTTAAGAGCGGATTCTGCGTTTTACCTGCAATACGTGGGCCTTCAATGCTGGGAAATTCGGCAACTTTGTACCCGCGTTTTAGCGCCCGGATTGTCTGCTGGAGCTCGATGAGATTATTATTTGCAGTTGTAGGTAATTTCTGAAATTTATCTTTATTGAAGGCACGGTACCCGTTCCATACATCTGTGAGATTGCTTTTCCAGGCGATGTTTACTATCAGTGTAAAAAGATATAGCATCCATTTGCGGATGGGGAAAAACCGGCCGTCATCTTTATTGTGGGCGCCTTTAGCCAGCCGGGACGCTATTACCAGGTCATTTCCCTGCTCCAAGAGCTGTATAAATTTAGGGATGTCAGTAGGGTTCTCGTTACCATCGGAGCTAAGAAATATGATTGAATCGCCTTTGGCTTCCCTGGCTGCCAGCCTGAAGGCATCACCCCTCCCCAGTTTATCCTGCACAATGCAGCGTATAGCATGTTTGCGGCAAAAATCTACAGTGTGGTCCGTTGACTGACCGTCTATAACAAATACCTCATACAGTTCTTCTATGGGTATTTGAAAGTAAATGCGTTCCAACCCCGCACAATCATTTTTATTAATGATGGCGAGGCTTGCTTTAATTTTCTTTTCGCTCACCTGAAAACATCCTTTAGAGAAGGTAATGTATCAGCTACATAAACGTCCGGTTTATCCTTATTAAAAATGGTGGAGTACAAAGCAATAAAGCATGTATCCGATAGGAATTTAAAATAATGCTGTTCAAATGGCTGCATCTCAAAACAATCGCCGGATTTAAAAACGTGTGACGAAATGATCCCATCGCGAATAGAAGCAATTTTAACTGACGCCTGACCGTCTATTAAATAAAAAAATTCACGGGTTTTCTTATGGTAATGACCGCCGCCCAGGCTGCTTTGTTTACGGGAAAATAAATTTAGCTGTTTCCATTTGCCAAAGCTTACCACTTGAGTGATGGAGCCGCGCTCATCTTCAATAACCTGATCTACTTTGCTAATTCGCATTATTGGATATCCACCATTCAACGGTTTTCTTTATACCATCATTAATATTAATCTTGGGTGCCCAGCCTAAACTGAGCGCCTGTTTATTTAAATAGACTTTGCATGCCACATTTTCACCAAGGGCTTTTATCTCAACTTCACCCTGTTTTGCCATGGCGCTGCTTATTATATCTATTAACTGATTGACAGGCGTCGCTTTGCCGCTGCTGATATTTATGGTTTTATTATCCCATTCCGCGGCGGCGGCTAATATCAGGGCATCAATGCAGTCATCTATATATAAAAAGTCATATTCGCTATCAGGGGAGGAGTGCAATACCAGTTCACCTCCAGTAATGCCTTTGAGTATATCAAAAATTACATTCCTTCTTATATGCGGCCCATAAATGACAGAAAAACGCATGATTGTATAGTTCAAGGAAAATTGCTGAGCGTATTGCTTTATATAATTCTCGGCGGTCAATTTGCTCAGGCCATAAAAATTCTGTGGTTTTAAGGGGGACTGCTCGTCAGGGTATTTGGTATTCTCATAAATATCACCCGTGGAAGTAAATATTATTTTCCCACCACCGAGCTCCCTCATTCTTTCGAGAACATTGATGGTACCCAGTGCGTTGGTGAGAAAATCAGCCCTGGGATGCGAATTGGCAAACCAGACCGCCGGTTGGCTGGCAAGATGATAAATAATTTTGACGGGTTGTGGAAGCGCCTTTTGAGTCTGCTCGACTGATGCGAGGTCGGCCAGCCTGAAATCGAAGCAGGGGGACTTCTGTAACTCCTCAATTAATGCATTCGTTGATAGGTCAATACCGAGGATAGCATGATTACGTTTTAAATAATTGCTGGCCAGATGATATCCTATCAACCCGCCAACACCGGTAATAACAGTATCAGGCATCATTTAACTGCTTAGACTAATTTTGTTGATATATGCTTGCGCCAGTATTCCAGCAGGTCAAGCATGGTTGTCTCGAAGGGTATGCGCGGCTCCCAGCCGGTCTGCTGCCGGAATTTGTCGATACAGGGTATCTGCAGGGTGATGTCGGAGGGGCGTAGTCGCTGCTTGTCAACTTTGATGGAGACCTTGCCCTTCACGGGTGATAAGGCGATTAATTTATCAAGCATCTCTCCAATGGTCATGGTGGTGGTACCGCCGATATTGAAGACATCACCCGCCGCAACCTTGCCCTCAAAATATTTCTCGACCATGACCCAGTAAGCGCGCACGGTATCCCGCACATCGGCAAAGGTCCTCACTGAGTCAAGGTTACCCACCAAAATAGTCGGCTCCTGCAGACCTTTTTCTATGCGGGCTATTTGCAGGGCGAAATTGGATGCTACGAATACGTCCCCCCTCCTGGGTCCCGTATGTGTAAACATCCTCGTCCTGAGTGTCTTCAGCCCCCATGATGTAAAATACTGCCACCCGAGCATATCTTCCCCAACCTTGCTTACCGCATAGGGACTGGCCGGCCTTAACGGATTGGTCTCCTTGATGGGGACCTCTTCGGGTGTGACCTGGCCATATACCTCGGAGGAGCTGCAGATATGGATAACCGGGTCAAGGCGCGTAAGCCTGATAGACTCCAACAGGTTGGCCGTCCCGATAATGTTATTCTCCAGGGTATCCACCGGCGCTGAAAAACTGGTGGGTACGTACGATTGTGCCGCCAGGTGGAAAATGACGCCGGGTTTGGTTTTATCCATAAGGTAAATCAATGAACTGAGATCACGGAGATCGGCGTCAATCAAGGTGATTTTACCGGTGATATGCCGTACGTTATCCAGTGGGCTGCGCCAGCGTTTCAGCCCGAATATCTCCACATCCGGGTGGTTTTCCAGCACATAATCCGCCAGGTGGCTGCCCACAAAGCCGGTGATTCCGGTGATCAAGATTTTCAAACCCTGGCTTCCATTACAGTAGATTTGGTATTTGCCGATGGCGGGCCGCCGAATAATGCCCTCTCGATCAAATAGCAGATTAAATGCCCGGCCAAAATATGTGTTTCCTGGATGCGAGGCGTGTCCTTTGATGGGATAGCGAGCGAGTAGCCGGCCGCTTTGCACAGTTTGCCGCCCTGACCGGTGAAGGCTATTGTTATTGCACCCTTGTGCTTAGCTTCCCTGATGCCCTTTAATACGTTTGGGGAATTACCGCTGGTGCTAATGCCGATGACCACGTCTCCCTTCTGGACCAATCCCTTCACCTGCCTGGCAAAGATGTCCTCATACGTGTAGTCGTTGGCTATGGCTGTAAGCGCCGAGGTATTGGCAGTAAGCGCCAGCGCCGGCAGAGGGTCACGGTCGATGTAATATTTACCCGATAGCTCGGCGGCGATGTGCTGGGCATCGGCAGCGCTGCCACCATTGCCGAAAAGCAGCACCTTGTGACCGGTTCTGAAGGCTTTTACGATGAGCTCGGCGATATCCAGCAGCAAGGCGGATTCCCGTAGCAGGCTACTTTTTAGTGCCGCGCTTTGGCGCACTTGCCGAAGGATTTCCTTTTTTAGGTCGGCTCTTTTACTCATCTACCTTCCAGGTATGCAGGCCGCGGGACTCGAATGAAAAGGGAGTGATGTGGTCGCGCAGCTTTTCTTCCATCATGCCCTCCTTATCTCTCTCGCAGAGGAAGAGAATATAGCCACCACCGCCGGCGCCCAGCAACTTGCCACCGATGGCCCCGTTACTCCTGCCGAGTTCGTAGATATTGTCTATCTCAGGGTCGGTTATCTTCGAGGAAAACTTTTTCTTTAACTGCCAGCCTTCGTTGAGCAGCTGCCCGATCTTGTCGATCTTCCCCATCACAAATGCTTCCCTCATGCGGATGGCCAGCTCACGGGTGGCGTCCAGGGCCCTGACTACATCCTTGTTGCCGTCGGTATAGCCCTTAACCTGTTCGGCAATTACATTCGCTGAGACGCGGCTGCGCTTGGTGTCACATAATATCAGCCTGTATTCCAACTCGTCCAGCACCTCGGGCCTGATGCGCAACTGGTTGACAACTGTCCTGTCGGCGTGGAACTCGATGTAGTTGATGCCGCCAAAGACCGTGGCGAACTGGTCCTGCTTGCCGCCCTTGATGCCGGCCTCTTCCCGCTCAATTTTGTAAGCCAACTCCGCAAGCTCATAGTGGTTTAAGCCCAGGTGGAGCCACCTGTCAAAGGTGCCGATAACGGCAGTAACCATGGTGGATGACGAACCGAGGCCGGTGCCCGGCGCCGCATCAGAATGCAGCAACAGTTCGAACCCGTGTTTAATATTGAGTACCTTGATAGCCGCCTTGACCAGGTCGAGGTTGCCGTCATATACCGTTTCATCCCCGATTTCCATCTCGAAACCATTCTTATAGTCGAGTGACTTGATCTTGACCTTTTTATCGTCCCTGGGGACCAGTGTGACATAGGCATATTTATTAATGGTGACATTGATGACGATGCCACCCTTTTCCTCGATATACGGGGAGACGTCCGTGCCGCCGCCGGCTAAACTTATCCTCACGGGGGCCTTTGCCCTAATAATCATCTTTTACCCGTAATCATCCTCAATTATTACTCAGTATCCATTTGGCCGCGTCCAGCATATCCGCAGCCGTATAGTCCGGTTTAAGGGCAGGATCTGCTGAATTGCCATTTCCATGATTGATCAATACGGTTTTACAGCCTATTTTTTTCCCGGCGCTGATATCAAGTCCCATATCTCCTATGACATAGGATTGTGCAAAATCAAGGTTAATATCCTTTTTGGCCCTTAGGAAAAGGGCGGTTTCGGGCTTGCGGCAATCGCAGCGGTCATCGGGGTGGTGGGGGCAATAGTAAATGGCATCAAGCTCAACACCACACTTCTTTAATTCGCTGCGCAGTTTGTTATGAATTTTACCCAGTGTTTCTTCGGTGAAATATCCGCGGGCGATACCCGACTGATTGGTTATTACTACCACCTTAAAACCCTTATTCTTAAGCAATTTGATTGCCGATCCGGCCTCAGGATACAAGTGGAAATCCTCCGCGCGGCTGCAATAGGGCACGTCGGGCGCAATTGTGCCGTCCCTGTCTAAAAATATCGCACGACCCAAAGTTAAGTCTCTTGCGATAGCCAACTTCCCTATCCACTTACTAATTTTAACGAAGTATACATGCGAGTCATGTATACTGTATCATATATAAATATGTGAAATCAAGCCGGGGAGGATAATACGATTGACATAGCTGTCAATTGTTACTATACAGGGAAACGGGTATACTCTTAAAAAATGATGAAAACTTCGAGGGCTAAAGGATTGTCGGTAGCTCTGTCGATTACCCTGGGACTGGCTATACTGGCGGCTATC
>Ga0209777_10005434_pt1 | contig 14679 bp, 9 predicted proteins | sample FrelakmetHBP12HB_FD_187147 | JGI IMG/M metagenome (GOLD analysis project Ga0209777, IMG submission 187147) | Freshwater lake sediment microbial communities from the University of Notre Dame, USA, for methane emissions studies -HBP12 HB (SPAdes)... | ecosystem: Environmental > Aquatic >... | reverse complement strand
AGAGGCGACCCGCGAACTGGCCGCGCGCGTGGCCAGGATCGCGCATGAGCGTGGCCAGTCGGCTGGCGGATGGGTCGGTGCCAGCATGAAGGCAACCCACCTGGCCGCGAGCCTCGACTTCCTGGGGGGGATGGTCTACACCGAGCCTCCGCGGGCGGCACGATTGCCGCTTTCTGTCCTTGGCGAGCACGGATTCGTTTGCCTGTTGTGGGCGCCGGATGCTCCACCAGACTTGATGGAGCATGAGGTCCGCGAGGCGGTGCACGCCGGCTCAAGCACGGTGGGCTTTTGGACCCGCGGCCCGGGCGGCCAGTACAGAATGGACGAGGCGCGGACAGAAGCGATAGGGCGCGCCTTTGAGAGCGTCGAAGCAGAGTGGCTCCGGTTCTTCAAGAAGAACCTGCTCAGCGGAGACGCGCGCTTCGCACTGCTGGAAGGCCAGGTGGGCCGCGAGGAGACCATACTGAAAGTGAGGAACACCGGCAGGAAGGTTGTCCGCCGAGTACAAGGCCGGCTGGAGTTCTCCGGGATTGAGCAGTAACAGTCGGAAGGTAAGCCCATCTTACTTTGCCGCGGCCCCTACCACCTGCTTCGTTTTCACGGGCGGGGCGCCCGTGCTACGGTGAATGGCCTTGGTCAGCGGCTCAGCACGAAGATAGCCACGTCCGCGTTCAGGTTGGGGTTGTCCGTGACCTGCCGCTGGTTCTCCGTGTCCAGATACACTTCCCTGTGGATGTGGATGTTCTTCCGGCCGCAGAAGTCCTCAAAATCGGTTATGGACGGGAAGCGCCGGTTGGGCGTGTTGTACCACTCATACTGATACAGCCCGCCGGCCTTCGGAGAACGGCCCTCTTCGGCCAGCATCTTGCGCATCCTGTGGTACGCAAAGTTCGGGAAACTGACTATGCAATGGCGTCCCACGCGCAGCATCTCTTCAATGATCCGCTCAGTGTCGGTGATGGTCTGCAAAGTCTGCGAAAGGACGACCACATCGAACTGGCCATCGCGGAAAGAGGAGAGGCCCTCGTTCAAGTCAATCTGGACCACGTCCAGCCCGTGTTGCACGCAGGCGACCACGGCCTCCTGATCAATCTCGGCGCCCATGATGCGGGCGTGCCCGCGTTTCTTGAGGAGCGCCAGGAGCCCGCCTGTGCCGCAGCCGAGGTCCAGGACGCTGGCCCGCGGGGAGACAAGTTCCAGGAGCAGATCGTAATCCAGACGCTCGCCATGGAAGATGCTTGTCGGATCGCTGGCCGCATCTTCCGCATTGGGCACGGCGGCCGGCGTCTGGCCGTTGAGGTTGGCCAGGAAGCCCGCCACTAGCGCCCCGTAGACGGGCAGGTCATCCTGCAGGAGAAAGGCGTCATGCCCGCAGACGCTCTTGACATTGCAGAAGCTTACCGGCTTGTTGGTGGCCAGCAGCGCGTCTACCAGTTGGCGGCTCTGGAACGGCGGGAAGAGCCAGTCGCTGGTGAAACTGAGCACCAGCCAGCGGCAGTCGCTCCGTGACAGCGCCCCCACAAGCTTCTCCGTTGAATCGCCCAGATCGAAAAGATCCATGGCCATGGAGAGCGAGATGTAGCTGTTGGGGTCGAAGCGCTCGACAAACTTATCGCCCTGGTAAGCCAGGTAGGAGCCGACGGAGAATTTCTTCTCGAAGTCCGTGGCTATGTCTCGGGGTTCAGTGCGATTGGGCTCGAACTTCTCGGTCATGGACTCGCGCGAGAGATAGGTGATGTGGCCGAGCATGCGCGCCAGTGCAAGCCCCACGGCGGGCCCGGCCCCCTGGCCGTAGTACTGGCCGTCGCTGAAATTCGGATCGCGCAAGATGGCGTTGCGCGCGACCACGTCAAAAGCCAGCCCCTGGCAGGTGAGCCGCCCGGAGGTGGCTATGGCGGCGCAGCCTCGCACCCGCTCGGGAAACTGCGTGGCCCAGGCCAGGGCCTGCTGTCCGCCCAGCGAGCCCCCGGTGACCGCCAGCAGCCGCTCAATGCCCAAGTGATCTATCAACCGCTTGTGCACCTGTACCATGTCCCCCACGGTGATCACGGGGAAGTCGGCGCCGTAGGGCTTGCCTGTTGCCGGGTTGATGGTGTTGGGGCCGGTGGTGCCGCGGCAGCCTCCGAGGATATTGGGGCAGATGACGAAGTAGCGGTCCGTATCCACAGCCTTGCCCGGACCGATGAAGATGTCCCACCACCCCGGGTCGTCGTCAGGATCGTGACGGGCCACATGCGAATCGCCGCTGAGCGCATGGCAGATCAGCACGGCGTTGTCGCGCTCTTGCTTGAGCTGCCCGAAGGTCTCGTAGACTACCGTCACCGCGGGCAAGCTTCCGCCCAGCTCCAAGGCCAGGCGCTCCTCGAAAGTGACCTTCTGGGCGTAACGGAGCGGCCGGGAATGCCGGGCCGAATCACTGCTGGAGAAAGTGTCGTTCCTCATAGCTGAGCGATTATGCTCACTTCGTGGCCGCGCGCAACGCCTGGTCCAAGTCGGCGATGATGTCGCGCACGTCCTCGATGCCCACGGAGAGCCGCACGTATTCGGGCGTTACGCCGGTCCGCGCCTGTTCCTCGGGCGTGAGCTGCGAGTGGGTCGTCGTGGCCGGGTGGATGATCAACGACTTGGCGTCCCCGATGTTGGCCAGGTGGCTGAACAGCTTGACGTTGTTGATCAACTTGACACCGGCTTCCTTGCCGCCCCTGATGCCGAAGCCGACGATGGCGCCGGCGCCGTTGGGGAAGTACCGCTTGGCACTGACATGGTCCGGGTGACTGGGCAATCCGGGGTAGTTCACCCACAGCACGGCGGGATGTCTCTCCAGGAACTCGGCCACCGCCTGGGCGTTCTTGGAGTGCCGTTCCACGCGCAGATGCAAGGTCTCCAAGCCCAGCAAGGTGAGGAACGACGCGAAGGGGCTCTGGCAAGCGCCCGTGTCGCGCAGCCAGTGGGTGCGGATATGGATGATGTAAGCGATGTTGCCAATGGGCCGTAGCGCCTCCTCGAAGACCAGGCCGTGATAGGCCGGATCAGGCGCCGTGAATTCCGGCCATTTCTGGGGGTCCTTGGCCCACTGGAACTTCCCGCTGTCCACAATCGCGCCGCCAATATGGACCCCGTGGCCGCCGATGAACTTAGTCGTCGAATACACCACGATGTCGAAGCCGTGCTCGATCGGGCGGAAGAGCGCGGGCGTCAGCACGGTGTTGTCAATGATGGCTGGCAGGCCGTGGCTGTGCACAAGACTGGTTATCTTCCCGTAGTCCGGCACGTCGTTCTTGGGATTGCCCGGTGTTTCCAGATACACCGCGCGGGTATTTTTGTCCACCAGCTTGCTGAGGCTCTCCGGCTTGCTCGGGTCAAAGAACCGCACCTCGACCCCAAGCTTGGGGAAAGTTTGCGTGAAGAGTGTCCATGTCCCGCCATAGAGACTCGTCGCCGAGATGAAATTCTGCCCCGCGTGTGTGATTGTCAGGACCGCCGCTGTGATTGCTGCCTGGCCACTGGCGAAGACGAGCCCCGCCGCGCCTCCGTCAAGCGCCGTCAGGCGCTTTTCGAGCACGTCGTTGGTCGGGTTCATCAACCGCGAATAGATGTTGCCGAACTCCTTCAGCGCGAAGAGATTCGCGGCATGATCGGTGCTCTTGAAGCAGTACGACGTGGTCGCGTAGATCGGCACGGCCCGTGCCGTGGTAGTGGGATCCGGAACTTGGCCTGCGTGCAAGGCCAGCGTGCCCAAGCGGTAGTTGCTTTCCTGGTCCGACATGAAGACCTCCTCCTTCTCCTTCCCAAAGGGCGTGGGGGCAATACCTACTATTCATATCAATTTCCTAATATATCGCTGCGCGTCAAGGCAATCGGCGCAGAAAAATCCTGGAGGTGGTCCGTGGTTCGTAGTCAGTGGCCAAAGGGCGGCGCAGAGTGAACGACGAAGCCCGTGGTTCCAGGTTGCGCGTTGTGCTGGCGCGTGATAACGTGGAACTGGGAACTTGGAATCTGAAACCTACAGGAGGGCGCTCATGTACCGCCATGGAAAAGAAGAGATCGCGGCTGTGACAAAGGTCCTGCGCAGCGGCCAGTGGTTTCGTTTCGGCGAGAGGAAGGCCGGGCACCAGAGCGCCGCGGCCAGGTTCGAAGCCGAATGGGCCAAGGCGATGGGTGTGCCGCACGCTTGCCTTGTCACTAGCGGCACGGCGGCGCTGATGTGCGCTTACGCTGCCCTGCAGATCGGCCCCGGCGACGAAGTCATCATCCCCGGTTATACGTGGATCGCGTCCGCTCACGCGCCCTTGTCCCTGGGCGCAATACCGGTGGTCGTAGACGTGGACGAATCCCTGATGATGGACCCAGCGGCCGTTGAGCGCGCCATCACGCCGCGCACCAAAGCCATTGATCCTGTTCACATGTCCGGCTTCATGTGTGATATGGGCCGCATCATGAAGATTGCGCGCAAACACAAACTGTACGTTGTCGAAGATGCCTGCCAGTGCGATGGCGGCTACTGGAAGGACGGGCGCCGCGCCGGTTCCATCGGCGATACGGCCGCCTGGAGCTTCAACTGGTACAAGGTCATCTCTTGTGGCGACGGCGGCATTTTTACCGCGAAGAAGAGAGCGGCCTACGAACGCGGCGTGATATTCCACGACGGCGGAACGCTCTTCTGGCCCAGCGGCAAAGGAATCCACACACCGCCCTTCGCCGGGCTGAATTTCCGCGGGAACGAGATCCTGGCGGCCATCCTGCGCGTGCAGGCCTGGCGCATGAATGGGATCATCCGCGACCTGCACCGCGTCCGCAAGCAGATCGGAAAACGCATAGCGGGCGCGCCGGGTCTGCTGGAGATCCCCTGGAACGGCGGCGACACGGGCACGGGCGCGAATCTGGGTTTCCGTTTTGAGAGCGAAACGGAAGCGCGCGCTTTCTGCGAGGCTTTCCGCAATCATCCTAAGCGCGCGCAGGGCGCGGTGGGGCTGCCGATTGACAGCGGCAGGCACGTATATTCGAACTGGGAGCCGCTCATCGAGCGCCGGGGTTCTTACAGTAAGGCCGCGGACCCGCTCCTGCACCCCGCCAACAGGGACTCGCAGGTGCGCTACAGCAAGGACATGCTGCCGCGCACGCTGGAAATCCTGAAACGTACTGTCCTGGTCGGGGTGAATCCGGACTGGAAGGCGCAGCAGATTGACGGTGTGGCGCAGGCGCTGAGGGACTCGGCGAGTAAGGTGTGACTTGCCTCTTTCCCCAAAGTGGTTAGTGGCCAGTAATCGCCCGTGATAGCTCACCACTTGCCACTCGCCACTTTCATCCCTCATCCTTCCGGGCCTACGCCTGCTTCAGGATCTTGATGGTCTTGGCGGCGTCCGCGTCGGAATCTAGGCCAATGTACATTATGAACTGCTCCCCGTTCGCGGCCGCAGAGAACCCACGGAGGTTAAGCCCCGCCGCGGAGAGCTTTTCCGCCAGCACGGCAGCGATTCCAGGTTCATTCTTCCCCTCAACGCGCACCGTTTGCACGCTATGCGTCACATTGAACCCTAAGGCCTTGGCCGCGGCCTTTTCCGCATCCCTGCGCAAAGGGGTGACGAACACCACCCCCGTGCCAGGCTTGTCCGGAGCGCGCCTGGCGAGGATGAAGTTGAGGTCAGACCCGGCCTCCCGAAGGCCATCCAGCACCTGCGCCATGCCGCCGGGCTGGTCCTTGATACCCGCGGCCCACACATCCACGCGTTCGACATTCAGGTCCATGCTGCTACCCTCCTCTCGTCGCCAGATTCCCTTTGGCCGCCAGGGCGCCAGCAGCGCCACGAACACATACTTGGATTCCGCATGACCAATGCGCAGCGGCTTCTCTGCATTATCCTTATCTATTGGACCTGAGAAGCCCAATACTTCAAGTTCTTCTTGGCGTCCTTGGCGTTCTGGCGGCTCATCCGTGTGGCTGCGCCGCGGCAGAAAAATTAAAGCAGCATTGGCCCGGGCGGGCCGTCACGCTTATGCTTTGAAGGGGTTCTTGCGTTTTGCGTTTTCGCGGGTGCCGCTGCCATGACGAAGATCCAATATCGCTGGGCATGGACTCTCTGCTTCGTCGGCGCTTTGGCCTGTGCCGGGGAAACGGCGAAGCCTTCGCCGTCCGAGCCAGTGGCCGAGCCGCCGGGCGAATGGCAGAAGCTGGAAACACACGTGGTTCCTTTGCCCCAGCCGCGGCAGGTCCTGTCGCCGGGCATCTTCGATAAGGATTTGCAGAAAATCATCGTCTTCCCCAAAGACGGCTCTCCGGTTGACACCGGACTGCCGCACGGGGGCAGGAACAAAGATGGCAAGGAGTATCCGGCCATACAGGCGCGGCTCCAACAAAACCTCGTCTGGATTGACTTCAATGGCGACGGCAAGGTTGCAAGTGACGAGACGCGCCCGCTGACTCGGGACGGCGCGCTCTCCCCCTTCACCTGCGAGCTCCACTATGACGACGGCACTGCGGGGCAGTACAGCTTCTGGCTCAAGACCATTGTGGAGAACGAAAAGTACGCTCTCATCCGCAGCGTGGCCCGTGCCGCGGATTTCAAGGGGCAGAGGCTCGTGCTCCTCGATGATAACGGCAACGGCAAGTACGACGATGCGGGCCAGGACGTGATCATCGTCGGCGAAGGCCCGCCCTGCTTTCTGGGCAAACACATCCGGATCGCTGACAGATTCTACGAAATCCTGGCTCATCCCTCTGGCGGGACGATTGAGCTCCGCACCGCCGGCAAACTGGAGACCGGGACAGTAGACTTGTTTGCCAAGTACAAGCCTCCGCAGAAAGCAGAGAACTTGAAGCTGCCCATGCTGATAATCGCAGGCCCGCAAGGGTCCTTCGCCTTTGACGAGCAGCGCAGGACGGCCGTTGTTCCGTCAGGCACTTATGACCTGGTGTTCGGGCTCTTCGAGCGCGCCAGGGAAGTAGTGTACCTGCGGAAAGGCGAGAAGACGAGCTTCTCCGTTTCGGGCGGCCAGACGGCCGCGCCGCAGTGGGGTGGGGTGGTCAAGGCGCAGTTCTCGGTCTCGGTAGAAGAGAAAGGCATCGTGGTGTCACCGCCCTCGTTCATCGGCGCAGGCACTGAGGAGTACGTCCCGGAGAATTTCCGCGTGATCCCCGTGCGCGTGGCCTTCGCCCAGGTTTTCACTGACAGGACGAAGTTGGAGCGGAAAATACCCTCTGGCGCGAAAGAGTTTGACGTGTTGCCGAATGGGGAGCTGAGCCCGCTTACCTTCAAACCCAATCGCGCTGCGCAGGATGAATACGAAACCACGGTGGATTATAATTCCGGCATCCTGGGCTCGGTCACGGGCCGTGAGCGAATTCAGTATCTGCCGCCGAAGAAAAAGCCAGTGGACAAGAAAGGTTGACATGACCTCTCGCGAAAGGTTGCTCACAGTCCTGCGAGGCGGAATTCCGGATTGTGTCCCCGTCATGCCCGACTTCTCGAACATGATACCCGCGCGCCTTACCGGCAAGCCCTTCTGGGATCTGTACCTTTACAACGATCCCCCCCTCTGGGAAGCGTACATAGCGTGCACCAAACACTTTGGCGTGGATTCGTTGATGGACGGCTACTTTCCGCTTATTTTCCCCGATGACCAGCCTGCTGGTCCGCCTGGGAACCGTTCATCGTCTACAGGAATCCCGAGCGCATCGTTACGCAACGCTCCTACCAGGACGATGGCAAGCGCGTCTGGGAACCGACCGTGGTCGTGTATTACGTGGCTGACCCGCCCACGCCCGGAGTCAAGCCTGAGAAGATCAGACTGCCGCCCGAGCCCAAGCGCTGGGAGCCGGTCGTGGGCGCCAAACCCATTGACACAGGCCCGGCAACCATCCAGCGTGCCAAGAGACTCATGGGCGACCAGGGCCTGGTAGGCATCCGGCTGGCCCACACCAGTGTCTTGGGCAATGATGAAGCCGTCTTCGACTACTACGATAACCCCGCGAAATATGAGCGCCTGGCCGAGGAACTCGTGGTGCGCGTGGAGAAGCGTTTTGCCAACATCATGAAGCTGGAGGTGAAGCCGGACTTCCTGGCTGTGGGTAGCTCAGGCACTCTCATCTTCCAGACCGTAGAAATGTTCCGCCGCCTGGCGTTCCCCGCGGTTAAGCGCGCGATAGAGCTGGCTACAGCCGCCGGTTTCCCGACGCATATACATTCCTGTGGACCGGAGAAAGACCTGGTCCGGATCATGGCCACGGAGACCACGCTGACCGTGATTGACCCGCTCGAACAGCCGCCCATGGGCGATTGTGACCTGGCGGAACTCAAGCGCCTCTACGGCAGCAAAATCGTGCTCAAGGGCAACCTGCACACGACTAACACGATGCTGCTGGGTTCAACGGCGGACGTCGTGCGCGCCAGCAAGAAGGCGATTGACCAAGCCGCGGAAGGCGGGCGCTTCGTCCTCTCCACCGGCGACCAGTGCGGCCGGGACACGCCGGATGGGAACCTGCGCGCCATGGTGGATACGGCGCGGACCTACGGACGCTACCGCTGAATTGTGGGTTAACGAACGTTTTGAGGGCGACGCCGACCGTGCCTCTTCCCGGTCCACACCCCATCCAAGTCCCAAAGCCCAAAGCCCAAAGCCATGTCCAGTGCCCCAAAAAGGCCAGGATTTCGACCGTTAGCTGTATAGACTGAGTCACATGGAGGGTTAAGAATGGCAGTAAAGACCATCGGCATCATTCTGAACGGCGTCACGGGACGCATGGGCACGAATCAGCATCTGGTGCGTTCGATACTCGCCATCATCCAGCAGGGGGGCATCAAGGCCGGCGACGATCTGACTCTCATGCCGGCGCCGCTCCTCGCCGGCCGGAATGTCGGCAAACTGAAGGCTCTTTCCGAACGCTATTCGCTAAGAAGCCCCCTGCCATTCACAACCAACCTCGACACGGCCCTGGGCGACAAGCAATACGACATCTTCTTCGATGCCTCGGGCACGCTCCAACGCGCCGGTTTCGTCGAGAAGGCCGTGCGCGCCGGGAAGGCGATCTACTGTGAGAAACCGACCGCGGTCACCGCGGGAGTGGCTTTGCGTCTTGCGAAGCTCTGTGAGGATGCCGGCCTGAAGAACGGGGTCGTCCAGGACAAGCTCTGGCTGCCTGGTTTCCAGAAGATGAGAATGCTGCGCGAGCAAGGCTTTTTCGGCCGGCTGATTATGGTGCGCGGAGAGTTCGGCTACTGGGTCTTTGACGGGCTTGTGCCCGGCCAGGCGCCGCAGCGTCCTTCGTGGAATTACCGCCAGGAAGACGGCGGCGGCATCATCGTGGACATGCTGTGCCACTGGCGCTACCTGATTGACAACCTTTTCGGGCCGATCAAAGCGGTGAGTTGCACCGGCACGACACTGATTCCCGAGCGCGTGGACGAGCTAGGCAAGAAGTACCGTTGCACGGCTGAGGACACGGCCTGCGCCACGTTCGAACTGGAGAGCGGCGTGCTCTGCCACTTCAACTCATCCTGGTGCGTGCGTGTGCGGCGCGACGATCTGCTTACTGTGCAGGCGGACGGCACCGGCGGCACGGCTGTGGCGGGCCTGCGGAAGTGCTGGGTCCAGCCCCACTCGGCCACTCCCCGTTGCGTCTGGAACCCGGACATTGATTCGCCTGTGAACCATTTCAGCCATTGGCAGGAAGTGCCCGACGCCTGCGTTTACGACAACGCCTTCAAAGCCCAGTGGGAACTGTTCATCCGTCATGTGGCGCTGGACGAGCCGTTCCGTTGGACCTTGCGCGAGGGCGCGAAGGGCGTGCAGTTGGCGGAGTTGGGCATCCGGAGCTGGAAAGAGAAACGCTGGGTGGACGTGCCGGCGCTCTAAGGATTTTGGATTTTGGATTGAACATGACTAGCCCGGTTCTTTCGTCCGCTCCCATGGAGCGTCTTGCCATCCATACGATCACGACGAAGCCGTGGTCGTTGCGGGAGTGCATCGAGAACTACAAGCGTAGGAACGTGCCGGCGATAACTGTGTGGCGGCAGGCCTTGGCGCCCCAGGGGCCCAAAGAGTCGGCGAAGATGCTCGCGGACTCAGGCCTGAACGTCGTGGCCTTGGTGCGCGGCGGATTCTTCACGGGCCAGGACGCTGCCGTGCGGCAGGCGGCCATTGACGACAACCTGCGCGCGCTGGACGAAGCCTGCGCCATTGCCGCGCCGCTGGTGGTCCTTGTTTGTGGGGCAACGCCGGGTCTGCCTCTGCCGGATGCGCGCATGCAGATTGCAGACGCGCTGGCCAAACTTGTGCCGCATGCCCGGGCGCGGAAGGTGCGGCTTTCCGTCGAGCCGCTGCACCCTATGTACGCGGCGGATCGCTCGGCCATTCTGACCATGAAGCAAGCGCGCGAGCTGTGCGAGGCCTTCATAGAGGAACTGCCTTGCAACGCGGCAGGCGCGGACGCGTGCGCCACCATCCAAGGGCGGCGTTTGGTGGGCATCGCAGTGGATGTGTATCACGTGTGGTGGGATGAGGCGCTCGCGGACGAAATCGCGGCGGCGGGCCGCCTGGGCCTGCTGCACGCCTTTCACGTCTGCGACTGGCGCGTGCGGGCGCGCGACCTGCTCAACGACCGCGGCTTGATGGGCGAAGGCTGCATCCCCATCAAGCGGATTCGCGGGTGGATGGAGCAGGCCGGCTTCAACGGCTATATCGAGGTCGAGATTTTCTCCAATGAGCGCTGGGGAGGAGACCAACAGGTCTGGCTGAAGGACATCATCAACGCGTACCAGCAGCATGTGTAGAAAGCACAAATTCAAAATCACAAATCACAAATTCCAAGGAAGGAGGAAAACTCCAACAAGCAAAGGGGGACGTGCCAGTTGCGCGGCTTGAAGTTTTCCCCTTTGGGAGTTCCTTGGAATTTGGAATTTGTGATTTGGAGTCTCTGATATGACGCTTACCTCTTTCCCTGCCTGTACCAGAGGTCGAGCACGTAAAACAGATACGGCGGCGTGCCGGCTTGGCCTTGGCGCACGGATTCATCCTGCAGCTTGAGGGCTTGTTCCCACGCCTGGGCCGTGGCAGCCGGGATGGCGTCGTCAACCAGCCTGAAACTCAGCGCATGGAACAGCGCCACGTGGGCGCGCAGAGGAAGCTCCTCAAGCCCTTGCACCAGCACCTGGCCCGTCTGCAGCAAGTCGGCTTTCAGCCGGCGGGTGAGCTCCGCGTTGAATGCGCGGTCGCGCGCATCACGGGCGGGCAAGCCCGCGCCACCACGCTGGTCTTCAATGAGCAAAGTGGCCGTGGCCACCAAGCGCCGCAGAAGCAGGCCGGGCAGATCAGGCGTCTCCTGCGCCGGCCGCAGGCGCGCCAGTATATCGGCATCGCTGCCGTGGCGCGCCGCGGCGCCAGGACGCGGGTCTGTGAAAATGCTGCTCAGGCACACATTGGTATCAATGATTAGCATATCGGCGCGCAGGGCCTGCATGTACTGCACGGCGGCGGCCTGGGTGTCTCCCTGCATCAGGGCGGCGTCGCCTTCCAGGATGCGCAAGCCCGGCGCCAGGGGATACCTTGCGGCCGCCTCGGAGTAAGCCTGCCTGGCCAGCTCGAAATCCCTGCCCGCTTTCTCGCGGCGATGCAGAGCGCTGATGGCGCTCCTGAAGTAGAAGTCGCCGTACATCAGCTTGGGGGCGGGGGACACGGGCCGCAGCCGCTCGCCTTCGGCCAGATAGCCGAGGATTGTGTCGCGCTCCGAGTCCGAATGGTAGGCGCGCTGCATGGCGTCGAGCGCAGCGGCCAGCTCAAACCACGCGTTGCCGTCGAAGGGCGTGGCTTGGACGACTGCCGCTCTCAGGCGCACGATCTCTTGCCGCTTCTCCCTGTATCCTTTGTTCCGCTGGAAGGCCGTGCTTTCCGGCGGCCTTTCGCGGGCCGTGCGGCGGACCTCATCTTCCAAAGCCTCGGCGGTTGTGCGCGCGACACCCGCACGCATGGGAATCCAGGACGCGCCGACGAATAGCGGCACGGCCAGAGCAGGAAGCAAGAAGCGCGAGAGCTGTCCCAGCGGAGTCGGTCCAGCGGGGCCTGACGCCGAACTCCCAGCGCGGCCGGACGGCAGTTTCCGGCTGTCTGGAGGTCGGCTGTCTGTCCCCGCTGGCTCCGGCTCGTGAAGAGCCCAGAACAGCCCCGCCACAAAAAACAGCCCGCCGATGACGGCCTGGGCCTTGAAGTCAAAGTCCACGAGTTCATGGATCAGCACCGCGCCAATCGCTGCCCGCAGCCCATGGGTCCAGGGAGTACTGAGTACTGAGTACTGAGTACTGAGTATCACGCGCTCGTTCGGCCTTGGGCGCTCAGTACTCAGTACTCCTGCACTCAGTACTGCCGTGCTGGCAGGCCGCAGCCCCACGACGACGCAGATGAAAATGAGCGGCAGCGCCAGCGTATGGAAAGCAGCGCTGAGAGTCTGCGTATTCACGGTCCCGTTCAGCAGCAGAGTCACGTCCGCGCTGTTGAATGAGTTGAAAGCGCAGTACATCACGAGGAAGCCGGAGACTCCTCCGCAGATGGCCCAGCGTTCGAGTGCCGCGCTTTCAGGGGTGGGCGCGGCCGGGACGCTCGTGGCACGCCCGGAAACTGTCGCGGTCCGTGGCGTCATTTCAGGTTCGCCGTTGCGCAGTACTCGCAGGAGAAGCGCCCACAGGCCCAGGTACAACAGCGGGCCAAGGATGCCCAGTTCAGCCCACAGGTGCAGGTAATCATTGTGGGCCTCGCGCGTTTCCGTGCCGAGCGGCGTCTTGAAGAAGGGGTAGTAGTCCGCAAAGCTACCCAGGCCCATGCCCGAGAGCGGCTGCGCCGAGATCATCCCCAGCGCCGCTTTCCAGTACTCGAAACGCACTGCAAGCGACCGCGGCACGCCGACTTCTCCCGCCATGCCCAGCAGCAGATAGGCCAGCATCACGGCGATGCCGATGGCAGTGAGGCGCGCGAGCGTGCGCCCGCGCTCAGGTGCTTTCAGGCTCACCTGCTGCACCGCGAAGAACCATGCTCCTGCCAGACAAGCCAGTCCGCCGGCCTTGGAGCGCGTGAAGAAGAGCGCGCAGCACATGAGCGCGGTAAGGACGATGCCCAAGGCGCGTTTGCTTCTCCTGAGCGGCTGGCCGCCAGCGGGCCTCCAGCACAGGCCTGCAAGCAACCACAACCCCACAAGGAGATAGGCCGCCATCGAGTTGGGATTGCCGAATGTGCCGAAGACTTCGTCGCCAAAAAGGCGGAATTGCCCGCTGGTGCTCTCTAATGACTCCGGGAGCTGTTCGCGCTGTGCGCGCACTTCGCCCCACAGTGTGGGGAGGTCCACGTAGTGTTGCCACACGGCCGCGAAGGCCTCAACTACGACCATCGCCACTAGCACGCGCGCTAAAATGCCTGCCAGCGGGGGCTCGCGCCGCGCGATAAGATAGCCGCACAACAGCAGCACGATGTAGATGGTGGCGTCGCAGACCTGGGGAACTGCCACACCGGGATTGGGCGAACGCAAGACACCATAAAGGAACAATCCGACCCAGAGTATGACCGCCGTTGTGAGCTTGTCCGGGGCGCAGAGCGGGCGCTCGCACAGGAGGGACTTGAAGCCAGTGCAAAAGGCCAGCAGCACAACCACCGCTCCGGCAAAGGCGGCTTCAGCGCTGTAAGGTGTGAACTGGTTGGCGACAGGCCGGACCACAATATACATCCCGGCCAACAAAGCCACACTTGGGGCGAGCGCGCGCTCCAGACGAGTACTGAGTGCTGAGTACTGAGTACTGAGTGCTGAGCTCTGAGTGCCTCTGTCCTTATCGGCGTTCATCTGCTCTCGTCTGCGTTCATCTGCGGTTGCGAGTCAGCCTGTCGTGCGCGGTTGCGGCCGGCGCGTTCGAGCAGCGCAACAATCGCCAGCACCAGGAAGGAATGGCCGATGATCAGGAAGCCGTGCGCTTCCGGCAGCCTGCGCAACGTGGTCGCCGGCAAGCCGATCGCCAGGCAGGCCAGAAGAATCGTCGCCACCGCCTGCCGCCGCGTCATCCCCAGGTCCACAAGCCGGTGCGAAAAATGCGAGGTGTCGCCGCGCATGATCGGCCGCCCCTCCCGGATGCGGATCAGGATCACCGAGAACGTGTCATACAACGGGAGGGCGAGGACCAGCAGCGGGATGCCGATAGCCTGGCGGCTGGGCTGGTAGTTGTGGTAGTAGGTAACCAGCGCCGTGAAACAGGCCAGCAAATAGCCCACGAACAGTGAACCGGCATCCCCCAGGAAAATACTTGCGGGCGCCCGATTGTACTTCAGGAACCCCAGACAGGCTCCGGCCAGGGCCGCGAGCGCCAAGGTCAAGCCCAACTGGCCGCTCTCCAGCGCCAGGAACGACAGAATCCCGGAGGCTATGGCGGCGGTCCCGGCGCAGAGGCCGTCCATGTTGTCGAGCAGGTTGAAGCTGTTGGTTATGAGCACAATCCACAATACCGTCACGGTCCGCATGACAAAGGTGTCGCCGATGAACGCCGTGATGCGCACGCCGCCGGCTACGGTGGCAATTGCCAGGACGAACTGCGCCGCCAGCTTGGTCCAGGGAGACAATCTGTATCTGTCATCTATAAGTCCCAGGAGCAGCGCGCCGCAGGCGCCTGCCGAAACGGCGAGCAGCACCGCCCCGCGCAGCTCTTTGCCCACGGGGGG
>Ga0209777_10005433_pt1 | contig 14680 bp, 11 predicted proteins | sample FrelakmetHBP12HB_FD_187147 | JGI IMG/M metagenome (GOLD analysis project Ga0209777, IMG submission 187147) | Freshwater lake sediment microbial communities from the University of Notre Dame, USA, for methane emissions studies -HBP12 HB (SPAdes)... | ecosystem: Environmental > Aquatic >... | reverse complement strand
TGGCGGTGTCCGGTACCTTACCGGTGCCGGATGGCTTTGTAGTGGAAGGCCGGCAGGTATTGTTTGACGTGGGCGGAGTGATCCGGCTGTTCACACTGGATAAGAGGGGGTCCTCAACTTCCCCAGGCGCCGACTCTTTCAAACTGCGGGTCCGGGCGGTCAGGCGCGTGGTACCAGCGCAAGACGCAAAGTTCACGGCCAAGCTCTCCAAGGACACCTTCAGTTCCTTGCTGGCGGACGAGGGCCTGGTTGGAACCGCCGACGCAAAGGGCGTGCACTTGAGCGTGCCGCTCATAGTGATCTTCAACGGAGCGCTCTACGAAGTCAACGAGCCGCAGTTGTACTATGCCAAGCAGGGCAAGAAGGGGTATACGAAGTAGTGCCGAGTGCTGAGCATTGAGAACCGGGAGGAAAGTGCTAGACTGTAGGCTGGAAGGAGGGACACCTGTGGCAGTTAACCCCAAGGCATGCGCCCGACTGCCGGTTCTTCTTGTTTCGCTTTTCGTTTCTGCTTTTTCCTTGGCCGCCGGAGGCGAGGAATACGTCTACGAAGGCAAGTCCGGGGCCGATTGGGCGAAGGAACTGAAAGCCGGCAACGATGTGGAAAGGGCCCAGCACGCGCTCGCAGCCCTGGGCAAGGATGCCATCCCTTCGCTCGTGCCGGTGCTGAAAGACCCTGACCCCAAGGTCAGCGCGGCCGCGCTGGCCGTATTGAAAGATCTCAAACTCGATATGGACGGCGTGGCGCTGGTCCTGCCGCTGCTGAAGGATGAATCCTTCCAAGTAAGACGCGCCGCGGTGAAGCTGCTGGGCAAGTACGCGCAGAGCGACCCGGCAGTAGCGGCGTCGGTGAAGGCGGCGCTGCAGGATAAAGACAAGGCCGTCGTAGAAGCGGCCGAGGAAGTGCTTAGCGCCAAGACCAAGCTCGAGGAAGAAGCCAAGCTGCGGAAGCGTTTTGAGAAGTTTCTCGCGAACGCCAAAGCCAGCGCAGATGAAGGAAAGGTGGACGAGGCCAAAATCCACTTGGACCTGGCGAAAAGTCTGGGCCTGGACGACGCCGCCTCGCAGGAGCGGATCAAGATCGTGGCCTGGATGATCGCTGAAGCCGCCGGCAAGCAACCGCGCAAGGGAGAAGAGCGGCCGCCGGGGAAACTCAAGGACGCCGAACTGCAAAAGGCCAGGGATGAGTCCAACCGCAAACAGCAGCTTGAAGTCCTGCTCAAACAGGCCCGCATATTGACCGACAAGGGCGACCTGGAAAACGCCCATCGCATACTCTTCGAAGCCACCAAGCTGTTCCCGGACGACGAACGCGCAGCGGCGTGGCTGAAAAGCGTTGAGGCCAAGATGAGAGGCAAGGGGGATGACGACGGCGCTGCGCAGGAGAGAGAGCTCAAACAGAAGCCTGCCCCGCGCGAAACAAAAGGGAAGCGGAAAGAGCTTGACCAGAAGCCCGTGCCGCCCGAAGCGCCGGAAGGGACGTTCTGAGGCGGCGGCGCGTGACGAGTGGCGTAAGAAAGGACGGGGCCATAGCCTGCAGAGGCGGCCTTGGCCCGGGGGATTCCGGGTGGCCGACATGGAGTCGAAGCTCGAAGAAGTGCTGAGAGCGCAGAAGTGATAGCTTGCCGCAAAGCTCTTCTTTTGACCGCTGGATCAGGGCTCCTTCAGTCAGACTGCCTTCAGTTGCTCTAGCGCAGCCAGCACCTCTTCAGGCTCAATCCCGTGCAAGCACTCGTAGTGTCCGAAACGGCAGGTGCGCTTGAGGCAGGGGCTGCATTCGATGTCCGGGTGGATGACCCTGGTGCGGGAGCCAAGCGGGGCGGTACGGTCGGCGCGCGTACTCCCAAAAATCCCGACGGTCGGCAAACCGAGCACGCCGGCAAGGTGCATGGAGCCGGAGTCGTTTCCCGCAAACCCGGAACATAGCGAGAGCAAGGCGAGCGCTTCGCCCACCGTCGTTTCGCCCGCGGCAATCAGCGCGCCTGCCTCGGAATGGGCTGCGATCTCCTCGGCTTTGCCCCGCTCGGCGGGCGCGCCGACGAGAACGCACTCGGCGCCGTGGCGTTCCGCCAGCAGGTCAACCAGACGCGCGAAATGCCAAGCAGGCCATTCCTTGGCGGGGCCGTAGGCCGCGGCGACAGCCAGGGCAATCAGCGAAGCGCGGGGCCGCTTGCGCCGCTGAGCCAGAAAAGCGCGCATCTTGTCCCGGCTGGGCGCGTGGACTTCGGGCCTGAAAGCGTCGGGGGATCCTATGATCCCGAGCGTCTCGCGAAGCATGTGCAGGTAGTAATGGACCTGGTGCGCTTCCAGGATCTCAGCCGTGGGACGGGTCTTATTGGTGAGCAGGAGTCCGCGGGCGTCGCGCGCGTATCCAGCGCGCTGTGGAATGCGCGCCAGAAACGGCCAAAGCGCGGAATCGAAGCTGTTGGGAAAAAGGATGGCGAGATCGAACCGCTTCGCCCGCAACTCCGCGGCGATGCGGCGGCGGTCGGAGACGCAAGCCAGAGCTCCTTTGCCGAGGCGGTAGGCGAGGACTTCGTTGATCCAGGCCGCGCCGTCGAAAAAACTGGCCAGTTCTCGCTTGATAAGGACAGCCAGGTGCGCTTGGGGAAATGCCGCGCGGACGGCGCGGAGCGCCGGCAGGCTCATGACGACGTCGCCAAGCCAGTTGACTTCTTTGACTAGGATGCGGGCTGGACTCATGGCTGGCGTCTGGGCGGTCAACCTGTTCTACTTGCCTGGCGGCACGAAGGGCTTGGGCTGGGCTTTCTCCCACTCCTCCTGGCCCACTTTCTTGGTCTTGTGGATGAAGACGAAGCAGCCGCGCTTGTTGCCCACTACGATATCCGGCAGGCCGTCGCCGTTGACATCGCCGACGACGACCTGGGTGCCCACGCCGGAATCGTTATCCACGAGATAGGGCACGAAGTCCACGCCTTCCTTGGTGCGGACAGTGCGGAACCAATAGAGCAGCGGCGGGGCCTGCGGCTCGGGATCCCCCTTGGCGCCATGCGCCCAGTGGCGCTTGCCCACCACGAAGTCCATTGTGCCGTCGCCGTCCATGTCCACTAAAGCCAGGGCATGCATCTGCGAGAAGCAGACGCCATACTTGTTCTCCTCCGGCTTCTTTCCCGCGATGATGTGCTCCTTGAACTTGATCTCGTTGTTCTCCTTGACCTGTTGGAACCACGCCAGGCCCCATTCGTGCGCGGAGAGCGAAGTAAGGACGTCGTTAAGGCCGTCGCCGTCAAAGTCATAGACGAGCATCTGGGCCCCGCCCTTGATGCCATTCTGCATTCCGGCACTGAAGCTCTGCGCATGCTTGGTCCAGAGCTGCGTGGGATCGGCGGGCTGCTCCCACCAGCCGGCCTCCTCCAGGTAGTCCATTTTCCTGTCCCCGTTGATGTCCCCGAAGCCCAAGCCGTGGGAGTATCTGTGCCACCCGCCTTTGGGCGAGATGGCGTGGAACTTCCAGGGCTTGGCCGCATCGGTCCAGTCCGCTTCCGCCCAGCCGAGAAACCCTCCGGCGCTGCAGATGAGCTCAGGTTTGCCGTCGCCGTTGATATCGCCGAAGGCCGGGGATTCGTTATCCACGGTGTTGAAGGCCTGGTGTTTGGGCCACGGGCCTTCCTTGCCCTGCGGATTCTCATACCAGAAAGCCGGCTCGCCGGGCATGCCCACAATCAGGATGTCGGGGTACTTGTCGCCGTTGAAGTCGTATACGAAAGTAAAGAAGTTGTCGGAGTAGCCGTTCTTGTCCACAGCTTTGGCGGGCCGGTATTCGTGCTTCACCTTGAAGTCCGGGCCTTCATACCAATAGGGTCCGGCCACGACGTCCATCTTGCCATCATTGTTGAAATCGCCGTAGTTGGCTCCCTCACAGTAGAACTGCTCGGTTAAGATGATTCTCTCGAAGGAGTGCAGGACCAGCTCACCAGCGGGCGCGACCGCGCCTGTGAACAGCAAGACGGCAACGAGAACGAAGCGGCGCAACATGGCGGTTCCTTTCTCTCAGCTCGGCCGAAGCGCGGCGTGAGCGAGGCGCTCAGGCTACGAACCCTGTATACACCGCGCCAGGCTCAAAAAAAAGCCGGACGGTCGCGGGCCCGTCCGGCTTTTGCTCTACGTGTCCAGGCGCATACCCCAGCGCCCAGGCTTGTCGGTGCTTAGAAAGCCACCTGGAAGTTGATGACGAAGTTGTCGTTCTTGACACCACGGAACCCCAACTGGTCTTCAAGGCGCGAACCGTGCGGATCCCTGACGACGTTGTAATTCGCCTGGATCTTGGCGTTGTGCCCCTTGATGTAGTAGTTGATGCCAGCGGTGTACACGCGGGTCTTGAACGTATCGGTGTTCGAAGGAATCTCAGGGTTGGATACCCACACGTTCCTGAGCTCTTCGTAGCGGAACGCGAATTCCCACGGCTTCAGCCAAGACGGAGAACTGTCAGCGAAACAGCTATCGCTCAGCTTGTAGCCCATGGACAGGTAATAGCCCTGAATGCTGAACGGCACCGCGCCGCTCTGGGCCGTCCCAGCGCCGCCCTGGGCGCCGGTGAAGTCCGTGCCGCCAGCGGCAGCGATGTCAACCACAGTGGCCGGCAGCGCACGATCGCGAATCCACTGCCATTCGCCGCGGAACCACAGGCCCTTGACGGGGCCACCGGGCTTGTAGCTGCCCCAAGCTGCGTGCCGCATGGCCTTCGTGGGCGTCAGGTTCACGCCGTTGACCGGATCGTTGATCGGGTCGCGGCGGCCGTCCTTGCCATGCCTGCCAGCCTCGAAGGAGTAGCCCAGCTCGATGCTGCCCCACGTCTCGTTCTTCCACAGAGGACGAACCATGACCGCAGCCAACACGTCCTTCTGGTCGTTGGTGTCAGCGCGGTTCATGTTGGAGTAGAAGTATCCACCAGCGGCATCGAAGGCGCCCAGCCAATACTGGAGCCTGTCATCCCACCAGAAGCCGTGCATCTGGAGCCCCAGATCGCGGTCTTCCGTGAGCTGACCGATCATGGACCGTTCTACGAATTCCAGCTCGGCGCTTGAGCGCGGGCCTTCCTCACCAATCTGCGGCCGGAACTGGCCAACGGTGAAGTCGTGGTGAGGAACCACACCGTGGTAGTTGATGTACGCGTCCTTCAGGAGGCGCGGCGCAGCGCCGGCACCTGTCTGCACCCGCTGAACGGCCCCGATCGAACCCAGGCCCGGGCCATTGGCTGCGTCAACCTCAGGGGACACATTGGGGGCAGTCTTGAACATGTTGGCATTCCCGGAATTGCCCTGATTGTCCGGGATGCCCGGGAAGCTGGTCGCTTCGCGGGCCGGGTCAATGCGCACCACGGAAGTAATGTTCTCGTGGATGTCCATGGTGAAGGTCAGCTCCGCCCGGCGAATCCGGAAACTGGAGTTGTCGCTTGCCGCGTTGGTGTCCAAGACGGCGCCGTCATTCGCCTGATCGAACATGCCATCGTTGTCATGTTGGAAGGCGTAGAACCAAACCTGCAGCAAGCCACCGATGCAAAGCTTGCCGCTCTTAGTTGTCACCGTGGCGCCTGGACCATACTTGCTGGCCATGGCCGATTCCACGGAACTCTTCGGCATAGCCGCAGACGAGCCTGCGAGCTGCCTGCGCAACTGCTCGATGTCCTTCTTGAGCTGCTCTATCTCGGCCTGCGAGGCGTCCGCTGCAACCACGACGCTGACAGGTACCACGAAAATCAGGGCCGCGAGGAGCGCTGCCACGATTCCTTGAATGCGAGCCATCATTCCCTCCCCGTAACTTCCTCAACCATCTCAAGCTCCCACAGCAGCCCGCGCCGCTGATTGACTTGAGAACTCCCGGACAAAGTTATAAGCCCCAACCAGCCAAATCCACCTTAGCCAGCAGGCTTAACCTTTCGACGGTAGCTAAGCTTTTAACAGCCGAGCACCCCCTGTCAAGTGACCAAAACGAAAAAAAAAGATTTTTTTGTTCAAGTACCCGGCCCCTCCCGCGTCCATGATATTCCCGTCATCCGAAGGCCGGTGCCGCCCTCCCCCGACAGGGATGGGCACACGGGCGGGACGCCCGTGCTGCCTTTCGTCACTTGGGCGCCAAGGCCGCCCAGCCCCAGTCGAAGTGGTCCCCGCTGTCGTCCTCGTCGGGACCAAAATCCACCACGAGCGTCAGCGTTTTCGCAGGCCCCAGTTCGAGCGCCACGGTCACGGCGGCATCCTTGCCTGTGAGCGCGGGGGATTTCCAGAGTTCCTTGCCGTCCGCCAGCACCCGCGCCAGCACGCAGCCACGGCCCTTGGTTTCCGCGTCAATCCCACACAGGCTGATGAAGCGTTGCGGCGTTCCCGGCAGGGAAAACTCCAGCTCGGAACGCGAGTGCACGCCAATGCCCCGCTCGCAGGTCAGGTCCTTTATGCGGATGCACCCGCCGTCCACGGAGGCGTCCAGCCGCGCGGGAAACTCGGAATCGAACATCGGAACGTGCACCGATTTCGCCGGCGTCTGGGCCGAGAGCCACGCCGCGCCGGAACCGGCCGCGCCAGAATGAAACAGCGCGGCCAACATGCCGTGCTCAATCTGCTTCACGCCCATGTAGCCGGTATGCAGCGTAAGCGATTTGTCGTCGAGACTGGCCACGCGCCCGCGCAGCAGGTCGCCGCTCTTCAAGCGGACGAGCACCTCCGGTCCCAGGCGCGCCTCCTCGGGGGCAACAGGCGCTGAGGCCGCAGGCGGTGCGTCCATCTCTATCATGCGCACGAACTGGCGGCTGACGGATTCAACGCCTTTGCTTTTCGTGGCCAGCAGGATTTGGTCGGGGCCCACACGCATGACCCGTTCGGCCAGCAGTTCGTCCAGCCCCGCGAAACGCACCCGGCAGCGCTTGCCGGGCTGGAGCAGCGCTCCCGGCGTGCCCAGCGTGGCCGCCACCAGTGCGGAGTAGCGGGCCAGTTCAGGCATGTTCTCGGCCTGGGCTGGAGGGAGCGGGCTGAAGGCGCCGGCAATGTCTTCACGCTTGAGTTTGAGCGGCCCGAAGGCGCTGCTGCCGACCTCAGCCACATCGCCAATGATGCTGGTCAGCGAGCCGGAGAGCAGCGAGCCGCCGCGGATGAAAACTCCGGCGGGCATGCGGCCCGGTGGCGCCTCCAGGGAGAACCGCACCACCAGGACATCCCGGGCCGAGGCCGGCGCGTCACCGATCTTCCAGGCCCCATTGTTTACCGAAACGTGCGCCTCGCGCCTCTGGCCTTTGGTTGTAAGGACATCCTCAGCCGCCCGGAGCGGGAGAAGGCCCAAACTCAGGGCGCCGCACAACAACCAGGTTCTCAGCATCATGCCTGCTCTAAACATGAGGAAGCAGCCTACACTAGAAATCCGAAATCCGAAACTCGAAATCCGATGGAAACACAAAGGGACAAAAGGCATAAACCGCGTGGCCAATGCCTGTGCCAGTTCGGCCCGATCCTCTCCCCCGTGGGGAGAGGCCGACGTAAGCGCAGCGAACGCGGGTTTAGGGGTGCCTACCCACTCCCCCAACCCCCTCCCCTGCCCTCCGGCCTGAAGGGCCTGGATGAGATGGCCCAGGGCTGGCGCGCGCAGAAAGGCTTCGCGCACGTCCCCGCTATTCAGGTAGACTTTTTTTCGTCCAGCGTTCATGCAAACCCTTAAAAGTCTGGCATACTGTGGAAGACTGCGGTTTTCTGTGGACAACTGGGAACGTGGGGAGCGTGGTGCGTGGAGCGTGGTGCGTGAAGCGTGGGGCGAGTGGCGAGGGGACATTTCTGGCGAGAACTGGGAACTTTTCCACGGGAACCACCAACTTTTTCACGGGAACTGCCAACCTTTTTCGCGAGAACTACCAACTTTCTGTCGAGAGTTGGGAACACTCTGGCTGGGGCTGTTGGAAGGGTGGCAAGCGACAGTGGGTAGCTAGGCACAACGGGCCGCGTGGCCGAAGGCCACAAGAAAGGACTGGGTCGGGCCATCTGGTGATCGGGCAAAGGAACAACGCGGCACTATGCCGTTCGTTCGCCCGATGGCCCGATGGCTCGGTTACCCGGTCTAAGGGCCTCTTGGTCACTGGCGCTAACCCACCCCGCGCTTCGCCGGGGATCACCTGCGGTCCAGTTGGCGATATCCAGTCCCAAGCCCGCTACGTAATGGTACTACGAGTTTTGGCCGCTCAAACCTGGCGTTCGCGCACGGATTTTTTGGCCATGCAAGACCTATGACAACTCCTGGCTACACAAGCTGTTATGCGAACACCGGCCTCAACGTTGCGGTGCCAGAGGATTTGATTGCAGCGCTGCAATCAAATCTTTAGGTAGATGTAAGGTATTGGCCTTGCAGGCTTTGCGCACCGTGGGTGCGTGTAAGGAAAAGGGACTGGATGGACGGAATGGACGACATGGACGGCATGGACGGGCCAGGGCGTCTCAGGATGCAGTGCCGTGTCGCCGATATCCCGCCGATATCCCCCAGTCGCCTGTCACCGAGATCGCCACCGAGATCCCTTTACCCGCCGCCTCAGGTGTGCTACGCTGGCCTTGGTTATGGGAAAGCTGAGTTGCATACGCATCATCGTCGTGCTGATCGCCGCGCTACCAGGGCAGCTTGGGTCGGCTGAAGCAGGTGATATACACGCGGCAGTCACCGCTGGCGACCTGGAGAAGGTGAAGAAGCTTCTGGCCGAGAAACCGGAACTGGCAAAGGCGGCAGACGGCCAAGGGTGAACGCCGCTGCATCTCGTCGCGCTGACGCAGCGCTGGGGCAGCGCGGTCTTGGCGGAGGGCAAGGAGGTGGTCGCGGCACGAGAGGCGATCTCGGAACTGCTGCTTGGCGCCGACGCCGCCCTGAACGTCAGAGACAAAGACGGCCTGATGCCTCTGCATTACGCGCTGGAGAGTGGCCAGCGTTGGGGCGTGGCGAGAATTCTGATCCAACACGGTGCAGACGTGACCGCGCGAGGACGGCGCGGAGAAACGCCTCTGCAGCAAGGAACTGGGAGAACTCCTCATCGAGAAAGGCGCCAAAATCGGGGCACTCAACGACAACGGGGAAACGCCGCTGGATATGGCGCTCAAGTGCAGCGGCTCCGACTCGACGCGGCAGATTCCATTCGTGAATCTTCTGCTGTCCCAAGGCGTGCCGCTGGATATCTGGGTCGCCGCAGGGACGGGCAAGGAAGAAGCGGTCGAGAGGATGGCCCGTGATGACGCAGCACTGCTGAACGCGAAAAACAAACGCCGGCGCACGCCACTGCACGTGGCCGTCTACTGTGGCCAGGTCAAAGCAGCGGCGAAACTGCTGGACATGGGCGCGGACGTGAACATCCAGGACCAGGAGGAGTCGGCGCCGCTTCATCTGGCACAGCAAAAGCCGTCCGACGAAGTGACCGGCCTTCTGCTTTCACGCGGCGCGGACGTCAACGCTCGCACCAAGGATGGATGGACGCCGCTACTGTACGCGTGCTTCTACGACTGCAGAACCAGCCGCATCGAACTACTTCTGAGACACGGCGCAGAGGTGCGAACGCAGAGCAGGAACGGTGAGACGGCGCTCCACATCGCGGCCAGCAAAGGCCTGCTCGAAGTGGCACAGGCATTCATCGCCAAGGGCGCCGACGTGAATGCCGGGATGATAAACGGGGGGCTGACACCGCTTCACCTCGCCGCGCTGCACGGCCACAAGACGGTGGCCGAACTCCTCGTTGCTCAAGGCGCGGACGTGAAAGGCCAGGCCGGAACAGCCACGCCGCTGCATTGCGCGGCATCGGGCGGCAATGTTGAGATCGCGAAGCTGTTGCTGGAAAAGGGCGCGAGCGTAAAAGCAAAGCAGATCTACGGCGATTCGCCCTTGTATGAGGCCGTGATATGGGGGAAGAATGAAATGGCGGAGTTTCTGATCGCGAGCGGCTCTGACGTGAACGCCAAAGGCAATGATGGTGCCGCGCTGCACGCGGCCGCGGCGAGAGGGCGCGTGGAGTTGGCAACGCTGCTGTTGAAACACGGCGCAGATGTGAACCTGGTCAATGATGCAGGGAAGACACCCGTTGACGTGGCTCCGCTGGACAGGAAGGATATCATCGAGTTGCTGCGGCAGCACGGGGGCAAGAGCGCCAAAGAATAGAGACAGTTGGCTGTACCGGCTCCGCTAACTAGTTCCTGGGAAATCGGGGGACACAATTCCCAATTCCCGACCTTTCGCCCTTACGCCCCTGCTGTCGGGGGAATCTGGATTGTGTCCCCCGATTTCGCACAGGCGCCTCTTGCATTTTGAATTTTGCATTTTTAATTCTGCATTATCTTCGCGGTGTAAGAGCTTTGAGAAAGGGTGCGAACAGCAAAGTGAAAACCAATACAGTTCTCCTCTCCGCACTGTGGGTCCTGCCCTGTCTTTCGGCCTTGGCTGGGGAGGGCGGACCGCAGGCCGGGGCAGGGACCGAGCCGTCTCAGGCAGAGGCGCAGAGGCGGAAAGACGCAGATGATCTAAAGAAGTTATCCTCTGCGGTCTCTGCGTCTCCGCGTGAGACAGTTGTCGGCTGGCGCTATGACGGCAGCGGGCAGTTCGCTGCCGCGGAACCGGTGACGGAATGGTCGGCGAAGGCCAATGTCCTGTGGTCCATAAAGGCCGGGCCAGGCAACTCATCGCCCATCGCGGTGGGCGGGAAAGTGCTGCTCGCCGTCGAGCCGGACCTGTTCATCTGCCTGGACGCCGCCAACGGCAAGGAGTGCTGGCGGAAGACGCACAAGTTCTCGGACTTGCCGGCCGAACTGCACGCCAAGGACCCGGAGCTTCCCTCACAGGCCGGCTACGCCACCCCGACGCCGGTATCCGACGGGCACTGGGTCTACGCCTGTTTCGGCAGCGGCATTGCCGCCTGCTATGACCTGGAAGGCAAGCGCCGCTGGATCGTCTGGCTGGATGTTGAGCAGACGACCGGCTACGGACGCACTGCCTCGCCGGTCCTGGTGGGAGAGAGGCTTCTGCTGCACCTCGGTCCCTTGGTCTGCCTGGACGCCGCGACAGGCAAGCGGATGTGGCAGAACGAGCAGGCGCAGGCAACTTACGGCACGCCCGCGGCCACGTGCATAGGCGGAGTGGACATCGTGGTGACGCCCCGGGGCGACATTGTCCGCATCTCAGACGGCAGGATTCTGGCCGACGGCGTGGCGGCGGCGTCCTACGTCTCCCCTGTCATCGCCGGCGGCGTCGCGTACTTTATCGCCAACGCGGCTACGGCCATCCAGTTGCCGGACAAGATCACTGAGAAGGTCGAGGCCAAGGAGCTCTGGTGCGAAGAGATAGAGGGGGACTTCTTCGCCTCACCGGTCATTCACGAGGGACTGATTTACATCGCCAACGCGGACGCCGTTTACCACGTCCTGGATGCCAAGACTGGAAAGACGGTCCTGAAAGAGGCGCTGAAGCTGCCACCTGCAGGCCAACACAGTGCGACGGTGCTGGTCTACCCCAGTCTGGCATTGGCCGGCAAGCACCTGTTCGTGGGCAACAACGCCGGGGATACGGCGGTGCTAAAACCCGGCCCGAAGCTTGAGGAGGTCAAGCTGAACTCCTTGAGCCAGGGATGCGGGGCGAGCTACGCTTTCGCCGGCAGTTCCATCTTCATCCGGGGCGGGCAGTGGCTGTACTGCATCAGAAGAACTGAGTGATCTGGTGATTGGGTCATCGGGTCAAGTAACGGCAACGGCAGATTATCAGTTCGCTCGATGGCTCGATCACCTGATGGCCCGATTCGTTTCGCCCTTTGGCATCCGAACGGATTGTGGTATAGTACGGGTGCTTGAAATCCTGGCTTTTCCTGCCTCCGGTTCCCGGCTTTAGGCTTTGGGCCTTGGGCTTCGGGTGTGCACGGCGAGGAGGTAAAGCCCAAAGGCGGAGTACTGAGTACTGAGTTCGTTGAACCGCTGGCGCTCAGTACTCAGTACTTCGGCACTCAGTACTCCTTTGAGCGCAGTTTCAGAGAGAGGAAGCGTTCGTGCCAAGGAAGCGGGTAGCAGCACCGATTGTCCTGCCCAGTTCCATGTGGGCGGCTGTATACCGTGGGAAGGGGAAGGTTCGCGTCGAGAAGCTGCCCGTGCCGGAGGTGGGGCCAGGTGAGGCGCTGGTCCGCGTGGACACGTGCGGTGTCTGCGCCACGGATTTGAAGAAGGTGGAACACGAGCTGGTTCCGCCGCCGCGCGTGTTCGGGCATGAAACCGCGGGGACGATTGCCGCACTGGGCAGTGGGGTGAGGGGATGGCGGGTTGGCGAGCGCGTGGCGGTTCTCCATCACATTCCGTGCCGCCTATGCTTCTACTGCCGGCACGGCGATTATGCGCAGTGCGCGGAGTACCAGAAGACAGGCACAACGGCGGGCTTCGCGCCGGCCGGCGGCGGCTTCGCGGAATACGTTCGCGTCCTGCCGTGGATCGTGTACCGCGGGATGGTGCGTGTGCCCTCTCACGTGCTGCTGGAAGAGGCCAGCTTCATCGAGCCCGTCAACACTTGCCTCAAGGGCATCGCGCGCCTGAAGCTTATGCGCGGCGAAGAGGTGCTGGTCTTCGGCCAAGGGGCCATTGGCCTTATATTCACGCAATTGGCTTGGCGAAACGGAGCGCGAGTCACCGGGTTGGACCTGCTTGAGCCGCGGCGGAAGCTGGCGCTGAAGCTTGGTGCCAGGGCCACGGAAGACCCCCGCAGCAAGTCCTGCGAGAGGCATATGCTGAAATTAGCGCGCGGGCGCGGCGCAGACGCGGCAATTCTGGCCGTGCCTTCCCAGGAAGCGCTGGACCAGGCCATCCGCTGGGTTCGCCCCGGCGGCCGGATTCTGCTATTTGCGCACACCCGCAGGGGCGAGAGGGCGTCGTTCGATGCGGGGGCCGTCACGGTCGAGGACAAAACGCTCATCGGCTGTTACAGCTCCGACATAGAATTTCAGGCCCTGGCCGCCGGGCTGGTTTTCTCCAGGCGCGTGCGTGTTAAACCGTTGATCAGCAATCGCTTCCCACTGTCCCAAGTGGCGGAAGCGTTCGAGCTGGCGCTGCACCCCAGCGCGCGTTCTCTCAAGATCCTGGTGAAGCCATGATGCTGCCTAACACCATGCGCGCGGCGATTCTGTACGGGAAGGAGGATATCCGTGTCGAGCGCATTGCCGTGCCGGCGCCCGGGCCCGGCGAGCTGCTCTTGAAGGTCGAGGCGGCCTTGACGTGCGGGACGGACCTGAAGGTCTTCCGCCGCGGATACCACGCGGCCATGATCCGGCCGCCCAGCGTCTTCGGGCACGAAATGGCAGGGACTGTCGCCGCTTGCGGCGAGCACTCCGGACGGGGCCTGCGCTTCCCGCCCGGGACCCGCGTGGTAGTGGCGAATTCCGCCCCCTGCGGAGTGTGCTATACTTGCCGGCGCGGCCAGGAGAACCTGTGCGAGGACCTGCAGTTCCTTAATGGCGCGTATGCCGAGTACCTTCATGTGCCCGCGCGCTTTGTCGAGAGGAATACGTACCGCATCGCCGACCATTTGAGTCCTGCGGTGGCGGCCATGGCCGAGCCGCTCGCGTGCGTGGTGCATGGCCTCGACGAGACCGCTCCGCGTTCCGGCGATACGGTCGCCGTGCTGGGCTTGGGACCGATTGGCCTGATGTTCGTTGCGCTCCTGAAGGCCCGCGGCATAACAGCGGTGGGCCTTGGCCGCCAGACTCCGCGCCTCGAAGCCGCCTTGGCGCTGGGCGCGGATGCGGTCTTGGAAGTGGACGCGGCTGGGCAATGGCAGGCCGAGTTGCGCCGCCGCTATCCGCGGCTGGATGTAGTGATCGAAGCCACGGGCAAGCCCGAAGTCTGGGAGCAGGCGCTGGCGCTGGTCCGCAAGGGCGGCAGCGTGAACCTGTTCGGAGGCTGCCCCGCGGGGACGAAGATAAACGTGGACACGGACCGCCTGCACTATGACCAGATCACAGTGAAGTCTTCATTCCATCACCGCCCTGCGGCCTTCCGCGCGGCACTGAGCGCGCTGGAGCAGGGCCAAGTCCCGCCCGGGCCGTTCATTGGCGACGAGAAGCCCTTGGAGGAACTGCCCTGCCTGTTCCGCGAAATGCTCCACAGCAACCGCACGGTGAAGACGCACATACGGCCGTGAGCGTGGTGGGCGGTGGGTAGTGGGTGGTTCGCCACGCACTATCCACTATCCACTATCCGCTATGCGCTATCCGCGGTTCATTCTTGCTGGGTCTTCGGGTCCGGAGTGCTCGCCCTAAACGTGCGCGCTGTTTCGTGGGGCTGTGCTTCGGTCACCACAGGCGGCACTACTTCGGCCTCCGGCCCCGGCGCGGGTTGGTCCACGGCTTCGGCTTGAGGCGCCTGGACAAGCTCGCCTTCGGTGAACGCGTCGGAGCGCAACGTTCCGTGGCGATGGCTGACGATGAGTGCCCGCACCACGGCGGGATCGTAATCCTTGCCCGCAGCCTGGTCCAACTGGGTCAAAGCCGTCTTCACCTGCGCCGCTCCGGGTTCACCCGCCGGCTCTGCCTGCCCCGGCGGCAGCAGCAGTTTGTCGAACTTGCTGGCCACGGCCACGATGCTGCCGAGCAGCGGGATCGAATCGCCCTTTAGCTGCTTGGGGATGCCGCTTCCGTCGAAGTGTTCGTGATGCGCCATGATGGCCGGCGCCACGTCTTCCAGGCCCGGCACGCCCA
>Ga0209777_10005432_pt1 | contig 14681 bp, 11 predicted proteins | sample FrelakmetHBP12HB_FD_187147 | JGI IMG/M metagenome (GOLD analysis project Ga0209777, IMG submission 187147) | Freshwater lake sediment microbial communities from the University of Notre Dame, USA, for methane emissions studies -HBP12 HB (SPAdes)... | ecosystem: Environmental > Aquatic >... | reverse complement strand
GTGGCTCACGAGGATGCCCACACCAGTGAAGGCGCGCAGTGCCTCTTCGACTTGGCGGCGAGCCTTCTCGTCGAGATGGTTGGTCGGCTCGTCGATCGCTAGCAGGTCCGGGGCTTGCCAGAGGGCGACGGCGAGCTGGGCCCGTTTGCGCTCGCCGTGGCTGAGCGATTGCCAGCGCACAGGCCAGTCATCGCCGATGCCCAGGCGACGGCGCAACACGATCGGCTCGGCAGAGTAGTCCTCAGCGAATTCTTCGAAGTGTGCGGGGGCATCGTCGGTTCGCTGGGGGCAATACAGCGCGACCTCGTTGCCGCGCACGACGCCTCGAGTCGGTACGAGCAGGCCGCTGGCCAGCTGCAGCACGGTGCTCTTGCCGACGCCGTTCGCACCGACAACGCCGGTCCAGCCGAGGGGAAAGTGAGCAGATAGGTCGCAGACGATTTCAAGTGGCGAGCCATCGTAGGCGAAGCTGACATGATCGAATGTGAGTGCCATGGTGTTCTCCTGCAGGGCGACCGACTGGGACGGCTGCGGTTCGGACGTCGCCACGCTCGTGCACGGCGTACTCAGAAGGAAAGGCACGAGCTGGAGTCGACTCCGACGGAGGCGCAGCTGCGATCAGCGCGAGGCGATGGCCTCGGTGATCGCGGATGGCTTTGTCAGTCTCAGAGCCTCATCAAGTGGGGTTGTCGCCTGCAGGAAACAACGTTCGCCGGTCTTAGCGGCAGGGTGATGATACAGCGAACGAGTGGCCAATCCCATGCCTGCGGCGCAGTGGTCGCTGTCGTGCCGGCTACGTCCTGGCGAACACCAAGTCGGCAATCAGGGTCGCCGCCTCCTCCTGCATTGCCGGAATGGCGTGCGAGTAGGTGTCCAGGGTGATCGAGACGGTGGCATGCCCGAGGCGCTCACTGACCACCTTGGGATGGATGCCAGCCCGTAGCGCCAGCGTGGCATGTGTGTGCCGGAGATCGTGCAGCCTGATCTCGGGCAGCAGGGCGCGCTTCACTGCCTGCCGGAAGAAACGACTGACAACTTCAGGGTGGTAGAGAGTGCCGTCTTCCTTGGCAAAGACATAGCCTGACTCGCTCCAGGCACAGTCCCACACCCGCTGCTCTGCCAGCTGTCTGGCCGCCTGTGCTTTCAGCACTTCGACCGTTCCCGGATCGAGAGCGACGACCCTGCGGCCGCGGGCGGTCTTGGGTTCGGAGAGAACGACCTCCCTGCCATTCGGGATGAGCGCCCGTCTCACAGAGAGAGATGCCGCCTCGAGGTCGACGTCTTCCCATCTCAATCCCAAGGCTTCACCTCTTCTCATGCCGGTCATGGCCAAGAGGTGCCAGAGACCATGCAGGCGATCGTCCTGGGTTGACACAAGAAAGGCCGCCAGCTGGGCACCGCTCCAGGTCTTCATCTCGTGGCCAGAACCGGCCACCCTCGGTGGATCGGCAGCCTCGATGGGATTGCGCGTCAGTCGTCCCCAGCGAACGGCATCCTTCAAGGCCCGATGCAAGACGGCGTGCACGTGGCGGATGGAAAGGGCCGAAAGCCCTGTCTTGCCATTGCGCTTGCCATTCTGGGCGAGCTTGGCATACAGGGCGTTGATCGTCGCTCCGGAGAGCTTCTCCAGCTTCACGGAGCCAATGTGTGGACAGATGTGGCACTCCACGTGCTGTACATAGCTTCTGTAGGTCGTCGGTCTGATCGTCGCCTCGATCGAAGGCAGCCACTCCTTGAGCAGGTACTCGCGCACAGTGAGCTTGGTCGGCGTCACATAGCTGTGTTCTGCGACGGTCACGAGCACCTTGCTCATCGCCGCCTGGGCCTCCTTGCGGGTCTTGAAGCCGGCCTTGGTCTCGCGGCGACGCTCCTCGGCTTCTAGAAGTCTGCCGCCACAGGAGGGACAGCTCTCCTTGAGCTTGCGCTCGACCCAGAAACGTTTGCCGCAGCTCTGGCAGCGCTGCGCCTGCGCCATACCGACATCGACGATGTACTCGAAACTGCTCCTGCCTCTGCTTCTGATGTGACCTTGCATAGCGCTCCTCTCACGCTCGCCCTAGGTCACAACACTATTGCTCTCCTGGAGACCTCCAGCGGCTCTGACGAGGGCACCGAAAGCGCGGGATCGAGCGTGCGGAGGCACCACTGTGGTGCGTCTGATCGGCAGCTGCTCAGCGCAGACGGCCCTGTGCGACAGCAAAGTGGTCTCAGGTGTCGCGGCGCTGATGTGGCAACTCGGCCGCCCCACGTGGGAGCGCAATCGCAGACGATGTATGCTGCCTGGCAAGGGGTCACGACGGGTCATCTCACGGGGACGCCGGCGGTTGGCTACCCATGACTCACCCGCATCGAGAGGAGGCAGCTCCATGAAGCTCCGAGCGCTTCGTTGTCTGTTCATCATCGCGTGTACCACCATGACGCTCGCGGGCTGCGGTTCGAGTTCATCCGGCCCATCTGGTTCGGTGTCAATAGCCAAGTCGAAGATCGCCGCCGGAGCCAGTTTCAGTCTGGCCCTGAAGAGCGACGGTAGCCTCTGGGCCTGGGGCGACAACGGCGACGGCGATCTCGGCCTGGGCGACAGCGCGCAGAGGAACAGCCCCACCCGCGTGGGCAGCGCCAACGACTGGGCGGCCATCTGCTGCGGCGCCGTCCACAGCCTGGCCCTGAAGAGCGACGGCAGCCTCTGGGCCTGGGGGGACAACGACTCCGGCCAGCTCGGCCTCGGCGACACCACTCGGAGGCTCACTCCCACCCGCGTCGGGGTGGCCAACGACTGGGCGGCCGTCGCCTGCGGCGCGTTTGACGGCCTGGCCCTGAAGAGCGACGGCAGCCTCTGGGCCTGGGGTGACAACGCCTACGGCGATCTCGGCCTGGGTGACCTCACGCAGAGGAACAGCCCCACCCGCGTGGGCAGCGTCAACGACTGGGCGGCCGTCGCCTGCGGTGCCGCTCACAGCCTTGCCCTGAAGAAGGATGGTAGCCTCTGGGCCTGGGGGTTCAACGCCCTCGGCCAGCTCGGCCTCGGCGACACCAAGAACAGACTCACCCCTACCCAGGTCGGTACCGCCAACGACTGGGCGGCCGTCGCCTGCGGGGACGTTCACAGTCTGGCCCTGAAGAGCGACGGCAGCCTCTGGGCCTGGGGGGACAACAAGTTCGGCCAGCTCGGCCTCGGAGACAACACGCAGAGGAACAGTCCCACCCGCGTCGGTATGGCCAACGACTGGGCGGCCGTCGCCAGCTTGGGCGATCACAGCCTGGCCCTGAGGAAGGACGGCAGCCTCTGTGCCTGGGGCGACAACGCCTACGGCGATCTCGGCCTGGGCGATCTCACGCAGAGGAACAGCCCCACCCGCGTGGGCGACGCCAACGACTGGGTGGCCGTCGCCTGCGGCGGTGATCACAGCCTGGCCCTGAAGAAGGACGGCAGCCTCTGGACCTGGGGCATGAACCAGATGGGCCAGCTCGGCCTGGGCGATACCACGGACCGACACGTGCCGACCGGGGTCACGGCCTGGTCGAAGTGAGCCGCCGCCGCTGAGCCTATCTGCCGATGCAAGCTCAGCCGCCAACGTCGCAATCACGCCGTCTGACAGTGGTAGCATCACGGCTAGAGTGTCCGACTCGCCCGCCGCATACGCCTGCCACGGGACGCGAGATCGCCTTGGCTGAAGGGGGAGCGTCATGAAACGGCATCGGGCAATCGTAAGCAGCACTTTGGCGGTGCTGCTGCTAACAGCAGTGCTCACAGGGCTCTTGGCAGCAGGCGCGCTGGGGGCGACCAAGCCCACGGTCAGGCTGCAGGCGACGACAAGCACCGTCAAGGTGGGCCACGTGCTCCACTTGACGGGCACGGTGCGCAACACCAAGGCCAGCGCCACGTCGGTGCTGATCTACGAGATGGTCGGCACGCACTGGCAGCGCATCGCCACGGCGAAGCTCTCGGCCAAGCACACCTTTGCGGCCACGGTGACCCCTGAAGAGCAGGGCACGCTCGACCTGCGCGCGGTCTACAGGTTCAAGATGAGCACCGCCACAGCCGTGGTGCTCAGCAACACTGTTGCGATCACCGTCAAACCGGCGCCCGGCGACTGGGTGGCCGTCGCCTGCGGGAGCGGGCAGAGCCTGGCTCTGAAGACGGACGGCAGCCTCTGGGCCTGGGGTGACAACCACTTCGGCCAGCTCGGCCTCGGCGACACCAAGAACAGACTCACTCCCAGGCAGGTCGGCAGCGCCAACAACTGGGCGGCCGTTGCTTGCGGCGACTATCACACCGTAGCCCTGAAGCGCGACGGCACTCTCTGGACCTGGGGCGCCAACGACTCCGGCCAGCTCGGTCTGGGCTCCGCCGACAGTAAGGCCCATCCCACCCCCACGCAGGTCGGCAGCGCCAGCGACTGGGTCGCCGTCGCCGGCGGCTACCGTGGCAGCCTGGCCCTGAAGAGTGACGGCAGCCTCTGGGTGTGGGGGTACAACGAGGACGGTGAGCTCGGTCTCGGCGACACCACCGAGAGGCACAGCCCCACCCAGGTCGGTGTGGCCAACGACTGGGCGATCATCGCCGGCCGGAGCGTTGACAGCATGGCCCTGAAGAGCGACGGCACTCTCTGGGCCTGGGGCGTCAACATGATAGGCGACCTCGGCCTGGGCGACACCAGCAACAGGCTCAGCCCCACTGAGGTGGGCAGTGCCAACGACTGGGCGGCCGTCGCCTGCGGTCTCAACCACACCCTGGCCCTGAAGACGGACGGCAGCCTCTGGGCCTGGGGTGACAACACCTTCGGCCAGCTCGGGCTTAGCCATACTGCCATCAGCTATACCCCGGCCGAGGTCGGCAGCGCCAACGACTGGGCGGCCGTCTCTTGCGGCCACTTCTACAGCCTGGCTCTGAAGCGCGACGGCACTCTCTGGGCCTGGGGCAACAACATGCTCGGCCATCTCGGCCTCGGCTCTGCCGACACCAAGGCACATCCCACCCCGACCCGCGTCGGTAGCGCCAGCGACTGGGCGACCGTCGTCTGCGGGGACTCTTCCAGTCTGGCCCTGAAGACTGACGGCAGCCTCTGGGCCTGGGGCGGCAACTCCTACGGCCAGCTTGGCCTCGGCGACACCACCAACAGACACGTCCCCACCTTGATCACGGGCCGGCCGCGGTGAGCGCGTAGAGTCGCGCTGACGTGGCGTCGGCTTTGCGCTGGCCAGGTTCGCTTTGTGCGGCAGCTTCCGAGGGCTCACAGGTCAACAAGACCTCCAGCAGGTCCGCGACCGTGGACCTGCCCCCGGACCAAGACCTTTCGGCCAGTCTGGCCAGGGCTGTTCCTCAAAGACTTCGCGCCGCCCCCACTCACACGAGAACGGTTCTCGCCCTGCCATAAGGAGTGAACCAGTGAATGGGGACAGGTCACTTCCTCGTGCGCGAGCCGGTCAGCTTCCGTCGCCGACTCTGCCACCGTGCGATCGCAGGCCGCACCCTTGAGCAGCCGCACGCCGGGCGCGGCGACCCTGTCCGGGAGGCCGACTGCTACGGGTGATCGTCACCCCATAGACCATTGTCCGACTCCTCAGTGCAGACCCGACTCGGTCTTCGCGATCAGCGTGCCGTTCTGGAAGGTCAGGGTCATGCTGCTGCCGTCCTTGTTCCGCAACACGATGCGCGTCACCTGGGCGGGGTCGCTGCTGATGCCGTTCCCGAGCTGGCCGCCCCTGCCGACGATCTCGCCCACCTGCACGTAGCTCAGGCCAAGCCGGAGTTCCTGGTACTCGGCGAACGTGTAGCTGGTTGCGTGGTGCCCTGAGTTCGCGCAGCCGTGCCCCACCAAGGCTACGACCAGCATGACCAGGACAAGCGCCAGGACCGTGGTCGTGAGCGCCTTCTTGGGCTCTCCCGGCCGGTTGAGTCGCTGGTCGCGAGCCGTCATCGTCCCTCCCATGATCCACAGAGGCGCGGCCTTCGCGGGGGAAAGCGCAACACCCAGCAACACCGTAGCACCACTTAACGTACGGCACGCGTCCGGCACTGACCTAGACGTGGCAACGGGGGCGGCTGTCTACCCGAGCGCACTCACCAGCGTACCCTCCTCCACTGCCTACTCAAGTATGCAGCATGTGTCTCGTGGTTCTGGACGCACTGCGTCTTTCCGCCGATGCAGGTTCGACCGGCGAGGTCTCGGGCACACTGTTTGGTAGTGGCAGAAGATGACTAGTGCCTCCCACTCGCCCGCGACACATGCTTGCCGCTGACCGTGGATTGCCTGTGGTGAAAGGGGAGCGCCATGCAACGCTATCGGACAGTCCTGGGCATCGTGCTGGTGGCGCTGGTCCTGGCGGCCCTGCTGGCAGCCGCCGCTCTGGGCACAGCCAAGCCCTCGGTCAGCCTGGCGACAGCGGCGACCACCGCCAAGGTGGGCAGTATGCTCCGCTTGACGGGGACGGTGCATAACACGAGGGACGGTTCCACATCGGTGCTGATCTGCGAGAAGGTCGGCACGCAGTGGCAGACCATCACGGCGGCGAAGCTGTCCGTGAAGCACACCTTCGCGGCGCAGGTGGCCCCCCAAGAGCAGGGCCTGCTAGACCTGCGCGCGGCTTACAGGTACAGGGCTGGCAGAGACACAGTCGAAGATCACAGCAACGTCGTCGTGATCACTGTCGCACCTTCGCCCGGCGACTGAGCGGCCGTCGCCTGCCGGGTGAGGGGTGCATTTGTCCCATGTCACACCGCCTTCCCTCAGCTGCGCGGCACTGCCGCTCCGACAAGCGCGTCGAAAGTCTGTGAACCCCCCAGGGGTTGCGGGACTCGTGCAAGCTGCCCAGTAGCCATGGGGCCGTGGAGTGGGGTCTCTCGATCGAGACACACGCCGCTGTAGGTGGTAGAAAGAGCAGAGTGGGAGAAGCCGCCAGCCTGCGCGCCTGGCAGCGCGGGCGTGGGACGGGAAAGGAGGAGCCATGCCCGTCTACGAGTATCGGTGTCGGGGGTGCGGGAAGCGCTTCGAGGTCACCGCTCATCTCGCGGAGCGCGACAAGCTTGCCGTCTGTCCCAAGTGCCACAGCAAGAAGGTCGAGGTCGTCATCAGCTCGTTCACCTGTGCGCCGCCGCGCAAGTACTGAGAGCTGAGGGATTCGGCCAACGCGCCCTCGCGGGCCGCCTTGACTCGCGCCCCTGAAACCGGTCCACCTTGAAGTTGCTGTCCTTCTGGCTGTTCCGTGGTCGACGCTTCGCCGGCACGGAACAGATAGCGCCAGTGCAGGGCGCCCTTCCGTTCGCCAGACACCACACGGGAACCTCCAGCGGTGTCCACGCTTATTGTGCGAAATCACGGTTGCCGTCACTGACCCTGGCGGGGTTCATGGACTATCATGACTAGTGGAGCAAGGAATGGGTCAGGTCACAACCATGGTGAATGAACCACGATCGCTGAAATGCTTCGTAGCCTCAGCGTTCGGGCGGCCTGATGTTGACGACATCTACCATCAGGCCATCCTTCCCGTACTGATTTCGTTGGGGATTGAACCCCTGCGCCTCGATCGGGTCGTCTTCAACGACGACATCGATGAGCAGATGCTGGCCTGCATCGACCAGTGCGACTTCTGCATTGCCGACCTAACCTACTCGCGACCCTCGGTCTACTTTGAGGCCGGTCACGTTAGTGGACTTGGCAAGCCCGTGATCTACATGGCAAGGAGTGACCATCTCAGGGCTAAGGCAGAAGACGTAGAAGGCGCCCGGCGGGTCCATTTCGACCTGCGGATGAAGAACATCCTGAATTGGACCGCGCCGAACAAGACTCTCAGGAAGAACCTCGCTTCTCGAATCCGTGTGGAGAGCCGGCCCATCGTGAGGAGACTAGAGGTCGAAGCCTCCTCTCGAGCAGCGGCGAAGGGCTACGCGAGAAGCTCGGCGGAGCAGAAACTTGCCCATTTTGATAAGAGGGTGCGCAGCATGCTTGGCCGTGAGGGCTACCGGGAGATTAGAGTACCTCACCCGCCCCCGGGCTTCATCGCTATCGGATGGAAGAAGAGTGAGGCCGGATCTTGGCTGGTGGCGGCTTTCGCCCAACCATCTTTCACGAAGAACGATCTGATTCTGATCCAGTCTGGACCCGAGCTCGCAGGAATGGCGGACGCGCTCCGTCAGGCGCAGTTTGAAAGCGTCGACCGCTCCCACGGCTGGGCAGTGGGCGAGGACGGCACCATCCTGGCCACCAAGGATGGCGGCACCCACTGGAGCTCCCAGAGCTCGGGGACGACCAGCACACTGCGGGGCGTGAAGTTCGTTGATGCGCTGCACGGCTGGGCGGTAGGCGACACCGGCACCATCCTGGCTACCAAGGACGGCGGTGCCCACTGGAGCGCGCAGCGCGCGCGGACGACGAACCTCCTCGCCAGCGTAGACTTCGTCGACCACTCCCACGGCTGGGCGGTAGGCGACACCGGCACCATGCTGGCTACCAAGGACGGCGGCGCCCACTGGGGCGCGCAGAGTTCTGGCACGAGCGACGTCCTCTTCGCAGTCAGTTTCGTCGACGCCTCGCATGGCTGGGTGGCGGGCCGAGCCGGTACCGTCTTGGCCACCACGGACGGTGGTGCCCACTGGAGCGCACAGCGCTCACGGACGACCAGCGATCTTGTGAACGTCAGGTTCGTTGACGTCGCGCACGGCTGGGCGGTGGGTGACACCGGCACCATCCTGGCTACCAAGGACGGCGGCGCCCACTGGAGAAAGCAGAGGTCCGGTACGCAGGCCGCCCTCTCCGCCGTCGCCTTCGTCAACGCCCGTCACGGCTGGGCAGTGGGCAGCTATGGCACGATTCTTGCGACCAGTGACGGCGGCGGCACTTGGACACAGCAGGACTCAGGCACGACGCAGTGGCTTGCCTGCGTCTCCTTCGCCGACGCCAGCTGCGGCTGGGCGGTGGGCGACGGCGGCACCATCCTGGCCACACAAGGCGACGTCCTCGACTGGAGCGCGCAGAGCTCAGGGACGACCAGCTTCCTGGTGAGCGCAGACCTAAGGGCTGAAAGGATGATGGGCTTCGACGTCCTCTGCATCTCTCTAAGACGTACCCCGCAGGCGCGCGTTTTGGAAGCATGCCCCAGCTTCGCCGTATTCGAGACCAACTCAGTCTACTGCCGCGCTCCTTCCAGGTATCACGAAGAGAGGATGGCGTTGCACGTCCTGTGCCCCAGGTCTTTTGAAGACTTCGATCGGCTGCTCGAGCAGCACCTTGAGAAGTTGAGCTTGACGCGATCGGGGCTAGCCTAGTCCCTCGAAACGGAGCGCACGCTTGAGGGTGCGTCTATTGCGTATCACGCCACTTTCCGCGGCATGGGCAGGCCGATCTGACAGGCCGGAAGCTGCGATTCGCGTGGATGGCCTGCAGCTGTGAAACCGGTCCATCCTGAATGTGTAGCCCTGCTGGCTGGTCTGGGGTCGGCACTTCGCCGGCGCGGAAGGAACAAGCCAGCAAAAGGCGCCTTTCCGCTCGCCAGACAGCACACGCGAACCTCCAGCAGCGTCGCCCGGGGGAGCACTCACAAGGCCGCAAGCTCGACCGGCACCGAGCTGGGAGTACGGGGGAGTCTAGTAGCTCGGCGTCACCACGTAGGTGATGGTGTCTGTGTAGGTACCGGCAGGCACCGCCCAGTCGACCTGCACCTGGTTGGTGAGCACCAGCGTGTCGGGTGTGGCACCGGTGGGGCCGGTGGTCGTGAGGAAGGTGGCCGCCGAGGCCGGATAGCCTACCCACTGGTTACTCGCAAGCCCAGAGGCCAGTGTGGCGCCGTTGCTGCCGGCGCTCGTCAGGGTGGCCGAAGCCCCGAAGCCGCTAGCCGGGAACGTCCCGACACCACTTGCGGGTCCCGCCGAGACAGCGGGGATGGTGTAGGCGGGGTTGGTCCGGGAGAGGCCGCTGTCCGACGCAGACAGCGTGTAGCCGCTGCTGGCGTTGGTCTGCACGGTCAGGGTGACCGCCTGGCTCATGTTGTTGGCTGAGCCGGTCGGGTCGAGGGCAAAGGACACAGAGAGCGTGTCGTTGGTGAAAGTCAGCGTTTGGGCCAGACTGACCGTGACGCTGGTCTGAGAGGAGCCGAAGGCCACCGACGGCGAGGTGCCCGAGTCGATCGTCGAGGGCGTGCTCGTGCAAGTGGTGATCGCTGAGGTGTGGGAGCCGGCGCTGGCGGTGTTCGTGAGGCCCGTGAACGAAAGGTAGATGGGGATGTTGGCGGCCACGCTCACGGCGGTGGTGATGGTGTAGGTGATGGTGTTGCTGGCCAGGGCGACCGTGCCAGCGCCGAGGCCGTAGACGGTGCCCACGGCGATGGTGCCCGCCGTACCGTTGGGCACCGTCAGGGTGACACTCTTGACGCTTCCCGAGGTCGCCGTCTTGAAGGAGAAGCTGTAGGTGACACTGGTCTTGCCGGTCTGCGAGTTGCTGACCGACCAGCTCACGTTGGTCAGCGTGCCGGCGAGCGCCGGAGAAGCGCGGAGCGTGAGGAGTACGAGGAGCACCAGTACCTCTGCTAGGAACAGACGCACACGGCACTTGCCTGTTGGCCGTGAACCCATGACCCCTCCGGGTCTGCGAGATGCGTCGTGTTCTTGTGGGCTCGTCACTTCTATATATCGACAGTTGAGGGCCCAGAGATGACTTTCTGCGCGCAGTTGGGCAGCGTTGCCAGAGCTGACCTCGCCCACCTGTCGCCCACCGCCTGGCGGTCGTTAAGTGTGCCCAGGCGGCGGTCGATACTCCTTGGTGAGGGCAGGCGGTGTGCCGCTGCCACGGAATGACACAAGCGCAGCCTCGGCTGAGACCAGAAGGACCTCAGGAGGCTGGCGGTCATGACGGCAGCGGCCAGAGCGGGACCCGGGAGGCGGTCGCACCTGCCTCACGCCAGACTGCCGGACGGTCGCACCCGGGGAGGCACGAATGAGATGCGCCATCTTCTCCACGTAGCGTGCCTCACAGAAGGACAGCTTCGGGCTCGTCTCCCGCTTGATGCCGCTAGGCGGCTGTCAGACTGACAGCCGCCTGCCGCCCTCCTCTCTGGCCTTCCACGAACTGACCGGACCCCATTCATCGGTCCACCCTGAAGTAGTGGCCCTTCCGTCTGTTCCGCGATCGGCACTTCGCCGGCGCGCAGAGTAGAAGACCAGCACGGGGCGCACGTCTGCCGGCCGGACACCTGTGGGGTTCAGAAACTTCGTCACACGCTTGGTCTGAGCGTGAAGGGCACAGAAACTCTGGTCTGACCTGGCCCCATTCAGTGCTCCACTTCCGGTGATAGTGCGAGCGCTGAGTGGGCAACAAGAAGGCTGGCACAGGTCGGCGGAACCTCGCGCAACATCCACGCGTACTGTGCGAGGCCACGCTCTCCGCGACCGTGCTGTGCTGGTCGGCCTGTGGGGTACAGAAACTCCCGCTCAATTCATGCCGCGTGCTCAAAGTCGCATATCAGCCCGCCAAGCATGCCCTTCCGTCGTGCTGACCGGACCCCATTCAACGGTCCATTTGCTCCGTTGCTGCGTGGGTGATCCAGGTGTGATGTACGATATAGCGCCCTGGCTCACCAGATCCTGCCGTACATGCCGCCGCCTACCAGCGAGGGCTCGTCTTCCTGCGGCACCCAGTTGTCGTAGTCGAAGCTGGTCATGTTCACCAACAGGTAGCCCAACGCGTCCAAGGGGTGGGAGAAGATCGCGTGCTCGGTGTCATAGATCTCGGGGTGGCCCTTCAGCGTGAGGGGTGCGCCTATTCTGATCGGCGCGGACGCACTGCCGCTCGCATAAGCGCGTCGAGGGCTTGTGAACCGCGCAGGGCGTGAATCAGGATAGTTGCACCCGTCAGGATCACCAGCGCTCGGCCGCGGACTCGGCGGCAAGGGCCTGGGGCTGGACGTCCTTACAAGTGATGGCGAGATAGGCGACAAGGCAGGCGATGATGATCGTCAAAGCCAGGCTGACCCGTCCCTGGCCCCACCCGAGACCACCCAACCTGGAGGGCTTGCCCATCCAGTCGGCGAACGAAGCGCCCAGCGGCCGGGTGACGACGTAGGCGAACCAGAAGGCGAAGATCGGGTTCCAGTTGAACCGCCGGTAGCCGATCGCGGGGATCGCAATCACCCCGGCGAAGAGCGCGATCGAGAGGAAGTACCCGAAGTGCAACGTGTAGGCGGTCAGATCCCCGGCTGCAGTGCCGAGCGCAAAGGTCGCGACGACCGTGGCCCAGTAGAAAAGCTCGCGGCGTGGAGTATGGATGCTGTGAATCGAGAGAGTCTTCTCGCTTCTCTGCCAGGTCACGAAGACAGCGGCGAGCACGACCGCAAAGAACGTGGCTGACGCGAAGTAGGGGACGCCAAGCCCGACGTGGAGCACATCCGCAGCCATAGTGCCGAAGACGCCCACCATGACAACCGCGAACCAGTAGGTCCAGGCGAGATAGCGGCGCATCGAGAACTGTAGTGCCAGCGCAACCAGGAAACCAGCAAACCCCAGGAGCACGGCAGGCACCGGATGCAGCCTGTGCACGAGATAGTCCGACGTGGACTCGCCCATGGCGGTCGACAAGCCTTTGATAATCCAGAAGTAGACCGTGATCTCGGGAACTCTGAGTGATCGCCGGCACGGCGATTGCAAGGGACTTGCGAGCATGGGTGACCGGACTCCACTCATCGGTCCACTTCCGCTGATCTTGCGAGAGCTGCTTGCCATGGGAGTTCCACCGACACGGAGGCACAGGGGCCGCATCCTCCAGCCCGTTGCAGGCCGCATCACCCGCGCACAGTCACGGTGACGGGTTCACTGCAGGAGGTGACCTGGCTGCCGGCCTGCAGGCTGACCACGGGCTTGGCGCCGTCGGCCACGGCCAGCGACACGAACTCCGCCACGCCCATCACCAGCACAGCGAGTACACACAAGGGTGTACTCCACCGCTCCATGAATCGGCACCTCCCGTTCCGGCCGGTGCCATTCTTGCCAACGCGTGTGAAGCTGGCCCGTCGGTGCGTTAACGGAGTATGAAGAGAAGCGCCGTGGTGTTGAGCGGCAGGTCGCCGACCTCACTGTCCCGCAACCGGGTCGCCCTGACCTCCAGGAGAATCTTCAGCTTCGATGCGTCGGCATCTCGTCGGCGGGCCGCTGACAACGCCAGCAAACGGCACCCTTTGTCCACCCCGCCGACACCACACGGGATCCGGTAGGCCTTGTCAGCACCGCACAGGGACCGCCTTGTCGGCAGTGACTACCGGCGTTCCAGGCTTGGCAGCTCCGGCGTTGACAGCCTCTGGCCTGGGGTGTAGAGCTGCGCCATACGAAGACGAGGAAACTCGCAGTCTCGCGTGAGTGAGGGTGCTCTGATCCGCCGGCTACTTATGCGGCCACCTGCTAACCCGGCGGGGAACGGCTGGCGAGACCAGCCTCAAGGGTTCGGCCTAGTTACGGGGGGCCTATGTCACCGCCTCGCTGTCGTCACACCGCTCGTCACGTCGGGCCGCTGCATGGCTCCCTGCTCGGGTTGTCGTTTGCCGTCGCGCTGGTCCTCTTGCTGCCCGGAACTACTCTCGCCTCCATCTCCACGAGTGAAGCTGGCCGGCTCTCGCAGAACCCGCTTCCGCAGGCCAACCCCTTGGCCAGCGCTACGAGTCCCGTGGCCACTGGCGCTCCAGCTTACGAGATTGGCCGCCCGCGCCCGCGCCTTGGCGGGCTTCAGCCGGGGTGGACCGAGTATGATGACAACTGGTGCGGCTACGATGCCACCGGTGGCGGCTGGACGAGCGTTACCGCGACGTGGGTTCAGCCCTCTGTGCAGACGAGCTACTTGACGGACTACTCGTGGGCCTCTTTCTGGGTCGGCCTCGACGGCGACGGCAGCAATACGGTCGAGCAGACCGGCACCGATGCCTACAGCGGGAACGGCAGTGTTGGCTACATCGCCTGGTATGAGATGTATCCGGCCGACCCGGTCGTCATTCCGCTGACCATCAGTCCCTCGGACGAGATCACGGCAACGGTGACGACGGACGGCTCCGGCAACTACACCTTGACGCTCACGGACGACACCACAGGTGGCTCCTACACGACCACGCAACCCACTGGCCCCACCCAGCCTGTCTCGGCCGAGGTCATCGCTGAGGATCCGGGGCCGCTCGGTAACCCGGTCCCCCTTGCCGACTTCGGCACGGTGGACTTCACCCGGTGCGCCTTCAACGGCCAGCCGATCAGCGCGTTCGCTTGGAATCAGGTGGACATGGAATCAAATAGTGGCGTCATCGAGGCCATCCCTTCAGCCTTGGGTGGCGACGGCGCGAGCTTCTCCGTGACCCAGGCACCGACGCTCACGAACTTCACGCCCACCTCAGGGCCAGTGGGTACCAGTGTGACCGTGACCGGGACGAACTTCACCGGCGCCTCGACAGTCAGCTTCGACGGCAGTGCAGCGACCTTTACGGTGAACAACAACACGCAGATCACCACCACCGTACCCGCCGGTGCCAGCAGCGGCCCGATCACCGTCACCACCCCGGGCGGCAGCGCCACCTCCGACGCCAGCTTCACGGTCACCGGGCTTTCCAGCGATGACACCCTGAGCAACCTGACGGTGTCAGCCGGTGCACTGAGCCCGAGCTTCACGGCAGCCAACCTGAACTACAGCGACAGCGTGGCCAACAGCGTGACTGTCATCACCGTC
>Ga0209777_10005431_pt1 | contig 14683 bp, 29 predicted proteins | sample FrelakmetHBP12HB_FD_187147 | JGI IMG/M metagenome (GOLD analysis project Ga0209777, IMG submission 187147) | Freshwater lake sediment microbial communities from the University of Notre Dame, USA, for methane emissions studies -HBP12 HB (SPAdes)... | ecosystem: Environmental > Aquatic >... | reverse complement strand
AGGCAGACGATTGAGTGGGACGGCAGTGAAAAATTCTATAAGTATGTTGAATGGATTAAGTACTTAGTAGAAAAGGTTCTCGCTCCCCGTGGCTACAAACTGAATGGTGTGGTTACATGGCAGGGTGAAGATGATGAAGATGCTGGACAGATTGAGATTGCAAACAATGTCGTGAGTGAGAAGTGGCGTGTGGCATTCTACTTGGCTGATGCGGATGTCAGCCGGGTTACTCGCATTATTAACGACTATCTCAACGATCCTTTGAAAGAAGTTATCGATCACAAACTTGATACATAAGTCGAAAGCATCCTTCGGGATGCTCTTGCAGAGATGACCTACTGCAACTGATGAGACAGGTCAATGGAGGTAACGTATGCTACGAGTAAAGAAGATAGCAAGCTTCTCTGAATGGGAACAGGAGTTCTTTGCAGAGCTTGATCAAAAGAAGTATGTTCTGTGTGAGTATAATTCTAAGTCAAAGCAGGTAGCAACAGGAGATCTTCTTGTTGTTACACACAGCAGAGATGGTGTGAGAGAAACCTTCCCGGCTATGTGCACACACTTCATGGTTACATTTCGTCGAGTTCGTCGGCATGGCTGGGGAAAAAGTAAGTACCGATATGATAAGTATCATATACTGTACAGACTCACCGACGAAGGCTTAAGCTTTGTAAAGGAGAAACTTGTTGAACAGAAGATCTAGGCCCCACGGCGCACTTTTGTGCGTCTGGGGTCCCAGGTTCTCTTTTAAAAAGGTATCGACAAAACACTATTGGTATGGTATAATATATTTTAAGTTATGGAGGTAACTTATGATTCACTGTTCACTACTCAACGGTCAATCGTTTGGTATCACGAACGAGATGAGTGGAAAGATGGAAGGGATGTGGTCACTGAACACATCTGCAAACATCAATCCATTCTGTCTTAAGATGCGTGAATGTGCTGGTGTGATCTGCAAGTCGTGCTACACAAAGGGCAAGGAAAAGATGCAGGTCAACTGTCACACTGCATGGGTGAACAACTACCATGTGCTGTCAGAGAACGTGCTGAAAGACAGGGAGCTTCCCATTATCAATCAGCAAGTGTTCAGGTATGATGCGCATGGTGAACTGGTCAATCGGATTCACTATGAGAATCTCATAAAGATTGCAGAAGCGAATCCGAGAACAATGTTTGCCTTGTGGACAAAGCATCTGGCAGTGATCAATGCTGGTGGTTTGATCAGGCTTGATAATCTCATCAATGTATTCTCAGTGTACAATCTGAATGAGACCAAGCCGAAACGCCCTAAAGGATTCGACAAAGTGTTTGCTGTGTATTCAAGGCCGTTCATTCGCGAGCATGCCGACATCAAGATCAACTGTGCAAAGAGTTGTAATGACTGTCGCTTGTGCTACGAAAAGAATGATGTGGCTCGTGTGAATGAGCTCATCAAGTATAGCGGTGATTCTAAGTAAGTCAAAGGGGCAGGGGATCGGTTCCCCTGCCCTATTGGAGTGAGGGTTAAAACATGTTTGGAATATATATTAACAACAATCCCTTGATAGCTCCCTTCATAGGGATCTATCCGACGGTGGAACTGGTTGCTGACGTGGTGCATAACATCACGGAACTGCCAATCACGTCAAGGGAAATTTCTGCATCGATCAATCTGGTTGGTTCATTTACTTATAAAGATACGTCAGTAGAAATTACTGTAACCATGATACCTAAAGAGCTGGTGGACTTATGCTCAAGGTATGATGGCTCGGCAATTCGAGTCAGAACAAGTTTACTACGGAGGTAACTTATGATTAACGAGAATTGTTTAACGTACGAAAAATGTGCTACGATGATTCAGAAGGGCAGGGCAGTGGTTGATGGCTACAAAGCAAAGAAGCTGGCCAAGAACACCTACCTTTACTTTGATGGTGAGTCATATCATGTTCGCCTGTGGAACACTGACATCGTGTCAGTACTTCCTGGTAACCGTTGGGTACTTGACAACGGTGGTTGGTGGACAAAGCTGTCGAGCGAACGTATCAATCGGTACGCACCTGTTCAGATATGGAAGGACAGGGGAGAATGGTATTATGTTCTTGGTGATACTCGGTTCCCCTTCGAACGCGGCAAGGAGATATCGAGGGATGCACTGTTTGAAGAACTTGTGTAGTTAGTTTTAGACTGCTTTGCGTGCAAGGCAGTCGTGAGTTAATTACAATGTATGGAGGTACATATGAAAAAACTTTTCTTTCTCTTAGTTGTACTTACATGGGTAGCATGTGACAACACAGCGGTTCCAGGCACAACATCGCCGTCAGTAATTGGTGAGACGGACAGTCTGAGATTTGCATGGATTGGAGACTTTGCCGCTGAGCCCTATGTCTGTGACGCGATACATGAGTATGATGCCTATCGTAACACTACGGATGGTGCTGGTTACTTCTGCGATGGCACGGCGTGGCGGTTGATTGCACAGGATGGCGTTAATGGCTCTAATGGAAGCAATGGTGTGTCAATTCAGTGGCTTGGTTCATTTGATAGTGATCCTGCAAGCCCTTTACTTAACCAAGCATACTTCAATACTGTGACTGGCAACAGTTACATCTACAATGGAAGTGCTTGGGTGATTCTTGTGCAAGGACGCTACCTGAAAGTTATTGATGGGAACTCAAACTATCTTGGATACGCAATCGGGACTGGCTATGCATACACATCAAAAGGATACTTGCTTGGCTTTCATATTGTAGACAGCGAACCAACAGAAGTTCACTACAACTCACCGGATGGCAGCTATACTCCTGTATTCTTTTCAGGTTTAAATTGTACCGGAAGTGTGCGTGTGCGCCATGAGTTCTACAACCAAGCTGCGCTTGGTGGACTCATATACAACAAGATTGCCAATCAGTTTTACAAAAGAAAATCAACAGCACTGACAGCTATGTCGTACCAAAGTTACTACTATGAAGCTACTGGTACAGATGGTCAGTGCAGCAATGCCCCTGGAAGCGCAACTGGTTATGAGTATGAGGCAATCAGTCGTACGGATGCAGGACTTCCTGCAACAATTGTTCCTCCCTTTACTTTCTTGTTTCAGTAAGAGAATAGCAGCTTGGCACCAATTCTTTGGTGCCTTGCTCGTATTCTTTTTATCAAAAGCTTTTGAATAAAGTACTTGACAAAATATACATCATATGATATACTATGAACTGGAGGTAACATATGAGTAAGACATCATTCACAGTAAAAAAGTTTGTGTGCAAGAAGTGCAAGCACGAAGTTACATTGCACACAGATATAGATTCTGCACGACCGGAGGTTTGCTCTATGTGTCAGAGTAAAGACTTTCAGGAAAAAAGGAGTGAGTCATGAAAGAAACTTATTGTTTATTTCTCCCGGCTGATGTAGCCATCATCGAAGAATTCATTCAGCAGATGTTTAAAGCGGGTGTTTGTTTTGACAGGGATTACAAGGCAACGCAGGAAGGAAATCTTGTGAGGGTATCAACAGAATCACAGAATCAGTTCAATACCATACGCAGAAATATTGCGCAAGTATTGACAAAGGATATGCAATGACAAGCACACAAGGATCAATCCCTGTATTTACTTTTACACTGTCTCCCACACCAGTAGAAGGGCACGTTGTTGTTGCTCGTAGAATAACTACACGGCTTCAGGAGATTGGCTGGGTTTGGTATAAGGATTTCAAGTACGATCAATTTTCAGGAGAGGGGATACTCTTTGAGATATACAATGAAAAGCTTGTACCTATTATCAAGGAACTCATTGTCGAATATAATATATGAGAGTACGAACTCGGGGACTCAAGCACTGGACAAAGGCAGAGATCACTGAACTAAGATCCCTGGTCAACACAATGAATAATGATGAACTCTGCAAACACTTCGGTGCTTCCCCTCAATCTCTCAGGACAGCATTCAGAAAGTTTCGAATCAAGAGGGAAGACTTTACTGAACAGGAGATGGATGAGTATACAAAGGATAAGACATTACCAATAAAGAAGAAACGTGGTATCTCTATTCATCATGCACGATACTTAACTATTCAAAGACAAAGATATCCGGCACACAAGAAAGCTCGTAATGCAGTATATGAAGCATTGAAGAAAGGAACGCTAGTTAAGCCGAAGCAATGCCAAGAGTGTGGCATAGAGGCAAAGATCATTGAAGGGCACCATGAATCATACGAAGAAGGAAGGTATCTCGAAGTAGTCTGGCTCTGCAAACCCTGCCACAGAAGAAGGCACGGGGATCTGCATTAATGGAGTCGGCACAACAAAACATGAAAAATTGACTTTTTATTCTACATATTTTCGAAACGGTATTTTAAAACAAAGGTACTCACAGGAGTACTTACCAATTAGTTACCTCCAACCAAGCCCCGCAGGAAACACCTCCTGCGGGGTTTTTCCTTTTGTACCATATTACCAACAATAACATAGTGTACCAACATAGCAAAGGTCAACCTTCAAGGTCTACCTCCATACCGCACTTTTGTGCGTGTCCTGGGCTAATCTCCCCCAGGGCGCACTTTTGTGCAACTTATGGACCAGAGACCTATGGCGCCACCAGGCGCACTTTAATGCGACTTATGAAGGCCAGCAGTATTCAAGAGAGTATGTATCAAGAGAGATTCATGCAGTCGGTGTTGCCACTCACTGCAATGCCAATTGCCACATACTCAGGCACTCCAAAGCTATGTATCTCAAGTCAATGGGATACACACCAGACGAGATATCGAGGGCACTCATTCATACAAACATACTTACTACATTGGAGTATTACTTTCACAACACACTCTCAGCAGAGCAACAATTAGGCGGTTTAAAGCAAACTGGTGTATGATATACATTACTCTACGTAGGCAGAACTATTAAGAAACTTTTATTTGTACAGTTTTAAGGAGGGTTTCATGGCAATTAACAAGAATAAAAACAGGGTTGCCCGAAAAAAAACTCAAAAAAATGGCAAGTATGCTGTTAAAATTAATAATTCTATGAACACTCTGTCAAAAATTAATAATTCTATGAACACTCTGTCAAAAATTAATAATTCTCTGAGCCCTTTATGTAGAGTTAGTAATTCTATGACTCCCTTATCTAGTGATTCTATGAATCCTTTATGTGTAGGTAATGATTCTATGATTACTGCATCAATATGTGCTGACTTTACGTGGGAGATAGTTGATAGGTCTACCTATAAAATACACACACCGTATACTTCTAAAGGGGCTCTTGAATTATTATCTACAGAAGAATTATCGGCTACCTACCTTAACACTATCATAACTCTTATCCACCAAAAGGGAAGTTGCTTTGGTATTGATTGCTACAAGTGTCCCCTGTCAATAGGGTATATGTGTTCTCAGTCTACTCCCTCAGATAGGTATACCTGTGCTGTCAAGTATATGATAACTACCTATGGAGAGAGTGCAACTAAAGAAATGATAACAGAGGCATTACTATGAGGCTACGTGATGATTATAAGATTACTACTATCCTATCCATCATTAAAAACAATGGGCGATGCAGTCACATTGATTGTCAACTCTGCATGCTTATGGAATACAACTGCATGCACCGCAGTATTGACTATACCTATAAACGTGCCGTTCAGTGGATCATAGATGTCTATGGAAAAGACGAAGCTAAAGCAATATTAATGGAGGCTCTCCTATGAATGATGATAAAGCCATTATGTTTGCTGTGCATATCGTAGCATCAAAAGGAGAGTGTCACACTGCTGCCTTCAAACTTGGCATGAGTGGGCATGGCTGTAATGAATGCCCATGGAAAGAAAAAAATGGAAAGAAAAAAATGGAAAGAAAAAACATGTGTCAGCCTAAACTATTTTGATGCTACTGAATTCAGATGTGATCGTGCTCTTACATTTCTTATAAAAGAAATAGGTGAACAACAAACAAAAGAACTTCTCACGGAAGTACTTTTATAGATACTTTATGTGGCCTACTCTGTGGCCTGTGCAGGACATACTCTTACAAGGAAATGGCAATGAAAGCATACAGAACGAAACGATTACTCACTGCAACAGCACTGTATATACTAGGAAACAATAATAACTGTGCTAACGTTGAGTGCCACCCCTGCCCTCTGAATGGAGATTGTTGTAGAGAAAGCTCAGGAAGGTTATTATCACAACATCGCAGAAAGCCTCTCCTTATTAAATACTTGATAGATGAATACGGAGAGAACGAAGCAAAGGAAATGATTATGGAGGAACTATTATGAACAACAATGAAAATGATATCTTTGATGTCGTAAACAAAAACAGGCCACTCTACACCGCTTTGTTGGCAGTAAAACATAATGCCTGTGGCGCACTGCCCTGTGGCGCACTGCCCTGTACGGAGTGCCCTATAAAACACAAGCTTGAAAACTGTAAAGTAAACCAAGGCAATTGGATAGAAAAGAAACTATTGTTCTTCGAATACCTTGTAGAAGAACTCGGTGAGGAAAAAGTTAAAGAAATGTTTGAGGACTTCATTATATAAAATGGAGGCACTTCTATGAAAGAAACAATGAAAGCCCTCGAAGCCCTCTTCCAAATGAAAGAACCCAGTATCGAAACAATACTACGAAAGGCTGGCTACTCCTTCGAGGCTGACTATGTGAAAGCTCTTATGATTGCCTACGAAAAAGAATGTAAAGAAGAAACAATCCAGGATGAGCATGACGTAAACATCGATGCGATCCTGAAAGAAGCAGAAGAAAAAGCCAACGAAGTATGGATGAGAGTAAAAATGAAACGTGCCCTGCTCAACCACGGCTACTCACTTGCAATGTTGAATGAAATGGAAACAAAAACAATGGAGAAAATCTATTCAAAGTTTTCAAATAATTTATAAAATCTTTTAAAAAGGTATTGACAAAGCCTATAGAATAGAGTACAATGCAACTATGCTATGGAGGTACCAGTATGAAAACAGCAAAGAAGAAAGTAAGCAAGAGTGCTCCTATGAAATCGTATGAGGTGCGGGTAGAAAGAACAAGCATCATACTTAGTGAGTATACCACCACAGTAAAAGCCCGTGGCCCCCACTACGCTAGGAAGACAGCACTGGCTGAAGCTGAATGTGATATTATTGAATGGTCAGAAACCGGAAATGAAAAAGAAACGTTTAGAGTAACAAACGTATCTGAAGTAAGTAAAGAACAATCGAAAGAAGATGTAGAAATCTACAAGCATCTTACACGCACTGAGCTTCTCGATTCAATCGTCGATAAGATTATGAGTGAGTGGGATGGGAAGTATACTGACCATGCAATACGTAATGGCTACAAAGGATATGCCGATTGCACCGATGCTGAACTCATTGAAGCATATAAATCTTTTTGTGAGGAGGAATAAAGATAGTAGAATGAAAACTAAAGTGTGCTCCGGCTGTCATAAAAGAAAAGGTAGTACCCAATTCTCTAAGTGTTTCAGTAGCAAGTCTGGATTGCAAGCTGTCTGTAAAGCGTGTTCGAAGATCAACCAAAAGAAATACTACCGGGGCTATGCATCCAGAAACACCTATAGAATAGAACACAAAGAAGAAATTAAAGAGTACCAAGATTGGTATTACCAGACACACAGAAAACAACGTAAGGCATATCTTAAAGCCAACAGAGAAAAGTTTCTGGCATACGGAGCACACTATCGTAAGACACATAAGAAGGAACTTAATGTATATAAAGAAGCAAACAAAAAAGATATAGCTGATAAGCAAAAGGCATACTACCAAAAGAATAAAAAGAAAATCAATGCTTACCAGAAAGCATACCGGAAAGCACATAAGAAATAAAGGAGAGCGACTATGTTTACCAAAGAGTTTAACCACAGCAAACAAGATATTAAAGAGGCATGTGGTTTTGATGATGAAGATTATTTGAACAGCCTTGTCGGAGCCTTCTTAAAAATTTACAATGAGTCTCGCCAGTACAGTGGCTTCATTGAATCAGCAGAAAAACAAATCGTTGGAACAACCGATGTTCCTGACAGCGTACGTATTGGTATACGTGTTCTTCTTATCATGGCTGTACCACAACTGCAAGCACTCGCTCAAGTAAAATCTGTCAAACGAGAAGTACTCATCTCCCTGCGCGACTCCATTAAAGATTTATTAAAGGAGGAGTCTATAAAAAATGTGAACGCAGAAAGTCTTGCAAAAGAACTCGATGACTTCAAAAAATTTATGCTCAAGGAACTAGAGAAAGCAAAGGATGAGTAGCTATGAATACACAAGCAAAACTTCTTAAAGAACTTGTAGATATAAAAGATGCCTTCGATAAAAAAGGGATAGAGCGTGACCTATTAAAGCTCCTTCAAAATAATCTTTTAGGACTGTATGTATCTCAGAATTCTTTTATACAAAAACAATGGGGAGCTGCTTGGAATGAACACAGAACATTTATAAATGAAAGGAGAGAGCGCATAGAGCTTACCTCTCCCGATCTTATCATTGGAAAGCACACTTCAATGTATGTCGCAGACATTGTATGGAAAGTTTATAATCATACTCTGACTGTAGCAACATATACTTTGTATGAGAATGAAATCAAAACGAAGCTTGACAGGGGCATATGGATTCCCTGGACAGAAAAGGAATGGACGCTCCCGACAGTCATTAATTTTGCCAGTGTTAAAATGAAAGAAGAAACTAGCGAGAAACCATTCTCAGCCCGGTACTACGGAGCGACGGCACGAGGAAGGATACTGATATTTACTACATCCTTTATAAGTGCTGTTAAAGCAAAAGAAAAAATGGCTACCTTCTATTTTAAAAAGAATGCTAAGAAGACAGCATATGATCTTTACAGCAATGGAAAGGTATGCGCTCGTGCAGAAATAGAAAGAGTCTACCGTAGTAAAGAAGACTTCGTTGCCGATCACGTATAAAAAAAGGAGAACAATCAATGAACCCTATCAAAGAAAAACTTACAGCACTCAGACTTGAACTCATTGTAGCACAGAGAGCCGATGATATTGATCGTTGTCTGGCTAACTTCACTGAACTTCTTTCTATGATAACTACCATTAAAGCAACCGATCTATCCCTGACACTCACTCAAAGAATTATCTTTGTGTTCCTCAGAAGGAGATTGATTGCATCAATACATGAAACATGTACAGCACTGAAGCTACGGCTGGCCAAGGAACTGGAACTGACCAACTTGCAAATAATAGAAACGAAACAAAAAGTATTGAGTGAAGATAACAAAACACTACTTAATTAAGAGGAGGCTACTATGAGATACTATGCTAATGTTAAGGTTATTACTGCAAAGGGTGAGATAACTGTTGCAATTGAATTGCATAATAAAACCAATACAGAGGTAGATGACGTAACTTTCGAATTCGTTGAATACATCATTAAAAAAATGAAACCCAAGCATTGGGAGATACTTGATATCGTTGAAGGAAAAGAAGCAATGGACGCACTAGGTGAGGATTATGTAGAGAAAGAAAAACATTTGGAACGATTACGAAAATCTTATAATAGGGAGTGATCGTCAAGAATATTCAATAAGGAGAATGACTTATGCCAAAAGAATACACAACAGAAGAAGTAAGACAGAAGGTAATAGAACATGTATTTCATATGGTTGAATATTGGGATACGTTGAAAGGAGAGTATGATCAAAGATATAGAATGGAAGGATTGGTTCATTCTATATTTGTCATGCTCGATGGTGGTAGTGCAACTTTTCCTGGATTTGTTGTAGCACCTGTGCCTCACCCAACAGATAAAGATTATCGTATAGAACAAGGTGAGGATTACTTCCCTGAAAATCATGAAGCTGCTGAGAACATTAAAGCTGACATCGGAGGCTGTCTTCATGAGCTTATGAATGTGTATGATCCCTACAAGAACAAGGAGGAATAGCATGACAGTCAACCTAACCATACAAGAGTATGCACACCTCAGGGCAATCGTTGAACTGCAAGGCAAGTGTGATAGCTCATCTTTATTGTGTGAGAACTGCCCGCTTAAACTTGGCTATGATGTGACACGGAGCGCTTACAATAATAAAGAATGTGTTGATACTACTATCCGACTCAAGATTGCTGCAAGCATTCTCAAACTGGACAACGATGTAAAAGAACTTATGGTCATTGAAAAATTATAATGGAGGTACTCGCATGCCTAATCATGTAACAAATAAACTTACTATGTCTGGCAGTGCCTCGCGCATAGAAGAAATTAAAGCGCATATCTATGGTGGCCTGAATGATCATGGTGCTGAGGTACACATAGACTTCGATAAGATAATCAAGATGCCGGAAGAGCTTGACATCACAGCAGGGACACGCGCTGAAACAACTGTGAGTGATCTCCTTCGTAAGACAAAAGAAGATCCAGCACGTTTGAGAGAGGCACTCAAACAAAACTTTGAAGTGCTGTTCGATCTCAGCGAAGAAGAAATTGATCTCGTTAAAAAGTATATCAACAACCATATCAATCATGGGTCTATTCATTGGTACGACTGGCGCATAAAAAATTGGGGAACCCAGTGGAGTTCTTACACTACATCACTTTGTGAAGATGGTATCAAATTTCAAACAGCGTGGTCAACTCCCCAACCAGTTATAAAAAAGCTCAGTGAACTGTTTCCCGATGTGCTGTTCTCAATAGAATACGCTGATGAAGATATCGGAAGTAACTGTGGAGGATACTCATATCAGAATGGAGAACTCACCGACAGCTACATTCCGAATAAGGATGAAGCTGCTGAGTTTGCCTGTGAGCTTCTTGAAATTGATCCTGCTGATTTAGATAGGGAGGAATGATATGTCAATGCAAGAGAGACTTAACAAAGTGCATGAGTATGTAAACATAGTTACATATATGTTGACATGCGTGCATAGGGCAGAAAAGCAATTAACCACGATGTCTTCTGCTTACAGTGAGAGCATGGATAAAGACACAAAACCAGACAGGATTCTTATTGAATTGCATGGTATAAAATTTGAGGCACGCTTAGGTTACCAAGGCATAATAACCTTCAACGAAAAAACATATCCAACAGAGTCTACCAGTGTGGGTAGACAGTTCTCTAATGATGTGTATGTTACTCTCGATGAACTGCTTCACACTGTCTGCCACCTTGAAGAGTTTATTAAGTATGCTGTCGATTACCTTATCAAAAATGAAATAAGTTATCTTAAAGAATGCGTGGATGCAATCAAAGAAGCAACCGTAGCCGATCTACTGTGAGGTATGTCATGAATGAAATAGGAAGAGAAATATTTAAGAATGTGTATAGCACAATGAAGGAACGCCATTACTCATGGGTACTTCCTCTTTCAAATAAGGCAGTAGCAGAGATATGTATTATAGATAACTCTGATCCAAATTTATGTATATATATAGCATCAAAGAAATTTAACAGATTGACCAAAACCTCAATAGGTTCAGCAGAAGCACTGCTGACAGGCAAGGTAGTTAAAGATGCCATTCTGGAAATATTCATGCCAGTTGTTTCCCTTGGCAACGAGGAAAACGGCACAAGCTTTGTTGTATCAGCATATGCAGCAGTAAAATATTCTTCTACTTTTCATTTCGGGTTTTCACCTTTAATAGGTGGAACTCTTTTAATGAAAATTACCTCTGGCTTAGATAATAGTATTGGTCTTTGTACAGAACCCGGTTCATCAAAGATCGTATTGCTCTCCAATGTTCAAGAGATTCTATATAAGAAAGAAGATATCCTTGAATATCTTCTATGATACTTTTTTTAATTTTCTTTTAAAAAGGTATTGACAAGACTTAAAAATTGTAGTACTATGTAATTAGATTATGGAGGTAGTCATATGAAAGAGTCACGGAAAGTAATACTGGAACAGGGACAGCAAAGGATCACCCTGGAACAAGGGGTTGAATCTGGTAGCCAGACTCCTCAGTGGGATAACATGGTAGCTAACCTTAAAGAAGGAACTGCTGAGAAGGGTACACTGTTTGTAACGTCTTTCATACAGGGTCTTAAACCCGCTCTCATAATAGGTCTTATCATATTGCTTATCATAGCAATCAAAGTATGCTAAATAAATGGAGGTTTATTTATGTATAATAAAAAAGATATTCCCAGTTGTATAGATAACCAAAAAGAGTTTTGTAAATATATCGGCTCCCTGACAAAAGAAGAGCGTAAGATGTGGGGAGAGGATGTTCAAAAAGATTGGGATGAATTTAAAGCCATTCCGAGAGGAACAACTCCATACACCTACACACCCATACAAAACTTAACGACGGGTTTATATTTTATACCTATGTTCTTATTTTTCTTTTATGGAATTGGTCATTTGATTGTATGTGGTTTCACTCTAAAGTTTTTTGGAATATGGCTTCTTATAGAACTAAGTATTATTCTACTTGGACTTCCGGTAATAGTTATAATATTTGGTATAGGTGAAACAATAATAAAGCGACACAAGCTTCGTAAGAACAAAAAACAAAATGCGGTGAGGTGATAGTATGTTAATAGCAAAGAATGGTAAAGAACTTCATTTGCTTCCTGAGATGTCCAATCGCCATGGCCTCATCGCAGGCAGCAGTGGAAGTGGAAAAACAATTACTCTGCGCGTTATGGCTGAGAACTTCAGCAAGATTGGTGTGCCGGTATTCATGGCTGACATCAAGGGGGATCTTACTGGTATGAATACTCCTGGAAACGTTACGCCAGCAATACAAGAAAGAGTAGCTTCAATGAAACTGAAAGACTTCTCATTCGAAGGTTTCCCAACCCACAATTGGGATGTGTTTGGAGAAGAGGGGGACGAGCTTAAAGTCTCTATGCAGAAACTTACCCCCCTTCTATTGGGCAGACTTCTTAATCTCTCTGATGTTCAGACTGAATCTCTCGCTCAGATATTTAAAATTACTCAAGACTATTCAGAAAAATATGCAGAGCGTTCCACTCTTGAGATTAATACTATTGAAGATTTGACCACAACAGTGAGTCAAATAATTAACTTCAGCGGTGATCTCGAAGCACGGTATGGTAAGATATCAAAGCAGAGTTATACTTCAATACAAAGAAGTACGCTGATGCTGGAACAAAATGGAAAGGATGTCCTGTTCTCTAGTAAGCCATTTGACATAAGACGGTTCATGCAAACTGAGAATGGCCGTGGTGTTATCAATATCTTCAAGGCACAGAAACTGTATGACACACCAACAGTATACTCAACCTTCTTACTCTGGATGATTGCAGAATTGTACCGGGTTCTGCCGGAATGTGGCGACCTCCCGAAACCTAAGATGGTGTTCTTCTTTGATGAAGCTCACCTATTGTTCGACGGAGCACCAAAGATTCTTGTAGATAACATTGCACGATTGGTCAGACTCATTCGTTCTAAGGGCGTGGGAATAATTTTTTGTACGCAGACTCCTTCTTCTATTTCAAATAATGTTCTTTCTCAATTGAGCAACAGAGTTATCCATAGCATGAGAGCATACACTCCAAAAGAACAAAAGGCAGTACGCACACTAGCACAAACTTTTAGACAGAAAGAAAAGTCAAATCTTGAGGATACTATCATGTCTCTCAAAATTGGAGAAGCTATTATCTCATTTTTGGATTCAGATGGGGCTCCCTGCTTTGCCAAGAAAGCATTGATAATTCCTCCAAAAAGTAGAATAGCTTGAATATAGATTGGTAAGGAATAACTATATGAATAGGCTTGAATACGCTATAACTAAAATGATCGGGAAAACCTTTAACAGACTATATGTTTTAAAATATGTTGGAAAGACTAATGGCTTATTGAAATATGAATGCCTATGCACTTGTGGTAATACAAAGATTATGTCAGCAAATGATCTAAGAAGAGGAAATATTCTTTCATGTGGCTGCTTTAAAAAAGAATTAAACAGAAAAAAAATTTCTTCTATAGAAGGGAAAATATTTGGGAGACTTACTGTAATTTCTTTTCATGAAAGAAAAAACAAAATTACATATTATACGTGTAAATGTAGTTGTGGCAAGGAAGTAATTACTTCAAAGAATGGTCTTATTTCTGGAACTACAAAATCTTGTGGCTGTCTGAGAAAAGAAATTACAAGTAAAATTCATTCTAAAGAATTAGTTGGTCAAAGATTTGGGAGGCTGGCTGTCGTAGAATATGTCGAAACACGTAATAGAAGAAGACGCTATAAATGTCTGTGCGATTGCGGAGTTACTAAATTAGTTGATAGTGGGCATCTGCTGGATGGGACTATTCGTAGTTGCGGTTGCCTACGTAAAGAAATGGCTACTAAACATGGTGACTATTCCTCAGTAGAATATAAAATATGGAGTGATATGAAAAGACGTTGTTATAATAAAAACGTAAAGATGTATAAACATTATGGGGGACGAGAAATTACTGTGTGCGATAGATGGCTGAACTCATATGAAAATTTTATATCTGATATGGGGAGAAGGCCATCTAAAAAGCATTCTATTGATAGAATAAACAATGATGGAAATTATGAACCTTCTAACTGTCGTTGGGCTACTTCGAAAGAACAAGCTTTAAATAAGCGTCCAGAATATATAGAAGCTTCTCTTAAAATATTGGAGATGGGTCGAAAGAAAAGATGGAGTAAAAATAATTAATTTAAATAAGGGGGAATTTTATGAAACAGCACATGAAGACATCAGATAGGTATGTAAAGTTTATGGGTTCTTGGATGGC
>Ga0209777_10005430_pt1 | contig 14688 bp, 15 predicted proteins | sample FrelakmetHBP12HB_FD_187147 | JGI IMG/M metagenome (GOLD analysis project Ga0209777, IMG submission 187147) | Freshwater lake sediment microbial communities from the University of Notre Dame, USA, for methane emissions studies -HBP12 HB (SPAdes)... | ecosystem: Environmental > Aquatic >... | reverse complement strand
CTGGCATCAGATACATCTGCTCCCTGTTGCATTCAATCAAGTTGTACGCCATCTCTGCCCCCTTCTCCAGATGCTTCTATTTTACCACTCGAAATCATCTGTGAGGAGGGGTTTGTGCAACAGGCTCATAGACGGAATAAATATATTTATGAGGCATTGGCCACCATGGGAACATCCACGCAGATTTCCTCATTCCTTCTATATTCCCGTTGATGTTGACCTCATTCTATGTGGCCACGTGCATGATAAGTGGAAGTTTCACCAACATATTGTGGGGCAAAGACGCATTCCTGTAATTAATGTTGGAGTAGATGTTTGGGGATATAAGCCAATCAATCTGACTACCATAATGGAAGAAGTTGAGACAAGATTCTAATCATATGTGGAGCAGAGATAGATGCAGATTTTGGGGAACAGAGAAAAGGTAGCCCCTCTGATAGTAGGTATCTGTGGACGAAGTTGTTCAGGTAAGACGGCGATTGCTGAAGCAATAGCAAGTGTGAATCGTAATGTCTTGCTGATCAACATGGACATATTCTTCAAGAACAAGACATCCTGCCGCTTCAACGGTTTTGAATGTTGGGAACATACAGAGTGTATTTGGTTCGGCCGTTTGATCGGTGCCGTAAAGGCATTGAAGAATGGGAAAGGCACTATCATACGGGACAGGTCGCTATGGACAGGCTCATATATTCATATGATTTTCATTGAGGGTGTGGATTCTATCAATGATTCCTCTACAGATTGGCACAGGGATTGGCTGGACTTTTCGAGAACAGTACTCGCTGAAGCTTTCCCACCGCGAATTTATAAACCAGATGCCCCGGATAACTCCGAGATAAAGGAGGACTGGCTGAGGTGGGTGGATGACGTCGTTGCTGAGTTCTGCATGAAGAAGAGAGTGGTGGGATTATGTGCAGATTGTTGAAGAGGGAGGACAAAGATGATTGCTTTAAGAATTCTTACTGAAGAAGGTATCCGGAAATTTGAAGGATATATTCAGGGTATTAAAAATGACCCTCAAACTATATACCCCGATCTAAGCATTGAAACGTACTCCTGTGAATTTCAACCGCGTGTGGAATTTGATGAAACCAAGACGTTTGCCACAAGAATGGAAATGGCAAAATATCTATACGAGTGCTTTAATAATGCTGGAATCGAACGAAAGAAAGTGGTCGGGATAGGAGCAGACGGTCTGTGGACATGGCTGGCATATGTTTGGTTTGAGCAGATTACAGCCCAGAGAAAGAAAATACAGAGAACAGAGCGTTACATATGCAGTTCTGATTGGAATAGATACTATATTCATTTGATAGCTGGGGCATATTATTTGTTTTCATCTCCGCTTGGCGAATATGAATCAAGATTATTTCTTTGCTCACCTCCATATATACTAAACGATTTTATTGACCATATGGCATGTTACCAATATATTGTTGGTTATCCTAATATTGTTGATGTTGCCCATCGCATTTATTGGGACGATGTGAATAATGCTCCCAAAAGAGGTGCGCAGTCTATAAATAATCCCGGCAATATCCGAAGATTTTCAAAAGTCATTAACCAATTGGAACTTACATATGATGTTTATTCGATGGAACCTGATAAGATTTTACAACTTCTACCAAGTGAATTTAATAGGTGGAAGAAAGCCCATGTCCTATAATAAAAGAATGAAGGTGGTTTCAACCTAGCTGGTATCTCTAAGATTCGCTCCTCGGAAGGGGCTTTTCATCGATTCGTATACTCCTTTGAGCGCCCAAGGCAAGTCCTTCAGCATACCTTGTTTTTGAACAGAGGCAAAGGTAAAAGTCGATATGCCACTTAAAAGCGAGGTGACACATGAGGAGCGAAACTAACAAACAAGCCGGTAGCAGCCCTGTCGCCCCGGTATGGTAGTTATATAGCGAGGCTTGGAAGGATCGGGTTCAATCTTTTTTCGAATGCTCCCGATATAATGGGCAATTAGGTCGTTAGTGGCACCATCCTCACCCCAGGCTCCATAGGAAATGTTGTCTATACTGCAGGCCTTGCCCCGGTTGTCATAAAGAACTTCCAACACCTGGAATTGCTTTTTAGTAAGGTATATCTCCCTGCTGTTGACACGTACCATTCTTTGGTCACGGTCGAGAAAGAATCCTTCCTTGTCCCCAGGTTTTACTGTCTCTGGCTCAGGCGGTGGCTTTATGGTTCTCTCCGAGTCCTTTAAGAATCGGAAAACAACGGTCGGCTGGCCGCTGACTCTAGCCAGCTCGATTAAGTCATTGTCATTCAGACGGTACTTCCTGTCTTCTTCAAGCCGTTTCCCGTTTACGAAAGTACCATTATTGCTTCCAAGGTCGCGCAGCATAAAACGGTCTTCGCTGGGGCTGTAACGGATTTCGGCTTGTTCACGTGAAATGAAGTTATTGCCCATAATCGTAATGTTGGGTGGCTTTTTAAAACGGTCATTGCTAGCGCGCCCTATGAGTACAGTATTAGTGCTAAGAGGGATTTCCTCCCACCTCGCATAACCCTTGACCTTACCTACTGACACTTTATTTACCATTAAAACAGCTCTGTTCTCCTCAGTCATTTATCAGCCTCCGTAGTTACTAGGTTCTCGTTCTCAGCTGTTCTCGTAGCAATGCTGCCTGAATTGTAACGAAAGGAAATCATCGAAACAATCGGATTTAGGTACTGCGCTATTGGGTACTTTGGTACTGGTGGGATATTCTACTGCGATGTGATGCGCAAAGAGATTAGACGGGATCAATTCAATTAGATAATGAGCGCACCCTGAGAGACTGCGAAGCAGCCTTATTAAAGGCCCTGTAGTCAAAATCTGAGGCTTTCCCGGCTTAAGGGGTGGAATTATTAGCATGTAGCACCACGGGGAGGTTGGGTAGGTGATTTGCGGTGTGTTCAGTATACAAATTGGGACTTGGTAAGAGATGACCATGTCACGTTGAGGTTTTGCGCCCAGCGTGAGAGGCAGAAGATAAGAAATGGCATCTTGTGTGGTAGGGAAGACACCTAAGCCGCAGCATATTGTCAGGCATTCTTGACATTAGTCGATATTTTCATCCTCTGTTCCTCATCATTTCAGCGAGAATTCCACTACGAGTGTCAAAATGGATTTAAAAGGAGGATGAGATGAGAACATCTTGGTTCCTTAAGAAAAAATAGTAAAGGGAGAGGAGATTGGAGGGAACAAAATGGAAAATAGATACAGGTATGGCGGTCTCAAAGAGGCAATAAGGGAAGAAAGGAGGAATATGATTGAAAGTAATGATAACGGAAGAAAACCTGTGACGGTTGTTAGGGAGAAGACCATCGGCTGGATAGAGAATGGTGTGTTCTATAAGGAAGTCAACAAGGAAATCAACGGGTCGAAGCATCAACTGAAAAAAACAGCCGCATGGTCTATCGATGGTGAGGCATTTGACAAACAAATCAAGCCTTACGCTACTGAGCTGGTCATCATAAATACAGTGAGAGGTACAAAATTTCGCGTCTCAGTTGAGAAATTTGATCGTCTGAAGCAGGAACTGGACCGAAGCTACGGCAAACAGTATTATCTGTCGCCAGCTTACTGGGAGATTGAGACAAATGGCATTTCGGTGGTGCAGGTAATCTGTGACTTCTAGAGGAGGGAGGTGAATCGGCAATTATGAAAGTCTCGAACCACTCGCCACCGCAAAGCAAATAAGGCAGCTCATGGATAATCCAGAACCAAAGTCGAATCAAGTAGATTCACCAATCATATAAGGAGGTAATTAGATGACAAACAAGGGTAATGGCCAATCGAGTGACCTATATAGCTTGGCAAGTATGGCCAAGTCCTGTGGCTTCATGCTAGGTGATAATGGGCAGGACGTATTCGATGGGGAAATGGAATCGTGCCCCGCACCCATAGAGGCAGAACTCCGCCTTCTGATAGGGAAGCACCCCAATATAAACACCGTCACTGATGCTTCCCTGGTAGTCGCCGAAGTTGGCACCAAAGTCATCATGAACATGGTGCAAGGCCACAAGCCAGGGGCATCAACCCCGTGCATGACAGAGGAGGTTCCTGCAGGCCTCGAGCAGGTGCTTGCAGGGGGAGAGCACTTCCAGGTCTTTCCTCTATACCCGAGTTGCAAGCTCGCGTTCAGACTGTGTTGCGCTTGCTTTGCCGAGCTGCAGGGCGTACAGGCTGACCTCAAGCTGCCACTCGAAGAGGTCATTAAGATTGCCTTGGTTGCTGGGCTCGCAGTTGCAACCGACTGGATCACCGAATCCCAGAGAGCGCTATCTAGAAGGGAGATGAATAGGTTTCACGACTGGCTAATAGTGAGACTTAAGAATCTGGGTGTAGAAGGCACGAAGATTTGCAAGTAACTTAACGACCAAGAATAACCCCAACTAGTGTAGTGCCTCTAACACTTCGCTAGCTCCCCGAATGTTGGAAAGAATGGTTTCCCCCCCGAGGTGTCCGGTCGAAAATTCAGGGTCTGTATTATTGGCCTGAAGATAACGATATTTAGGAAGCACTACACTAGTTTTAGAGGGCAACGTAATTAGGATGTGTCAGAAGCCCTGTAGTCAAAATCCCGGGGTTTTGTGGGCCTGAGGTGTACCGAAAAGCTTCTATGCAGACATCATGAGGAATGATAGGGCGGTGGTTGGGGTGGGTAACTTCAACTTCTTCTTAAATCGAGGTCTAGAAATTTGAGATCCACCTTGTTTCTTCATGAACGTAAAATCGAAAAAATCGGGAGCATAGGTTACTATCCGTGAAGATAAGTTAGGTCAGAGTTTGGTCAGTAACCACGGGGAAATGTGGCTCAAGTGCATATAATATAATAGGGGACGGAGAATACTTGAAAGAGGAGGTATAAGCGTATAAGAGCAGTGATATAACGGCCCGCAATTTGAGTTTAGGCTACTGGCTTTAGGTAACATGAGCGGTAGCAACAAAAGATAAAATTAAAGTTAAAGCGGTAGAAGGTTAAATGTTTATGTAACCTATTACCGTTTTTGTTTTCCTGAGCGCTGTTGAGCAGAAGGCGCTCATGGAGTGCAAAGGAGGAGAAGTGGAAAATACACCAGTCGAAAGACTTACGATGACAATTCCTGAATTTGCCCGTGCCTGCCAAATTTCAAGGGGGCTCGCTTATGAGCTGGCCCGGCGTCAGGCACTACCTGTGCCGGTGATAAAACTTGGTAAGCGCATGGTGTTGAGCCGCAAGGCGGTCGAGGCTCTACTCTCAGGCAATGGGGAGGTACGACATGAATAAAGAGGAACTCCGCAGATCGATAGAAGAATATGAGCAATTGATGGAGAAGTGCGCCGGGGCAACCGATGACTTGCCCTTCCTAACTGACTTGCACGAGAACCACTTACGTCAATCTGGTATCTCTATGGACGTAATCATGCAGCGTGGTTACCGAACAAATGTTAGTGCCGCGCAGCTTGAATCGCTAGGTTTCTCAAAGGTACAGTGCCGCGTCCCCGGGATACTCATTCCCTTATATGCGCCAGATGGTACACGCGTAAGTTATCAATTTAGACCAGATAACCCTAGAATGAACCGTAAAGGCAAGCCAATAAAATATGAGACACCCCAGGGGGCAGGTTTAAGAATCGATATGCCACCAATTTGTCAGTATCAGGCCAGGAATCCCGAAGTCCCGCTGTTTGTGACCGAAGGTGCTAAAAAGGCCGACTCTCTGGCAACGGCGGGAGTGTGTGCTATGAATCTCAGCGGCGTTTGGGGATTCAAGGGCAAGAACAAGTTCGGGGCGACCACATTACTGGCAGATTTCGACTTGATAGGTTGGACGGGCCGAATTGTATATATCTGCTTCGATAGCGATATTGCTACCAAGCCTCAGGTACGACAGGCTCTTTTAGTGCTGGGGGCACACGTACAACGTAAAGGTGGAAAGCCGTTCATGGTGCAGTTATCATGCGAGGATGATGGGGAGAAGGAAGGAGTTGACGACTTCCTGGCAGCCGGGAACACCATAGATGATTTGATTGCACTCGCAAGCCCCCTGTCCGCTGAGAATGAAGCCACAGACTCCGAGGTCTTCACAGCCCACTTTGAATATGAGGGAAGATTGTATCTCGAAGTTCACAAGATGGACGGCAGCTACGCCTTTGCCCACCTTGAGGGCGACGAAGTGGTGTTATCCGATGAAGTTGTGATGGGGCAAAAGACCGTTAAACCACGGGCTCTACCGGAAGTTGAGGGGCAAACGCTCTCGATTGTCGGATTGCCAAGCGAAGACATTACCATAGCTACAGTACGTGATGCCGGGACACTGCTGAAACAAATTAAGGACCATATAGCAAGGTACGTTGACTTCGAACAACGTGACCTTGAACTGGCGTCGTACTATGTGCTGTTCAGTTGGTTCACTCGCAAGGTAAGCACGGCAGCCTATCTGCGGTTCCTGGCTGATACCGGCAAGGGGAAGACACGGGCAAAACAGGTAATCGGCGACCTAAGCTTTTATCCTGTTTATGCAGCCGGGGCAAGTTCATTCAGTGGCATGGCCAGGACTCAACAAAAGTGGCGTGGGACGCTTGTTATCGACGAAGCCGACTTTGGAGGCGACAAGGAAGCCCAGCTGACAAAATACCTGAACCTGGGCTTTGAAAGAGGCCAATACTACATTCTCAGCGACAAAAAGAATCCCAGGAATCAGGACTACTTCGACCCCTTTGGCCCAAAGGTTATAGCCATGAGAGAGACATTCAATGACAACGCAACCGAAGGGCGTTTGCTATCAATATCAATGAGTGAGACTCACAATGTGGCGATTCCTATCATCCTGGACGATGAGTATCAATGGGATATGCGCGAACTCAGGGATAAGATCGCCCGGTTCGTGATTACTAATTGGCGGAAAGTTGATGGTAGCCAGATGTTAAAATTTGACGACCAGCAAATCGAACCACGATTGAAACAGTTAGCCATGCCACTGAGTGTAATATTCCAGCTTTGGCCTGAGGGCACGGAGGGCTTCAAGGAATATCTTGTGGCAAGGCAAGTAGAGATACGGCGCCAGCGCGCTATGAGCTGGGCCGGGACATTGGCAAATACTGTATTTGCTATGGCCAGCGGTGACTTAGATACTGGAGATACCCCTGCTAATGCCGTGACGCCTACTATGGTTTGCCAGTATGTGAAATCGACACCAAAGGCAGTGACAAAGGGATTGACTGGTATCGGCTTCCTGGTTGAGCAGAGGTGGGTTGATAGCTACGACGCCAAAGGCAACCCTAAAAGGCGTCAGGTTAGGTCATATGTCATCCCCAATAGTGCAGTCTATAAGGAAATCATGTCGCGCTATTGGTATTCGGATGATGGGGCTGAACTACCTGAAATACCCGACATACTGCGCTCGAAAAAATATGTCCACCTTGATGGGAACCCATGTAGCTAAGCGTCACAAGTGTCACAATCGTCACCAAACGACGTCTTAGGGGATGATGATGTGACAGATATTACGGATGTTACAGTTCCCTATATAGGTATCCAGTCAAGCAATGAGGGGGATACCACGGAAACCACCGGGGAACATGATTAATGATGATAGAAGGAGGTTGATATGAGTGAACGTGAGCCCAGTGACGCAGATCTGGAAGCTATTATCCGTTGTGAGGTCTGCGAGGAAGATGTGCTGAGGAGGACTATGACGATGCATGTTATTAGCGAAAAACATTCTGAGGCGGAGTTGAAACGGTTGGGTATAAATAAACCCGATTTCATACATAAGAACGCAAATCCGTTTGAGAAGTCTCCCGGTAGGACAGTACCGGAGCATATAGGCAAGAGGCGCGGAGGTATAGGAAACTTGACATTGAATCAGTTAAGAGCTCTTCAAGAAGCTGAAAAAGTTGTTAATCAAGAAAGGCATCAACTGTCGGACGGGGGAAAGCAACCAGGGTTAGAGGTTGATGAGCTAGACGAGGAACAGTACACGATCGAGGACGAGTTAGAGGACATGGAAGAAATGGGGTTTGAGCGCGGGGGTAAAGTGGATGGCTCGGGTGCCCCCCCTAGCCTGTCCTCCACCGTCACTGCGTCAGCTCCAGCTCAAGAATTTACTGGTCAAGATGTGGTGAGGGCTAGTGAAGAAAAGACAGCGCCGGTGGGAAGTCCTAGACAAGAGCAAGGAATTCCTGATGGCCATGTTAGGGAGGACGGGAAGATATGGTGTCCAGTCTTGAAGAAGGCGTCCAAGACGGGCAAGTGGTTCAAGGCTCATGGGTGGGTAACAAGAGAATACTTTGAGCGAAAGAAGCATGAGCGTAAGTGGTATTTGCGATAACTGATAAAATAGAAGAGGAGGTATAAGATGAGAGGCCATATAGTGAAGAGGTACAAGAATAGCTACACCATTGTCTTGAACTTGGGGATCGACCCAGCCAGTGGTAAACGCAAACAGCAATGGATTAGTTTTAAAGGTACCAAGAAGGACGCAGAGCGCAAACTATCAGAGCTATTACGCCAGCTGGACACTGGCACCTTCATGAAGCCTGGTAAAACGACACTTGGGGAGTTCTTGGATCGTTGGCTGAAGGACTACAAGCGAAATCTGTCCCCTAGAGGATTCGAGAGGTACCAAAGTGTTGTCAGTGGCCATCTTATACCTGCCCTGGGCAACATACCGTTAACGCAGTTGAAACCTGAGCACCTCCAGCGGCATTATACTGCCAAACTGAATGATGGCCTTAAGGCTGGGGCGGTAAGGTATGACCACGCTGTGCTTCACGTGGCCCTGCAGACGGCGCTCCGTTGGGGCTTAGTCAACCGCAACGTTGCCGACGCTGTCAGCCCGCCCCCAGTCCGACGTAAGGAGATGCAGACATGGGATGAGGATGACCTGGCCCGCTTCCTTGAGGCTGCCAAAGACACCCCTTATCATGCGCTGTTCTACCTTGCGCTTTACACTGGCATGAGGCGGTCAGAGCTCCTGGCGTTACGCTGGCAAGATGTGGACTTGCTTCTATGCCAGGTTCAGGTTAGCCGCAGCCTGCACCACCTGAAGGACGGTAGCTATGTGTTCACAGAACCTAAGTCAGCCAAGAGCCGGCGCACCATAGCGTTGCCTCCCTCAGCCACTTTACTGCTCAGAGAGCACCGGGAAAAGCAGAAGTTAGAGCGGACCATGCTGGGGATCCCCCTAAAGGACGATGACCTGATTTTTAGCCAGTTTGACGGTAAGCCCTTGCGCCCCAATACCATCACCCGCGCCTGGGCTCTGCTGGCTGCGAAAGCCGGAGTTAAGGTTATACGCTTTCACGATGCCAGACACACCCACGCTTCCCTTATGCTCAAGCAGGGAGTGCACCCCAAAATAGTGCAAGAAAGGCTGGGCCATGCCAGTATTCAGATGACACTTGACACATATAGCCACGTGGCCCCAGGGCTCCAGCAGGCGGCAGCAGAGGGCTTTGACCGGGCTCTTAACCCAAAGGCAAAAAATGGGGCGGTTGAAAACATTGGTTAGCTATCCGTTAGCTAAACAGGGCAGTGGTTGACATAAAACTGGTAATTTAGATACAACTCTGAAATATTGGTAGCGCATAGGGGATTCGAACCCCTGATCTTCGCCTTGAGAGGGCGATGTCCTTGGCCGCTAGACGAATGCGCCGTTATCAGCCAGGCAGGTACTTCATGATTGTACCTGCAACGATTGTTATTATACCTGAACGGTCAACGGCGAGCAAGCCTACTTAGGATTCAGGGCCTTGACATTATTACAATATATGTTACAATATATTGTAACAGGAGGGTTAAGCTATGGCTAAGATTAAATCCATATCCATCAGCGAGGCGAGGCCGAAGCTGACGCATCTGGTTGATGATGTCTCAACAGGTGGAGAGGCTTATTTCATTATCTCTAACAGCGAGATTAAGGCGGTCCTATTGGGCATAGACGAATACAATGTACTCAGAGAGCGGCTGGAGGATTTAGAGGACACTGTAGATATTTTGAAGGCTGAGCTCGAAGGTGAGCCGACTATAACTTTTGAAGAGCATCTGGAGAAAACAAAGGCCGGGAAGAAGGTTCGTGTACCGGCTTGAGATCAGCCACATAGCGCATAAGCAGATTGAGGCTCTTCCTCATAGATTTGCGCAGAGGATTAATGAAGCCATCGCTGGACTGGCTAACGAGCCGCGCCCGGTTGGGGCCAAGAAGTTAATGGGAATAGAGGGATACAGGATAAGGCTTGGGGACTATCGAATCCTTTACCGGGTCAACGATGAGTCTCGCTTGATAATTGTGTACCGCGTGAAACACCGAAGAGAGGCTTATAGATAGATAGATAGATTTACTTACTCTTATCGCCAGTCGATTTAGCTTTATTCACTATACACTGGAAAGAAGTGGGCTCGATTTCAAATAGCCAGTTCGCTTTGTAGTGAGGCACTTTGAATTTTCGTCTCTCCTCTTCTGTAAGGCAGTCATAAATAGCAGCCCGCCTTATCGGTTGAAGCCATAGCTCATAGTCATAGTAGACAATAGTCTTTTCCGCTTGCTCCTCTTTATAGGTTACTGTTCCAAGCCCGCAAATGTCGCCCCAACATTCTTCGTACCCACCCCAACAACATAGCAGCATTGTGTCGCTCTTAGATATTATCTTGGGAGCATTAAAAATAGAGGGCACGGGGTAATGTCCACCATTTACTGGATGTTTGTCTGCATGTTCTGTTCCAAAATTGGCCATGAAGTACTTAGGCTCTCGCTGCATTTTGCTGTCCCTGATCAATCGCCTGACTCCACTGAATTTTCATGGCTGGGGATCCAGGATTCGAACCTGGGCCAACGGATCCAGAGTCCGCTGTCCTACCGCTAGACTAATCCCCAACGAACCTAAGCTGAGATATCTACTGCGACATCTCAATACTTAGCTTTACGTTTATAGTGTAGATGACTTGGGAAACCTTGTCAACGCTTTCTATATGAGAGCGTTTAGCAACACTTTTCAACCCCCTAAATCCCCCAGTCTTGGGGGACTTTTGAGGCTGGGGGATACCCCCATCCTTCCGCGGAAGGACCACCAGAGGGGCTTTGCCCCTCTGGACTCCCCAGTTACTAAACGACCTTTCTATATCTAGCGTGGGAAGCTGAATTCTATGCTGATGTCCACAAAGTTGCCATCCTCCGCCCAGACGTCGGGGAGGCGAATTGTGATGCGCGTGGATTCAGGATAAAACAATAGTCTGGTTTTGTAGGTCAGCGACTTGCCGGCTTCAAGGTCTTTGACGATGGGTGGCGGTATGAAGTATTCTGCTTCCTTGCCTGCCTGGTCTGTGGCATAGGCACCTGGTTGAAAGATACTGTATAGGCGGCTGGCCTCGAAGCTTTGTGCGGTGGGATTATCTATTCTCCACTGGACCTCGACTTCATTACCAACCCAGGTGACCATGACAAGGGTGATGTTGAGTCCTGATAGCGTGCGAGTGATATTGAATACTTTGGTCACAGGCTCAGGCGTGGGTGTCGGGGTAGGTATGGGGGTCGGTGTAAGCGTTGGTGTCGGACTGGCTACTGGCGTCGGTGAAGGCGTCTCCTTCCCATTAGCACAGCCAAAGATGCTGGCCGTGAGCGCAATCACTAACAACAAGGCTAGCAGCGCGGTTGACTTGCTCATCCCGTCCAATACTCCAGAAAAGTTTCCTTCTTGGTTTTCTCTACTTCCCTGTAGTTTGTGACCTCTCTGGTTTTTGGCACTTGCTGAGATGTTGTAACTTCCTTTGTCGGCGGCGTGATCGAGTAGGTGAGATTTCCTATGTAGTCTCCCTCGTGCCGCACCGTGACATCCTCTTGCTTTCCCGGGGCGAGGAATTGCCAGGCGGCTTTGGTGACGGTTCTGCTGGGAGCTACGGGAGTGGCTAGAGTTGTCATATTGAACGCAATGCGGAAGTATCCGCCCTCTACATCGGTATTTTTGAGGGTGACAGAGCAATCCGAGGAAACTCTCCAGTACCAGTTGTGGATTTCAGTATCGATAACCTTATAGTCTAACGGAATATCTTCGGTTTGGGTTTCTGTGACATAGTAAGTTTCTGTTGTGGTATAGGGCTCCGATTCATGATAGGTCACACTCTTGAGCGGGGCAGCGGCCAACACAGCCGCAGCTACTACCAGAATTGCTGCGACTATTAATAATATCAGTACTCTCATCAGGTTTTAGTTCCGCAATTCACGAAGTGCCGCTTCGATGTGTTTAAGGCACCTCTCTTTGCCTAATGATGCCATGGTCTGGAATAGTGGCGGGGCAGCAGTGCGCCCGGTGACTGCTACCCGCAGCAGGCCGAAGAAATCGCCAGTCTTGAATCCCAACTCAGTGGCTAGGGGACGGAGCGCGCCCTCTAACGATGGGGCGTCGAAGTTCAGGGCTTGAAGCCGCTCTAAAGCGGCTTCAAGCCCTCTCGCCGCATCTTCTCTGGTCAGCTTCTTGCCCAGAAGCAGTTCAACGTTATAAGCAAGCTTATCGACAAAGAAGAAATCATAAAGCTCCACTGCTTCCCCGAGGGCGGCCAAGCGCTCCTGAATAAGAGGCGCGATCTGCTTCACATATTCCCGGGAAAGTGGACGCTTCACCGATTGAGGCAGGCCTCTATTCAGAAATGGCATTAACAGGTCTGTCAGTTCATCGGTGCTCAATTTTCGTATGTAGACCCCGTTCATCCAGTTGAGCTTGTCGAGATTGAAGATGGCGCTGGTCTTACTGATGCGCTCGATGGAGAAATGGCTTATCAGTTCCTCTCTGGTGAAGAGCTCGGTGTGGTCGTCGAGCGCCCACCCCAGCAGGGCCAGGAAGTTCATCATCGCCTGCGGCAGGTATCCCAGGTCGCGGTATTCGGTGATCGCAGTAGCACCGTGCCTCTTGCTCAGCTTGCTGCGGTCGGTCCCCAGTATCATGGGCAGGTGTGCGAACAGGGGTGGCTGGTAACCCAGGGCGTCGTAGAGCAGCATGTGACGCGGTGTGCTCGACAGCCACTCATCGGCCCTGAGAACATGCGTTATCTTCATTAGGTGATCGTCGACTACATTTGCAAGGTGATAGGTGGGATAGCCATCCGATTTCAGGAGCACAAAGTCGTCCAGAGTGCTATTATCGAAAGCTACCTCTCCCTTGATCAGGTCGTTGAACCTGGTCTGACCTTCGAGAGGTATCTTGAATCTGATTACCGGGACGATGCCATGTGCTTCGAATTTAGCTCGTTCCTCCTGGCTCAGGTTGCGGCAGCGGCGGTCATATCCGGGCGGCTGCTTTCTGCGTGCCTGCTCTGCTCTCATCTGTTCAAGCCTTTGCGAGGAGCAGTAGCAGGGGTAGGCGTGTCCTTCTGTTACCAGGAGCTGTGCAGTCTCCTGGTAGGTGTCTAACCGCTGCGATTGGAAATAGGGGCCGTACTTACCGCCTACCTCCGGGCCTTCGTCCCAGTCTATTCCTAACCAACGCAGGCCGTCCAGGATAGCTTCAACAGCACCCTCAACCTTGCGGTTGACATCGGTGTCCTCGATGCGCACAATGAAGCTGCCGCCGCTGTGCCTGGCGAAAAGCCAGTTGAACAGGGCAGTTCTTATGTTGCCGACGTGGGGCAAGCCTGTGGGGCTGGGTGCATAGCGTACACGCACCGAATCGCTCATCTGGCCTCTTTCATGCCTGTCATTCTAACATGTTGGCACTGGTTCGCAATGCTACCTTTGGGCTAGTATCAGCAGTAATCTGCTCCAGTACTTCCTTCAGGTCCGGGGGCAGCTCTGACTTGAATTCGACCACATCTCCGCTTGAAGGCAGCCTGAAGCCCAGTCTGTGGGCGTGGAGGAATTGCCGCCCCAGCACCGCTGACCTTTTCCCGTAAATGTGGTCGCCGAAGATGGGGTGCCCTATCGCAGCGAAGTGCACCCTTATCTGATGGGTGCGCCCGGTCTCAGGCATCGCCTCGACCAATGTATAATCATCGAGGTATTTGAGCACTCGATACTCTGTCCGGGCCTCCCTGCCTCCCGAGACTACCGCCATTCTCTTCCTGTCCTGGGGATGCCGGCCTATGGGGGCGTCGATAGCTCCGCGCTCCGGTGTCAGATGCCCTAAAACCAGAGCAAGGTATCCCTTCTTGATGGAGCGCTGTTTTATCTGGCGAGAGAGGCTTTTGTGGGCGGCATCATTCTTAGCTACCATTATCAGGCCGGATGTGTCTTTGTCCAGTCGGTGCACAATGCCGGGTCGGATCGAGCCGTTAATCTCTCCGAGGTCAGGGCAGCGGGCCAGGATGGCGTTCACCAGCGTACCCGTATGTTGACCGGCGGCGGGATGAACCAGTAATCCTGCCGGCTTATCTACAACAATGAGGTCGTTGTCTTCGTAGACAACCTTAAGCGGTATATTCTCGGCCACCAGTGAAATAGGCGATGGTGGGGGTATGGATACAACTATCCTATCGTCAGCGTTGAGCTTCTGACTCGCTTTGGCGGCGTGGTCATTAACTGCGACCTGCCCTTCGCCTATCAGCTTCTGGGCGTAAGAGCGCGAAATCTGGCATTGCTCCGCTATGTACTTATCAAGGCGTTCGCCAGGGCTGGAGGCGGTAAACTCAAGCCTTCTATTCATCTTTGTGCGCTTTTGGAGGCTTTCTTCGGTGTAACGAATAACAGATAACAAGCGATGAGGATAGTGCCCACGACTAAGGA
>Ga0209777_10005429_pt1 | contig 14689 bp, 12 predicted proteins | sample FrelakmetHBP12HB_FD_187147 | JGI IMG/M metagenome (GOLD analysis project Ga0209777, IMG submission 187147) | Freshwater lake sediment microbial communities from the University of Notre Dame, USA, for methane emissions studies -HBP12 HB (SPAdes)... | ecosystem: Environmental > Aquatic >... | reverse complement strand
AACTTTTGCACACGGTCAATTTTGACCATAAATCCCTATAAAAATACATACCAAACATCGTATAATATTAAAAAAAAATTACGCCAGTGAAAGCCCCGTGCTCGGTCGCGCAAATTTCAACCCGCCCGTTCTCGTTATTTCTCACGGTATCTCTTCCTCCAACAGGTGCACCGAATCCCAGTATTGCATGTAGTTTGCATAGACGTATTCTGGAAGTGGGAGTTTGTGTTGTGAATCAACCGAGAACGGTGATCTCGACCTTACCGTTCACGATGATCTCACCAGCGCGCAACATTTATCATAACATGCGAGCGATATCTGGGTGAACCAGGAGGTTCAAACAGTGAAAACAGGTTGGAACAAAAATGGGGATTCCAACCTCAATACCAAATGCCCCATAGCAGCACTCTTTTAGCTCGGTGAAATTTCGATATGGATTTTTTTTACTCTGCTTTCCTGATCTCTCTTTAAAATTTACACCGCAGTTATCAGTTCTCTCGGGTGGGGTGAATATCTCTTGAATATTTTGATGAAAATCTACATTCTGCTCGCAATAACAAGAGAATTCAAGGGATCACATGCCAGATACTCTTCATTCAGCAGGATAGCACATGACCTATCTCCAGACTGCATGGTCGCAGGACTACCGGACTCGCGGACGCTTATGGGGGGGAGCTCCTGTACTCCTGCCCGGTATACCGGTAGGGACACATGTCCTTGATATCGGATGCGGGAATGGAAAGACGCTTGAAGCACTCGTAAACCACTCCAGTGATATCACCGCAATCGATTTTTCAAAAGAAGCGGTGGCGATGAGTCAACGGTTCCTGGCATCATATGATTCCGGAGACGCTCTGGTTGCCGATGGACGACGGCTTCCTTTTGCTGATGATGCCTTTGGTGGTGTTGTTGCCCGTCATGTTATCGGTCATCAGCACAAAGAGGGCCGGATGGACATTGCGTCCGAAGCTGCACGTGTCCTGCAACCGTGCGGGAGCCTGTTTTTTTTGGAGTTCTCCACTGATGATATGCGCAACGGAACCGGAAGAGAAGTGGAGGAGAACACATACCGCAGGGGTACCGGTATCATCACCCATTACTTTACTGAACCTGAGGTTGAGGAACTCTTTGGTGGACTTAAGAAAGAGTCCATCAGTACCAGGAGTTGGAAGATGCGAGTGAGGGGCAGGGATCTTATCCGTGCTGAAATTGTTGCGACATTTTCCAAATCCTGTTGAATGAAAAGTAAAAATGTTACCTATTTTTTCTTAATGGATTACACAAGATGTAACCGATGATATAGGATTTTTCCGGCTCATTATTGTCGTATCTTTCGCACCAACGCAACTCCCGCCAGTGCACATCCTGTTACCCCTACCCCAAACCCCGGCAGTCCTAAAGGCAGCTGCCTTCCGGGGAGCGGCGTTGGAGTAACAATTGCAAGTACGAGGGAAATCTGGGTTGTCTCATGGGAATTGACCGTAATGGTTCTTGTGGCGGGTTCGCAATCGTCCCGTTCGAGAGTTATGATATGCTGGCCAGGTGCGATATCAGAGAAAAGCCCGGGCGTCTCACCGGCATATTGGGTATCGATAAAAACCCGTGCCTTATCAGGAGAGGAGTTCACCATGATTGACCCTTTATCGGGGTTGGTAGTACCCGAACCTGCTTTTTTTGGATCAATGACGGTGTGCGTCAGCGACGGAAGTGTTGACACATCAGAAAATTCGCGGAAATACCCGTCCGGGAATGTAACATTTGATCTCTGCGGTGAGAAGTCAGCGGATATGACATAGTTGAGAGCGGAATTTTTCAGAGCAATTTCTGCCTTTGTAAAATCCATGGATGCGGTCATGTATTCAGTGCCTGTATCGGTATCGCTTACCTGTGCAAATTTCCGTAAGAGCAGGGTTGCCTCTGAACGATCAAAGGCGATGACAAGGGGAGGTTCTGAGCTGGTCGAAAGCCCCTTTTTCAATTCATCTTCCAGAAGGGACAAGGGTATGGCATTTTCTATGACACCTTCCAGCGCATATTGAAAAACGGCCGTTGCGTCCCCGTTTTTTTCTATGGTGATGTCAAGTGATTTTGCGGTAAATGCAAAAACGGGTGAACTGCAGACCACCATGAGAGCTAAAAATAACAGACTGATCTTTACAAGCGATTGGGTTTCGATGAGTCGGGTATGTTCTTGCATGGTGATTCTCCTTTTAAAATATTCTGTCGAGGAATTCCTGATCCTCATCCGTCACGTCTAACCAATAAGTGTTGGGGTTTGACCAAAAAAAAGGATCTGAAGAATGTTCATTTGTTCCAACCCGGAACACAACGTTCATCGTATACTCACGTTCAAATAGAAATCCTTCCAACCTAAAGGGAGACATGCTGCCCACCCTTATTGAATTTATTCTTCACATTGACCAGAACCTTTCACTGGTGATCCATCAATACGGGATGTGGACCTATCTTATCCTTTTTTTAATTATCTTTTTTGAAACGGGATTCGTGATTACGCCTTTTCTCCCTGGCGATTCCCTGCTCTTTGTTGCCGGTGCATGTGCCGCAAGCGGGCTTCTGGAGGTCCAGTGGCTGCTTGCCGCATTTATTCTCGGAGCGGTTCTCGGTGATACCGTGAACTACTGGATTGGCAACTTTATCGGGTTAAAAGTCCTCCAGTGCAGGTTCCCTAATATTTTGAAAAAGGAGTATATCGACCGCACCTATGGTTTTTACGAGCGGTACGGCGGGATGACAATCTTTGTCGCCCGGTTTGTGCCGATAATACGGACGTTCGCACCATTCCTTGCGGGGGTTGGTTCGATGGATTATCGAAAGTTCCTCCTCTATAATGTAGTCGGCGGCGTCACATGGTCAGCGGCGGTTGTGCTCGCAGGATATTTTTTTGGCACCCTGCCCATTGTCAAGCAAAACCTCAATCTCTTAATTTACTTGGTGATCTTTGTAACGGCAGCGACCATTATTGTCATCATCGCCGGGCTTATCTCTGCATACCGGACTCCTCCTCCGGAATGTGAATAAGGTTAAAAAATCAAAATCACCAACAAAAAAAATCAAAACGCTATTTTTGAAAAAATAGATTATTTTCCTTGTTTATGGTTAATGGTGAGGCCGTGATTATCCACTTTTGTGCTGATGGCAACCGTAAGCCCCATAGGTTTTATCAGTTTCTCAAGAGCCTTGTGATCTTTTTTTGTGACGACTGCAATAGACGGCCCCACGGAACTCATACCAACAAATTCGAGGCCTGCTTCGCGCAGCAGGCTCATGTAGTGATAAATCCCGTAACTGTGATGCTCGACCTCTGCCCGTTTTGACCCCCGGAACTCTATCTCCCATACGATATCGCCGATCTTTTGCAGGTCTTCGCGTTCCAGCGCCGGGATGAGGTCCATGAGGAACAGGTACGCCTTCAGTTCACGGTCCCGGTAATCCAGTGTCCGGGCTTTGTTCATGAGCAGGTCAAATTCCTTGGTGCCTGCGGATGAAATATCTGTGGGCGGGATCACGATGTGCACGTGCTTGCCCTCAGCAAACGGGTGGTGGTAGGCAAGCACCAGCTCGTCCCCCATCACCGCCATGCCGCCATGGGTGCTTACCGCTGGACCGACACCCGTCTCAAACCCGAATGCGATGGTTCCATCGGCAGTCTCTTCAACATAGTTATGACCGATCAGGGTGCGCAACTGGTTGTTGGAGAGCGGAGAGCCAACTGCTTCATTAAGCGCTGTGGCGACCGCGATCATCACCGTGCTTGTAGACCCGAGACCTACATGTTTGTGCTGGTGATCGGTCGCCCGTATCCGGAACCCGCCCCTGTATCCCGTTGATCTCTTAAATACTTCTACAAAATTGCGGATGATCGGTTCCCGGTTATAATCGATCGTGAGACCTGTTTTGGTACATTCAACTTCTGCTGTGCAATAACACTGGATTGCAAACCCGATACCGCCGCCTCCCGGATGATCCGGCGCAAACCGGTTCATGTCAAGAACGGTCAGGTGGATACGTGCCGGAGCCACTACGGTAATGGTCCCTCTGCAGGGTTTGAGCGTATACTTCTTTTTCTCATATCCAAGGGTCTTGATGATCGTTCCCGGTTGAAATGTCTTGAACTCGTATTCCACAAGGTCAAGATCGCCACCGCGGATCTTCATGATTACCATAGGTACCTCATGTTATACTGACTGGTTCTAGGATATGATTTTGCTGGTTTATTAAAAAACAGCTGCGTGTGTGTTTACCAGCGTTGCGATATTTATCGGGAGGATACCCTGATCGCCACGCCATCAAATTCCGCGATAGCACGATCTCCTTCATAGACCATGACACGGTACGTGGAATATCCCCCCTGTTCGGCAACCAGTTCCGCTATCGCTTGGAGATCCCCCGATGCCGGCGCAATGTACTGGATGTGCACGGATACTGCTACCCTCTGGACAATTCCGGAATTCGCTGCCATCCCGAATGCCTGGTCAGCAAGAGAGAAAATTGCACCTCCATGAATGACGCCATTTGGATTTTCCTTCTCTGATGAAGGCATGATCACGCGGGCAAAACCTTCCCGGGCTTCGACAATCTCAAGGTGAAGCAGCCGGGCAAAATCACTTGAATCAAAGGCAGTGATCCGTTCCTTGATGGTGACTGGCGGGGAAGTATGACTTTTGTCCTTGAATTCTATCGGGTATTCTGAATTTTTGGCCATACGAGGGAAGATATTTTTCCTTATCACTTTTGTAAAAGCCGACAAAAGGAACGCGGAGGAGTGTTTTTACCTATTTGTAATCCTTCTGCGAGTAGCTGTACTTCTGCACCTCGCCCCCGTGAGCGACAATATAGACCCACTCATAGAGGGATTTGAGCGAGCCGTACTGCTGGTACCGGCGCATGGAGAATCCGACCTTCATTGCGGCGGAAAATTTCACTTTGCCCTGGTTCTTCATGCGCAGCGCAATCTCAAGATCATCGCCAGCATCAATGCTCCGGTACATGCCTGCCCGGATCACTGCATCCCGGTGAAACGCAGTGTTGCATCCGAGGGTGTAATAGAAAATCTTTGTATAATATCCAAGACGGGAGAATGTGTTGGCGAAAAAAAGCGAGCATGAATTTTTTATACTTTCTTCTATGGGATATACCGGGCCATAGAGCAGGACGACATCTTTTTCATCAAACCCATTCTTGATCGTTTCGATCCATGTCGGCGGGATGATACAGTCAGCATCTGTTGTAGCGACAATGTCCCCGGTTGCCGCCATGATTCCATCATTACGTGCCCCTCCCACTTTCCTGCTTGTCTGGACAAAAACCTTGTCCGCGTACTTCCCTGCGATCTCCCGGGTCCGGTCCTTTGAACCTCCATCGACGACAATAATCTCGTATTCGCTGCGGGGCACGGTCTGGTGCTGGAGCGAGACAAGACACTGGGCAATGTTCTCCTCCTCATTGAATGTCGGAATAACGACCGAGATCATAGAAAATATTCCTGTATTTCGTTAGGTGTGTTTGGATATTAAGTATAATGGAGAAGGTTTACGACGCTTATGGGTTGGGTGGGTATGTTGAGACAAAATCCATGGCGCTGCGGATGCACCCGTCCATGTTCAGGTATTCAAACTGGGCAAACCTGCCGACTAGTGGAATACCGACAGTGGAACAATAATCCCTTATGATATCGATATTTTTTTGGTATTCGAGATCATAGACCACGTATGCGAACGGCTGGCGCCAGATCCGGGTCATGATAACCGAATCTCTTGAGATAAGACCCATCTTTTCAAGCATTACGGTCACATGTTCGGTCAACTCCGCATCTGTCAATACAGAAACCTCATCGCCCGGCTGGTGGGTGATCTCGGCAAGGATGGACCCACACCCTTCAGAAGCTGCCTGCGGGCTGTAGTTGGAAGGAAACGAGATCCGGTTTGTCCTGCCAAGTGAAAGTTCAGGGATGTAGATCCATGAAATATCCGGCACGTTTCCTCGGATCCCGATAGCCACGCAGACCAGTGAATTATAGACAAGCGCTCTGTATGCCTGCTGCACGGAGGCAGGAACGTTATCAAGGCAGGCAATGAGGCGCTGGACAGGCAGTGTGCAGATGCAGCGATCTGCTTCTATGATCTCTGTTCCGTCGCTGATAAGGATCCGGTTGCCGTATTTTTTGATTGAGCGGACGGAAAAACCCGTTCTGATCCTGCCTTTAACCGGTAAGGCAATCGCATGAATGAGCGCTTCGATACCTCCTTGTGCCGGGTACGAGAAGACCGACTGGTGCGTATAACCCTCAGTGGGGATGCCAATCGCGGATTTGATTACATCCTCAACCGGTGGGCGGGGAACCCTGCCCTCGACCCAGTGGCGGGACATCCGATCTGTCGGGTATTTCCAGATCTTTTCATTATACGGTACCATGTAACAGTCGGCTATTCCTTTGCCGAAAGTGAAATAGATCCATTCCCTGAAATTTGACGGTTGCGGAACAGACCTTGTCTCAAAGGCAATCTGTGCTTTTACAAACTCGTTGATACAGAAAAACCGGTCATCAGGAGGAAGGTCAGCAAGGCCGTTCTCGAACGGATACTTCACGTACCTGTTTTTATAAAATATCCGGGTATTCCGGATGTTGCGCTCTTCATTACCCGCGATCATCCGGCGCATAAAGGCGAGTACTTCAGCATCCCGGGAGAAGATGATGTGGGAACCTCCGACGTCAAAGGTGAACCCATTCTCCTGTACCGAACGGCAGAGCCCTCCAGGTTTTTGCTCCGCTTCCAACACGATAACATCGTCGCCCCGTTCATGGAGCAGCCGGGCAAGCGTAAGTCCTGAAAGCCCCCCGCCAAGGATTGCGGTTGTCACAGAAAATAGGTTGGAGGTGAATGGTAATTAGGGTTCACTCTGGTTTTTGATGGACAGGTCGTAAAGAAAAAAAATTATTTCTGGATATACCACCCGGTCATGGTCTCGTCGAGCACTTTCTCGCTGTTCTTTTTTGTGAGCAGGCTCACGATGATCATGGCAAGAACTGAGACGATGAATGCGTAGAATGAAAAATGCAATGGGATCTGTGCAAAATCAATGCCGAGTGTATTGACTTTGAAGTAGTTGAGGAATCCAAAAACAAGTGCAAAGATAAGTCCAAGTGACATGCTTGCAAGTGCACCCTGCCGTGTTGCGCCCCTCCAGTAAAGACCGGCAAGCAGCGGAACTGCGAAAGTTGCGAGCATGATCCCGATGCCCATCCAGATCAGGATGGCGAGCATATCAGGTGGGTTAATTGCAAGAACCATGGTCCCGAGTGCTGATATAACAACGACAATCTTGGACAGAAGGAGAACGCTCTTGTCATCTGCATCGGGCCTGAGCACCTTCTTGTAGATATCCCACGAGAACATGGCGCCGATCGTGAGCATCAGCCGGTCGGTCGTTGACATGACAGCGGCAAGGACTATCACGGCAAAGATCGCCCAGAGTGCCATGATAGGAAGCGAACTCTGGATTCCGTACAGGATAATGAAGTCCTGCGCATTGGAGACATTCGGGAGTGTGAACATCCCCTCTTTCACCATCACAAGACCTGCAAACCCGGCGAATTTCAAGAGAAAGATGACCGCCCCATAGAGCAGAAATGCAACGAGGGGTGCCCACTTGAAGTACTTGACATCCTTAATCGCAAGCACATTGTTGATCACGTGGGGAGCACATGCCAGTCCGAGTCCCAGCAGGAGTGCGAACGAAATCACGTAGGGCGGTGCAAACGCACCGGCTGGGTTCCATGGCATTACGAGGTTGGGGTTGATCGTCGCCATGTACTCGTTTACATGGGTGAACCCGCCGGCATACCAGATGATGAGCGGTGCCATCACAAGAACGCCGACGATAAGGATAATCGACTGGATTAGGGATGCCCACGCCACGGCATAAAGCCCGCCGATCGCGGTATAAGCCATGGTAACAATCGTCGCAATCAGAAGTGCCAGCCAGAGCGGGATCTGGAAGAGCCAGATCAGAACGATGGAGATTGCGGTGTACTGCCCTACGAGGTAGATCAGGGACACGATGATACCGGCAGTGGCGCTCAGTGAGCGGAGCGCCGTGGGGCTCTCGTACCGGTGGGCGAGGTAGTCCTGCACCGTCACATACCCCGCGGATCGCGCAACATTGTGGAGTTTGACACCGAAGAATATTACGCAGATGCCGATGGACAAGGGAACAAAGATCTGTTCCCAGATCGTTGGCCAGCCTGCTTTGTAGCCGAGACCGGAAACACCGAGGAGCGACATACCCGAACAGACCGTTCCGATCATCAACAGGACAAAAACCCAGAAGCTGAGGGAGCGACCCGCAACAAGGTAATCTTCGGTGGTCTTGATCTTCTTCGATGCCCATACACCGATTCCGATCATCCCGAGGAAGTAGAGACTGACAATGACGATTGTGTAGATGTCCGCCATCAGTCATGCCCCCGGAATGTCAGCCCCCAGAGGAGCAATGCGATGACAACAATCACCACGAGTCCGCCTACAGCAACAATAGTCAGTAATGGTAGTCCTAACATTGTATCCCGGAAGCGTGCGGCGTGATAACATATAACATAATCGAATTTTTCCGGTGTTTTTAAAAAATACCATGCCTATCGAATATTGGATAAATAGCCTGCCTTTTGATTTCGTTAAGGTTGGTAAAAGGATAACTTCAAAAAAAATCAGGCTGTCATGGTCTGCCACTGGCGGATTTTTGCGATAAGTTCATCGGGGCGTTTTGACAGGATCCTGACACGGCCGCGGTACACCGCACCGGTATTTCCATCGATGGAGATGAAGTCACCTTCGCGGAGCGTTACGGTCCCGATACTGCAGCGGTGACGCACGGGATCGATGGACAGTGCGGTGCAGTTTACCACACAGACTTTACCCAGCTGCCGTGCAACGACTGCCGCGTGTGAGGTTCTCGCCCCGCGTGCTGTCAGGATTCCGGCGGACCGGTCGATGCCGGCGATATCATCGGGAGATGCAGTCTCCCGCACGAGAATAACAGGTCCGACATCCGCATCCTTCTCTGCCCGGACACTGGACAACGCAATAGTCCCCTGCGCAACCCCTCCTGATGCGGAGATACCCATGCCAATGGGCGGCTCATCAGCCTGCACCGTCTGGATCCCGATGGATGCGAGATCGACCGTATTGAGCCGTTCAAGTGCTTCGGGCGGGGAGATGAGCCCCTCTTCACAGAGGTCTACAGCAACCTGCAGGGCAGCGAGCGGCGCACGCTTTCCTGCCCTGCTCTGTAAAAGGTACAGTTTTCTTTCCTGTACCGTGAACTCAAGGTCTTGCATATCACGGAAATGGGTCTCAAGACGTTTACCGATCTGGAGAAGTTCCTGGTATACGTCCGGCATCACATGGATGATATCGGCCTGGGTCATCGCTTCCCGGTCTCCGGATACTACATCCTCGCCCTGTGCGCCAAACCGGAAGTCAACAAGCATCTCCCTGTCCCCGGTCCACGGGTTCCGGGTAAATGCAACCCCGGCACCGGATGAAGCCCCCATATTTCCAAAGACCATTGCCTGGACGGTGACTGCAGTACCGGTTCCGTCCAGCACGTTCATGGATCTGCGGAACGCCTTTGCCCGGGGACTTGCCCAGGAACGGATCACTCCCATGGTACACTGGACCAGTTGCCGGTGCACATCATGGAGGCATTCCTGCTGGTCAGGAGTTGAGTAGATCTGTTCATACATGGTGCAGAGTGTTCTTAAGCTCTGGTAGTCCAGTTCACGCTCATCTGCCACCCCCTCCTTTTTTATCATCTCCTTTAACGGGGTAGCGTAGCGTGAAGGGGGATGGGCAAAGATGCTGGTCCCGTAATTTTCTAAAAAACGGCGGTAGGAATCGTACACGAACCTCGGGTTTCCGGTAAATGCGAGAAGCCCACGGACGGTTAACGAAGTGAGGCCAACATTGAGGATCGTGTCCATAATCCCCGGCATCGAAACGGGAGCTCCTGATCGAACGGAAACAAGGAGTGGCCTGCGTACACCCCCAAACGTGGTACCTGTTGCCCTTTCGATGTGTGTCATTCCCTGCTGGAGGAGCCGGGGGACATCTTCCCCTAGGACTTCCGCGTTTTTAAAATATAACTGGCAGATATCGACCGGCAGGGCAAACCCTGCAGGAACCGGGATTCCGAGCGCCGCCATTTCGGCAAGCCCTGCAGCTTTGTTACCAAATTCTGCTGCAGGAACAACATTCTGCAGCCCGGACCCGAACAGCGCAAGGTGCGAGAGTGGAACTGACATACGTTGAATTACCGGTTCATTCCTTCGAGAATTGTATCATGCATGATATACACTGCTTTCATCAGGGAATTGGTCGCCTCCTCAATAATCCGGGCGATCTCGAAATACACGCGCAGCTCCTTGTAATCGGTGCTTTCAAAGATGATCGCCTTTTCTGTGAGACGGAGCGCTTCGTCGCATTCATGCTCAAGGGAAATCACGCGGTTTACTGCAGTCAGAAATTCCTGCATTTCATCGCGGCTGTAATCCTTGCGTATATTCTGCGCAGCGATGAGTACTTTGAGGTACTCCTGCCCCGCTTTGACAGCGAGTTCAGCCATTGAAGCAAGCTTCCGGTTTACCGGTTTTGAACTGGCTATTGACGGGAGCAGGGTGGTAAAAAAACATGCTTCTTCCAGTTCATCAAGCGCATCATCAGCAGCGTCGATGAGCAGGAGAAAAAACTCGGCCTCTTCGATCCTTTTGGAAAGGGTACGTACCTGCACGACGAGCTGGTCGGCCCGGCTCTCCCATTCCTTTGCCCGTTTTGCGCTCCGTACCACAAAATCCGCATCACCGGACCGCTGGATCTGGAGGAGGGAGTCGCGGACGGCTGTACCTACTTCAATCAGGAGTGAAGCATGGTCTATGCAGATCTCTACTAATCCTTCATGTGCAGAACGGAAGTAGCGGAGCAACTCTGCCTTTATCTCATCCTGTATGAGCAGGCGCGGGTTGTTTGCGCGGAGCCCGGTTGTTGCAGTCTTTAATACCCACTTGAGATATTCAATACTGCGGTCCCGCCCGAGAAGCTGGTGAAGGGGTTCGCCATACCGGAGCGGGACTCTGGCTGCCAGCTCAAGCGCACCGTAAATGAGCTTGTCGCCGCCGAGCCGGAGAAATCCCATATGCCCTACTTCCTTATCGGCAGCCCATCGCAGGACCGATATGACGTCCTTGTTGAGCAGGAAATTGCGCAGCTGTTTGCGTGCACGGTTCCAGTCGATCAAAAAGACAATGCGGGAGCCGAGGTGAGAAAGAAAACCGGCGAGGTCAGCATCGTTTGCAGCCGTGTACGTCCCGACCGAGAGATGGTACACCTTCTTCTCTAACTGCCCGGATCCCCTGCGTGAAAGAGTGTCCTGCCAGCGCACCTCCCAGCCCTCAAAGAGGCTCTGAAAGAACTCGAGGCGCTGCATGTGGATATCTGTATAAACTACCGACACGGTCTTCTCCTCAACATTCACGACGAGTACATGGGCATCGGTCACGCCAATATCGTTCTGGATCAGGAGTTTGTTTCCCGTACGGGTAGCAGTGGTCCCCAGTCCCGGGTGATCGAACCGGAGCGGGGTGGTGCGGTTGATGCCTGCCATGAATGCCCGGACGAGCACATCGTCACCGGCGCCCAGCATATAGGTCATGGCGCCGTCGATGGTCTCTTTTGACAGTTCGGTCTGCAGCTGGTTCAGGGCGCGGTGGAGGTCCATGACGAGGAGATGGATGCTGTCATCGGTACCCGCTTCCCCCGAAGTAATCGTGTTGATTAGGGACGATGAGATGGTACCTTCGGGTTCTTCATGCAGCGTTCCGAGCAGGGAATCCCTCCTTTTGATAAAACCCTGCGCCTCTTCATGCCCGTGCGCGGCAAAAGGGGCGATCATCTCCTCCATACAGTCACGGATCCCCGAGAGGATATCAGGCAAAAAGGGAACTGAATACAATTCCTCATCAATACGCTGCGCTCCGAGCACCACCGTGTCATACTGCTCTGATTCGATGCCTGCAGTCTCGCGTTCCGTCCGCATCGTGGGCAATGCACGCTCCGGGTGGTCTGCCCGCTCCTGCGCAGTCTGGAGGAGGGTGAAGAAGTATTTGATCCGGTCGTTTGCCAACAGCGCCCTGTTCACAAGCACCGGTAGGAGCAGTCCGTCTTCACCTAGTTCCTGAATGATAATCCGTTTCTCGGTCATAATGGCCCAACTCTTTTTACTGCAGATTTTTATTCAGATTACCTGCATAGTGTTACTACACATTGGGAGTATGGGAAGCTACAAAATAGTTTGGATGAGTCTTTTTCATCCATGAATGCACTAAAAAATATTTTGGGATCTTTTTTATTTGAGAAAATTTGCGAAAAACGGATAATTTTCAGGATCACTTTTTCAAGGATGCCCGGTAAAACAATGATCTCACCAGAGCCTAAAAATAAGATTTGAAGTATTATTTTGAACCTTGTACCGTTTTTGATCCCCGCAGGATCCCAATCCGCCCGGTCCTGACAAGTTCCCTGACACCATATTGCCGGAGCAGTTTTTCGAGTGCATCGATCTTTTCCGTATCCCCAATGATCTGGAGGATGACGGATTTTGCCCCGACGTCGATGATCTGTGCCCTGAAGATTGATGCGATCTGCATGACCTCTGCGCGACTGGTCCCCGGCTCGGCATTTACTTTTATCAGCGCGAGCTCGCGCTCAACCCGTTCGTTCTCGGTCAGGTCAGAGACCTTGATTACATCGATCAACTTGTGGAGCTGCTTCATCACCTGCTCGACCTTTGCATCGTCACCGATTACGACAATGGTGATTCGACTCATATCCGGTTCCTCGCAGGTACCTACGGCAAGGCTCTCGATGTTGAACCCGCGCCGGGAGAATAGCCCGGTGACCCGTGAGAGGACGCCGGGCTTGTTCTCGACCAGAACGGAGAGCGTGTGTGGCTTCATGTCCGTGGATGCCCCCCGATCATCTCGTTGATAGCAGCGCCGGCCGGGACCATGGGGAAGACATTCTCCTCCCGTTCGATCCGGAAGTCCATCACGAACGGCCCGTCGCAGGCAAGCGATGCCTTAAGAGCAGGCAGCACCTCATCAGGGGAATCCACCCGGATGCCATCGATCCCGTAGGCGTTTGCGATTTTGACAAAGTCAACGGGTGGGAGCTCGGTATAGGAGTAGCGCCGGTCAAAGAAGAGCTCCTGCCACTGGCGTACCATGCCCAGATACATGTTGTTTAAGATCGCAACTTTCACGGGTATCCTGTTTGCGGCAACCGTTCCCATCTCCTGGATGTTCATCTGGATGCTGCCGTCGCCCGCGATGTCAAAGACGGGTACATCCGGGCGGGCAAAGTGTGCCCCCATGGCAGCCGGGAAGCCGTACCCCATCGTGCCCAGCCCGCCGCTTGTGATCCATGTGCGGGGGTGGTGGAAACAGAAGTGCTGTGCAGTCCACATCTGGTTCTGCCCGACTTCTGACACGATCACTGCCTCGCCTTTCACGAGATCGCTTAATGCCCGGACGATCTGCTGCGGGTGGAGGCGCCCGTCATCCTTGATGCGGAGCGGATGGTGTTGCCTCCATTGCCTGATCTTCTTGATCCATGGTTCGTACATGGCATTCTTTTTGAGAATTGCGAGCATGTCCTGCAGCACTGCCTTCACGTCTCCGACAATCGGGATATCGACCCGTTTGTTCTTCCCGATCTCAGCCGGGTCAATGTCGATATGCACGATCTTTGCGTGCGGTGCAAAGGTATCGATCTTCCCGGTTACCCGGTCATCAAAGCGTACGCCGATCGCAAGCAGCAGGTCAGATTCGGTGACTGCGAAGTTTGCGTACTCTGTACCGTGCATGCCCAGCATGCCGAGGTTGAGAGGGTGATCGGAGGGGATGCACCCGATGCCCATGAGCGTTGTAGTCACCGGGATCCCGCAGCTGGTTGCAAGCTGGATGAGTTCCGCGGATGCATTCGAGGAGATGATCCCTCCGCCTGCGTAGATCAGCGGGCGCTCTGCGTGCTCGATGAGGTCAACCGCCTTGTCGATCTGGCGCTTGTGCCCCTTGTAAGTCGGGTTGTACCCCCGGAGGGTTACTTTCTCAGGCAGCGGGGTGTCCTTTGCAAGCCCGGTGCTCACGTCCTTGGGAATATCGACCAGTACCGGGCCCGGCCTGCCGGTGCCCGCGATGTAGAACGCCTCCTTGATTACGCGGCTGAGATCGCTTGCGGACTTGACAAGGTAATTGTGTTTTGTGACCGGCATCGTGATGCCGGTGATATCTGATTCCTGGAACGCGTCGTTTCCCAGCAGGTTTGTCGGGACCTGCCCGGTAATTGCAACGATGGGGACAGAGTCCATGTATGCGGTAGCGATTCCCGTAACAAGGTTGCAGGCTCCCGGTCCTGATGTCGCAAGGCAAGCGCCAACCTTCCCGCTTGCCCGTGCATATCCGTCTGCAGCATGCGCTGCCGCCTGTTCGTGCCGCACGAGGAGGTGTTTTAATGGGGAGTCGTAGAGCTCATCATAGATTGGCAGAACCACGCCGCCGGGGTAGCCGAATAAGATATCGACACCCTCGCGCTGCAATGATTCAACGAGGATTTTTGCC
>Ga0209777_10005428_pt1 | contig 14692 bp, 26 predicted proteins | sample FrelakmetHBP12HB_FD_187147 | JGI IMG/M metagenome (GOLD analysis project Ga0209777, IMG submission 187147) | Freshwater lake sediment microbial communities from the University of Notre Dame, USA, for methane emissions studies -HBP12 HB (SPAdes)... | ecosystem: Environmental > Aquatic >... | reverse complement strand
GGAATCCATGACAGACTTGTGTTTGTTCACGGCCTGAAACGAGCGGTTGTCGTCTATTCTGAGGCTGAGGCCGAAGATTTGGACTTGGAGATTGACCATGACGACTCGCATGTTTATGAGGGAACAAAAAACTTTGCCCTCTTACTTCACGGAACTCAACCGAAGGGAAGTGAAGCGGGCCAAGCATGGCAACGATTGAAAGAGATTGGAAAGGGAGGCTATCACAACCAGAAGCGGGGCCGGGGTTGGGGCGGCAAGGATTACATGGGAAAGCCCCTCCCCAAAAATTACGGTGGGGGTACCCCTCCCCCTAGCGGGATGCTGACGGTCGCACACGGTTGGAAAGGAAAGAGGGGTACTACCCCCTCCCCCGTGGGCATGACTGTCATTGAAAAGGAACAAATTGGAGCAATCCTGAACGAAGATTGGGAAAATGTTTCCGCTTGACAATTCTCAAAACAATGGTAGGATACCGATATGGAAAAAACAATACAACTTCCGGCAGGGTCACAAGTGGGTTGAAATCGAATCCAGCACCGCATCCGAAACCTGCTTCGAGTGCAAGAAGTGTCTGTCAGCCTTCGTCTATGACGGAGTTGACGGGTCTTATCAGTTCATCCCCAGTGAAGAACCCTGTAATTTTTAGCACCCCCACAATGAAAATCAAGAGCGTAGTCAAAGAGACTTCCATCATCATCAATGGAAAGAGGCATATTCTCCATTCCAGCGATGAAACAGAATCCGTATTAGAGGGCATCGAAGATGGATACAAAACAGAATCCTATCAAGATGTCATCAATTGGGTGGAAGAGAACGATTTCAGCGATTAGCACTTGACAAACAGAAAATTTCTGTTAGACTAACAACATGAAACTACTTCCTATTGAAAAGGTTTGGACTGGCGATGGATTTGGAGCGACGGATGCCGTTACCTTGAAACAAATCAAACGCACTCCATCTGACGCCCCACATCCTGCCGCTCTTTATGAGCGATACAAGAAAAACGGAATGTTGGAGGGGTATGAAGTTTTCATCATCAAGATTGTAAAGGCTGGCACCCCCCAGCTAGGGGGCGGGTTTGTCAAAGAGGATTATGAGGTTTATCCCCGTTCCAATTCCTTCCACAGTATTGCTTGGCAGCCTGACAACCTCAACACGGCTGAAAAGTATTACGAAAATCTGATTAACGGAAATCGTCCGCGTGATGCCGTTGCCGAAATCGAAGACAATGACGAAACGGAGGGTCAAACTGTGCCCGTGGTCCATGTTACCAAGGTCCAGAAACCGGTGGCTGACCTGACTCTGCCGGAAGGTGAATTCTCCACCAAGGAACTGGCCGAGAAAAACGGTGTGGATTACTCAATCGCTTATCTCTTCCTCAAGGCGGGTCTGGCTTCTAATAAGGTCAAACCAACCCGTGAAGAGCGCCGGGCCTCTCGGGGTAAAGCAACTCAACTCTTCTCAAAAGTATGACACGACAAGTCGCCAACCAACTGTTCAACAAGGCCTGCGACCTGATTTTCAGCGTGGAGTTGGAATTGAAGGAGGGGGAGTACCCCCGCATACACGGGCACAGGGCTCGCATTGAAATTGGCAAACTCCAAGATGGTTTGACGGAAAGAAAAGAATCTGACATTTCCACTATTCTCACTTGACAAATCGAAAATCTCTGATAAAGTGTTGTCATGAATAAACAAATTCTCAAAGAAACCAAACGGGCCTACTGTGATTCCACGATGGAATGGGGCAAGGCCACGAAACTCCGCAACCTCGACTTCCGTGCGTCGGCACCCGTCTCTGTGAACGATGCCGTCAAGATTATGAGGGAATCACTGGGACTGAAATCGGACACGGAAGAGGGGTATAACAACTTCGCACCGGCTCTTCTCCGCAGACTTCCTGTTGGGTCAAAGGTAACTTTGGCCCGTGAGGGGTCGGTTTGCGTGTATGTCACTCTGCCCAAGGATGCGTTGTTTTGTGAAACATCAGCCAAGGAAATGAAGGCAGACGAATTCCACGCAACCGCAGACGGGTTTCGACTTTGGTGGGATTGAAGAATTCGTTTCACTTTAGACCGCCCCAACACCAAACCCCGTTCGGATGCCAGTCTCACAATTCCTTTAACACTATGGATTGTTTGACTGGCATTCTCTACAAATTCACGCTCGCAGGCGGTCGTTTCAATGGAAAATGGTCGGCGGGTTCGTTTAGATGCTGACAACTTCATTTTCGTAATCGTATCAACCGAGTGTTGTTTTCCGTGAAACGGATTTTCATTTCCCGAATTGTTGACTAAATACTTTTGATAAATTTCATCCTTCTTTGGATGATATTTGAAATCGCCACCTGCAGCACAATCTAAAATGTTGTAACCCAGAGGCCAGTGCGGTCGGAGGGTTTTCAAATACTCGTTTTCACGACTTAGCATTTCTGATGGTGTTGTGTATTCCAAAACTTCAAACACAAAATTGGTTTCGCCAAACATATTGAAATCAGATTGTAAAAAACCATTTACATGACGGTTGGTTTTCAAACGTAACAAATGGTCACTCCAACGTTTATGTAGGTCTCTAGCACTCCCTATGTAGAACCGATTCGTTGTCTTGTTTGTTATCTTGTAAACACCACTCATACCACAAATAAATAGGTTGACAATCAGTTTAGAATGTAGTAAAATTCCTGTAATATGAAACAACCAAAATCAAACTCTCTCCCAACCGTCGAATTTGAGTATCCTGACAGCGAAAGTGGTCTGCTCCGAATTCGCACCGTCAAAGTCGTGGAACTCAATGCCGCCTATGTGAGCGGTTACGAGCTTCCGCATCCTCTGGCCACCGTCGAGGCCGGCAAATTCAAAACCTTCAAACTAGCGAAAATTGTCCGTGACGGCGTGGTTCTCCGGTCCTTCAAGGCGGATGTTAATTCCTGACTCTGGGAGGGGTGTACAACCACATTTGATGGGGGTACCTCCCAACCCACCATAGAGTATGACTTACCTAATCATTTTTGACCTAATCTGTCTGGGGATTTTTTATACTCTGGCAGACACCGCACCCTTCGGCTATGAAGATGACGAGGGGTTTCACTACGGCACACAGAAATGATGGTATCCCGTAGGAGAATTGAACTCCTGCCTTCGCCGTGAAAGGGCGACGAACTAGCCACTATTCGAACGGGACTTGAAAACATCGGTTAACTGACAGCCAGACTCGCCTTCGTTCGGTATAGCAACCTATGCCCCATCAGTTCATTACTGCGATTCAACCGACTTAAATTGTGGAGCGAATTCCGGGTAATGCTCAACCGGGCTTCCTTACTGGAAAGTAAAGCGTCATTCTCACTAGACCAAATCCGCATCTAATACATAGTCCCCAACTTTGGAAACCCTCAAACTTTTTTCATTGCTCAGTGTAGGGTCGCTATCCCCTTCTCTTCGTCCCACTGGCAGGACTAGCCGTATCTCTTCGGATGAACCGGCGGGTTGTCAAAAAAATGATTTATCGGCGTTTCGTCAGCCCCTTTCGGAGCTTCATTCTACTCAACCGAATCTAAACTTCCTGCCGTAGTCGTTTACGGTGTGGGTTTGTTCCAAGGTCTGATACGACCAGCCTCAGGCTTTACCACTAAAGGACACCGGCCTCCATTCAGGTCCGGTGTTTCCCTTGAGGGGAAATCTCAAAGAACACTAATACTCTAACACACATTCATTGTAGTGTCAACAGAAATTTGTTGAATTCTGTCTCGACAAATTCAACACTCTCTTTTCCGTCGTCCTCAACAATATACGGTGTATAGCCACAACTAACAATCTCATTCATCTTTATTTTATCTCTATTTTTGACTTGGGCGACGGAATGGTTCGATTTGATTTTCTTGCGATGCCATATTCCATTCCACAACACCGCTATTTTTCTATCGTGAATGATGACATCAGCATCCCAACCGTTAAATAAAGGCTTGTTGGTTTCAACATTAGAAAATCTTTCTTTACACAAATCGGCAAAATAAACTTCGTTTTTACTCCGTCTGTTCTTCGATTGGATTTCCATTGATTTACGGCCCATTTTAGAAAAATGTCCATTCGTTATTTCTTTGTCTATACGACATTCAACACAAGTTTGATTGAGTCGTTCCGAACGTCTTAACTTACGTCGGTCTTTGAACACTATCAAGTTGGAACATTCAGGACAGGTTTTGGTAAACGGAGGATGATATTTTGTTAGGGATTGACTAATCCGTTCCTTTGTTACATTGGTTTGTATTCTACCCATGCGAATACATATCAAACCAATGACCCTTTCGTTGAAAAATAAAAAGGCGCCAGATTTGACTGGCGCCTTTCAATGGTAGCGGAGACGGGAATCGAACCCGTGACCTGTACGTTATGAGCGTACCGAGCTACCCCTGCTCCACACCGCAATTCTAAAAATCGAGGGCGGTTTTCCGACCATCAATAACGGACTTTTGTGTTGAGCTCCGCCAAACTCAACTTGAGTAATAACTATACCACAACCCAAGGAAATGTCAAGAGGGTTTTTGAATTTCCGCCAGAATTTTTTCCATCTCTTTTCTGTAAATCTGACGGTCACTCTTCCCATCTAAACTAGTCATCTTCAAATACTTGCCCAAGAGAATGAGCAAGTCTCGCGTGGCTAGTTCTTTCTCTTGTTGAGTCATTTGCCAAGCTGGGTCAACCGTTGGTCACCTGAGCCAACAATCTTGCCCTCACGGGTGCGAGTTCTGTCGTCACTCTTGTCATACTTGGCGACCAACTTGCCTGTTCCGTCACGGAGCCAGTTACCGTCTTGACGACCCACGATTTTGCCTTCACGGTTGCGAATGAAATCACTCATATCAATATCCTATCACAGTTTTTTTGTTTGTCAACAGAAACCTTGGTTGGCCCGACTGGCACTCGTCCCAGCTTTCTTCCGCTTATGAGGCGGGTGCTTATGCAAAGGTTTAAGCTTCGGGCCAATCCGTTAACGATAAATAGAAGGTCAATCATTGAAGATGACCAGATTGGCACGCTTTCCATTAACGGTAACGGTCAAAGTCCAGTGGGTGACTTCGCTCTCACTATCGTAATGAGGTTCGCCGGGCATGGGCGGTAAAGTGTTACCCCAAGGGTCTTTCCAGTTGTTCGTCAAATTCGAGGATTCAACCACGTAATTGCCCGTTACACTGTCAAGATGCCAAACTGAATTTGTTATGGATTTCATTTTTTGTTGGGAGTTAGGAACTTACTAGCACGTCTGAGAATGTATAGAGCTGCCGAGTCCACTTCATGCGGGAGGAAGCATTGTTTGTCGTTCCAACCAGCAGCCGTGGCTGGAAGATTGGAGGGATGCGCCTTTTCCTTGTAACAATAAACCACGATTTCATCACTGTTGCGGTTCTCAGAGAAGGCAATATGATGACTCGTAAGCAACAGAGTCGGGTGCCAGATGGTGAGAACATACCCCTGTTCTCGGCAGTTGTCAAAACACTCAAACCATGCCCGAGCCATGAGTTCAGACGAAGTGTTGAGACGATTGATGGCCCGGCGAACCCGGTCGGCCACCCTGAGATTTTCTTTCATTCGTATTGGTTTCATATTTCCAATATATCAGAAGTTTTCTGTTTGTCAACTCTTGAATTCAAGAATCTCCCGACTCCGCCAGCCCTGAATCCGACTCCGCTTGAATTTCTTGAAACGGTTCTTGTCCAAAGTGTCCAGACCAATGACATAATCCTCATTGGCCTCAATCACCCGAACTTCCCGGCGACGGGGAGAACCGTAGTTTTTGCTGTCGGGGTAATCAAAAACCACAAGGGGATTGGCCTCAACCCAACCTTTTTTGGGTGCCGGACCTTTCTCAATATCCAACCAACCCGACCCCTTGTAATGAACATTGAATTCAGACGCCATCATGTCCCGAACTCGAGCGGAGATATTCGCCCAACCGCGACGGGGGGAATCGCCGGCAATGTCCTTAAAAATCTTGGGGGCATCGTTCCCCGGAACATCGTCGGCCTCGGCATAGTCACCGATAAAGGCGATTCTGTCACCGGCCCATGAACCAATCAGGGGACATTGGGTTTGAAAATCACCGCCGCCGCGACCATTGGAAGCGGCGAGTAACATGACAAGAGCGGTTGATGTTGAACAATCCCAACCCACTTGTTCACGGAGTTTGAGACCGTTTCCGATTTCGTGAGGATACACGAATTGTTTCTTGGTCAGATTGACGAGATAGTGATATTGGCCCATATTTCAGTTTTGTTTGATGTTTTTTTGTTACTCTTCTATCCTACCACACTTCTTTGATTTGTCAAATCATTTCGTCAATCCAAGTTCTTTTCTTGCCTGACGACGAGCACCCTTCAACGACAAAGTTTTCTTCAATTCGGCAACCCGTTTCCTGAACTTGGCATTCGTAATGTCTATGGCGTAACGCCACGCATCAGCAAGACCCAACCTGAACTCCGTCCGTCTCCCCGGTTCACGCAAACCAATCTCACCGTGAGGATAAAGAATGTGAATGAGTTCACCGTGGCGAACCAATGACGAGGAACACCGAACACGACGCTTTACAGGTTTGTCACAGAAAGTCATAACGACACTGTATCATTGTTCACTCAAATGTCAAGAACAAAAAAACGAAAGCCCGATGTTTCCATCAGGCTCTCATTATGTTGACCCATAACCACTTACGGAAGCGGAGCGGGCGTCACAACTGACGCCGGCGTTTCCACGGCGGGAGTCGTAACCTGCGGAGTCGAGACAACCGGTGCTGGCGTGGCCACGGCGACCGGAGCCGTTACGGTCACAACGGGCGTGCTCTTCGCAACGGCGGGCTTCTTGACCTTGCGAACGACGGGTTTCGTCACCTTGGTATTATCCACGGAGACGATACGAAACTCCGGGCGACCCACTCCACCTTTGGGCTGCGGAATCGGCTCACCGAGTTTGTGCGTGACAGGCACGGAAACCTTCTTCTTGTTCTTGCCGGTGCCGGTGAAATAGAACCCGTTGATGGCCGCGTTGACACGCTTCCGAACGGTCAGTTCACAAACCCGACCCTTGTTCAACTTGATGGCCCGTTTCATCGTGAACGAACCCGCCGGAATTTTGACATCTTTCGGGGGAGCTCCGACTTTACCGTAAGTGCCTTTTTGAGATTTCTTTGCCATAACTGTCTTGACCTTTCTCGTTACTTGGTTTACTATCTTCATTCGTAAACACCTACTCAGTGAGTCGAATACTTTCAACGGTAATAGTATTACACAATGAAACTCGAAAGTCAAGTGTTTAGAAAAAGATTCTTTCACTTTTCTTATTGACAAAAAACTTTTCTGTGATAAACTGTGTCCATGAATGAAACAACATACAAATGTCCAGTGTGTCAGGCAACCATGAAGTCCGTCGCCGGCGACCATATCCATCCCGGTGACCCGAAATTCGGCTGGTCTGTCTATTGTCCAAGTCTGCCATGTCCGGCCCAAGAAGTTGCTGGCCACGGTAAAACAGAGAAAGAAGCCTTTGAAATCGTGACTGATAAGTTCAGGAAGGTTCGTGAGTGACACAATTTACAATGCAGTCGTGTTCGTGGAGAATGATAACATCCTCCACGGATACTACTTTTACAATGCCGCTACTGATTCAAGTGACGGTCACATCTTCGGTTTCAAAGACCTGACCCTCCCCAAAGCCATTCAGAAAATGAACGAGATTGGCATTGACCCCATCAAAAATTTCAAGATGAACATAACAGTTTATTATTCTTGAATTTTTTACTTTAACGATAACCAACGGACAAAAATCAACAGTCTGAACTTTTACATCCAGACTGTCAGCGCGGGGTGTTGCAACCACCAACTTTCTCGGCAGTTGGGCGCCGTTATTCTACAACCTGAACATCACTGTCCGGGTCACAATTGATGGAATCAATGACATACTCACTCGCCACTGGCAACGGTGCGTTCATCGCCTTCTCGGAAGCCTCAGTTTCACCATTAGCCTCAACTTCAACTTCACCACACATTTCCCAGTAAACTTTGCAGTTGTATTTCATATCAGTAATTCTACCACAGAGTTTTGGTTTGTCAACTCTTTTTCTTGGCCGCTCTCATCGCTCGGCGATAGATTTGTTTGTTCCGGCCTTCATTGATGCTTCGTTCGTGGAACTTGATACACGCCTTCACGAAAGCGGCCTTCCGCTGTTTGTTGGTTGTCTTGTGTTTGTTTTTTTTCATAGAGTATTCATCGCCTTGCGGATTTCCCGACCTTGACCCGAATCCCAGTCGGGATTCAACTCATCCACCATTTCACCCTTTTGGAAAGTTTCCCAACCACAGAAGGCACACCCCGGCTCAGAATAAGTGTGAGTGAAAGTCAGTTTCGGAAACAGTTTGGAAACGGTCCTCCAAAAGTTCGTTGCCGGTGCCCAAGCCGTTGTGAAATTCAAAGAGGCAACTTGCACCTTGCCATCCTTTGACCCCCGATATTGATGCCACTGGTCATCCATGTCATACGCACCCCACTTGGTTGACCAGTTATCAACGCACCAATCATACCAATTAGCGTATCCGTATTTCTTGACCCGTTCCTTGGCCTCAGGCGAATCGTCACCGAAAGTTGCTGATACATTCCTCAATTCCGGCGGACAAGGAAAGAGGTTGTCAAACTCCAACGGTTCTCTGGCAGATGCCGCCTTGGAGAGAAAACGAGTCACCAAAAGACGGGGACCCGTGACCTTCACCAAGTTACTACAATGATTTGGCATAGTGGTATTATCTTATCAGAATTGGCCGGTTTGTCAACTCTTTAAGGGAAGTTTCGTATCGTATTCAACATCGTCATCTTTCCATCCACCAGTCAGATAAATAGTGTCGTAGTGCATGGCCAGTTCCCACTCGTTGCCACAATCACGGTTGAGAAGCTTACGAAGTTGATTGATTGCCTTTTTAGTGTCTTTTTTGATGTCTTTTATGTCGTTATCCTATCAGAGTTTTTTTATTTGTCAAGAGAAACCGGCACCCTTATTTCAGAGTGCCGGAACAGTGTGTCAACGAAGTCAATTCAAAACCGCTTCCTCAGCGGAGCCGAGGTTCAACCCAACCCAGTCATCACAAATCTTGTGGAGACGGCCCGTGCGAGCCGGAAGTGTCCACAGACCCGAAGCCTTTGAATTTTCACGGGGTTTCAACGCCTCAGTCACGGCATTGAAGAAAGTCCAGACCGTGTGACCATTCACCAGAAACTCCGAATGACTCGGCTTCTCAAACTCACAGAGAATGTCGGCACCCTTGGCCCAAGGAAATACGCCCGCCTTGTAACCCCGCCATGCCAATCGAAGAGCATCCTCTTCCTCAATCTGCTTGGCCTTGTAAGCGTCAATCCTCGTTTGCTGGTCGCCCCAACGAGTCATCAACTTGCCCATCGCCGTATCAATCAGAACAGGAAGGTCTTTGAGCACATTCACCGTATTCTTTCGGTGAATCACAATCTCCGCCGAAAAGGATAGATTGTCACAGGCAAACACCGCCGAACCCACAGCCACACCCTCAGAGAGTGACTTGTCAATGGAGCCACGGACGCCGACGACGACAGCGTAATCCTCGGGATTTGTGCCGTTGGCCACATGAAGCAGACCGAACATACGGGCATTCTCGGGCGTCACCCCGAATGCCTGATTGACAACACGAAGATTGGAAGCGGCCAATGACCGTTCCACTTCACCAACCAATCGCCCGTAAGGAACCGGATTCCAAGTCGAAGTTGGTGCCGGTGCCTCAATGGCATTCAGTTGGTCGCGAGTGATGGAGCGTGCTCCACAGTGAAGAATCAAGTTGCAGTTTTTATTCATGTAGTAATGTTACCACACAAATAAAAATAGTCAATAACAATTTTTTGTGTGTTAAGAAAATATCAAACCTACTTATGTACAGTATGAACAACAAAGGGAAACAGTTTTACGACAAACACAAAGACCGATTAAGAAAAGAAAGCCTTGAACGGTATTATGAGAAGAAACTCAAAAATCCCACTTGGCACAATAAAGTAAAACTTACTGACATGATGGGTCAACGAATAGGTAAACTGACCGTGTTGAATCGAGAACCCAATGGAAAATTTGGAAGTGCTAGATGGAAATGTTTGTGTGATTGTGGAAACATAACAATCGTTTACAGTCATGCTTTGAGAAGCACTACAAAAAGTTGTGGTTGTCTGAATACATCTATGAGAAAAAATACACATCCGTTAGAATGGCTTTACAAACGATTAACAAACAAATGTAAACATACGAACAAACAGGTATCCTTGACATTTAATGATTTTTTGGAATTCACCAAAACTAATGAATGTCATTATTGTGGATGTAAAATAGAATGGAGAAAGAGGAAGCCGGGAGTATATCAGTCAGTTAGATACAATCTCGACAGAAAAAATAATGAAGTTGGTTACACAATAGGGAACTGTGTAGTGTGCTGTCTTGACTGTAATTATACAAAAGCCGATAGATTTACCTATGATGAAATGCTCCTCATAGGAAAAACTATTGGCGAAGTAAAACAGTCAAGACAAATTTAACCAAAAATTTTCTTCAACCCAGAATACCACACCGATAAGCACTTTCAGCAACAGGACGAGAACAATAAACCTTGTCACCCTCCTGCCAACACCCCTGAAACCAATACCCATCCATGTAATCCAAGTGAACCAATTCCACAAACCGCTTGTTCGCCTTAACCACAATGTAATGAGCATACCCATCCGCCACAGGCCACCGCAAATGACGACCCGGCACCAAACCCTCTCCAATCTCAACTTGAAGAGCATCAATCATTTGCCACAACATCTTGTCACGGTCTTCCCTCAAAGGGTTATCCCATTTCATCGCACTCAACGCCGAGGCAAATTCGACAATGTGCTCAATTCGTTTTCGTATTGTCATACAGTTATCCTACCATCAATCAGTGAATTGTCAACCGTTTTCTTTACCAAAATAGCATCGTTCCCACTCACCAGCCAGTAAAACATCGAATCCCCTATGTCAACACACACAGGTTCAACAAACAATAGACCTCCGTAAGCCTTCATGCACTTACCCAGAAAATCCTTGTCCAACTGCGGAAACCCCTCATCCAAAACACGTTCGATGAATTGTTCCTTTGTGCAATCCTCAAAATTGTGAACCAGATACTTCAATAGAAGTGCCCGAAACTGTGCCATGCTAATGATTTTTACTTTCCAAGTCATGTGTCAAATGGGTTATTCAAGATAAACAGGAAAAACCTTGAAAAAGAAGTTTTCACGGTAAATGCCAGAAAGTTCCTTGGCCACCGCTTGCGCTTCCTTCCGTGTAGGGAAAATCTCGATTCGGCCCTTGTAACCGTTTTCAACCTCTTCCTTGGAAAACAAACCATTAGGAGGGTCAGCCATGACCTTGTTGTGAAGTTCCGTAGAAATACCACCGCCATCCCGAGTGACCGTAACCGTGAACCTCCGTGTCTGTGGCACCCACGGGTCGTTTTCACAACCCACGAAATCTTCCCGCGACTTGATAATCCAACCAAAAGGTTTCTTTGTCATAGGAATAATCTACACGAAGTTTATAGAAAGTCAAGCACAATTAACCAACTTTGGACACCAGTTTCTTTTATAGCCCGTGGGTTCGCAGATTCGCTTATCACCTGAATCCCTTGAATGCCTACGCCATAACAGACCTCAATTGTGCCCGACTCACCCAAATTCTACCACAAACCACCCCGAAGTCAATTACTAATATCCACGAAATTAGTAGCAAATTAGTAGTTGACTTTTTCTAAAACCGTGTTATACTAAAATTGCCACCACCCGACCCCAAATTCCGGGCACCCATTACATCCCATACCCGCCTATACAATATGAAAATTTCCGCTAAATGTGCTTGACTTTTTATAGCACTCTGATACAATGCTCTCAGTTGGAATACAAAGTACGGGCCGACACTCAAAGGCCGAAGCGGTGACAAACCGAGCGTAGGGGACCGGCACCTGCACTGATACCTAAAACACCTGACCCCGTTTGGACCATTTTACCATACTTCAGCACTCCTGTCAAGCAAAAAGATTTGCCAAATAAACACTTGACTTTTTCCAAAACTGTGTTAAACTGGAGTACACCCAACCTGCACTGATTTCTCCGTTGTATTGGCACCTATACGGCATACCTGTACATCCCATAACCGCCTGTATTGCCGTTTATGGACAATACAGATACCCGTTATGGATGCCTATACGGCAAGGGCCAGCACCCATATATTTATGTAAATAAACCCATTTTTGATGCTAAGTTTGTAGATACTAAAACTTTCGTATGTTTTATTAAATAAATGCTGTTTGGGGCAAGCGGCACTCTGAGTGCTAACAATGTGAAAATTTTCGTACTTAGTACTTTTTGTACCGTATCTTTTGTACTACGTTCCTGTGTACAAGCACAACATAAATTGTACTATTTGGGTTGTACTCCAGTAATAAAGTACTGTTTAAGTACTGTACAAAAAATTCAATCCTGTAGTCAATTTCATAATTGAGTAATTATATTTTGTAAGACATCAGAATGTTATTACAATATCAGTCACACTTATTAACATTGACACAGTTCCAAATTCGTGTTACACTTGTAGTCGAGTTCACCACAAATCAGTAAATATCCAACACCTAAATCGTTTATGTGGGATACTCGCTAATGTAGTCGAGTTGAGAGGGTGGGGTGCTAACTGTAATATGAGTGGGGGTACCCCTCTCCACCGTAAGGGTATAGATTAACCACGACTGTTTAACTGAGTGGGGGTGGTACCCACCGTGTACATAGGGGACAACATGATTACTATTTGAGAGCATAACTCATATAACCGTTGGTCTGACATGGTATTCCTCATAATGTTAGCATCTTTAACGGTCAGCCTTATGTTAGAAACAATATTCATACCACCGTTAGCCCGTGAAACAATGTGGTCAACCGACATATTATCACGAGTCAATTTTTCTCCAGTTAGAGCACACAAACCATTCTGTTGCCTATAAAGATAACTCAAATCAGATGCTTTAATCTTATTATCTTTGTACAAAGCATTAACTGATGATACCAGATATTTGAATGTGTGCCGCTGGCGCCGAAGTTTTCCACATGCTCCACCCCATATATTCCGCTTTACATAAGGAGGTAATACCCCAATTTTTCTCTGATAACAAGTTCGACTCCACAACTTTCTTTTCTCAACCCACAATGGATTTTTCTTGTTATGTAAATACTGCTCTCTGTAAATGTCCGATTTTGACTTTTGATTTTCCATGACATATACATATGTTTATGTACTATCAAAGTATAAACTATTTTGGTACATAAAACATCTACTCGAAATAAGCACCCACCCTTATACACCCATGTACTGTATCTCCGTTCTGAGTGCCTGTCAAGTTATTTCATTTGACTTATTATATGGGGATACGGGTTGAGTGCCACTAATTTTTCAAATGTTTTATGTAATTCGACCGTGGCACTTTAACTATTACACGATTTATTATACAATACGGGCTTGTGGGCGTATGTGATATCTTAGTGATATCACTGGTGGGGGGTAGTTGGCAGACAGCGGTGGGGGTACCCCCCGGTCGGCGTAGGGGGTTCAATAAGTATCAATGTAAATGTTTTGGGTGGGGGTACCCTCTCCCCGGTATAGGGACTCCGTATAAATATATTCATCGTATCTATGGGTGGAGAGTACTTATTCAATATGACAAAAGAAAAACTCAAACAACTAAAAGAACATCCAGAGAGATATCAGAAATATCTTGAGGGAAGAAAGAAGCACCAAAGACTGTATAAAGATAAACTTTATCGTGACCCTCTGAGACATGACATTCATAAAAAAAAGTATCGTGAAGACAAAAAAGCAAAGAGGAAAAAAATCAAACTAAACGAACCTGAAAAGTATGAACACATAAAAGAACTTTCCCGTATGAATGGCAAAAAGTATTACAGTAGGATGGGAGTATTTAGAAGATTGTGTCGTCACTCCAACAAACAATATAAACCCAATCGAATTACACCAATGGATTTATGGAGACAGGCGAAGCATCAGAAATTGAAGTGTGCTTTGACTGGTGAAAAACTGACCTCTGATAACATGTCGGTTGACCATGTTATATCCAAGTCCAAAGGGGGTCTAAACATATCATCTAACATTCGGTTGGTATTGAAGCCCATAAACATTGCCAAACAAACAATGACTGACGAGGTATTTGTTGAACTGTGTCAGAAGGTGGTTTCATACGCTTCCAATGGTTCTAACACGGCATAGATGTAATAGGAGACGGCAAAGATAATTGTAGGGTGTGGGGTGGAGTTATTGACATACGGAGAAGGCCATACATTTACCTTTGACGAGTTTATAGGCTTTGGATTCGGCTTCTTGGATGTTTCTGGCTTTGACGGTGATGGGGATGGTTATTGGTTGACCGAAGGTATAGGCGACTTTGATGGACCAAGTTTTCCATATTGATACAGGGTGACGGCGGGGTAACATGGACTTGCACGATAACATAGAGTTGTTTATTGTGCTAGAGTGTGTTATCATAGATATACGGGGTTATGGTGACTTATGGGGTTGAATGAGGGTAACGGCGTCAGCGGCGAAGGTATTGGGTGGGGCTAGGTCAAGGG
>Ga0209777_10005427_pt1 | contig 14694 bp, 12 predicted proteins | sample FrelakmetHBP12HB_FD_187147 | JGI IMG/M metagenome (GOLD analysis project Ga0209777, IMG submission 187147) | Freshwater lake sediment microbial communities from the University of Notre Dame, USA, for methane emissions studies -HBP12 HB (SPAdes)... | ecosystem: Environmental > Aquatic >... | reverse complement strand
TTATACCCATTGTTGATAGTAGTTCATTAACCACATTCAGAGTAAGTGTAAAAAACTTAGGAAACGCTCTTACAACATCATCTTCATCTTGGGCAAGTCAGTCTTTAAGTTCTTCTTATTCACCGTGGGCAGATTATGCTAATAGTGCAAGCTGGGCATCACAATCATTAAGTTCATCTTGGGCAAATAATGCAGCACACGTTAATTTGACTGGAAGCCAATATTATTTTCCATTTTGGTATTCTAATAAAGTTAATGGTTGGGAAGTTAACGGATGTTTAGATGCAATTCCTCCTGGTCAGTCGGCATTATACTATTATGATGGTGGATACTCTAATGTAATAGCTGCTGGTGTTGCTGATATGAATTCAGCTCCCGTACTTGTTACTTCTAGTAGACCTGATTATTACATAAGTAGTAGTTTTGATAGTAATGCAATGGGGTTTTGGGGGAATAATAGATATGGTTATGGCGGTCTTTGGAGTACAAGTCCTATTATTTCTACACAATTTGTTGGTACAGACCAAATAGAGTGGTGTTTTAGTGGTTCTGTTAATACTTCTTCTCATCAAACAAATCAAGTTTGGTCTGGAAGTTTATTAAATGGGTTTATGTCCATTATACCACCAACTGATAGTGGATTAGCTGATACATTCAACGGAAAATGGGTTCGTATTGTTTGTGCTGGAGGATTCCCTTCATATCCTCACAATATACCATCAGATGCCGCACCTTATGGAGAAAGAAACGGTCCCGATTCACAAGGTATATTTGGAAGAATGAGAATTTGGAGTAATGGTGGAACAGCCAATATTGCTTCTGTTGGTTCTAATCAAATAATTGACATGCACATTGATAGTCAAATTTGGAGTGGAGGAACTGAAGTTGATGTATTTGCATCGTCTCACTATGGATATGATTTTATTAGAAAAATTAGAATAAGTAAATTCTATCCTGAATATATAGGTGATATTAGAGATCCACTTTATTCTATAGATTTATTTATTGATGGAATAACGGATGACATCAGTGAATATAATCTTCGTCTTCAATCGTGGGGAGGAATATTATTTTTAAGATATCTAAACCTTGACCCGCCTCCTATAGTCTGTACTGGAAGTGCAGACCAAACCAAAGCGTCGTATTTAACGTTTCCTGCGGCTCCTGGACATTATGGTACTCATACATTAGACCAAAATTATTATATTCAGGGACACAATGTTGTTATTACACCTTCCTATAACGTTCTTACGGAAAGTTATGGTTATGGAACTTTTATTCCTATAAGTCCATATGCTTTACATACTGATGGAACCATAGATTCCGATTGTTATTATTGTGGCGACCATCAAGGACTTACTACAAAAGTTACTATCAGTGGTATAGATTTATATTTTTCAGGCGGTATTTTGGTTAGTGGTACATTACCACCAACACCACCCACGCCGCCAAGTTCATGTGAAGGTCCATTCTATAAGGGAGGTAATCTAGGTATGCCAGTGGCTCCAATATATTGTAATTTAGGTACTGGAACTGGAAATGTCAATTTTTATTATCTAGCAGGTAACCAACCAACTAGGTATATGATATCTATAGGTAATACATTAATTCTTGATACAGGATATAGATTCAATGGTTCGTCTTTTCAATTAAATACTGATTTGGCTCCTTATGGATCTTCTTCTAGTGATATTGTACCAAACGGTACTAGTGGAACTTTAACGTTTGTAAAAACAACAGCACAAAATGTAGCAACTGTAAGTGTATTTAGACCTACTGCTGGTGATTTGTGGCATTTCACTTTATATTGCCCATCATAATAATGAAAGATATAGTAATTTTTCATCATATTTAATCGTTTTGACTAGGAACGTTCTATTTATATAGATATGAGAAAAATAATAGAATTTTCCGAATGGTCTAGATGTTGTCCATCTTGTAATAATATCATTTATTATTCTACAAAATATAAAATGGATTATGCTACAAAATCTATATCCTTATGTCCTAAATGTAAATATTCCAAAATTAGTAAATCTCTTTTAGGAAAAAAATTATCCGACGACCACAAAAACTCATTAAAATCTGGATGGTTAAAAAGAAAAAATAAAGGATATATTCATCCGTTTTTAGGTAAACATCATACGGAGGAAACAAAAAGAAAAATGGTAGAAGCTAAACAAAAATATAAACCATTTTTAGGAAAACATCATACAGAAGAAACAAAAAGAAAAATATCAGAAAAACAAATTGGTATATCAAAGCCAATGAAAGAAGAAACTCGATTATCAATGATCGGTAGAAAATTATCAGATAATCATAAATTAAATATATCTTTATCACTAAAAGGTCATAAAACCACAAATGAAACAAAGTTGAAAATATCACAAAAAATACAAGGAATAAAACGAAATGAAAATACGAAAGAAAAAAATAGAATTAACACAATAAATTTAATAAAGAAATTAGGAATATCAAGAATATATAATCCAAAGGCGTGTGAGTTTATGGATGAATATGGTCAAAAAAATGGATATAGTTTTCAACACGCACAAAATGGAGGCGAAGTAGAAATTGCCGGTTATTGTGTAGATGGTTATGATAAAAATAAAAATGTTGTATTTGAATATGATGAAATCAAACATGAGTATAGTAAAAGAAAAGAAAAAGACCTAGAAAGAGAAAAAAGAATAATTGATAAGTTAAATTGTGAAGTTATTAGATATAGTGAAAAATATAATAAAATCTATAAATCATATCCTACTTATTCTATAATATTATGAATATAAATAAAAAACTATTCCCATTATTTATTTTACTTTCGGCAGTAGGATTGATTTCGGTTGCTGCTTTTTTTAGTATTGTTGGTATTTCTACTCTTTTTGCTGGGTCGGTAATTTCTGTGAGTATTATGGCATTATTTTTAGAATTGGGGAAAATTTCAGCAGCTACATTCCTTTATCGTTATTGGACTAAATGTAAAACTTATATTAAAACATATTTGACTGTGGCTACCATTGTATTAATGATTATAACATCACTTGGTATTTTTGGATATTTATCAGCAGCATATCAGAAATCGTCTATTGAGTTTGGTGTTACTCAAGATAAAATAAAAATAACCGAACAACAAATTGTCTTTTCTCAACAGAATATTGATAATTTGGTTAATTTACGAACGTCTCAAAATACAAATCAAATGAATGAATTTGTTGTTAGAAATCCAATGTTATTTAAACAATTTCAACAACAAATAGCTGATACAGATAGTAATATAGAAAAAGAAAGTAAGAAAAAACAGGCATTAATCGACAGTGTAAATACTCTTAAACTTGGTACCGCAGAGAAAAAAGATGTTCAAACGTTTAAATTTGTTGCTGATGCTGTAGGTCTTCCATTAGATACTGTAGCTAGGTGGTTTATTATAATGATTATTTTTGTATTCGATCCTATGGCCATAGGTTTAATATTAGCTTATAACGTGGCGGTATATAGAAAAGAAGATGAATCGGTATATGACGATGTAATACCCATTCTACCACCCCCCACCCCTATATGGTCCCCAAAAGATAAGATTATTGAATCAGAACCAATACCATCAATAATAACGGAACCACCAAAAGAGAGTGTTGTAATAGAATCAAAAACAGAAACTCCACCAGCAGCTCAAAACGGATTAACTGATTGGTTCAAGCAAATGTTCAAGTTTTAAACTTGCCAAATGCTCTTAGATATATTAAATTAAACATTAGAAATATTGGCATTTGAATAATTATCTAACTATATATGTCGCTGATTACCTTTTATGTAATTAACGATGAATCAATCAGATATAAACTATATAGCGGATCTGTTAAACAAGGCCATAAAGAGACAAGATTGGGAGTGCGTATCTGAAGTTCTTGAATATGTTCAAGAGTTTCAGGATGAACCCCAATATGAGGAAGAATAACGCATGTTAATTTTTGTTATATTATTATCGGTATTGTTAACAGCATCTATTATTGGAAACATCCTTCTTTGGAAAGCCGGAGAACGTCAATTAGCATCAAAAGACCTTTTAAGTAAAGAAAGGGATGAATATGCCGATTGGATATCCGACTGGAGAGCTCAAGTTCTAAAAGTGTGGGCTCACATGCAAATGCTTGATAATCAGCAAATGTTTGAAAAGGATGATGAAGTAGGTGTTGTATTCCGAGACATGAAACTTCTCATTAAAAGTCTTAACGACAGAACTCAAGAAGAAACAACTGAAAAAGAAGGAGAATAATCTTTCTATGAAGAAACGAAAAATCCTGAAGAAGCATTATGTCCGCAAATGAATTTTATATATGATACTAAATCAAATTATAAATACCGATTGTGTTTGGAAAAATGGAGAAGGAAATTGGTGCAGAAAATGTCCGATATGTAAATGTGAAATAATACACACTGGAAAACAAAGTAGAAATAATGCTCTTCAATCATATAAAAAATCCACATTATGTGAAGAATGTGGATATAATTCAGTATCTATTTCTGTGACCGGTAAAAATCATCCGATGTATGGAAAAAAGCATACGGAAAAAACTAAAATTCATTGGTCTAATATAAGAAAAGGAAGAAAATTATCAAAATCTACAATTGATAAATTGAAAGGAAGAATTTCTCCGTTTAAAGGAAAACATCACACCGATGAGTCGAATAAGAAAAATTCTGAAAAACACAAAGGAAAACATTTATCTGAAGAATCAAAAACCAAAATAAGAATATATACCATCGAAAGAATGAAAAAAGATGGTACCATGATTAGAAAAGATGATGGGTCTGATATTTGGTTTTTAAATAAAAATAAAGAAGGTTATAATTTTAGTCAAAATTTTTACATTGATGGATTAGGATATTGGGTGGATGGTTATGATAAAGAAAAGCATATTATTTGTGAATATGATACAAAATATCATAGGCGAAATTTACAGATAAAAAAAGATCTCATTCGTCAAAATAATATTATTAAACATTTTCAATCCATAAATAATCCCATAAATGAATTTTGGCGTGTAGATGTTGAAAATAAAGAAAATATATCTATAGTTTATAAGTTATGAAAAAACGAAAAATATTGAAGAATCATCATTTACGTAAATATAATAAAAATAAGGTTCACAAAAGACGTTATAAACACAGTAAGGAATATTTAAAGAAACATCAGACACGTCATTACAAAAAGAGAACTAAAAAGGTAGAAATACCACCACTTATATTACCCATCGTAAAAGAAAAACGTGGTAGAAAATCTCGTAATATATCGGTAGATAGGATGTATTTTACTCAAGAAACGGAAAATTCTATAATTGAATACAATAGTTCTATAGATGTTCAGACTAGAGAAGATATTTATAATAATAAAATCAAACGTCCATTTGAAAAATTGGTAGAAAATATTTTCAATACGTTTAAATTTAGTTATTTTGAAACGGGTCCATTAGACGTGCAAAAAGAGACAATTTCTCATCTAGTATCAAATATTCAAAAATATGACCAAAGTAAAGGTAAAGCATTTGCTTACTTTTCCATTGTAGCGAAACACTATCTTATTGCTTTAAACAATTCCACCTATAAAAGACGCAACCAACACGTAGAAATAGGTGAAGAGCATGATGAACATACGGTTCAACTTCAAACTGAAGATAAACATCATAAAGAGGCTGAAATGAAAGAGTTTATGAATCTTATGATTTTATTTTGGGAAAATAATGTTGGTAAAATATTCACTAAACAACGTGATCTAGATATTGCTAATGCTGTGATAGAGCTTTTTAGACGGTCTGATAGGATTGACGCGTTTAATAAAAAGGCTTTGTATCTTTATATTAGAGAAATATCAAGTTGTAAAACACAACAGATTACTAAAGTTATCAATAAAATGAAACAATATCAAACAAATATTTCTCATTCTTATATGAATATAGGTTCCATAAATACTGAAAATTACATAAAAGTCTAAGGAATCACTATATGTTTCTATTTATAGGCATATGGATACAGATTTCGAACTTTTTCAAGGAAAATCCTTTAGGGATTTGTGTAAAGATATTGTAGATAATCAACATAGCCGCAAATTTCAAATAGAAGTTTTAATCTCAGAATTACGTCCTATGATTAAAACCGGCAATGATGCTATGATCATTGTCCCTCTCATAAAACAGTATATTGATGCTGGTATTTCTAATGATGAACATTTAGTAAAATTGGCTCAAATTTGTCAGAGACTTATAACAGCTCAAGCACAAGCCGAATCAGCAGGCACTTCATTTGGTCTTTCTGAGGAAGAAAAGAAGGAACTTATTGGAAGTATAAATGATATTCAAAAATCGGATGCTGTTATAGTAAAATCCATCTCTAAAAAGGAAAAGGAATAAATTATGGGATATTGGGATAGACAAACCAGCCGTTCTTCACCTTCATTAGATAGTGTGTCCATGCATTCCGGAATAAAACTTTCGGGTGGTGGCAATCTATCCGATGCTTTTTATGAAATAGAGCCAGCGGTTGTGTTGGATATTATTATTGATAAAAATCATCCATACTTTACAAATAAATACATCAGAGAACAATGGCCTATTAGTGTTTATGATAAAATGCCAGACCAAGGAGATTTAGATTATACTTGGGTGGGTAGATGTTTGGTTAGACTTCTTTATAATCAAAGAGAATTGGAAAAAGAGGATTTGGTGTGGGCGATGCCTTTGGAATCTAATTCATCGGAATTTCCTGTGATGAATGAAATTGTGGGGGTTGTGTTCCATATGGGACAGTATTTTTATACAAAAAAGATAAATCTATTCAATACTCTAAATGCAAATGCTGATTTTAACATAGAGTTAAGTTATGGTGGTTTTAGAACCGGACCAAATTCAGAAGTTCAAGGTAATCGTGAACTTGACCAACCAACAACCCCATACAAAGGACCTGAATCTAAACTTAATGAAAAAGGTAATACCGGATATCATGGAGTTTTAGGTCGATATTTCAAGTATAATCACAGAATACGTGCTTTAAGACGAAGAGAGGGTGATTTAATCATTGAGAGTAGATTTGGACAATCAATACGATTTGGTACCTATGATGACGATAGAGGCAAAGATAGTGCCAGTCCTGATAAAGATTACCAGGATAAAGGTGGAAATCCGTTTCTTCTCATTCGTAATCGACAACGACCTTTGAAAAAGATTGGTGAGTCGCAACAGTGTTATGAGAATCCCGATATTCCACCTGTGGTAGGAACACCAACTGAAAAAAATGTTGGTGGATATTTTGACAAATATGCTGGAGAAGATGTTAATAATGATGGTTCATCTATACACATTACTTCAGGTGCTACATTAAGCGATTTTCATACGAATTGTTTCAAAATAATGTGGGGAGATAAACCAGAAGAACAGCCAAAATTTAATGGAGATACAAAGTTTAAATTTCCTGAACTTTTAAAAGACCAAATAGTAATAAACACCGAAAGACTTATACTTTCCGCTAAAAAATATGAAATGTTTTCATTTTCTAAAAAGAGAATGGCATTTGTTACTGATGATGAATATACCGTAGATGCTCATAATCAAATGATTTTCACTACTAATACCAAAATAGTATTGAATTCGCCAGCGATTTATTTAGGAGAATATAACAAAACTGATGAACCTGTATTATTAGGACAAACCACATGTAATTGGCTATATGAACTTTGCAATTGGTTGTTGGCGCATACCCATTGGCATAAACACAATCACCCTGATGGTGTTCCCAGTGAGGGAATGACAGGGAAACCGGAAGATGCTTCGCCAAATCAAACACAAACACCTGTTCAAACGGCTGCGTTGATTCTGTTACAAAATAAATTGGATTTGTTGATGAGTAGAAGAGTATTCGTAACTGGTGGTGGATTATCGCCAGGACAGAATGGTGGTAATATAACAAATGGTTCACCTCCTGTAAAAATTGATATACCATCTGGTGCTGGATGTCCTGGAGTATTTAAAGGGTTGGATTATCGTCAAAGTGCTGCCGCGGCGGTGGCTACGTTTAATTCTGCTCTAAATAAAGCAGATGCCATTACCGATGACCCTAGTAAACCAGATTCTCAAAAGGTAGCGGAATTGAAAACGCTTTCAGCAACAGATAAAGCTACAGTAGCTAAAGGTGGTGGATGTGGAGGGAGAAGTGCTAGTAGAACAGGAATATTCTCATCTCAATCATATGCTCCTGAGAGCTCTGCTGAATCAGCATCTAGACAAGCTGATTTAGCTAAATGGGATTATAGGAATTCCCTTTACAGACAGGCAGGCATTGTAGAGTCGAATGGCAATCCGCCTTCCGATGTTGCTGTAAGTGATTGGACACAAACGGTTGTTGGCACCTTTCAATAATTGATGGTGCTATATGAAAACCAGTGATATTTATATACACATATGAAAGCAATAGAACTAAGACAAATTTTACGTAAAATCATAAGAGAAGAAGTAGCGGCTGAAGTAAATAAAGCTATGGGTAAAGTATTGGTAGAGATGGTAAAAGAGATAAAAACATCCAATAGACCATCTACAATAGTAGAAGAAGTGGAAGAAGAAGAAACTTTGGATGTGCCTACCATTCATACGAGGGACCCAAAATTAAATTCTGTATTATCTGAAACTGCTAGACATTTTAAACCCAATCAAAGGACTGCCGATTCAGCAGCAATGGGTCTTGCTGCATTGATGGAGGGTGGATTTGATAAGATTGGACAAAATGAATCGGTTGGTATTGAACCTCCTGCTACTAAATTGGATTTTCTTAAACAAATGGTGGGACCATCAGGTCCCGCAGTAATGAATCAACCATCTGCTTTAGATGGTGGTTCTGAAGTGCCTGATGTTCTTAAAAAAGTATTCAAGAAAGATTTTAGAGCGGTCATGAAAAGAATAGATGAACAGAAGAATGGTACGGCTAGTGGTGGATACATAGACCCATCCAGAGTTATAATGAACGGATAATATATGGGCACATTTTTAAATTTTGCATCAGTAGTAAATCCTACGGCTGCAGTTTCTATAGGGATAACATTACCTATACGGGATGGAAATAGTGGTTATTTTGAACAATCGTTTGATACTCTTACGCAAGTAAAAACCAACATTCTCAATCTTTTAAATACCCGACAGGGTGAAAGACGGATGCAGCCAACGTTCGGTAGTAGATTGTGGAGTTTGGTATTTGAACAAAACGTAGATACGTTAAAAGACCAAGCAATAAACATTGTTACCGAAGATATTTTTTCATGGATACCAAACGTAACGGTTGTAGATGTTACAGCACAACTATTAACAAATAATCAAAAATCTTCAAATGTGGATATTTATATGTTGAATATTGCTGTGACATTTTTACTTAATATGACCAAGCAGACGGATGTCGTGGTTGTTAATGTAAGTAATATGGTGAAATAATATGGAAAACAAAGAATATATAAAAGAATGTCCTATTTGTGGGAAGGAGATAACATTTTCTCGTAAAAATGCGTTAGTCGCATCTATAAGAGATAATAAGATGTGTAAATCGTGTTCTCTTAGAAAACGTTATTCTGACCCGAAAGAGAGAGAGAAGGCATCGATTGTTCATAAAAAAAGTTATTCTGATGACCCATCTATAAAAGAAAAAATATCTGTTGCTTGTATAAAACGATTTTTTGACCCGAAAGAAAGAGAAAAAACGAGTAGGATTTCAAAAAAAATATGGGCCGATTTAGAATTAAGAAAGAAAGCATCTGATAAAAGTATAAAATTTTATTCCAATCCCGAAGAAGTTAAAAAAATGGGTGCAGCTGTGAAGATTGCATTGAATAATCCCGACATTAAGAAAAAACACAGAGATGCAATAAAAATAGCAATGCGCAGACCAGATGTAAGAAAACGACATATTGAAGCATTAACAAAAGTTAATTATTTGGGAAGAGCAATGGATGTCGGATTCATTGAAATGATAAAATGTTGGAATAAAATGGGGTTTCATTTTCAATCAAATTATCAAATTCACACGGATACCGATTTATTTTATGTAGATGGTTATGATAAAGAAAAAAATGTAGTACTTGAATATGATAGTAAATATCACAATAATTTTACACAAAAACAAAAAGACCTCATAAGACAACAAAAAATAATAGATATTCTAAAACCAAAAAAATTCTGGAGATATGATTCCGTAAATAAAACGTGTAAAAATGTTTTAGAAGAATAAGGATATAAAAATGCCCACCACAACACAAAAATCATTTTTACCAAAAAATAAAGAAGTACGATATCTAAATAAAGATTTTTCCGCATTTAGAGACAATCTTATTAACTTTGCTAAATATTATTTTCCAAATACATACAAAGATTTCACCGACGCGTCGCCGGGAATGTTATTCATTGAAATGGCATCTTATGTTGGTGATGTACTTTCTTATTACACCGATTATATTTTCAAAGAGGGACTCCTTTATAATACTACAGAGAGAAAAAATATCATCGCTTTAGCAAAATATTTGGGTTATAATACTACACCAGCAAAGGGTGCAACAGGAAAAATCAATGTATATCAAGTTTGTCCATCTACTTCTGATGGAGAAGGAAATTACGTCCCCGATGATAGATATCTTTTAAGTATAAAAGAAAACATGGAGGTTTCTAATAATGTAGGAGCAGCTTTTATAACATCCGAACCAATAAATTTTGCTGTAGATACCAATTTATCTCCAAGAATTACTACAGTATATGAAAGAGATGATAATAATGTACCGACGTATTTCATGCTACAGAAGGTTGCTAACATTTGTTCCGGAAAAATAATAACAAAAACATTCACCGTAAATGCAATGCAACCGTTTTTAAGACTTTATCTTGGTGAAACGAATGTTTTAGAGATTATTAGTGTGGTTGATGCAGATAATAATAAATGGTATAATGTGGATTTTCTGGCTCAGGAAATGGTTTTAACTGACGTTCCAAACAATGATGCTTTTCAAGGAACCTTAGCTCAATACAGAGATACCGTCCCATATATTCTTAACTATTTAAAGACTTCACGAAGATATACCATCAATGTTGATGAGAATAATAGAACGTATTTAGAATTTGGCGCTGGAACAGATGGATTTGCTGATGAAATTATCAATTTAAGTTCACAACAGGTTGGAGTAGGTTTATCCAATATTAATAATCTTAATCTATCCCTTGACCCATCCAATTTTCTTAAGAATGATACGTATGGATTAGCTCCACAAAATACTACAATTACTATTACATACACAGTTGGTGGTGGTTATGAGTCAAATTCTCCATCAAATACCATTCTTAATGTAGATTTAGTTGATATGGATAATACCACCGATGGATTATTGCCAGAAGAAGCATCGGTTCTAAACACAGTTCAAACTTCTTTGAGAGTAGTCAATGATGAAGCCACAGTTGGTGGTACAGGACCTGAAAGTGATGAAAATGTTCGTCAAAATGCTATTGCTGCTTTTGCCGCTCAAAACAGAATCGTTACACAAGAAGATTATCTAGCAAGGATTTACGCTTTGCCAGCAAAGTATGGTTCTATAGCTAAAGCACAGGTTATAACTTACAATAGCTTGGATGTGAACCAAAACCAAATATTGGTTGGAACCGTGAGTGAACAGAATGTTGCTACTGTAATCAACAATAATACGCAGAATTATTTTAGAAAGATAGCTTTTGATAGAAGTAATCCGTTTGCTATCAATTTATATGTTTTATCCTATGATCAGAATAAACATCTTACCACTCCAAACGACGCTTTGGTTACTAATCTTCTGACATATTTGAGAAAATATAGAATACTAACTGATGGCATTAACGTTATAGATGGTTATATAATCAATATTGGTGTAGAATTTACAATAACAGTATTTAAAGGGTATAATAAGAAAGATATATTGTTAAACGCTATTACAGCCGTCCAGAATTTCTTTGATATAAACAAATGGGAATTTTCTCAGGCAATAAATCTTAGTAGTTTGAGGTTGGAAATTGCTAAGGTTGAGGGAGTTCAAACTGTACCATCATTAAATATTAAAAATCTTACTCCATTAACAACCAATGGCGGTACATATTCGAATGTTGAATACGACATAGAAGCAGCCACAAAAAATGACATGGTATTTCCGTCATTAGACCCATCGATCTTCGAGGTTAAATATAAAGACCAAGACATCAGGGGTACGGTTCTCTAATTTTATGATATATACAAGAAAATGTAAAACGTGTAATAGAGATATTTTTCATAAAACTGAAAAACTTTATCTTCTTGGTATTGAACGAAATGGAGATTGTAAGAAATGCGCTGCTTCAAAAAATATTCCGGAAGGTATATGGGAAGAGAACGGAATGTGGAATAGAAAATGTCCAACTTGTAATAAAGTAATAAATTACGTTGGTGATAAAGGAAAAGAACGGGTAAAATATGCTCATAAACGATTGTTTGATTGTAAAGAATGTGCATCATTAAAAAGAGGACCAAAAAGCAAGGAAACCAAACAAAAAATATCACAAACTTTAACAGGAAGACATATTTCAAAAGAAATTACAGATAAAGCAGTTGCAAGTAGAAAAAAATTATTAGAAAATCCAGAATATAGAAAAAAATTATCTGTTATTCACGGTGGTAAAAATAATGGAATGTTTGGAAAACATCATAGTTTAGAAACAAGAAAAAAATTGTCGGATATTATTCAAAAAGCAATGGCGAATCCGGAAGTTAAAGAAAGAATGAAAAAAATATTTTCTTCTGTAGAATATAAAAATAATAAATCAAAAGCAATGAAATCACTAATACGTTCTGTGGATCATTGTAAAAATTTAAGATTAGCACACATAGAAAGAATAAAAAATATAAAATGTAATGGTAAGGATTTATCCCCCATATTTAATGTAAATGCTTGTAAAATAATAGATGAATATGGAAAACAAAACGGATATAATTTTCAACACGCAATGAATGGTGGTGAATATTATATTAAGGAATTGGGATATTGGGTAGATGGATATGATAAAGAAAAAAATATAATTTTGGAAGTAGATGAAAAACACCACTTTGATTTGAATGGAAATTTGAAAGAAAAAGATATCAGAAGACAAAAAGAAATTGAGGAATATTTAAAGTGTAAATTTATTCGTTTAACTAATATAAAGGAGAAAGAATAACTTATGCATCATCTAATTTTCCCGGCGCAGGACACATACATAACAAATACGCCAGGGTATGAGGGGCTTAATTTTGGATTGGATGAAATCCTATATGTAGGTACTCAAAACAAAACCATAAGAGTAACTACAATCACTTCATCATATCCTATTGATGGATATGTCACAAACTATTGTGTTGATGGATTTTCTGGCTCTATATACGACGCATCTATATGGGGGTCTGCTTCGTTTGCTTCGGGAAGTATAATTGGTGGAGTTTATCCGTGTTGTCCCGTTATTTTTTCTTCATCGTATTTCGTAGGAACATTAACAGGAAGTTATGCGTCTGCAAGTTTTAGCGCAAGTAATTTCACTGGGAGTTTAACAAATTTCAGTGGAAGTGTAATAGGATTTGTAAATGGATATGTATCGGGAACGTTAGTTACTGATTATTTTTCTATATTTAGTGGGTCTGTGAGTGGTTTTACAGGTAAAATAATTTCAGGATGGGTTGTAGGTTTGGATACTCGTACTGATGTTTATGTAAGACAAGTTAGACAAAATACTTATATTAACAGAGCATTAGTTCAATTTGATATAACATCTATATCACAATCAATTGCTAGTGGTGACATTATCGACCCACATTTTAAATTAAAACTTAATGTAGCAAGAGAATTTGAACTTCCAATTACATATAAGATTTATATTTTTCCAATAGCTGAGAGTTGGGTTATGGGTGATGGATATACTTCAGATCAGGGTTCACAACAAGGAGCTAGTTGGGATTATAGAGATTATTATGGAGGCACATTATGGACAGCTACAGGTTCATCTTATGTTTCATCTTTATCAGCAACACAATCTTTTAATTATCAAGTCGGTGATATTAATGTGGATATTACCAATATAGCTAATGCTTGGCTAAGTGGTACTGTGCCTAATAACGGATTGGTCATAATGAGTAGTGATGAATTTGCACCTACTGGTTCTGGTATGCAATTGTACTTTTTCAGTAAAGATACCAATACAATTTATGAACCCGTATTAGATGTTGGTTGGAGTTCTGGTTCTTGTGGATGGTCTTGGGTAACTGGTAGTGTAACGACAACTAATGTAACTACAAGTCTCATACCAGCAGGAATACAGTCGATAGTATCAGATAGTGGGTCAATTAGTGGTCCTATCTATGGAACGTTTACGGGGGTTGGTAATATACATCTCAGTAATTCTTTCTTTATTACTGGTTCAGAAACTCAATCATTATCATCAGCTTGTGGTGTTATAAATGCTACAGGGTTATCGGGTAATATAATCAGCATGTCCATTTATGGAAGTGTATCTGGTTCTGTTAGCAGTTCTGTAGTAAATGTGTATAGAAGATGTGGAGTATGCCAACCACCATTAGGTGTTAATACTGGTATCTGGTCGGGAAATGACCCGGGTAGTCAAGCTCCAGGTGGTGCTTGGTTTGTGAATCAGTATAGCGGAT
>Ga0209777_10005426_pt1 | contig 14695 bp, 18 predicted proteins | sample FrelakmetHBP12HB_FD_187147 | JGI IMG/M metagenome (GOLD analysis project Ga0209777, IMG submission 187147) | Freshwater lake sediment microbial communities from the University of Notre Dame, USA, for methane emissions studies -HBP12 HB (SPAdes)... | ecosystem: Environmental > Aquatic >... | reverse complement strand
CTGGCATCAGATACATCTGCTCCCTGTTGCATTCAATCAAGTTGTACGCCATCTCTGCCCCCTTCTCCAGATGCTTCTATTTTACCACTCGAAATCATCTGTGAGGAGGGGTTTGTGCAACAGGCTCAACTGAGATATGAAAAGCTATTAATTAAGGAAAGCGAAAGGGGGTGAACCGCAGTTCACCGAGCCTTTCGCTTTCGACAACTTAATTGGTGCCTGTTCAGTCCGTTGTTTAGTTAGAAAATGTTTTCAATCAGAACCTTTTTGGTCGTTCCCGTAACCCTAGATTTTCCTACTGACCCGGACAGCGTATCGCCGCCTGCTACTAAGCAGGCTCTGCCATTTTGCTAAGACATTAATGGCCCATGGCAGGCAGAGCATTTGCCGGCAGCAGGGTGCTGATCTGAGCAAGGAAAACCAACCCATTATGTGCAATTGTCATAATGGCATCCATCATATCCCTACCCTTGGGGCTCAGGTCGGGAATCTGGAATGTAGATAGAACCCACTGCCCGTCTGCAGCCCTTCCAAACGCGATGTTGCCGGTGCTCAGGTCGAAGAGGTATCCCCAGATCGCATTCATCAGCCCCCAGAGATATACTACCCAGCTTGCAACTCCTTGGTACTGCACTTAAATCACCCCCTTCCTTAGGTACTTGGTTCCAAACTTTTTTGAGACCACTAACAGTGTCCCATAGAGGAAGGAGGCCAACAATCCCAAATAGGTACCGCTCACCGAGGTACTTTAGTCACTCCTCTGAGAGGATAACGAGATGTAACCGAATCGGAATTGTGGGCTGGATGCTCGACCTGAGATAGGCGTTTCAAATGTGAATAAGCCATGAAAGCCTGGCTATGATGTCATCACTCCGGGTGCGCGGGCGCCTGAAGCATTCACTAGGCGCAAGATGGCTTCATCACACATTGTGTCTGAAGGATAATTACTCAGCCTGATAGGTGACAGCAGACTGAGAACTGGCGGATGGATAATACCTACTCGCAGCTATGAAGGGAACGTTCCTGAACGGCTGGGTAGTTGTCTGCCCGAACTGCTACGGAAGCTTCCATGTTGCCATCACCGGCGGAGTGCTCTTAGGATCCACAAGGCAGGATAGCTCTATGTCGGTGGCAATATTGGGAACCAACCAGAGAAGAGTGCCACTGGCTATCTCACCTGGGGCGAGGTCCTCGGTCGGATAGGGATTGCCAACGTAATAATTCCCATAGAGAGCAGAAGTGTACGTAATGCCACCAGCGTTGGACAGGGCAAAATCGCTGGCTGATGTATGCAGGACGGAGTGGCCAGGATTCAGGGTGCTTACGTTTAAGAATACAAACTCTGTCCCTGGTGGAGCGCTGACTACTTGATTCGTTAGAAGCGTATAAGAAGACGTCTTTCTTAAGCAACAAACCGAGAATGCTCGCGTAGGCGACGTTGCCCACTGGCTCAGACTGACGTCAAAGTACTGCGTGGTGTACGCTGGCGCCAGGCTAGGTGTCACACTAGGTGCAGTTGTTGGCATGGCAGTTGCCACTGGCCCAGTCGGTCCTGGCGCCAGGGCATGATGGAGAGAGCAGGACAGGAGTCCCAAGATGATGAGAGCAGTAACTACTATGCCGGCGATGATGATCATCCTGGTACGAGGTGGAGCTCCAGCAGGTTCTACGCGCTCCTGTGACGGCGCTGGCTTGGGCGCAGGTCCTGGGTTATTCAGCACGAATGCGTCGCAGGCCTGGGTATCTTCTCTAACCTGCATGCCATAAGTGAGGCCATAGTGTCGGGCTTGAGTGCAATTGAAGAATAGTGCACCCGGTTTCGGCTTGAAAGCCTCGCATTTGCCACAGACATTGCGCTCCATATTGGCCCGCCTTTCAACTGAATCTTGTTGTGGAACACGAATGTTTTCGTGGCCAACTGTACTGGAACTAAAGGTTGATGGCAAACCCCATTTAGTACCTCACTAGGCAGTACTTTAGTACGGTTTTGCGGGGTCAACATGGGGTGGGAATCAGAATCAGTACCCTGCCGGGGGCGATAGGACCATGTAGCAATCAACCATAGAAGAAGCCAGGTTTGAGGGTTCTTGTACTAGCGCCAACCCCGGCCAGGCCTTGCTGGAGATGAATTCCGGCACTCTCTTGAGACCTGGCGTGTGTATCTCGGAATCACGAGATGGCAAATTAGCGGTGGTTATCAACGCTGACACTGGTTTGGGTCACTTCGCAAGAGCGCTTTATCTGATTGAGACATCACTTCGACCCTGGCTCGTCTGGAGCTTTACTGCTATCGCCTCCGCCGACTTTGTTCTCAGGTGTGACAGCCGTATTTTTGGACCCTCCGTCTCCGCTGATTGCTGTACCGCCACCGCTGGCCGGCGTCTTATCTGCCTGCTGTGGGCTTCCTGATGGCTGGAATGGCATCTTTAGAGCGCCCCAGCCAGTGACACGGTATTGTATGATGATCTGTATCATGTTAGATGTAACCCAGTATAGAGTGAGTCCGCTCGGCAATATGAGTGCAAACAAGCCAAACAATATGGGCAATACCCACTGCGCCCAATTCGAGGTCTGTTGCCGGTATTCAGGTGGTGGCTGTGGAGACATCTTCGTCGTGATCCAAATAGTCGCAAACGTCAAGATTGCCAGGACAAAACTTGCCTGGGTTAAATTGAGCCACAAGAAATGGTCGTTCAATGGCAGAGTCTCCCGAAGCAATGACCATGAATATAGGTGCGGTGACAATCCCACGAGGTTTTCCGGGACATAGGTCAAAACTTGTATCACGCACCAATATAAAGCAAACCACAGGGGGAATTGGATTACAGTAGTAACAAGGCAGCCCAGAGGGTTGTAACCCCTTGCTCGATATAGCTCAGCCATCTCCCTTCGTAGACCCTTTGAGTCCTTTTCATAACTGCTTCTTAACTCTTCAATCTTCGGTCGCATTGCCTGGTATGCTTGGGAGCTCCGTAGCTGCCTGACAGTTAATGGCAAAGTGATAACCCGAATAAGGATGGTCACGAGGACGATAGAAAGCCCCAGGTTTCTGTCCAGAGGATTAGATACCAAAATCAAAAGGTTGAGCAGCGGCTCGAAAATAACCTTATTCCAAACCTCCCTTATCGAAAGTACCCCGCTAACAAAAAGCGCAAACAGGACTATTATGAGTAGAAAAGTGAGGACTGTGATAATCCTTATTCTTCTTACCTGAGGTCCTGGTTCAGGCCCAAGCTCGTCATCCCACTTTTCGGACTTCACCTTTTCCAAGAGACACCCTCCAGATGAGAACACCAGTCCTGGCATCTACAGCCCATAAATCGCTTTGCTGAGTACTTATGTAGACGGTATCCCCCACAGCACAGAGAGATGCGAGTATTTTTGATTTTGTGCCGACGTGCCATTTTTCGCTACCGGTAATCAAATCTATACCATGAACTATGCCGTCCCCAGACGCCACTACCAGTGTTTCTCCAGTGACAATCGGGGAAGCATAGATTGGCCCACCGGTTCTCAATGGCTTAGGCCATATCGGGGTACCGTTGCCAGCGTTGATAGAGTAAACGGAATGATCAAGAGAGCCTGCATATATAATGCCATTGTTGTAAACGGCATTTGACCAAAACCAGCCTCCCGCCCCTTCGAAGACCCATTTGGGTTGGCCAGTGTCCGCATATACTGCGTAAAGCTTATCATCCAGTGAACCTACATAAACAATACCGTCGACCACGAGAGGTGTCGCGGCAATTTCCCCGCTGGCCTTGAAGGCCCATTTCGTTTGTCCGGTGGTTGCATCTACGGCGTACAGATTATGGTCCAGAGAACCAAAGTAAACAGTACCTTCATCTACAACAGGCGTTGACCAGATTGCGCCTCCAGCACTAAATGTAAAGACCTGACTGGGATAATCCCCGGATATGTCCAGAGCATAAAGCTTACCGTCGGACGCTGGCAAAAGGAGCGTGCTATTGTTGACCGTCATCCCGCCTACTATGGCGCTGTTAATATTGTGGTACCATATTTCTTGGCCACTGGCAGCATCGATAGCGTAGACCTGCCCCGTAAAGGTTCCCACATATGCTATGCCCTGTGCTATGACTGGTGATCCGTAAAACTTACCTCCCCTGGTCGCCAGGCTATTACTACAGCCCATGGGATTGGCTAGCGAAGTTTTTGAGGGCTGCCATTCCCATTTAAGGCTACCATCATCGGGATTCAAAGCGAGAACTCTGCCGTCCATAGTGCCAACAAAGAGCGTATCACCTGCTACACTAGATCCAGGCCAGCCGCGGGGACCGATACAGGCGGTAAACACCATACTGACAAATAGAGCTAACAAAGCCAGGGAAATTGCTTTCATGGACATAATTACTTCCTTTGTCAAACATCAAGGGAAAACTGCGGAACCACCGGCTCAAACGAAATCAAACCCAGCGCTATGTCACCTTTCTTTTCCAGCTGATTCAAGATTATGCTTTTTCAAAAGTCTAACAGTGTTCTGGATGCTGCGTAGGATCAGATGTTACTAACATGCGTTATGCCATGGGAGGGTGGTATGCAGTCGATGCCATTCCGCCGAGCTAAATCATGCCGGCAAGTTTCCTGATACTGGATCTCCCAGGCACACATGCGGATAGTGCCTGGATACTAGAACAGGGTAACAAGCACTGCCAAGAAATGTGTTGTATTTACGACCGTTTGCGCTATCGCATTGACAAATGTCCCCCCATCAAAAGTCAATGCATTTCCTGATACCCAATAACCTAGCACGCCATCAATAATCACTCCCATTTTCACTAAGACATTAGCTATCTCGGGCGGTACCAATTGGAATTCCTGTGCATTCGCTATAGATGTCAGCGAAATCGATAGCACCGCTACTATGGCTAAAGATATAATCAGTACACGCCACAGCTTCATTACAGAATACCTTCGCCCCTATTACCTAAAATGGCAGGTTCCAGGCTGCCCATGTCATCGGATTACCCATCAATGCCCAATAAAGTCTCAATCCAGAAAAAGGAACGTCTGGCACTGAGAACCATAAACTACCCTGCGCTGACTGACCAGGTGCGATGTCTCCACTGGGACCAATACCTCCCCCGTAATCACTGACTTGCCAGCGTAGGCCTGTCGCATCCCCAAGGAGGAATTCCCCTGTATCAAAGGGCACTTGGTTTTGTCCAGTGTTCGATGCTGCTACTGTAATCGCAATATAGACGAGACCAGCCGGAGCCGGCTTGCAACCGATCTCCTGTTCGATGCAACTAACTTTGGATGCAGAAACGACGGAGGCAAGTTCACCAGGGATCTGTGCCCATTGACCCACAGTGTAATTTCCTATTATGAGATATTTAGGAGCCAGAGTCGGTGCAGGTGTAGCTTCGCCTGTAGTTATCGGCGGCGTGGGTGTACCAGTATGCGTTGTGCCTTTCAAGGCACACGCATATGCAGCCCACGCGAGCAAAACGAGAATCACCACAATGGCAAGTATTACGATAAGTCTGCCCCAGGGGCACAATCCAGGTGGGCCCGCGCCTACTTGCGCTGTTTTCGGTCGTGTTTGTTTCGATGGTGCTGGTGCTGTTTGTGTCTGTATCGGCTTGAAAGCATCGCAGGATTCGGTATCGGCTCTAACCTGCATTCCATAACTAGTGCCGGCATGCTTGGCATACGTGCAATTGAAGAATCTCTGCCCCTTCCCTGGTTTGAAATTAGCACAATTGCCACATATATTTCGCAACATATGCGAATACTCCGTATCTAATTGACAGATAACGTACATCTGGGCTTAGCGTTCATACCCAGTTCCCAACCGGTGTTATCAGAAACAAAGAGAATTGCGCAGAAAACGTTGTCATATTCTGTATGATTGTGCTCAACGTAGATGCAAAGTGCACACCATCGGGGTCAGTCAGGGTGTTACCCGAAACGGCGTAGCCTAGAAATGCGTCAACCAAGGAAGCTATTCTAAGCAAAATGCCTGACAGGATATCAGTCCCAGAAGACATGTTCATTCACCCGCGTAACCACTAATCTAGAGTAACACACATCAAGTGCAACGGCACAAGAAACCAGCATGTACCTCCAGACAAACGATAGGCTCTCTTCACATTTGATGCTCTACCGATTCGTTCTGGTTTCCAGTCTACATGGTTGCCGGCAGCATTGTCAAGTTAAGGCTGCAATACGCATAGGCTCTGCTGGCATATAAATCAATAAGAGGTGAACTAGGTTCACCTCTTATTGATTGAAAACATTCGCTAACTACTTTTATACGTTCAAGCTTCCAGAGCCCAAGATAGACGCTTGACAAAGAATACTAAGATCTCCCTCCTCTACATTGTTTACGGATGAGGGAAATTGAGGCCCATGTTGCTGACTTGCCCACTGACCACGTTGGCGGGGAAGAATGTGCTGAATTGTGCCAGCATATCCAAGGTGTTGTGAATGACGGTCCAAATGTCATCCAGTATGGCCCAGCCCTTGGCGGTGGGGACAATGTAGACAGAGTTCAGCGTCCACTGGTAATTCGTTTCCGGTCCAAAGCTTCCCGGAAGGCTAAACTTGCCGGGCACATTGAATACAGCATTCACGTGGATCATGTAATCTAGCATGTACTCAACTAACCCAAGCACCTTCAGAATCAATAGCATTATCATCTATATCACCTCCTTCCCTTGCGTTCGGCACCCCTTGGGTAGGTGCTAGAACAATTCTGTTTTGTACTAAAGTCATAGTACAAAAGTAGCATTAGAATATAGTATTTTAGTACTATTGTCAAGACCTTGCCACAAATACTTTAGACACAAATGGCGCGGTTTAGTTTACTTTACCTCCCATATGTGCGGGCCTCATGCCCTGACTGGAGCTTTGTTGACGCAGACGCATGGAACCAGGATGTCTCGTCATATGCTGTAAATGTGCCTTGAAAACAATGCCGGGACCGAGAGGACTATGCCCCGGTCTACAATTAGTTTGGACACCTTAAGGGCATAGTATAGAATCAAAGAGGAGGTATTCAGATGGTAGACCAGGACAATGGGGTGGAGTTGGGACAGGGAAGGCGCATGACTTTGAGAAGGAAGACTGAGGCAGTGATGCGGCTGTTGCCGGGTGAGGATTTGGACTTGGTGTCCCGAAGCCTTGGGGTAACGGCGGCCAGACGACAAAATGGCGAGAGTCCTTTCTGAAGGGTCGGCAGGCAGCTCTCAAGGTGCGGTCTGGAGATGATCGGGATGAGCAAATCAAGCACCTGGAAGCTAAACTTGGCCAGATGACCATGGACAACGAACTGCTGAGGGGAAAGATCGAGCGGATGGAGGCGGGATGCCCTTTAGTGAGGAGCAGGCCGAGGCGATGAGCCGCGTTGTTTTGGCCAGTACGGGGCGGAGATACGGTTTGGCCAGGGTATGTCACATTTGGGGTGTGGCCAGATCGAGTGTTTGTTATGGGCGGCATCCCAAAGCAATGGTAAGGCAGCGTCCCGGGCCATTGGGCCCTTCCTCGGATGAAGAACTGGCGAGGAGAATTGAAAGGGTTCTTACGGGATCGCCCTTTAACGGGGAAGGCTATCGCAAAGTATGGGCCAAGCTTCGATTTGAAGGAGTCCGCACCTCTAAACGTCGCGTACTGAGGTTGATGTGAGACAAAGGATTGGTAGCAGCTCAACGCATGGGGCGGCCTCACGGGCCAAGAGACCATGACAGGAAGATTGTGTCGCAGCCAGTGGATGAAATGTGGGGAACAGACATGACCTCGGGCTGGACAAACCAGGAAGGGCAAGCCGCCATTCTTGGTGCCGTAGACCACCGCTGTTCTGAGTCTGTGGGGATTCCTGTCGCCAAAAACGCCACGCGGTTCGAGGCCCTGGAACCGATCAGCCAAGGAGTGCGCACCTATTTTGGTTCGTTTGCCAGGAAGGTAGCCGATGGCCTCAAGCTTCGTCATGATCACGGCAGTCAATACATGTCGGATGCCTTCCAGGACGAGATCCGGTTCTTGGGGATTGAAAGCTTTCCTGCCTTTGTTCGCGAACGGGAGGGAAACGGCTGTGCCGAGAGATTCATTCGCGTACTTAAAGAGAATTTGCTTTGGATCAAATCATTCAAGACGATCGAGGAGCTTCGTCGAGCCCTGCATCAATCGAAAGAGCAATACAACAGCCGCTGGATCATTGAGCGGCATGGATATAAGAGCACAAATCAGGTCAGGATGGAACAAACCATGCTCGCCACAGTGCCCGGCTGATTATGACTTATCAAGTATCCAATAATTGTTGACTGCTACATCTAGGGGGCACTCAAGTGCTGATTAGGACTATTGCCTGACTCTGCTTTGAGGCCAACAGTCAGCGATATCTGAGGAGGTCTTTGGCTGCCTGGCGCATCCTGTCCTGTGCAATTCGGGCTTTGCCCTGGGTTGGCCTCTTCAAGTTCAAGGGCGCAGCAGCGAGCAACGCCTTGATGGCTAGTTTATGAAAGAAAGTGAAAATGCACCGTAGCTTGCTGTGGGGAGCTTAATTTGCCAAGATTAACTACCTTGGCTTCATTGACAAGCATCGATAAGAAGGGTTAGAATTTAGGCCAAGATGGTAGAAGCGCAATTGCTGCTGGGATGGGTTCAAAATTTTATCCGAAGAAATCTTCTGTGGGGCTTAGCCGGGCTACTCGTTCTATGGGCTGTCTTTATTCGATACGAGCACGTTCTTGACCATAATTACTACTATATGCTGAGTCCCGATTCTTACTTCTTCCACTGGCTGGGAGCGAGACTTGCCGCTGGTCAAGGTCCACCTCTGGGCACACCGACTACTTCATTAGTCCTATACACGCAACACTCTGGCTTAGCCGGGGTATTGGCCTACGTCGCCAAGGCTGCTCAGGTTGTGCTTCATATGTCTCCACAAGTTGCCTTAGACTTTGCCTGCAAGCTAGTGCCACCGGTTCTGGGCGTAGCCTTTTTGGGCACAGTATTTGTCATGGCATACAAATCTTGTGGACGTCGTATAGCAATTTTCTCTGCTTTTGCGTGGGCTGGCATGGGATATGCGGTGGTAGATTATTCCAGCGGATATGTTGATAGGGAGGGCCTATCATCGTTGTTGATCATGGCGGGCATCTTTGTGTTTTATATATCAAAGTATTGGGAAATCAAAATTCAAGGAAGAGATATTGGATGGTTGGTCGGAGCAGCAGTCATACTGCTGATGGAGGTTCTGCTCTATTTGGAATGGGACCTGCAAGCAGCCATGCTCTTGTTTGCGGTCATATTCGCATATTTCGTGCTGCGAGCAGCGATCGGGTACTGGAATAACAGGAAGATCCAGCCGGAAAGGCTTAGACCGATAGCTGCCCTGCGCGAAGCAAACTGGATGGCTTTCGCGTTCATACTTGTCATCAATGGCCTTGCAGCGGCAGCTATGTATTCACGCGTCACAGGCGCGGTGGATTTCATCCGCGCTGTTATTTCCGCGCCGGGCGCTGCTATAGGCGTATCCGAATATGGCGGATTAACTCTGGGGGATCTGTTTACATACCAGCTATGGTGGATTCCTATGGCTATCGCTGTCTATCTTACTTTCAGGACACGCAAGGATTACTATATGTTTATCTCACTCTGGTTTCTTATTGTATTAGGAGTGTCTTTGTTTGTGAGGCGACTTGAAGTCTTTGCGGTGGCACCGGCTGCCCTGCTTGCAGGGGTTGGGCTTGACTATCTCTGGGGATGGGCGGGGGCATCGCTCGCGTCGTTGCAGAAGGTTGGGGTGGTCGCGCTAATTCTGTTGCTGGCAACTCTGGCGACTATCCAAGGCGCTGGTCTGCAAAAGAGTTACGCAATGTCAATAGATGGGCAATGGCAAGATGCGCTTCGTTATCTGAGAGAAAATACTCCTACTAGTGCAGTTGTTGCCAGCCAATGGACTTATGGATATTGGATCCTGGATGTGGGAGAGCGTACGCCATATGTGGACAACGGATTCTACGGATATGATGTTGAGAGGCTGCACAAAGTGGGGCGCATCTATGTTACAACTGATGATGCGGAGGCAGTAGGGATAATGAAGTCAGAAGGTATTGACTATATCGTCTTCACGAAGTTGGACACCGATGTCGCAGTGACCATAATGGGCTGGGCTGGAATAAAGGATCGGCCCGATTTCCCGCGATACTCTCTATATTCTAGGAGTATGGGGGGCAACTTCACTTCTAATGCGGGGCTGGAAGTGGTTTACAGCTCTCCGAAATCGCAGACAGACTACGTTGTTATCCTGGGACCGAACCATCAAGCGACGTCGTCAGATAGTAACCAGTCACCTTGAGCCATATGCGATCCGCTACCTAGATCTGATTCTGATGCGGACTTTTCGTTTGAAGGTTATTTTATGTACATGCCGTGAACTACTTTACTTCCCCTCCCTCAACTGGATACGCACAATGATTCATTGACTATTTGGTAATTGTGTAGGAAAATATAACCAAGTGAAGTTTGGTGTAAATTGCATGTTCCGAATTTAATAGGTATAATATAGCGTCTTTAATTCAAGTCGATCTCGATGGATAGACTGATGGTAAGCGAAGAGAAAAAAGAGGCGACGGAACACAGGTCGCGGTACGTTTGGGACGCTCAAAAACTGGCTTGGGTAGAGGTAGCAGAGGAAACTGCAGATGAAGTGCAACCTGCCTCGGCTGAGGCGTCTATCGCGCCAGGCAGCAGTATCGCGGAGGAACCATTAGCCGAGACCAGCGTCGCGCAGGCCCCGGTTGAGGGCGTGTCTAGCGAATATGTGGGGGCCTGGATCAGACTGGCGGCTTTCATTATCGACTACGTCATTCTTCTTGTTGTACTGTACATAGTCACCCGCATACATGGAATGCCATCATGGACCGGCATAGTGCTAGGTGTCATCTACTTCGTTGGTCTTTGGCTGTGGCGCGGTCAGACTGTGGGCAAGATGATCATTGGCGCGAAGATCGTTAAAAGGGATGGCAGTACAATTGGACCTATCAACGCTTTCTTACGCTACATATTCTACATTGTTCCGAATTTCGCGCCGATACTTGTTGGCATAGACTCACTTGAGGCAGTGAGAAGTTACTCGTGGCTGATAATCGTACTAGTCTTGATTGTGCAAATGTTGGTGATGGGCCTGGGTCCTGACAAACTAGGAATACATGACATTGTGGCTGGGACGGCTGTGATAAATAGTCGCGGCAGGAAGGCGTAACCTGCAGAGGTCGAGGTCTCTTCGGAGACCGAGACAGGCGAACCTGCCGCCACAAGTCAGTCTGAAACACGCAAACAAGACTAAGCCTGCCCATGAATCGGGGCCGCACCTCCCTCTCACCTCACAAGCGATCTTCTGAGGGAAAACGCTATGCGCGTAGCGATGTACTACAGTAACAAGGACATTCGGCTGGAGGAGATGCCTACGCCTCAGATCGGCCCCGGCGAGCTGAGGATGCGTGTGCTGGCTAGCGGCATCTGCGGCAGCGACGTTATGGAGTGGTACCGTATCCACAAGGTGCCCCTGGTTCTGGGGCACGAGGTGGCCGGGGTGGTTGTGGGGGTGGGAGAGGGGGTAAACCGCTACAAAGTGGGAGACCGCATAATTGCGGCCCACCATGTTCCCTGCAACACGTGTCATTACTGCAGCAGCGGCAATCACACTGTCTGCGACACTTTGCGCAAGACCAGTTTCTATCCGGGAGGCTTTGCCGAGCATATCAGGCTTCCTGCTATAAATGTGGACCGTGGGACGTTTACCCTGCCGGATGAAGTGTCCTTTGAGGAAGCTACTTTCGTGGAGCCGGTGGCCTGTGTCCTGCGCGGTCTGAGAAAAGCGGGCTTGAAACCCGGCTGTAGCTTGCTTGTTATCGGGAGCGGCATCGCAGGGCTGCTGTATGTGCACTTAGCGCGTGTTCTGGGAGCAGGGCGTGTAATAGCCACAGACGTGGTCGAACACAGGCTGGAAGCGGCGCGGAAGCTCGGCGCGGATGCTGCTCTCCATGCTGAGGAGGATGTGCCGGCATACCTGCGAAAGGTGAACGATGGCCGTCTGGCGGACTTGGTGATAGTAGGCACCGGGGCTGAACCTGCCATTGCACAGGCTCTGAAATGCGTGGAGCGCCAGGGCACCGTCCTATTCTTTGCACCCACAGACCCGGGTGTGACCATTCCCCTATCTATTAATGACATCTTCTGGCGGAACGATATAACGCTAACCACCTCGTACGCTGGCAGCCCAGCAGACCATGCCACGGCGCTGGAATTGATACGGGCCGGCACGTTGCGCGTGAAGGAGATGATCACTCACCGGCTCAGCCTGGCGGAGACGGGACTGGGATTTCGTATGGTCATACATCCTCAGGAATACAATTCCATCAAGGTTATCATTGAGCCCCAGAGGTAGCTGTCGGCGCGAATAAAAACCCCCGGAATCGGGGGATTTTCGGCCTATTGAAGTTATAAATAGAGAGAGCCCCGAATTAGCTATTAAAGAGGAGGCTCTCTCATATTTTCTAGTCAGATGAAGGCAAAGGCCTGGGCTGCTGGACAGTCATGGGCTTACCGCAACACTCAACCGCCCCTTCGCCTGCTTTAGTGATGAGAACCTCTGTATTGCAAACCTCGCAACGGAACCTTCTTCCTAATAGATTCGGCATCTTACTTAAGACCCCCTTCTTATTTCTGTGTTTGCTCGAATGTTGCTCTAGGTCTTTTTCTCCATGGGCTGCTTGCAGCAGACCAGCTTGCCGGTGCCAGCTCTAGTGACGATCAACTCAGTGCTGCATTTGGCGCAGCGATACCTTTTACCCATCTCGTTAGCCATATGTGCACCACCTTTCAGAATACGATTGTTAGAGCTATTATAATTTTGCTCTGCTGTGTTGTCAACTTCCGGGAAGCTCCCTGAGCACTTACATCAGAGGCTCCGAAGCTGGCTCAGGGACTATTCTCCTCCTTCAGATGGTACCATTCATCTATTTACCTGCCGAGCGCGTGAAGTTATCCTACAGTCGCAGCGGAAGAATTATTTCGCTCAGGAGGCAGCATGGCAATTGCAATGCCAGAAAGCTGTCCCAGGTGCAGGGGGCATTTGATGCTGGAGAAAGACCATTACGGGGTGTATGAGCAGTGCCTGCAATGTGGCTATATTCACGATCTACAAATCATTGGCAGGTTTAACAAACAGCAGGCTGAGGCAGAGGACGCAGAGGAAGGCCTCGAGAGTGCATGTGCAATCGGTTCCAATCCTGCACCCCAGACCATGCATCAGTTAGTAGAGTCCTCCCTCATAGAGAGCTCACCAGGGGGAAGATAAATGAAAGCCACGCCAGAGTCAGACACAATTGTCTGCAAGGCCGAGGGAAGGACTGCGGCGAACACGGAGCTGCCCATCAACGAAGCAATTCGATACGGCCAACTCATTATCCAGAAAGCAGAGGAGAAGGGCGAGTCAATTCTTAGTGATGCCAGGGAGCAGGCAAGAATGATATTGGACGAGGCGAGGCAAGAGGCTGAACAGAGAGCCTCAGAAACCACCATTAAAGCTAAGAATGGCTGTCAACACGAGGTCCCGACAGGTGTTCAGAAAAACACCGTGATGGATAGCGAGGCCCTATATGCCGGTGAAGTTGAACTTGTACTTCCGCCGCCGATAGTCCTGGCAAATGTGCTGAAGTTGAACAGGCACCTGAAGACGACAAAGCGCATCAGGACAATTGGGGTAGAGGTCTCTCGCTCCGCCGGTGTCACCCTCAGGGTTCACTTGCTGAAGCCTACACCACTGGCCAAAGTCTTGGAAGCTTTACCCGAAGTGAGCGCAGTATCGATAGTGCGGGTGGCCCCAAGGAGAGCACAGACATCGCGGGAACCAAGGGACAAGCTTCTTACCGGTAGGCTCATGATAAAGATGAACCCGTAGCGGCTCATCCGGAATCCATGGCTCTTCAGGACCAGGCTTCACCAGGCACCCTCACCTTCTGCAGGTATTGGCGCGGTCCATCTTGCGGAGATGGCATTTAAGCAAGATTCGAGGCCTTCAGCCGAGCGTTTTCCAGGACTGAGTACTTCGGTCTTGCCACCCTCATAGAAGCATACGCTGGACACCCGCCATCTTGCTGGCGGGAAAAGGCGGCTCGTTCCCGTCAGATAAAGAGCATAGCATTTGCCTGAATTGAATATCAGGGTTGTGAAGATAAGTTGCTCCAACCACGTATGCAATTCCCGCTGAGTGCGAGTGTCAGAAAACCCTGCGATGCCCCTCAGATTGCTGAGGGGTGATTCACTGATGACCCGGAGAGAGAATGCATTCGGTAACTGCAGCCTCGTTGCAGCCTCCATGTCCATTTTCGGTGCGATGTCAGGCATGTTTTCAATTGCCGATCACCTGAAACCATCTGATTGAGGAACGCGGGAGGAAAAGTGAGCTACGGTTAAGTCTACTGTTCGTGTTAGGAAAAGTTGAAAAGTGGACACTTGTAAAGTTCAAAAGTGGACTCTAGGGAAGTCCTTTAATGGATAGGCAACAGAGTGCACCATTCGGTTATCCCACCATATTCGAACCTCCAAAACGTGTCTTCCTGTATCGGGGACCAGATGAATCTCGACCTCCTCTCGCAGCGGCACGTTGGGCACTTCTATTTCATGGTTAAACAAAGATATCTTCCGGTATCCGTTGACCATTCGTTTC
>Ga0209777_10005425_pt1 | contig 14697 bp, 13 predicted proteins | sample FrelakmetHBP12HB_FD_187147 | JGI IMG/M metagenome (GOLD analysis project Ga0209777, IMG submission 187147) | Freshwater lake sediment microbial communities from the University of Notre Dame, USA, for methane emissions studies -HBP12 HB (SPAdes)... | ecosystem: Environmental > Aquatic >... | reverse complement strand
GACTGCCAGGTTTATCTGCGACATTTATAACGCCGCCGGCCAGCCGTATCCGGGCGATCCCCGCTATATCCTCAAAAATGCCTTGGCCGAAGCCCGTGCCCTGGGTTATAACTACAATGTCGGTCCGGAATCAGAGTTTTATTTATTTAAAAAAGACGCTGAAGGCAACAACCTGCCGTTGGATGGCCGCGGTTATTTTGATTTTTCCTCGCATGAAGGTTACAAATTCATTCGTGAAGTAGTGATTGCCTTGGGAAATTTCGGTATCGAAGTGGAAACCTCGCATCATGAAGTCGGCGCTGGTCAGTATGAGATCGATTTTAAGTATGGCAATGCCCTGGAGATCGCCGATAAGGTGCTGACTCTGAAATATACGGTCAAAAAGATGGCCGAGATGCACGGACTGGTCGCGGTATTTATTCCTAAGCCGATTATGGGCAGAGCCGGCAACGGCATGCACGTGCATCAGAGCTTAGGCGATAAAAATAGCGGCCAAAATCTTTTTTCCAGTCCGGAAGACAAATATCACTTGTCTTCCCTGGCTCATAGTTTTATTGCTGGCCAGTTAAAAAATATCCGTGGCATCTGCGCCGTGCTTTGTCCGACGGTCAATTCTTATAAAAGATTAGTTTCTGGTTTTGAAGCGCCGGTTTATATCACCTGGGCGGGCGCTAACCGCTCGTCGCTCATCCGCGTGCCGCGCTGGTTTGCGGGAAAAGGCGAAGCGGCGCGTATTGAGCTGCGTAATCCGGATCCGACCTGCAATCCGTATCTGGCCTTTGCGGTAATGCTAAAAGCCGGCTTGGATGGAATAAAAAATAACCTGCCACTAGGCGAACCAGTGGAAGAAAATGTTTATCATTTCGCTGGCGAGACTCTGGCGGCCAAAGGAATACAAACTTTGCCCAGCTCGCTTTATGAGGCCTTGCAAGAAATGAAAAACAGCTCCGTGGCCAAAGAGACCTTCGGCCAGGAGCTGTTGGATAAATATCTTTATATCAAAGAGGAAGAGTGGAAAGAATTCAAGTTGCAGGTAACGCCTTGGGAAATCGAAAAATACAGCGATTTGTATTAATCGCTGGATGTTTAACTAATTTTTTAGCAAAAGCCGGGATGGCTGTCCCGGCTTTTATATTTTACAACTGCCGGCTGCCTATTTCTTATTTCAAATTTCTATATTATAATATAATCATATGAAAAAGACCTGGCTGATCATTATCAGCTTGATTATTTTATCGCTAATAGTCTATTTGAACCGCTCTTATGCCCACATCTACGCCAAAATCGAGGCGATCGGATTGCGCTCGCCGGATCAGCAGCATCTTTATCTAATCGGGAATAATATGACCTCGACTAAGCAGATTATCTATGCCGCCTTGGGCGATAGCCTGACGGCCGGAGTCGGAGCGGCGGCCTATGAGCAATCCTTTCCTTATCTACTGGCGCAAAAGCTGGCAACAAGCGGCACTGCCATGAGGCTCATTGATCTCGCCGTGCCCGGAGCCAAAAGCGAAGACGTGATTGCCAGCCAGTTAGACCAGGCGATAGCGAGTCGGCCCGATATCATTACCATCCTGATCGGCATTAATGACATCCACGGGCTGGTGGCCGCGGCCAAATTCCAGAATAATTATGAGCGCATCTTGAATCGCCTTGATCGGGAAACCCAGGCCGAGATCTATGCTATCGCCATTCCCTATCTCGGCTCCGCTACCCTGCTGTTGCCGCCCTATAATATTTATTATGATGTCCAGACCGGGGATTTCAATGCCGTAATCAAGAATCTGGGCTCGCAATATCGCTTCCACTATATCGATTTATATACCCCCACGGTTAAAATTTTCAAACATAACGGCCCGCACTACTCGGCTGACCTGTTCCATCCTTCGGCCGAGGGCTATGCTTGGTGGGCCCAGCTAATTTATGATGATATCAATCGCTGATCCGGTCCAGGCAACTTGGATTTTCGGCGCCATTTTGCTGATTATCCTCTATCTTTCCATCCGCAAGAAAGCGGCTGATTCCTGGTTTCCCGTGTCTTTGACCCGGGAATTAAAGGGCTTGGCCATTTTGGCCGTGATTTTTTCCCATCTGGGATATTTTTTGGCGGCCGATCACCGCTTTCTTTTTCCTCTGTCCATCGGCGCCGGCATCGGCGTGAATCTGTTTTTATTCCTTTCGGGCTACGGCTTGACGGCCGCGCTGTTAAGGAAAAAAACATCACTGCGTGAATTTTACGGCCGCCGCTTGCTCCGCTTATATGTCCCTTTTTGGATCGCCCTGGTCGGCCTGCTGCTCCTGGACCTGTTTTTTCTCCGTTTGAATTATTCCTGGCAGTTTATCGGGCAGTCCCTGGCCGGGATCTTCCTCTCGTCCGATTTGTATCGCGATTTCAATTCGCCGCTCTGGTACATTACTCTGACGGTTTTTTATTATCTGATTTTCCCCTTGGTTTTTTCCCGCCGCCGGCCGTGGCTGTCGGCCATCCTGATTTATCTGGTGACTTTGCTGGTCGTTACCCTTAATCCGCCGCTGCTTCAGGGCGTGATGAGATTATATCAAGTGCATATCATGGCCTTTCCTTTGGGCATGATTTTTGCCTGGTTTTTTTATGAGCCCTATCTGTTTGCCAATATCACTTCGGGAAAATGGCAGGAGCGTCTTGACGGAATCAGTCATCCGCTCTGGCTAAGGCATTCATTGGATAAGCTGAAACAGCCGAATTTTCTCCATACCATAGTACACAGCCTGGGACGGTTTACTTATTATCTTATAATGATTTGTTTGATAGCCATTGTCTGTCATACTGCTTATTATTCAGGCGTGGGGCAGGGAGTCAATAAGGAACAGCTGCTAAGTTTGGTTACCATAATCGCGCTGGTAATTTTGTTTATCATGAAGAAATTCGAATTCAGATTGCTGTCATTATTCGGCATGTATGCCTTTGAAATCTATCTGCTGCATTGGCCGCTCATCTACCGCTATGACTTTTTCTTCCGCTTTTTTCCGGCTTGGTTCGCCGTTATTCTGTATTTGGCGGTCTGCCTGGCTTTGGCTTGGGGGCTGAAATATATGGATACCATGATTTTAACGCGGCTGGGAGTCAGCGGTCAGGGAAATGTCAGCGGCAAGAAACCGCAGGCAAAAGCGATTAAGGAAAAAAAACCAAGGGTTGCCGTTAAGAACGAGCTGAAATAAAGGATCCTCGGCAAGCCCCGAGGTATTAGCGGAGCTCGCTGCGCTCTCCTGTATTAGCTCCTCGGCTCGGAAAAGCAAAGTAATCTTTGCTTTTCTCTCGCTCTACGTCGCTAATAAAAATTATTAAAATTTTTTATAATTGTTGTTAAATACCTCGCCACAGCGAGGTACTTTTTTTTGGAATATCTGATTAATTCGGCCTTGACATTCAGGAAATTCTATGCTATCATCATTTGAATTCCTGAATTTCTCGGGAATAACGCTCTTTAAAGAAAGGAGTATCCAAATGTCGGACATCAAGCTGGTTGTCAATCCCGGAACCTTGATTACCTGGGACTATTTTGTCTCTACTTACTCGGAAAATGCCATTGCTTTGGACGGTTATGTCCATGGCGGACCGCGTTTCACGATTGATGATCGCGGGCAGGCTAAAGCCAATTTCAACCATCATGAGGATGTTAGCCGTTTGGAGACCAGGGCGACCTGCGCCCAGGTACTGATGGCCATCCGCCAGGGATTAATGGAGGCGTTTAAGGATGCCAGAGGCAACGCCGCTTTCAAAATCTATGTCAATGATTGCGATGAAGACGTCTGCCTCTCGATTTTTCTGCTGAAGAATTATTTTTTAGTGGAAAAGACCATGAATCCCCTAATCAATCAGCTTTCGGCCATGGAAGACATGCTCGATACCACGGCCGGCGCTTATGCTTTTCCGCGCGATCTGCCGTCGCTGCGCAAACTGATGTGGGTGTTTGAGCCGTATCATCGCTTCCGCGCCGCCGGCGCCCTGGCCAAGAAAGATGCTAATGAATACCGCTGCATCATCGAGGATGTGGGCCGGCGCATCATGTCTTTCCTGGTGGGCGGTGCCGAAAGCGTTGAATTGGATACGCGCTATGAAGTCTGCGGCGGCAGCCCCGGCTGGTTCCTGGTACAGGAGGTCGGCGCGCATTCCCGTTTGGGCATGTTCGCCGACGGCATCAAGGCTTTCGTGTCCGTGCGCGAACGCGGCAATGGCGTCTTTGATTATGTCTTGGGTCGCATCTCCCAATTCATACCTTTCAATATTCCTCTGCTTTATGAAAAGTTAAACGAGCAGGAGCAATGCGAAGGCAATGATAAATGGGGTGGCAGCGACACTATCGGCGGCAGTCCGCGCAGCCGCGGCAGCCGCATCCCGCCGCAGGAGCTGGCCACCATGATCCGTAGCTGGCTGGAACAGGCCTGAACAATTCATGCCGTCCCGATGTAACGTCGGGGCGGTTTTTTTATCAGATAATTACCGTCCCTTGGGGCGGGGAGGATTCATTGTTAACTATACAGATTGGTCACCCTTATCTTGCCAAAAAGTAATTTTTTGATGTTAATTATTCATTATTATTCTTCTAAACTATTCTTCCAATTAGTTTTTTTATTTAAATATTCAATATCCAACAAAATAAAAAATCCCAGCTTAATGAGTATTTTGAGAATTAATAGTGCAAACAGATAGATAGTAAAATCATTAATTGTCATAAATATCAACTCAGTAAAGATTCTTAAGTATTACCTGAGTTTTGATGGCCAATTTAAAGTTTTTAGTCTCAATAATTGCAGATATATTTTTATGGTTTAAATAATCTAAAATCCTTTTAACATAATCGGAGCCTCTTTTATTTAGTGACAAATGCTGATCTTTAAATCCGTTATTATAACTTATATGTAAATGTATTATTTTATTTTTTAACTGGTCCAAAAATGAATCGATATTTTTTATCTGGCCGTTGTTGTTGGCAATATTAAGATGTCCCGTGTCGAGACATAAAAACAAATCATCATATTCATTTAAAACATTAATTAAATAATCACCCGCAAAAGCTCCATTGGATGAATTATTCTCTAAACATAGTTTAATTTTATAGCTTTTGGCTATTTTTAATAACGATAATAATTTTTTTCTTTCCTCTGTATCAAGTTGGTCTTTCTTAGCGATGTGAAAAATAAGTCTTTGAGCCCCCGTTAATGCTGCTAACCTTAATTCTCCCTTGATAAAATTATACTCGGCATCAGAAATTATCTTGTCTGGACAAAATAAATTTTTTACTAAAGAATGAAAAGAATATGTCAATTTCTTTTTCTTTCTAAGTTCTACTAAGCTATTAATATCTTTAAATCTTACTCTGGTTATATTATTATTTATTTCAATATATTTAAAACCTGCCTTAACTAAATCTAAGACTCTATCATAATTCCTATTCTCTGTCCTTACTTCTGTGCTTATTCCTATATTCATTTTTCAATTAAATATTTTATTAAAGATTTGTTCGCTATAACTATCATAATTATCGTCCTTAACCTCAATTTCAAACGTCTTAATTGAACTTTTAAATTCATTCAAATATCTGATAAATCTATCTTGCCAATCCTGATATCCTGATATGATGTCTTCTTCACTTCCTTTTGAAAATAAATATTCTTTCCATGCATCATTTCGATAAGATATTGTAGATATAATTCTATCTTTCAATTTGTCCCTAGGAATAATTAAGGCGATTTGGATAATCCCCATTGAATTTAATGTTTGGAAATGCTTTTTAGCAAGTTCAATCCCATAAGTGTCCTCAATTTCTAACGAGGCGAAATGTGTCAATATAAACCTTTCGAGAATCGCTATTGCGTCAGCGCCCCTTGGTTCATCTTTAAATTTCGATTCGCTTAGCATTTTTTGGAAAACATTCAATGTTCCGATTATTTTATCAACATGATCACTGATATGATAGCCATTTAATGTGCCATCCTCCTTTAGGTGTTCCAACATTCTTTCAGTGTAATGTTCACTCAAAAAGATCTTAGTCATGTTTGGTTTAGATTCCATGAGTTTCTTTTGAAATAATCTTAAAATACTTGATTTGCCGGATGCGGCTACACCGTCAATTATTATTCCTCTCATATATTATTTTAGCTTTATTTAATAAGATACTTTGGCACCACCGACAAAATTTATCATTCAGCGGACGAAGATGATTAATTCTTCCTTCTCTTATCTCCTTCTCATTATATTGTAAATTTTTAATTTCGTCCAAATTATCCATTTTTGGCATGTTAATGCTAAGATTATTCTTAGTTTCTTTAATAATCTTTTTCATCATAGAATAATGCCTTTCATATATATGCATGCTGGAGGTAAAATGCAAATAACTGCCGATTTTTAAACTAGGATATTTCTTATTCAGCTCAATAAGCATTTTTTCTTGAAACATTGTAAAACAGGCTGCGTCATAAGTAAAGCCTAGGATAATATCATTGCTTCTCATATTCGCCACTAAATGCAATTTGTTTTTTCTGATCATGAATTGTAAAAATATTGTACAGGGCAAATCCTTGGTATTTTTTTTTGCATCATTGGGCAGATAAATATTAATTATTGCCCTTCTGCTATCCCTATCTTTAATCAATTCGTTTTTCGCATATTCCCACTGATTAATATTAACCGATTTAATAAATCCTAAAATTCTATAACCATAGGCGGAATTAGCTGTCTTACCGTTGTCCGATATTTTATCCCAAAATTTTGAATAATAGGAAATCTCCTTGAGGGAATTGGAACCTCTTTCGTACCAAAGCCATTCGCCGATCAAATATTCCAATGACGTATTTCTATATATATTTTTAACCAATCGGTCATGCGGATTATTTATCTGGATTAGCAAGCCCGTAATTTCCCTGGTCTCTAATCCTCTGGGCGCAGAAATATAATCGGGCTTATAATATAGACTCTTCAATACTTCAATAAATGCTTCGTTTACAGATTTAGTAATTATTAGTTTAGACATAATTTTATAATTTAATATCCTAACAACTTATTATATTTATCGACTATGCGGCTCCGCGGATATCCATTTACAGAAGCCCTTTTAGATTTATATGCGGAGAGGTCTATTTTTAGAGGACTTATGCTAACCTCCATCCATTCAAACAATTTGGTTAGTTCAAATTGCGGATTACTAATTAGCTCCTCATATTTAATTTGATAGATCTTTATTCCATGGCTTTTAATCTCATCAAATATCGCCTGTATATGCATTTCCCAAAATCTTTTCGGATTGTCAGTTTTCAAAGATTTGCTAAAATATTTAAACTTATTTTCTCTGATTGAATCCGAGGTCAAATATCCATTTCTTGAAATATGAATAAAATAGCAATTGTCATAAGATTTATTTAATGCTCTAATCCTAAATGAATTAAAAGGCGACTTACATAAAAAGTTTTTCTTTTTAAAAAACAAATTATGTTTTTTTATATTATCTTCTAGCAATTTCGGATTAACAATTCTGGGCTTATGCATGAGATATTGATGGGATTTAATGTGCCTATATACCTCAATAGACCGATTGAATATATCTTCTGACTCAGATGGCAAAATCAGTTTGGTATTTAATTTTAATTTTTTAGTATCAAATTGAAATATATATTTTCCAAGCCGATCAATAAACTTACGTTTTTTTCCGTTATGATTTAAATTATACAAAGACCATTTAAAATGGGAACTACTATTAAAATAAGAAAATTCATCATGATAGGCTAATAAATTATATAATAGCGAAGTCCCGGATCTAGGACTGCCTATAATGAAAAATAACTTTTTAAGGTCGGGGAGTTCGCTATGCGCCTTTTCATAAGCTAGTCTAAACTTAAGATGTTTTTTTACATCAATATTCTCAGATTTAGCAATTTCATAAGTTTGAATCTCATAATTTTTTCCGATTTTAGTTGCTTTCAGAAAATTCGATATGAATTTCACTGATTCACAGGAAATACAATTATGGTTGATAAAATTATTCTCTATTTCCTCGATGAGTACATGGTTATCGAGTTTATTATTAAACCTGTATATTCTGGCTTTGGCCAAACTTATTTTCAAATCTAGATTATTTTTACTCATATAACCGAATTTAATTCTTTTAGCAGTCTAAAATTTTGCTTTAAAATTAGCTTTATTATTTTCTGGCTTAGATATTTATTATGAAAAATAGATGCCATGTTGGAATTGATAATTGTCAGTTTGAATAAATCCTCATATTTTTTAATGTCACTAATTGAACTTTTTCTTAAAAAATATTTTAAGTAATAATTGAAATTAATTCTTTTTTGTAAATCCAAGTACTTTAAAAGTTGTGCCAAATCCGCCAGGAAAAAAGATGGTTTAATATATTCAAAATCAATTAAATAAACTCCCTTTTTATTAAAGATCCAGTTAGCCGGCTTGGCATCCTTAAATAATGACGGCTTGAAATCGGCATTTAGATCATTGATTAATAACTGAATCTTTGGTAGTCCGACAGTCAGATTATAAGCATCACAAAATAGTTTTAAATTGCTTTTGACTCTATTTATATAGCCATTGGCTATTTTATAGCCTTTATCTAGGGGAAAATCAGATTCTATTCGAGCTAATATATCTATGCATTTCAATATTCTGCTACGCCCAAAAGTAGTATTATTATAACCGGATATTTTTTGAATGACTATAATTTTCTGGTTTTTGTCGTGATATTCGATTTCTGGAACATTGAACTTTCTTTTTTTAAACAAAGTCAAGTATTTTATTTCATTAATATATTGCGATGTATTTTCATATCTCTTAGCTATGCAAGCTTTACCATTAAAGATAATTTCTTGGGATATATTTTTATTATTAATAGAGAGACTAGAGCGGTTTATACTTGACATAAATAATAGTTAAGCGTAAAAACTACGTATTTCGGTTAATATAATGCCAGCTTGTTTCTCAGAATTAAAAATATTTAGTTTAGAGAGCTGTTCAATAAAAAGCTTTTTTATTACGTTATTTTTTATTTTCGAAAGATTATCAATCATACCGCTCAAATCACTGCCGGAATCAGCTATCCAATTTTTAATAATAACTTCAGAGACTCCTTTATATTTATTCGGCGTTAGCGGTATGCATAATTGCCATAAACATTCAAATAATCTCTGCGTAAATTGACCGGAGTGGTAATATCTTTCCGGAGCAATCAAACAAGTAGTTAAAGCATCATTGTAAGTAGGTGCCACTTTGCCAAACGGTAACCTACCTCTAAAATCAACATTTGGGTATCGCTTTAAGTTCATTTTGTAAAGGCCCGGATATTTATCCCAATTTCCAAAGATGGGAAACTTTTCTCCTAAGATACTCGCGGGCACATCAATAAACTCCTTAAAATCTTCATCTCTTTCGTATTGATTGCCTATATAAACCATCTTGTATTTCCTTTTATTCGAATAGCTAGCAATATTTTTGAATGCATGTTGGGTTTTTTTAGGATCAATCGGAAAAAGCAGTTGTTTTCTATTCAAACCAGGGTATAATGATGGTTCAAAAACGATCATATTTTTATGATCTGCTTTATCTCCTTTAAGCTTCTGGTCTTTATCCCAAATCAGTATTGGAATTCGCTTATCCTTATAATATTCTATAATTTCATTTTGTCTATCAAGATCTGGCGTATAATTTGAATCTTTTTTATCTATACCTAAATTCCGGCCTAAAATCGGCCACCGATATTCAATAAATAAAGCATCAAGGTCGGGAAAATCGTTATCAAAAAATAAATACTGAGTAGAATATGGATTCTTAGCCTCCAATCTATCCCTATCTTTCTGAAGCATTATAATCTTTGCACCTTGGTTTATTAACTCTCTTATCAATACAGACCTGTGGCTTCTTCCCCCATCAGGAGTATCAATTATACCATTACCCAGAAATCCCCAACAGCTATAGCCTATTTTAATTCTCTTCATAATTTTGAAATAGTGAATACCACTTCTTTATACTTGTCAATAAAAATATCATCCTTAATCTCTTCTTCCCAAAAATTTAGATAACGTAATAATTCTTTTTGATTGGCAAAATTAGGATTATATCTAGAAGTAGATAAAATATATTTGATCAATTCCTTTTTATCATCATTAAAGATTTGTGTTTCCATAATGTATTCTTTAATATTAAATTTTTTTGGATTAAAACTCTCATTTATTTTTTTCATCCCGTTTTCTAGACAAAGCTTATTTTCATCCCTAAAGCGGCTGGTTTTTAACTTCATTTTTAAAGCAATTTTTTTAAAGGTAGCTTCGATTACCGGAAACGTATATTTAGACTTGGTCGTAATAATAATTTTTCCCTTTGGTTTTAAAATCTGCTTGACATTACTAAAAAATAATTTTAAGTCATCAATATGATAAATCATATTCATGCAAAAAATGAAGTCGAACTTTATATTATATTTCGGAATGTCTTTGCCATCATAAATTTTATAATTTAGGAAATCGAATTTTCTACAATATTCATTTTCAATTATATCTAAACCATAATAATTATTTTTTGGATAAATTCCGTGCAATTTATTTAAAAATGATCCATTGCCACAACCAATGTCGATAATATTAAAGCCCTTCATATCAGTCAATAGATATTTAACAATAAAGGATCTTATAGAATATCTTCTGTTAGAATACTTTTTCAAAAATTCTCCTCGCAATCCGATCAAATCCTTATCCTTATACAGCTCCTTCAATAAATTAACATTTTGAAAATTATTGCTCATTTTGTTAGTAATATTTTGTCATTAAATAAAAGATAATCGATGGCTGATCCATAAAACGCGCTAATGGCATCTTGTGGAGTTCTTGCTATCGGGAATCCTGAAGTATTAAATGAAGTATTAATTAAAATTGGAACACCGGTTCTAGCATTAAATGCTTCTAATAGATTACTTAAAAAGTTGTCAGATTGCTCAATAATTTGTACTCTTGAGGTTTGATCGACATGTACTAATGATGGTATCTTTTTTATCCATTCTTTCTTAACTTCATAGACAAAAGACATGTATGGCCCTGATATATTCTCATTATTATATTTAAAGATTTCCTTAACATATTTTTTTAGCAAAAAACCGCCATATGGCCTGAAATATTCTCTATACTTAACATTACTATTTAAATAGTTGGCAGTTTTAGGATTAATAGGGCTGGCTAATATCGTTCTATTACCCAATGCTCTAGGCCCACATTCCATATTTTCTCTAAATATCGCAATTATTTTATCCTCAGTTAATAAGCTGACTAATAAATTTATATATTCATTTATAATCTTGTACTGAATCTTGTTGTTCTTAAGTATATTAATAATTTCAGAATCGCTAAATCTCGATCCCAAAAACGCCGTGTCAACTTTATTTGGAATTTTATTGTATTTCAAATAATTCAAATTAACAGCAGCACCGATACTACAACCCGCATCATTTGGAATCGGAGGTACAAAAATATTTTTTTTACTAAAATAATTGGATATTATCCCATTTAAAACACTATTTTGAGCAACACCTCCTGTCAATACAATGTTTTTATCGTTGATACTATTTATCTGATGCATTACAATTTTTTCTGTTATCTTTTGTAATGAATAAGCGATATCAAAATGATGCTGCGAATTTTTTTCATTTTTGCTTCTAGGTTTTCCAAATTTTTTAAAAAATAGCATGCTTAATCTTCTGCCTTTTGGCTGAAAAGTTCTTCTTGAAATAATTTTATTGCCTATGATAAATTTTCCTCCTGGCAACAGTTTGATGGAACCGTTGAGATAATCCAAATATTTATCAGTGCCAAAACTCGCCATCGCCATAACCTTACCTTCACCTTCGCCTCTTTTATATCCCAAAAATTCAGTTACCGCGCCATATAAATATCCTAAGGAATGCGGATCATTTTGGCTTATAACTTTACTAGTTTTGATTCTTTTACCATGTCTGAACCTCATTGCCAAGCTGCTGACATCTTCTCCTATACTGTCATTCGATAACACAGTGCAATCGCCAAATCCTGAGGAATAGTAGCCATACCAAACGTGAGCCAGATGATGGTTAATAAATGATATCTTTATGTTTTTATTATTTAGGAGACGTTTTATCGAATTCACTTTATTAATAAAATTTAACAACCAAATTCCTTCATAATAAAATCTTTTTCTTATAAGGACTGAGGGATCAATGCACCAAAATATAGGATTATTTATTTTAAAATAATTAGCAATACACCTGGACGGATTAAAATAGAAAGCTACGTCCGAAACATCATTAATAGTTAATCCCGCCTTATCTAGACAATAATTTATTGATCCATGAGGGAAATCCGCTGTGTGCTTATTGAGATTGAATCTTTCTTCTTCACTGAAAGCGATCAATTCGTCATCTTTAATTATGCAGGCGGAGGCATCATGATTAAATGCGGCTATTCCTAGAATTATATTTTTTATTTTTTTAATTCCCATATTTATAAGCAAAATAATTGATTCATACCTAAAAGTAAATTTATCAACTGATTTTAATTAGATATGGAATAAGCCAAAAATTTTTATTCAAAATATAATCGTAATATAGCATAAAATTGCTATTTAATCTACAAAATAACACTAAAATTAATTAATACAGAGGGCATAGTTACTAACAGCTTATCTATTGATGCCTCCTTGACTCATCAGAGGAGTTGCATCAAATCCCACATTCAACTTGTAAGTGCAACACCCCGATTAAAAACTTCTTGAGGTGTGCGATAATCCAGTACTTTTCTTGGGCGGTTATTTAACAAGTTTTCTACTCTCTTGATCTCTGATTCCGGTATTGTAGCAAAGTCAGTTCCTTTTGGAAAATACTGTCTGATCAATCCGTTAGTCTGTTCATTGGTGCCTCTCTCTGACGAACGGTAAGGATGGGCGAAATAGCACTTAGTCCCGATAGTCTTGGTAACGGCTTGGTGGCCCGCGTTCTCTGTGCCGTTGTCTTGGGTCAAGGTGCGCCTCAATGATTTTGGGTATTGACCTAATAATTCAACTGTCGCTTGCACGGCCAGCTCCGCCGTCTTGCGTTCAATCTTAGCCATGCATAGATATCTTGATTTTCTTTCCACCAAAGTTCTTAAACAAGCGGTTTGTTCTCTTTTGGATTCGATGGAATCACCTTCCCAATGCCCGTATTGCTTTCTAGTCTCCACTACTACTGGCCTCAATTCTATGCCAATTCGTTCAGGAATCGTGCTTTTTATGGTCTTAAAGGGAATGTATTTTCTCCTTCTCCTTTTGTGTTTGCGTCTTAGATATTTTCTTAAATCATTTTTATCTCCTGGATCAGTTGAAGTGTAGATATATTGGTAAATCGCTTCATGGCTGATGGGTATTTTAGGATGCGCCCTGCTCCAAGCTCCGGCAATCAATTCCGGCGACCAGTCGAATTTTAGCTTTTCAATCAGGTAAGCCACCATCAAGGGATTCTTGAGGCGCGGCCTTTGTCTGGATTTAACCTTTCTCTCATGATATGCCTCTTGAGCCAAATGAGGCGTGTAGCGGTGATGAATCGGCGGGGTATTCCTTTTAATTTCTCTGCTGATGGTCGAGGGGCTCCTGCCCATTATTCCGGCTATTCGCCTAACCGACAACCTGTCCCAAATTAACAGATGAAGCTGCTCCCTTTCTTCCAAATTTAACTGTTTGTATTGTTTTCCCATATTTCCTCGTGTTTAGTAGTTGAAATACTATTATACACGAGGTGTTGCACTTGATCATTGAACTTGCAAATACCACTATTGACAAAATATATTATTTATGCTATCATATTATGATTGACTGTTGTTTGATGAAAGTTCTTTTCAATATGGTTAACCCACAACTAGATAGCCTTTGGCTATAGGAGGTAGAACAATGAAGCACATAATTAAGAAGGCAATTCTGGATCCTTCAATAATACAGCAAGCAGTTCAAAACGGAGTGGATCGAAACGATTTGAATCGGTATTTGCCGGAGTATCTTTATAACCCCGATCCATTGGAATGCGGTGCGGTGAAGTACTGGATTCTCAACATCATCCAGACTGTCATCATCACAGTAGTCCGTTTGGCTCTTCGGCCGCGAGACGGCGAAGTCGGGAATCTGGATATCTCCGAAGTTGAGAAAGTTTATGACCGTGAAGCGAAGCGTTATGACAAGAAGCATCATCATACCACTCGTGGTATGGATACGACTTGGCGGCGTTGGGCGGCATGGGGAGTAATTTCTTTCATCAAGGGAATGCACCAGGGCTCTTGCCGAGTACTGGATTTGTGCACAGGTACAGGATTGACCGTGATTGAATTGGTTAAGGCGGCCAAATATTGGATGTTGAAGTTTGAAGTCGTTGGCCTCGATTACAATCGGAACATGCTGGAAGTGGCGAAAAAAATCAGTCACCCAGGAACGGTGTTGCAGTGAACTACGTGCGGGGCGATGCCATGAATCTTATGGACAGGAAAGATGGGCTGATTACGGAAGGATCCTTTGATGCCGTGACTCAGGTGTTCGGCATTGGTGGTATCTCACATCCGTTGCTCGTTTTCGAGAGCATGCTCAAAGTTTTGCGACCGGCTGGTCGGTATTTCATGGTCGATATGCACCAACCGATTTCTGGTCAAGAATGTGAAATGCCAGTATTGTGGAAG